>Ga0265327_10000377_pt1 | contig 84200 bp, 71 predicted proteins | sample 41621metaG_FD_202089 | JGI IMG/M metagenome (GOLD analysis project Ga0265327, IMG submission 202089) | Rhizosphere microbial communities from Carex aquatilis grown in University of Washington, Seatle, WA, United States - 4-16-21 metaG | ecosystem: Host-associated > Plants > Roots > Rhizosphere...
ATGAGCCTCCGGCGCGAAAATCTACGCAACGGACTCGGACGTCTGAAGGGCGCAACCGGCGTCCGGAAGCTCGTCTGTCCGAGAGCGACTCGGACAGGTGCATAATACAAGGGCGCAATAGGCGATAAGCCGTATTGCGCCGCATGGAAAGGTTTGGCGTTCGGCGCGATACGCTTCGCTAATGCCTACGTGCTAGAGAGCCCCTTTCTTTCCAGGCCCGCCGATATGGCTTGTTGTGTTTTTTTCATATTTTCAGCCACTCGGGCGCTTTTATGAAACAAACAGCTACTTCCCCCCACAATGATGCTTGCGCCCGCCGCGATCAACGCCGGCATCCCGTCGAAAGAGACGCGCCCATCAATTTCAATGGGCAGGTTGACGCCGTGGTTGCGCAGATACTTTTCACAGTCGCCTATCCTGCGCTCGGCATAAGGCACCTGCGATTCATCGGCATGCCCGGCAAATCCGGGGTTGATTAGCATCAGCAAAATATAATCAAGCCTGTCCAGGCAATAGTCCAACACGGAAAGCGGCGTTGTTGGCAGCAATGCAATGCCGGCTGCAATGTTGAAGGATTTTATGCTGTTTAACAGCCGGTCAACATGCAGGGCGGACTCATAATGAAAGCACAAGCGCTGCACGCCCAGCTTTGCCATTTCGGCTATAAAGAATTCATTGTTATGCACCATCAAATGAACATCGAACGGCAAGTCGGTTATTTTGCGAAGCTGCTGGACAACCTCGATGCCCATCGGCATGCTGGGGCTGAAATGCGCGTCGATGAGGTCGATGTGTAAAAAGTCCACCCCTGCCTCCTCCAGCTCCCTGACGCTTTTTTCAAGGTTGCACAAGTCGCTGCATATCAACGAGGCGGAGACGGCTACTTTTCTGTTGTTTTTAGCTTCTTTACGATGCATGGCAAACTCAGGCTCCATTTCTTTTTTGAGTCGACGCTAACAAGTCAAGCCTTGCCGTATTGAAAAAAACCGCACCAACCCAGCATTCCCGGTTGGTGCGGTTTTCATTGACGGCCCAGGCCGGACCGGGGCTTACAACAAAATCCTCCGCATATCCCCCAACAACTGCGCGACGTACACCGAAAACTTGGCGGCCTCCGCGCCGTCGATGACGCGGTGGTCGAAAGACAGCGACAAGGGCAGGATCAGGCGCGGCACGAATTGGCCGTTTTGCCAGACCGGTTTGGTCTGCGCCTTGGAGATGCCCAAAATCGCCACTTCCGGCGCGTTGATGATCGGCGTGAAGGTGGTCGAGCCGATGCTGCCCAGGCTGGAGATGGTGAAGGTGCCGCCTTGCAGGTCGGCGCTGCGCAGCTTGCGTGCGCGGGCTTTCTCGCCCAGCTCGCCCAGCTCCCGCGCCAGCTCGAACACCGACTTGCGGTCGGCGTCGCGGACGGGCGGGACGACCAGGCCGTCGGGCGTGTCGATAGCGACGCCGATGTGGTAGTACTGCTTGAGGATCAAGTCCTCCCCGTTCGCCGACAGCGAGGCGTTGAAGCTGGGGAAGGCTTTCAGCGCGGCGACCACGGCCTTGATGAAGAAGGGCAGCGGGGTGACGCGGATTTTCTGCTTGTCGGCTTCAGCCTTCAGCGACACGCGGAAGGCTTCCAGGTCGGTGATGTCGGCCTCTTCGTTCAGCGTGACATGCGGGATCGTGACCCAGTTGCGGTGCAGGTTCGCGCCGGTCAGCTTTTTGATCCGCGACAGCGGCTTGGTGTCTATCGGCCCGAATTGGCTGAAGTCGATTTGCGGGGCTTCCAGCAGGTTCAGGCCGATGCCGCTGGCCGCCGGGGCCGGGGCTTGCAGCCGGGCTTTGATGTAGCCTTGCACGTCTTCTTTGAGGATGCGGCCCTTAGGCCCGCTGCCTCGGATCTTCGCGACCTCCGCGCCGAGTTCGCGCGCATAGCGGCGGATTGCCGGGCTGGCGTGAGGCTTGCCGGTCGTCGGCAGGTCTTCGAGGACATAAGCCGGGGCGGCGGGGCGGGCGGGTGCCGCCGGCGCAGCGGCGGCTTCGCTAGCCGGCGCGGGGGCTGCCACCGGGGCGGGCGCTTCCACGGCCAAGACTAGCACGGGCGAGCCTTGGCTGACTTTGTCGCCGACCTTGACCAGCATCCGTTCGATTTTCCCGCCCAGGGGGCTGGGGATTTCCATCGCCGCCTTGTCGCTTTCCAAGGTGATGATGGACGATTCCTTTTGGATGGTGTCGCCCGCCTTGACCAGCACTTCGATGATGGTCACGTCCTTGTTGTTGCCGATGTCGGGCACGGTGACGGTTTCCTCCGCGGCGACCGCCGGCGCGGTCGCGGCGGGGCTGGCCGCCGGCGCGGCAGCCGCCGGGGCGGGCTCGGGGGCTTGCGCCGCGACCGGTTCAGGCTCGGGCGCGGCGGCGGGTGCGACGCCGTCCTCTTGCTCCTCCAAAACCAGCACCAGCGAGCCTTGGCTCACTTTGTCGCCGACCTTGACCAGCACTTCCTTGACCAGGCCAGCTTTGGGGCTGGGGATTTCCATCGCCGCCTTGTCGCTTTCCAAGGTGATGATGGAGCGTTCTTTCTGAATGATATCGCCGGCCTTCACCAACACTTCGATGATGGAAACATCCTTGTTGTTGCCGATGTCGGGAACTGTGATTGTTTGCTGTTTAGCCATGTGCCGCTCTCTTTTAAACCGTCACCGGGTTGGGTTTCTCAGGGTCGATGCCATATTTTTCAATGGCCTCCAATACGCGGGCGGTTTCAATCGTCCCTTCGTCGGCCAGCGCTTTCAACGCGGCCACGGCGATGTAATGGCGGTTCACTTCGAAGAAGCGGCGCAGTTCCGAGCGGCGGTCCGAGCGGCCATAGCCGTCGGTGCCCAGCGCGATGAAGCTCTTGCCGGGCAGAAATTGCCGGATCTGGTCGGCGACGACTTTCATGTAGTCGCTGGCGGCGACAATCGGGCCGGGCATTTGCCCTAAGATGTCTTCCAGATAGCTGCTGGCCTTGGGCTTGTCGGGATGCAGCAGGTTCCAGCGCTCCTTGTCGAGGCCGTCGCGGCGCAGCTCGGTGAAGCTGGTCACGCTCCAGACATTGGCCTTGATGCCGAAATCTTCTTCCAGCAACGCGGCGGCGGCGATGGACTCGCGCAGGATCGCGCCGCTGCCGAGCAATTGCACGGCGGCTTCCTCGCCGGCGTCCTCAAGCTGGTAGATGCCTTTGATGATGCCTTCGGTGACGCCTTCCGGCATGCCGGGGTGGTCGTGGTTCTCGTTCATCACCGTCAGGTAGTAGAAGATGTTCTCGCCTTCCTGATACATCCGGCGCAGGCCGTCTTGGACGATGACGGCAAGTTCATGCGCAAACGCGGGGTCGTAGGCGACGCAGTTGGGGATGAACGACATCGCCAGATGCGTGTGGCCGTCCTGGTGCTGCAAGCCTTCGCCGGCCAGCGTCGTGCGCCCGGCGGTGCCGCCCAGCAGGAATCCCCTGGCCTGCATGTCGCCGGCCGCCCACATCAAATCGCCGACGCGCTGGAAGCCGAACATCGAGTAATAGATGTAGAACGGGATCATCTGCACATTGTGGTTGGTGTAGGCCGTCGCCGCGGCGATCCACGAACTCATCGCGCCCGCCTCGCAGATGCCTTCTTGCAGGATCTGGCCGGACTTGTCCTCGCGGTAGAACATCAGTTGGTCGGAGTCTTCCGGCGTGTACAACTGGCCGACCGAGGAGTAGATCGCGTACTGGCGGAACAGGCCGTCCATGCCGAAGGTGCGCGCCTCGTCGGCGACAATCGGCACGATGTATTTGCCGATCTTGTTGTCGCGCAGCAGCGTGGTCAGGATGCGCACAAACGCCATCGTCGTGGACATCTCGCGGTCGGTCTTGCGCAGCAGCGGCTCGAACACGGCCAGATCCGGCACTTGCAGCAGCGGCGCTTGGCGGCGGCGGACGGGCAGATACCCGCCTAGGGCCTTGCGGCGCTCGTGCAGATAGACCATCTCCGGGCTGTCCTCGGCCGGCTTGTAAAACGGCGCGTCGGCGATCTGCTCGTCGGGAATGGGAATATTGAAGCGGTCGCGGAAATGCCTTAGCGCCGCCTCGTCCATTTTCTTCTGCTGGTGCGTGGTCATCTGGCCTTCGCCGGCGCTGCCCATGCCGTAGCCTTTGACGGTCTTGGCGAGGATCACCGTCGGCTGGCCTTTGTGGTTCGCCGCTTCCTGGTAGGCCGCGAACACCTTGTGGATGTCGTGGCCGCCGCGCTTCAGGCGGAAAATGTCGTCGTTGGACAGATGCGCGACCATGTCCAGCAACTCGGGGTATTTGCCGAAGAAATGCTTGCGCACATAGGCCCCGTCCTTGGCTTTGTACGCCTGGTATTCGCCGTCCACCACCTCTTCCATGCGCTTGCGCAGCAGCCCCTTGGTGTCGCGGGCCAGCAAATCGTCCCAGCCGGAGCCCCAGACCACTTTGATGACATTCCAGCCCGCGCCACGGAACTCGCCTTCCAACTCCTGGATGATCTTGCCGTCGCCACGCACCGGGCCGTCAAGGCGCTGCAAATTGCAATTGATGACGAAGATCAGGTTGTCCAGCTTCTCGCGCCCGGCCAGGCCAATCGCGCCGCGCGATTCCGGCTCGTCCATCTCGCCGTCGCCCATGAAGGCCCAGACCTTGCGGCCCTGGGTGTTGAGAATGCCGCGGCCTTGCAGATACTGCATGAAATTGGCCTGGTAAATCGCCATGATCGGCCCCAGGCCCATGGAGACGGTCGGGAACTGCCAGAAATCCGGCATCAGCCAAGGATGCGGGTAGGACGACAATCCTTCGCCGTTCGCCTCATGGCGGAAGCGCGACAGGTTTTCCTCGCTTAAGCGGCCTTCCATGAAGGCGCGGGCGTAGATGCCGGGGGAGGAATGGCCTTGGAAAAAGATCAAATCGCCGCCGTGCTTGTCGTCGGCGGCGTGGAAGAAATGGTTGAAACCGATCTCGTACAAGGTCGCCGACGACGCGAAACTGGCGATATGGCCGCCGTATTCGGAGGACACCTTGTTGGCCTTCACCACCATCGCCATCGCGTTCCAGCGGATGTACGAGCGGATGCGGTGCTCCAGCGGCGCGTTGCCGGGGAAGCGCGGCTGCCGGTGCGGCGGAATGGTGTTGATATACGCCGTGTTGGCCTTGTAAGGCAGGTTGATCCCGGAACGGCGGGCCTTGTCCACCAAGCGCTCGATGAGGTAGTGGGCCCGTTCGGCCCCTTCGGCTTCGATGACCGCTTCAAGGGCTTCAAGCCACTCACGTGTTTCGGTGGGGTCAAGATCGTCCTGCTGGACCGGGTTGGAAGGCAGGGAATGGGCTTCTGGCATGGATTTTCCTGTACCGTAAAGGCCGACGGGGCCGGGAGGCGGGGATTATAGCCCCCGCTTAGGCTGGGCTCAACGCTAGTCTAAATGCGAGGCATTATCGGCTAATGCCGCTGGCCTGCGCGGTTTTCGCCCGCTTGGGGCAGGCGTTCGCCCTTGCCTCAAAGCGGGGCGTTATTCAAACAACGGCAGGAACGCCGCCGCCGCCCGCGCGGGGTCGTCAGCGCCGAACACCGCGTCGATCACAGCCAGCATATCCGCACCCGCTTCGAGCAGCGTCCGTCCATTATCAGGCGTGATGCCGCCGATGGCGACTAGGGGAATGCTCAATTTCCGTTTCGCCTCGATCAAGGTCTGCAAATGCGCGCAAGGCGCGTTTGGCTTGCTGGCCGACGGGAAAAAGCGGCCAAACGCGGCGTAGCCCGCGCCCAGCGCCTCCGCTTCCAAGGCCCGCTCCACCGAGTCGTAGCAGGACACGCCGATGATGGCCTCCGGCCCTAGCCGCTGTCTGGCGTCTTGGATCGAACCGTCGTCCCTGCCCAGATGCACGCCGTCCGCTTTGATCGCCAAAGCCAGTTCCATATCGTCGTTGATGATGAGCGGGACAGAGAAGGCTCGGCATTCGGCCAGCACCGCTTGGGCTTCTGCTAGCCGGTCTGGGCTGGATTTGGCGCGGTATTGGATCACTTTGGCCCCGCCGCGCAGCGCGGCTTGGACGGCTTGGGCGAGTTGTCCGGGGGTGGCGTGGGATTCGGCGGTGATGGTGTAGAGGCCGGAGGATGGGAAAATAGACATGGGTGTTTGCAAAATATAGGGACTGACTGGTGACATCAAGGGTTTAATATCTGCCGCGCTTGAGGCCGAGTATGGATTGAACTGTCTTGTAGACATGGGTGCCAGGACGTTCGCGTTTCCACCAACGATCTTCCGGGTTGGTATCTAAATCTAGTTCTTGGGCGCGTTGTATTGCAATTTCAATATTGGTGCGAAATTTTGGTATATCGCAGGGTTGCAGTTGATCCTCGTAAGACCCCAAAGCTTCGTGGTTGTGCAGCAGTGGCTTAACCGTTCTTGAGCAACTGCCCAGCTTTTCAGGAATCACAACATCGGGGAGGTGGCATAATAGCCAAATTTCAAAACAAGGCTTACTTATTGCTACTTGGTAGCCAAGTTTTTCTGCGGCAATTTCCGCATCTTCCAGTTGAGGCCATCTATCCACATCTACCATTAGCCAGTATTCATCTATTTTTCCAAAACCATCTGTCTCGTATTTTTCTTTGTATGTTTTGAGCCTGTAAAATACATGGTCTGGAGAAGAACAGCCATCTATTGTCTCCAAGACTTCTATTTTAACTGTGGATGGTATATCAATCACTTCCTCAAAATATTGCTTTTCAGCTTTTTTACTCTCTACGGCAATAATGATAAGGCGAGGTGAAAGATTTCTTTTATGCGCTCCGCGCATAAAAGCAGATGTCTCATTTACTTTGGCATGAATGCTTTTCTGTTGTGATTCGGATGGCGTTTTTACTTTCATGTTATTACTCCTTATTTATCACATCCAACCTAAAGACCGCATATCGCCAATAAATGGAATGGCACCAAACCGTCCATGCAGATAGCCGCGCTCAAGTTTTATATCCGGATTTGGCTTAAAATTAAAATCTGCCAACGAATAGACTTGCGAGGCACCCTTGCGGTCTTTCTCCACAAACCAAATTTCATCGCGCCGCAATAGCTCTAGGTTCAACAGACTGGTTTCATGTGTGGTGAAAATAAGCTGGCAGGTTTGGCCTTGGCTTTTTTTCAGAAAAGCTTCGACATAAAAGCGGGAGAGCAACGGGTGGAGTCGGAGGTCTAATTCGTCAATGATGAAAACGCTATTGCTGCTATCCATGTTCAAAGCGAAGAGAATGGGCGACAATTCGATCAACCTTAGTGTACCGGATGACTCGTCTTCAAGACTAAAAGGGATAGGTTCGCCTTGGCTGTCGTAGTGTTGGGTATTGAGTCGATAGGCCTTGGAGTCACCGTCTTCCTCAGCAAACAAACTCATCTGTAATGGGTTGTCCTGCTTAGCTGCTATTTTCCATCCTTTCTTCACTAGCCTATCCTCTGCTTGTTGGCGTATGGCATCAAGGAAGGGATTGTCTATTTTATCTTCTTTCGTCACGATACCATCTATGCCAGTGCCTGCCAAGCGCAGAAAATCCCCCATAAACGTGGCAAAGTCAACATCTTTATGTGCTTTCAGTGCAATAAGCTGAATTGGGTAGTTTGTTGGAACTATTGTCAAAACATCGTCGAACCAATCATAAACCGGCTGCAAGCTATCGACATTGTCATCCACCGCCTTGGCTAAAAACAATTGATTGTCGCGGGTACCTTGCGCGACAAACTCCAAGCGTTGCGCATTGCCGCCTTCTTTGAGCTTTAAGGCATCGCCCAGTTGAATGAATGGTTCGTTGTCTTGTCCGTCAATGCCGCGCTCAAAATAACTTTGCTCTTCTTCATCAACGCGGGCAAACAGCCATTCCTCGATCACGCGCTCTTGATCCACCAAAAAACCATAGGTGTATTCCACGTTCTCATGAAAAAACACAAACTCGCAGCGGGAGGGCTGGCCGCGTTTTGCCGCATCCAAGCGATAGGGATTGACCGCGATGCGCTGCTTTGGGCCGCGCCGGTCGAGGATGAGTTTGCGCGCAAACGCCATGGCCTCGACCAATTTGCTTTTGCCATGGGCGTTGGCCCCATACAGCGCGGCGATGCGCAGGGCTTTGTGCGGATAGCCTTCGCGCAATTCGTGCTTATGCTCAGGATGCTGCTCGTCCGCAGTCGCCACCATCGAGAACACGGTCTCTTCGGCGAAGCAAAATAAATTTTCAACGGTAAATCGTAGCAACATTGTCAAACCTAATTTCGTGTGTGGGCTGCGCGAAAACTATTTATTTTGCCAACCTGAAAATCCCTAAACCCCCGGCCATATAAACTCGATCCTGACCCCGCTAGGTTCATAGCACATCATGTGCAGGGCCGGGCCGCCCCGCAGCAACTCCGGCGCGAATTCAACAAGCAGCCCTGCCTGGACGATGCGCCCGTGAACCTGCTCCAAGGCTTCCCGGCTGGAAACCCGGAACGCGGCATGGTGCAGGCCGATGTTGTGGCGGCGGTCAAACGCCTGCGCGGGTTCCGACACGCCCCACAGCGACACCATGACCACGCCGTCGGACACGAAAATCGCCGGGTAACTATCGTCCCGGCGGACTTCTGCCCAGCCCAGCACACGGGTGAAAAAATCCGCCGTTTCCTCCAGCCGCGCCACGCTCAGGCCGATATGATGCGCGCCCAGTGTCAGCGGGCCGGCCATCAATGCCAGCCGCCATACTGCTTGGTCGGATCGCCTTTGAAGCTCTCCGTGGTCGCCCCGCCGCCACCTCCACCGCCGCCGGATTTCTTGCGCAAGCTGATCGCCGCGCCGGCCGCCTTGGCGAGGTTGGCCTCGTTGAGGCCGCCTAGGCTCAACGCCGTGTCCACGATGATCGTGGACACGGGGCTGATGTCCTGCTCGGCGGCCAGCGAACTGGACACCGCCGCCTTCAAGGGCTCGTTGGGCGCGGCTTCGAGCGTGGCGGTCAGGATGACCGGATAAGCCGTGCCGACGGGCAGCGTCAGTTGGTAATTGTTCGCGCCCTGCAATTCCGCCTTCGCCACCACCGAACCTTTGGCGTCTTTGGCCTCGACGTGGGCTTTCAGCACCGGGCCGTCGTCGTTGCTGACATGGCCGGACAGGCGGGTGGGCGTGGCGGCCGCCGGCGAGGAAGCGGACGGCGCGTTGTCGCCGCAAGCGGCCAGCCCTAGGCTGGCGCTGAGGCACAGGATGAGAAGGCGGATGTTCATAGCGGTCTCTCCGAAATTATTGTTATTAGGCGCGCCCTGCGGCCCTCGTTGGCAAATGTGCCGGGCGTCGGAGAATCATAGCGTTATAGTCGGGATTTAGCCACGTCTGAACGGCCCAGGCCCGATTTCTGCCCGCCAGTCCAGGCTCAGGAAAACGCCTGCCGGGTAGCGGCGGCGGCTTCGCTGGGAACCAATAGATAATCGCACAGCGCGGGGCTGGTCTTCGGATTCCACACTCCTTCCCCGAACGCTTCGATGGCCTCAAGGCCCAGCACGCGGGTTTGCGCCGCATCTTTCAACATCCGGAAAGGCAGGTAGCCGACCTCAGCCAGCAACTGGAACAACTGGCCGTTGCGCTCGCGCAGCATCGGCAATTGCGCTTCCGTGTGGGCATGCAACACCTCGCAAGTCACCCAGGGCCGGCGTTCAGTCAAAAACCGCCGCATCCCCGAAATCACCTCCAACTCCGCCCCCTCCACATCAATCTTGACGACAGCCACATGAGGCGGAACCAGTCCCTCGGCAATCTCATCAAACACAAATACCGGAATATGCTGGCGGCGCACCGGGATTTTGCCCGGACGCAAATCGCCGATGATGGAGCCGGCAGTATCCGCTTCGCTGTCGGCGACGAAAGCCACCAAGCCGGCTTGATCCGCCAAGCCCACAGGCACCAATTCGCAATTCGGCAGGCCATTGACACGGATCAGTTCTTGCACATATTGCACACAAAAGGGATTCGGCTCGAACCCCAGGTAAGTAATATCGCGATCCAAACTTTTCAGCTTCAGCAGGCTTTGGCCCAGATTCACCCCTATGTCCAAAAACGCCGTGCCCGGCGCAAGCGTCAGCAACCGTCTCAACGCATCCACCATCCACAACTCGGTGATATTCAAATTGCTGGCACCGATGCCGCGCAAAACCGGAATTTTGAAACGATGCCCGTTGATGGTGGCGGGCACGGTGAGATTGAAAGGCACTAGCAAGCGTTTTGCCAAGGTTTTCAGTAGTGTTTTCATTCGGGCTGTTCCTGCTAGTGGTAGGTAAAAAAATCGTGAGGTTGGGGCTGTAGGATATGGAGGGTGCCAGCGAACCGCAGCAATCGCTGAAAACGCGAACGGTGCGCTTCATTCCTCGCCACACCCTGCGATATATTACCGCACCTTGCCGCGTTAGGTGCCGGATAATCACAGCGCCGTAGTCGGGATTTAACCATGCTTCCTTGTCATTTGATCCGCACACATAAGTGACAGGATTGCAAAAATTGATATGATTCGTGTCTTCGTGCATCTACCATTAAGTAATCTCATCTTAAAGGCTTAACACCACCTCTTCTACCCAAGCCAAAAGCTATGCGGTAAACGTCAGGCATCTGGATGCGCTCACTTGACAGAGACTGGACTAAACCTAAACTTTCTAAATCGCTCAAAATGCCTTTAAGCCCATCATCCAAGTGCTGAGGAGGTAATTTAACCACATCTCCTTGCGCGGCTCTGTGGCGCAATTTGTCGATAATACTCGCTTCGTTCCATAAGGCAAATATCTCGCCTACCAGACAAGGAACTGTCAACTTTCCACGCAGCGGCAACATGACTTCATTGACCCAAGGATAGTCTTCGGTGGTAATTTCATTCACCCGAATACGGGAAGCTTCCTGTACGCCAGACTGAATCGCTTTGAAATGCAGCGGATAAAGCCATTCGTCGGGCATATGCTGGGCCGCAGCCTGGCGTAAAGCCGCACAGAAGCTGCGAGGACTAACTTGCTCACGACCATCAAGCAGATGATTAGGCAGCCAAGTATAAGGAAATCCCCTCTTGTGTCCACTGGCACCGCTGGCCATGGCGGGGCCTGCGATCGCATGAAATATCTGTTTTTGCATATCCTCCTCCCCGCGCAAGTCACGAGGCAAAATCCATGCTTGGCTTCCTTGATCCTGCTTCCAGGTCAAGCCAAATGCCTTACGACAATGCTCTCGAAATATACGCCCCTCGTTGGCAGCATTGCCCATGCATTGGAATAGCAAGGCATACAGATCCACACGCCGCCATGCCAGCGAAACCCTGCGGGCAAGGAGTTTCGACGCATCGGGAAAGGCAAGAATATCCCTATCTTCAAGCATGTCGGGACGCACAAAAAGTTTAAGCCGGATGCTGCGGCATGAGCGTAGATCCAACGCGACTTGAAATAAAGAGCGGGCAAGTGGGCGAATACTAGACCAATCATCGGCGAGCCGATCCAAGGCATCGAACAGGATGAGATGTGATTTTCGCTGATCAAATAAAGACTGGTCTGCAGCATAAAGCAGCTCATCATAGTCTTCCGGGTTATCCTTAACCCATTGCACTTTCTCTCGCCACTTTCCACGCTCAGGAAATGGGGAGGGGAAGTGAATATGGGCGGCGACCACTGCCCGCCATATATGGCGCGGGTCGTAAGTCTGTGCCAAGTTAGCTAACACATCCTTGCTTGGCGCGGAAGTGGGGGGTAGTTGTCCAGCACCATAGCCTTGGGAAAAAATTATAACGCCCTCGCCAATCCGTGCTTCTGGGAATGCTGATGCGATAAAGCTCCGGTGTTCAGCGGAATTAAGAGCGGCCCACCAGAAACTTTTGCCGGCCCCTCGAATGCCTTCGACCAAGGTATTATCAGGTTCAAGTGCGCGTGCATGGCTGGGAGGCACATAGGTGAACGCCGGTTCCTTGGCCGCAGAAGTCCCCGCCTCGTCAATATTTGGCAAGGATTCCAGCAGGGCTTTTCGCGTATTTTCTTTTGGAAATGGCGATATCAAGAGCTGTCTCCTAGAGTAAGCCGCTGCTGGACGCCATCGAGAAAATGGCCGAAGGTGGCGGCAATATCTTGATCGGTGAACAAGCCTTTTGGAATCTGCAACGGATCGAATTCCTGAAATCGATTGTTCCACTGAATACGCAAGGGATAATGGGGGGCCGAGGCGTCCGTCATATCAAAGTTAAAAACCTCTGGCTCCGGCGTGTTTTCCGGGTCAGGATTCGGGGCAATGTTTTCGTAAATTGTTTCTGAAAATAGGGTATAACTTTGTTCCAAGAAACCATCTATGCGCATGGCTTGATTCGTTTCTGGAAACAACGCTTGCACCATAACCAACTTGTCTCTGACGCCTTGCAAAATTGCTGGATGTGCCTGCCAGTGCGAAAACAGAAGACGGTATCCTTGCCAAGTCTGCGCTGAATCCGTAGCAAAAAGAAAGGCGTAGTCGGCAAGCCCCATAATGCTGATGGCAGCCAAATCATGCAAGCCAGCCCGACTGTCGATGAGAACCACGTCTGGCTTTTCCTGCCCTTCCAGCGCGGCGACGAGCCGATAAACCCTCTGGGCAAAGCGTTCTTTGGCCAAGTCGGTATAAACACGCGATAGCTTGGCAAGATAGAAGTTTTCTTCTAATCCCATAGCGGCTGCCACGCGGATTTGTCCTTGGGTGTGTTCTGATAGCGGGCTAGTGGAAACCATGCGCTCAAGCACATCATCCCCTTGTCCTAGCATATCTTCGACTAGCCAATCGACCATGCCAAATTCCGCCAGTCGATCCGGCGGCAATAGCAGACCGGATAAACCAGGCGATTCCAAATCAAGATCAATCAATAGCACGTGCTTGCCCGAGCGTGCCAATTTATATGCTAGTAGCGTTAACGCCGTAGAGCGCCCAACGCCTCCTTTCAGGCCATAAAACACCAACCTCGGAGGATGGCCAGCATTGCGTTCTGGCGTCACATGAAGCCATTCTTCGCCAGTGATTTGACGGTCGAGAAGCCGAAAAGGATTGTCTAATTTAGGCAAACTGACTTGCAGGATATCTGGATTTCTAAAGATACCATCTGAATCAAAAAAATCATCCTGAAATAACACACTGTTTCCTGCATCGCCTGCATGGACGCCGAGTGACTTTAGTTGTTCCGAAAGCCGCAAACTCAAGTCAGTATGGTTTTTCTTTTCGCTATTTATCGCTATACATATGCATCCCCGCATGTCTCTAATTATAATGTGTTCCCCTACGTCTGCCCCAATATCAGCAACAATTCTAGCTGCCAGATATAGTGCATCGTTGAAAAAAACTGGTTTTTTAGTCATATTGATAGCCCGTCTTGCTTGGCTTGATCTAGCATTCTCATGACTTCATCTGCAGCCAGTCTCCACTTTGTGATAGATGATGGGATTGCTGAATCAAGATAATAGCGGTGGCAAGTGTTCCAGTCGTCGAAATCCCCAATTTTCGGAACCATTTGTATGTACCTTGCTGCATTGCGTCCACTTAAATAGTGGCTAATTGTATTGATTTTTGTCGTTAATATATGGATATGTTCACGGAGCTTTTCGGGCTTCTGTTGGATGATTTCGCCGGTTGCTGGGTCGGAGCTATAGCCGCTCCCAATCAATAAGGCCTTAATTCCACACTCCGCTACGAAGCCGTATAGCTGTCCGGCGTTAGAATTTCTTCCGTGACTAAACAGCAATTCTGCATCCTGACAATGTCGCTTTGCTGCCGAAAAATAACTAACTGGTATGGTCATGGTTTTTATCTTTGGAGATTTAATGTGCGACGGAGAGGTTTTCTCCGTCGCATCTACTCAACTGAAATGTGGTTTATGCAAAAGCTCTCAAGCCGCCGTCTTCCCCAACAAATAATCCAGCCACAACGAAGAAAGCTTCTCCTGCACCGAATTCTGCTTCAACCGCGCCCGCAAATTCGGGAAGTCCACCCGGTCGAGTTCCTGGTCTTGGTTGTTGCAGGAATAGACGAAGTATTCCTTGCCGGTTTCCGGCTCGATGTGCTTGCACAGGCATTGGGCGCAGACGCCTTTCATCATGCACTGCATCGGCGAGTTGATCGAGCCTATCGCTTCGTGGTGCGGCTTTAGATACGGCTGCAACACGCCGTGGCGGGCTTGCTTGACCGCGTCCATCATGCGGTCGGAGCCAATCACGATCAGGTGGTCGACGTCGTCGAGGTGGATCGGCGTTTCGCCGAGTTCGCCTTTGGCATAGGCCAGGATGGATTCGACGATGTTGCCGACGAAGGTCTTGTCTTGCGGGCGGGACGGCACGATGGCGGTGTTGTCTTCGCGCTTGTCCACCGACCAGATAATCAAATCGGCGGCAGCTTCAATTTCATCGACTTTGAACACGTCGCCGCTGTTGCGGTAGCCGGCGAAATAAATCACCTGGTTGCCGGCGGCGCGCATGGCTTTGCCGATGGAGAATAGCACGGCATTGCCCAAGCCCCCGCCCAGCAGCATGACGGTCTGCCCGCGCGGGATATCGGTCGGCGTGCCGGTGACGCCCATGACGACGATGGGGTCGCCCGGGTTCCAGGTCGCGCACAAGCGCGAGGAGCTGCCCATTTCCAGCGCGATCAGCGAGATCAGGCCGCGCTCCTTGTCCACCCAGGCGCCGGTCAGGGCCAAGCCTTCGGTGGTCAGCGTCGTGCCTTGCACCACCGGGGCCAGCGCCTCGAAATTCTGCACGCGGTAGAACTGGCCGGGCAGGAAGTGCTTGGCGGACATCGGGGCTTTGACGATGACTTCGATGATGGTCGGGGTCAGGCGGCGGATTTCGACGATGCGGCCCAGCAAGGCATCGTCCAGCTTGGCCTGGAATTCGGTCAAATCGGTGTCGCGCTCGGCCTGCAAGGATGGGTCCAGCGCCGCCAGGTCTTGCTGGAAGATGCGGACGATATAGGGATAGCCGTCTTTGGCGCTGGCCATGGCTTTGACGACATTGCCGGCGTAGACCGGGTGGTTGTCGCCATAAAACGTGATGTAGCGGCCGTTGCGGTGGTAGGAGGTGAACGGCGCGGGCTTGCCGAGCTTGGGGCCGGTTTCGTCGGCCATCGGCAGCAGCACCGGCTCGCCGCCCGTCCAGTCGACTTCGTGGCGCTGGTAAAACTTTTTGTCCATCACAAAAGTGTCGGGATGCTCGCTTTCGTAGATGGTGTTCGGCGAGGTGCCGGCGGCGACGAACAGGCTGCGCAGCGGCACTTCCAGCTCGCCGGTTTTGCGCCAGCGGCCTTCTTGTTCCTCCAACTGCTCGAAGCGCACGGCTTGGAGATGCCCATGTTCGTCGTTGATGGCTTCCAGCGGGCTCATGCCTTCGGCCAGGAAAATGCCCTCGTCCAGCGCCTCGGCGATTTCTTCATGGTTCTGCCGGTAGGCCGGTGAGTCTTTGATGCCTTTGCGGTAGAACAGCGTGGAGCCGCCCCATTGCTCCAGCAGCGGCGCGAAATGCGGCTTAACACCTTCGGCTTCGGCGCGGCGGCGCTCGGCCTGGATGGCTTTGCCATGTTCCAGGAATTCGTCGAGGATGACGATTTCCTCGGCGTCGTAGCGGGTGCGGACGGCGTCTTCGCCGTAGAGCGCGGTCAATTTCTCATAGCGGTGCAGGACTTTTTCGACCTGCACCGGGTAATAGGCCAGCAGCTCGGTCGTGGTGTCGATGGCGGTCAGGCCGCCGCCGATGACGCCGGCCGGCAGGCGCACTTGCAGGTTGGCGAGGCTGGATTCTTTCGCCGCGCCGGTCAATTGCAAGGCCATCAGGAAATCCGAGGCCTTGCGGATGCCGCGGGTGAGGTTGTTTTTCAGGTCGATGACCGTGGGCTTGCCGGCGCCGGAGGCGATGGCGATGTGGTCGAAACCCAGATCCCAGGCTTCGTTCACCGTCAAAGTGCCGCCGAAGCGCACACCGCCGTAGCAGCGGAACGCGCCGCGGCGCAGCAGGTTCAGATAAATGACTTTGAGGAAGTTCTTGTCCCAGCGCACGGTGATGCCGTACTCGGCCACGCCGCCGAAGCCCAGCATGGCGCGCTTGTCCAAAGCCTCGTACAACTCGTTGAAGTCGTAAACCGGCTTGGGCAGCTTGCCGTTGCCGCCAGTCAGCTCCTTGGGCAGGGGTTCGATTTTCAAGCCGTCGATGCCGACCACGCCAAAACCTTCGTTGAGCAAATAATGCGACAGCGTGTAGCCGGCCGGGCCCATGCCCGCCACCAGCACATTCTTGCCGTTGTATGGCAGCGCGTGCGGGCGCTTGACGTTGAGCGGGTTCCAGCGGGTCAGCAGGCTGTAAATCTCAAAGCCCCAAGGCATGAACAACACCGTGGTCAGCACGTTGGTCTCGATCTGCGGGATGTTGACCGGCTCGGTCTTCTGGTAGATGCAGCCTTTCATGCACTCGTTGCAGATGCGGTGGCCGGTGCCCGGGCACATCGGGTTGTCGATAGCCACCAGGGCCAGCGCGCCGATGTTGTCGCCCTGGCGCTTCAGCACATGCATCTCGGAGATCTTTTCCTCCAGCGGGCAGCCGGTGATGGCGACGCCCAGCGGGTTGGCTTTGTAAGTGCCGTCCTTTTTATTGCGCATGCCTTTGGCGCAGGAGTCGGTGTCGCGGTCGTGGCAATAGATGCAATGGTCAACTTCGTACAGCACGCGGCGGTCGCCGAAGCGCGGGTCGGTCAGGGCGAAGCCGTCGCGGCGGCGCTGCTGCTCGGGATGGATGGCCCAGGCCTTGTAGCCTTGGCGCTCCACGGTTTCATGGTGCACGAGATGAGTGAAGTCGGTGCGTCCCGGCGTTTTGAAGCTGACCCAGCCTGCGACCTCGGCTTTCAGCTCGTCGATTTTGGTGGCGGCGAAGCTCCAGCGGCAGACGCAGTCGAACAATGCCGCCGCGAGCCCGGCATCATCTAGCGCCAGCGCGTCGGCGAACAGCGCCTGGGCCTCCGGGACGGCGTCCAGGCGGGCGCGGATCACGCCCGCGTCCGGCGCTTCGCTGGCCGACAAGGCTTGCAAAGCCACCGCCAAGCCGGCCACGGCGGCTTCGCGGTCGCATTCCAACAACGCCGCCGGGGCCAAAGCCCGCAGCAGCGCGTCAAAGCGGGCGCGCAGCGCGGCGATGTCCCAGTCCTGCGGGTTTTGGCCCTTGTAGCGGGTAGCCGACTTGCCGACGATTTCGTTGCGATAGGCGAAGACGCCGCCGAACTCGCCGCCGGTGGCGTCCATCTGCCCGGCGCGCGCCGCCTCCACCCCGAATAGCCCGGCGACGAACTCGCCCACCAGCGGCGCCATCCTCACCAGCAAATCGGAAATATGCTCGGGGGCCATGCCCTCGCCGCCGCAATTGCGATAGGTTTGGAACGCCTCGAACAAATCCGGGTTTTTCTCCTGCGCGCAGCGGTCGAACGCCAGCGTCAAATCGCGCAGGCGGCTGGGCTCGTAGAGGTCGGCATAGCTGAAGCCGGCAATGCCCAGCTCCGTCAAGGCGGCGTCGTGTTTTTCTAGATGGCCGTTCATCCATTTCTCCTGTCGTTTTGTAAAGATCGCCCGCCGTTTGCGGGGGCAAAAAATAATGCACCAGTTTATCGGTCTTGGGGCCGCTATGCGAGACTGGGGTGGCGTATTGACTGGCAACTTTTGGGCGGGCCTTGGCCCAGTGTTTTTTTTCCTTTGGCCGAGTCTAGGTTCGGTCAGTTCCCGCCCGGTGGCGGTGCAGAAATCCCGCCCTTGCGGCAAGGCCTTGCCGTCCGTCCGCGCCCTGCCAGGCTCACCGGCTTCCATGCCGTCCTGCGCGGTGGCAAGCCCTTCAACGCCAGCCGCCTGTCCGCTCAGGCCAAGACCACTGGGATTGAGGTTTGAGCAGCCCGCTTTTTCACGGGTGGGAGGCTAAAATGACTTGCTTTAGAACAGAGTATCTACCGTGTTCTCCATAAAACAGCGGAGATAATCTCCGTAAATTCTATAGCCGCTTAATTTTCTCCATAAAGTTACGGAGAAATTCTCCGCAATTCCTACAATAGTTTACGCTTTCCTTTCCCGCTAATCTTATGCCCGAGCCGTTTAGGGTACACAGAGATTTTCGCTGAATGTGCAATCTTCTTTTACGCATTCACACTGGCTTTGCGTTGCGTTCACAGACTGCTTGTGACTGTGCAGGCCAGCCCAGAATCTTGGCGGCTACCCTAAATTTGGCTTAAGGTCTCCATTCTTAGCGTCCACCCTGTCTCGCTTCCACGCCGGAACGTAGGAGTGAACTCAGTGGGGGTGAAAACGGTATTTATTCACGGTCGCACGCGAATTCAACATTCTTGCGGCAAAACATGAGAATTCTTCCATGAAAAAATTGAAACACGGCTTGGCTATTCTGCTATCGATGGCAGGGATGGGTTTTGTGTCCACCGTCTCAGCTACTCTGATTTCCCGGCCCGGCGGAATGGTCTACGACACTGACCGCAACATCACCTGGCTGGCGGATGCCAACTTAGCTGCCAGCAACACATTTGGGGTAGGTGGCATCAATACCAATGGCACCATGTCTTGGTATACGGCGCAAAGTTGGGTCGCGGCGATGGACGCGGCCAACTACCTGGGCTACAACAATTGGCGCTTACCAACTACGCTTCAGCTAGATGCGAGTTGCGGTTATCAACTCGTCCTCCTATCCTATGGCTGGAATTGCACCGGCAGCGAGTTGGGGCATTTGTTTTACGGTGATATTAACCATGGGCTGGGGGGGGTGGCAGATCTGACTATTGCCTCACATCACAACGCCAACTACGGCCTATTTAGCAACATTATTAGCAGTGATCGAGTTGATGTGTACTGGTCGGGCACGGATAACATGCAGAGTCCAAATCTCAATGGCGCATGGTGGTTCTCTGCCAATAATGGCTTCGAGGCCACTGCCTATAAGGGATCCGGATACTACGCCTGGGCCGTGCGTTCCGGCGATGTCGCCGCCGCCGTTCCGGAGCCGGGGATAGTGTGGTTGCTGGGGGTTGGCATTGCGGGTTGGCTCGGCACACGTGCATGGCGGCGTGAGGGTGTTAGCCCTGTAGTCCTGTAGGTTGGGCGCGTCTCTTTGCGCTAGACATTCCAGCATGACTGTCGGGCAGCGATAAAGCCGCTGCCCGACCTACGCGGCTCAATACAAATCCACCGGATCAATATCCACCGACCAGCGCACGCGCTTGGTTTCGGGGATTTTCGGCAACTGCCGGATCAATATCTCGACCCAATCATGCAAAGGTTTGCGCTCGGTACTTTGCAGCAGCAATTGGCTGCGCCAGCGGCCGGCTTGGCGGGGCATCGGCGCGGGCACCGGGCCTAGCGCCAATACCTCGTTCTGGCCGGCGGCCAATTCGCCTAAACGGGTCAGAAACAAAACCGGGGTTTCCTCGTCGTTGGCCTCGGCCCGCCACAGGGCTTGGTGGGAATAAGGCGGCAACTCCGCCGCGCGGCGCTCTTCCAAGGCGGCGGCGGCGAAACCGGCATAGCCCTCGCGGATCAGCTTGCGCAGCAGCGGGTGGTCGGGCTGGCGGGTTTGCAGCAGCACCAGGCCGGGGCGTTGTTCGCGTCCTGCGCGGCCGGCCACTTGCACAATCAATTGCGCGGTGCGCTCGCCGGCGCGGAAATCCAGGCTGAACAGCCCGCCGTCCACGTCCAAGATCCCCACCAGCGTTACATTGGGGAAATGGTGGCCCTTGGCCAGCATCTGCGTGCCGAGCAGAATGTCCACCTCGCCGCCGTTGATTTTGTCCAGCATGTCTTCCAGGCTGCCTTTGAGGCGGGTGCTGTCGCGGTCCATGCGCAAGACCCTCGCCTTCGGGAACAGCTTCGCCAGCGCCTGCTCGACCCGCTCCGTGCCCAGGCCTAGCGGGCGCAGGTCGGCGGTGCGGCATTTCGGGCAGTCGCGCAGCGTGGGCTCTTCGTGGCCGCAGTGGTGGCAGCGCAAGCGGCGCTCGGCGGAATGGATGACCAGCCGGGCGTCGCAGCGCTTGCACTCGGCCACCCAGCCGCAGGCGTGGCAGATCAGCGTCGGGGCGAAGCCGCGCCGGTTCAGGAACAACAGCGCCTGCTCGCCGCGCGCCAGCGTCGCGCCGATTTGCGCGACCAGCGCGGCGGAAAGCCCTTCGTTGAGATATTGCTTGCGGATGTCGACGAGGCGGAACGTCGGCGGCACGGCGGTGGCGGTGCGCTCCGGCAGCGACAGGCGGACATAGCGGCCGCGCTGGACGTTCCCCAGGCTTTCCAACGACGGCGTGGCCGAGCCCATGACAATCGGCACGGCCAGCCGGCGCGCGCGCATCACCGCCACGTCGCGGGCGGAGAAGCGGAATTGCTCTTGCTGTTTGAACGAGGTGTCATGCTCTTCGTCGAGGATAATCAGGCCGGGGCGGCGCATCGGCGTGAACACGGCGGAGCGCGTCCCCAGCAGGATGGACGCCGCGCCGCGTCGCATCGCCAGCCAGGCGCGGCAGCGCTCGGGCTCGTTGAGCCCGGAATGGAACACCACCAAAGGCGCGGCCAGGCGGGCGCGGAAGCGGGCTTCCAGTTGCGGGGTGAGGTTGATTTCCGGCAGCAAGACCATGACTTGCGCGCCACGGGCCAGCACCTGCTCGGCCAGCCGGAGGTAAACCTCGGTCTTGCCGCTGCCGGTGACGCCTTCGAGCAGGAAGGCCCGGTAGCCGTCCAGCGCCTCCGACACCGCGTCGACGGCCTGTTGCTGGGCGGGGTTGAGTTCATGCGGGGAGGCGGTCACGGCGGCCTGGGACACTGCCACCTCCGCCTCTTCCTCCCGGTAGCAGGCCCAGCCCTGCTCCACCAGCGCCCGCGCCGGGTTGTGCCAGTTCCACTCCAGCGCGTTCAACTCGTGGACTGGAATCCCCGCCTCCCGCCCCTGCAACATGTGCAGCAACAGGGCTTGGCGGTGCCCGCGCGGCGGCGGCGCGTCCCGCCCGCGGTCGGTCAGGCACAGCCAGCGCACCTGTTCCGCCGCCGCCGAATGGCCTTGGCGCAGCAGCACCGGAAACGCGGTGGCGAACACCTCGCCGATGGGGTGGTGGTAGTAGCGGCTGGCCCAGCGCAAAATGGCGCAATCGTCGGCGGAAAGCAGCGGCTCATGGTCTAACAACGATAAAGCGGGTTTCAACACGGACGGGTCGGCAACCTCGCAAGCACCCACGCCCAACAGATAGCCGACGGTGGTGCGCGGGCCGAACGGCACCTCGACGCGGATGCCCGCCTGCAAACCTGCGGGATCGACGCCTGCGGGCGGCAAGTAGTCGAAGCTCCGCCGCAACGGGCGGGGAATGGCGATTTTCAAGACCAGGCCGGCGGGAAACTCCGGCGCGGCGTCGTCTGTCAACAAGCTGTCAACCGGTTCTGTCATAATCCGATCACAATGCGTAAGGCGCGGCGGCAGGTTGCGCGGTTTATCCACAAAAGCTGTGGATAAGTGTGTGGAAACAATGTCGGCGAGGGCTTGAAAACCGCGTCGCCGCTGGCTTCGCGGGGAACCCGCAAAAATTTTTGACAACCGCAAATATCAAATAAAATCAGATAGTTGAAAAAGTCAAGAGCGGCCAAGCGGGCGTGGGCGCGGCGAAGATTCCCCTTGACAGGCAAATTCTATACACTGTGCATAACTCATTTCACAAAACATTCACAAATCAACCGTTTAACGACCAAACCTAAAAAACCACGCACTCTTTGACTTAGAGGAGGAGAGATGGAGATTGATCATTTACAGGTGCTGCGTACCGACGCGTCAGGCATGCCTTTGGAATGGATCGGCTACCAGGAAGCGGCCAAGCTGTACCACCTTGGGCAGGTCGCTTATGCTTGCGGCTCGAAACTGTTCACCTTGCGCGGCGGCTTCAACACCAAGACTGGCCGGCGCAGCCTACTTGAAATCAACTCCATCCTCGCGACCCACAGCCAGGCCGGCGGCGGCAAAGGCTATCACAACTACGTGCCGCCGCTGAACAATCCGGCTCTGTTCCGCCGCGACAACCATTTCTGCCTGTATTGCGGCCAGCGCTTCCATCATCACGCGCTGTCCCGCGATCATATCACCCCCTTGAGCCAACGCGGCGGGGACGCCTGGAACAACGTGGTCACCGCCTGCAAGCGCTGCAACAACCACAAGGCCGGGCGCACCCCGGAACAGGCGGGCATGCAACTATTGGCCATCCCGTTCACCCCGACCCACGCCGAGTATGTCTATCTGCAAGGCCGCCGCGTCCTCAGCGACCAGATGGAATTCCTCAAGGCCCACTTTCCACGCAAGAGCCCGCTGCACCAGCGGTTTAGTTGAGCGGCGGAATCGCCGCGAACGCCCAATCCAAAATGGCATATTCTTGCCAGTCGTGGTGGTCGAAATGCCACCACTCCCGGGGATGGACACAGAAGCCCTCCGCCTCCATCGCTCGCCGCAGCACATCGCGCAGGGCCCGCGCCGCTTGCGGGCCGCCGCCGTAATCCGGATAGGCTTTCTCGTTCATCTCGTCGAACGCGCTGGGCATGGCGACCTCCAGCCCGGTATCCAGGCGGCACAGGCTGAGATCCACCGTGCAGCCGCGGTTGTGGCGGGAACCCTCGGCGGGGTTGGCGACGAACAGGCGCTGGTCTCCGCTGACCGAATCCCAGAATAGCTTGGTGACAGTCCAGGGCCGGTAGCCGTCGAAAACCAACAGCCCAAGGCCCAAAGGCCTCAGCCGGGCATGGGCGCGCAGCAAAGCCGCCGCCGCCGGCCGTTGCAAAAACACCCGCGCCTCCGGGTACACCGCGCGGCCCAGGAAATTGTTGGCCGTGGCGTAGCGCACGTCCAGGCGCGGGCCGCCGCCTTCTTGTTTGATCTCCACCAGCTCGGGCGGGCGGAACGGGCCTTTTTCAAACGGCGGCTGCGCCGCGTCCTCCTCCCGCCATTCAGGCATAGTCTGGCCGGCGTAAAGCGCGTGGGTGGTCTCGGTCATGGATTCAGTCTGGGCAAGGTTGGATCGGCGGGCGGCGCGCATTCTCTGGAACACGCCTATATTGTAAGGTGCATCTTAAAGATCGCGGCGATTCAAAGACCGTATAATGCGAGCCCGCCCCAACCCCTACGGAGACTGACATGAAAAAACGGCTGCTGGCGTTGTTCCCGCTGCTATTCGGCCTGGCCCAGGCCGGCGATTTGGTCGGCGTCACCCCGGACGAGTTGGAGGCCATGCAGGCGCAAGGCGCGCTGGTGGTGGATGTGCGCACGCCGGAAGAATGGAAGGCCACCGGGATGATCCCCGGCAGCAGGGGGCTGACCTATTTCGACTCCACCGGCGGCCATGACCAGGCAGGCTGGCTCACGCAGTTGAAGCCCTGGGTGGCCGGGCAGGGACAGCCCGTGATCCTGGTGTGCCGCTCCGGCAACCGCAGCGCCACAGTGGGCAAGATGATGCTGGGCGAGGCGGGGTATGGCAAAGTGTACCACTTGGAAAAAGGCATCCGCGGCTGGAGCGCTGAAAGCAAGCCTTTGACCCGGCAATAAATTTTCACCCGGACCACCCCGCCGCAGCCTGGGCCGGCCTACCGGGCCGGCGTGATTGTGACCTTCTTTAGGTTCTGGCAAGTGTCCTTGGCGTCCTCGCAACGGACAAACGCGTGGGTGTCCTTGTCCAGGCAAATCCGCACTTCGTCCAGCGTCTGGGTGCTGCTCTTCGGCCCGCTCTCGGTGCAGGACAGATAGATTTGATCGGCGGCCAGCCCCGGATTGGCATTGATGAACAGACTCTCGATCATGTCAGCCTTGGGCGCGCCGGCCAGCCGCGGCAGCTTGAGTTTGCCGAACTGCTCGCCGATCAGGTCGAAATAAGCGCTGCGGGCCAGGCCGCTGCACGTGCCGTGCGTGTCCCACTCATGCTGGATCAAAAAATCGGACGGCATGAACGCATAAATCCTCTGCTTGTCAATCGTGTCGGCCGCGCCACCCTTTTTACAATTTGACGGATTGCCGCTGCCACACTCCGGCCACAAGCCATGGACGATGAATTCACGCTTCTCCTTGCATTGCTGCTCATTCTTGGCCGTGGACGGATGCGAACGGCAAAACTCCGGCGACCACGACAGCGTGAACACATAATACTTGAAATGGCCGGCGGCGCTTTTGTCGCAGGCCTTTTCGTCTTGCGCCGTCCAGTCGGCCGCCGCCATCGTGGAAGCGAAGGCCAGTGCCGCGACTATCAGTCTGAAAATCGTCTTCATTGCTGCTCTCCTTTCAGGTTGGCTAAAAATGCCTCTCGGGCAAAGAAATCCCATCCCAGCCCCTTACAATACCCCCGTCCAACCGGGTTGGCTACCCCCCGAGCTTTTCCGCGAGGACGTCGGGCAGGCGCAAAACCGGCAAGCTGCCCAACAGTGACAATGCGCGCTTCGCCAAAGCCCTAGGCACGCGGCCGGTCAAATGCTTCAACCGCCCGACGCGGCTGGGAAACACATCGAAGATGCTGTACCGGCCATCGTCCAAGCGGATCGCGAACCATGCCTGGGTGTCAGGCTCGGCCTCCACCAAGGGCTTGGCGTCGCGGAGAAACTGCGCAACCCCCTGCTCGTTGCCTGATTTTGCTTTGAACGTGAGCAACAAACCCCGCCGATCCGGCGCGTATGGGGCCAGCGTGGGCAGCTTGTCCGCCAGCACGGCGAGTTTTTGAATCCTGGGCGCCCTGGCGAACAACACGTCAGCCCGCCCCAGCAGCGCCGCCGCCACCGGCCCGGCCAAATGCGCCTCCCGTGCCGCCTCGTCGGGGAACACGTCGAAGATGCCATACTCCGACCGCCCGAAGCGGACGGCAAACCATGCCGTCGTGCTTGATTCTTGCCGGACGAGGGGAAGAGCCGACAACAAAAACTCCTCCACGTCAGCCTCCTTGCCCGGCTTCACCTCCAATCGAACTAATAATCCTAGGGTTGCCATAACGCCTCCTCAAGTTGTGGGGAAATGTGACATCAAGGCCGCAGCCGAGACCATTGGGCACATCGAAAAACCTCGCACTTCGACAAGCTCAGTGCGAACGGGGTTAATAAAATCAACCTCTTCCGTTCGTGCCTGTCGAAGCATGAGCGGAAGAGGTTTTTCGAGGCGCCCATTGTTTTCGAGTAAAATTCAAAACCCGCTCCGATTCTTAGCCCCGCCCGATAGGTGTGTAAAGGCGTAAATTTGCGCATTTACACGCGCTATAACAAGTGCCAAGCGTTTCCAAGCCGGCTCGCCAGCCCGGCCCGTTTGCGTCAATTCCTTTTCCTCTTGCAGCACGCGCTTGGTCAAATCAGGCGGCTGCGGTTTTATCCGCCGTGCGGGAGTTATCATCCAAGGCTTGCTATCCCTGGACGCTGGATTCCGGCATCCCTGCTGGAATGACGGGTTTCGGCACAGTTGTGTATAACGATGAGCGCTCCCGTGGGAACGCATCCGGCGGCGCTCCGCGTCGCGTTTCGCCGCCATGGCCGGGCGTGGAGACGGAACGCGGAGCGTTCCGGGCGGCATTCCCACGTGGAGCGTCAAAGCCATTAACTTAAGGATTTTTCCGTTCGCCCTGAGCTTGTCGAAGCCTGTCCTGAGGTATCGAAGGGGGTGAACGGAAAAATCCAACTGATTAAAATTTAAGCCGTTCGTGGTTCGACAAGGCTCTCCTGAGCGTAGCCGAAGGGCTCACCACGAACGGCTTAAGTTAATGGCTTTGACGCGGAGCGTGGGAACGATTAGAGCAAGGCGGCTTCGGCGTCTTCCAATTCCTCCTTGCGCCGCCAATAGCCGTGTTTTTCGACCAGGCGGCGGGCATGCGCCAAATCGTCGGCGGGGGATTGCCAGGGGTAGCGGCAAACCGGCCCGGTTGATAAGCCTAAGTCGGTTTTAAGCGGCAGATGGCCGAACAGCCGGGCGCGGTGCAGGTGGATGTCGGCCAGATACAGCGGCATCGGGCCGCGCTCGGCGATTTCATAGGCCTCGTCCAAATCGTCTTGGGCGCTGTCCGGGCCGGTCAACACGCCTTCGAGCCGGCGCAGCCAGGCGCGGGTGAGGAGGCCACGGACGAGGAATTCTTGATCGCCTGCGCGACGTAGGCCGTCCACGGCGGCGAGGGTTTCGGCGCGGGCGGCGGGCCGGTCGGCGGAGGGGGTCAGGCAGGCGGCGTAGAGCACGGCGCGGGCTAGGGTGAGATGGTCTAGGGCTTCGTCGAGAAGGCCAAGCTTGCCACTTACCCATTGCAGCGTCCGCGCCGCCCGCTCGGAGACGGCTTGGCAGGCGGCGAGCGCCTCGCCCTGCCCATCGTTCCCAGGCTTGCTATCGTTCCCACGCTCCGCGTGGGAATGCCTCCCGCGACGCTCTGCGTCGCCGTCCCGGGCCGCGGAGCGGCCAGGGCTGCATTCCCACGCGGAGCGTGGGAACGATAGAGGCGATAGCGGGCGCGGGAACGATAGCATCGCCCGCCCCGCCGCCCGCTCGGCGGCGGCAAGGAGCCGGTCGCAATATCTAAATCCTGCCAACGAATAGAGCAGCGGGTAGCCGGGTTGGAGTTTAGCTTGCATCGCCTCGGCGGCTTGGAACAGCTTGTCCGCTTCGTCCCGGTTTCCCGCTTGATGCCGGGCATCGGCCAGAGTTGTGCGTGAAGCCATTTTCCAAGGCGCATCGCCGCTGCGGTCGGCGTAGGCCACGGACTGTTCGGCGTCCTTCAGCGCGTCGGCCAGCTTGCCCAGGTTCAGTTCCAACGCGCTCAGGTTGTCGGCGGTCGTGGCTGCGTATTTCCAATTTTCCTGCTTGGCATACCTTTCCAGCCCGGAACGCATCGGTTCCAGCGCTTCGGCCAGTCGGCCCAGGCCGCGCAGGTGGAAAGCGGCATTGTTCAGCAGCCCGGCTTGGTCGGCCTCGGTGAGCGCCGGCGAGACCCGGTTCCATGCACACTCGAAGAAGCAGGCGACGGCCACCAGTTCCGCACCGAAGGCGCCGAGTTTCCTCATGCTGTAGTATTCGTTCCGCCTAAGGATGCGGGCATCGTAAACCTCCTCCAAAACCTCCTGTTGCAAGCCCGCCCAGCAGCCATGGGCCACGGCTTGGTAGAGCGGTTGCAGGTCTTCGAGGCTGGGCTGGTCCTTATCCTGCGTGGTCTCGCACAAATGCCGGTATAGCCGCTCATGGCCGGCCCGCCAAGCCTCATGGCAGGACTCGCGCAGCTTGGCGGCGAAGTATTCGCGCAGCAGCGGATGGGCGTCCACGCTCAACAGGCTAAACGCCACGTCGCGGTTGGGGCTGAGGAGCTTGGCGTCGGCCAGCCGGGTAATTAGCAGATTGCGCCGCGTCTCGTCCAGCCCGGCCAGGGTGTCGGTCAGGCCGGGGATGGCGGGCGGGCGCAGCAGCGCGTCCAGGCAGCCGGCCTCGGCGGGGCGGTCGAACAAGCCGAGCAGGCGCAGCAGCGCCAGCGCCGGGCGGCTTTGCGGATCAGAGTCCAGCCACGCGGCGTAGGCGTCCATCACATGGAAGGCATGGCCGTTCTGTTCCTCGCGGTCGGCCTCTTCCAGCTTGACGCGGTCGCGGCGGCGGATGTCGCCGGCGTGGGCTTCGCGCAGGTAAGAACCCAGCAAGTTCAGCGTGAGGGCGTGGCCGCGCACGTCTTCCACCAATTTTTCCAATTCCGGCTGGCGGCCTTGACGCCTAGCCTTTTCAGCAATTCCACGCCCGCCGCCGACGACAGGCGCTTGAGTTCGATTTGCGGCGCGGTGGTTTGGTAGCTGGCTTTGTTGAGGTCTTGGATGCAGTAGCGGGTGGTGACGAGACACAAGCCTTGGTTGCGCAGGGCCAGGTGTTTCAGCAGTGCGGACAGGCCGGGGTCTTTCAACTGGCCTTTCAGCGGCGAGGCGGGCGGGTGTTGCAAGGGCTCTAGACCGTCCAACACCAGCAGCGCCCGCCGCCCGCCGACCAACTCCGCCAGCCGTTTGCCTTTCTCCGCCGCCGGGCGCGGGCTGTCGGCCAGCGCCACATCGCCGAAGAAGACCAGCGCCACATCGCCGAAGAAGACCAGCGCCTCGCGCAGGAACCAGTCGGCGGAGGCGTTGGACTGCTCGCTGGAGCCTTGGCTGTAAAACGACCAGGCGAAGGCCGCGGCGCAGCCATTGGTTTCGTCGCCGATCAAATCCGCCGCCCACTTCGACACCAGCGAAGTTTTGCCCTCGCCGCCCATCGCGACGAAGCTGAGGATGTGGACTGGGAGCGCCGGCGTCTCGCCGGCAGCCGGCGAGACGCCGGCGCTCCCAGCCCAGGCTTTATCCAGCAGATCCAGTTCAGCTTCGCGGCCGATCAGGCGCTCCGGGGCGTGGCGGTCGAGGTTGTTGAGTTCGTGCCGAGGCAAGCCTGGGCTTGCGGAACCCGGCTGGCTTTGTGCGTTTTCTGAGGGGGCTTTGTGCCGGGGGATGAAGCGCGTTGTCAGGGTTTGGAGGTCGTTGTCGAAGCTACGATGCTGTAGGCTGGCGGTTTGGTAGTCGAATAGCGCTTGCATGCTGTCGGGGCAGGTGGCGCGCAATGCGTCCAGGTCAACGGATTCCTCGCGCACCGGGACGATGTTGCGGTGATGCTCGACCGCCAATAAGAACTCTCGGCGCACCCAGTCGTCCGGGTCGCCGCAACGGTTTAATGCGCCGGGCGTCAATAGCAACAGGAAATGCGCCCGTTTCGGCACTTGGGTCAGAATCTGTTCCGCCCATTGCCCGCGTCCATGTCCACGTCCAGAAACACATCATAGCCGCGAGTGGTAAGCGCCTCTTTGAGGGAGCGGGCAAAGTATCTGCCCGTCGAGTCCCGCCGATAGCTGATGAATACGGTTTTGCCGGTCATGGGTGGTTTGGGTTTAGGCTCGCCAAACGTTGGAGCGCAAGGCTTGCCTTGCAATGGTTTTCAAGGGCTTTCGCCCGGTGCAAGATGAATCTTGCACTCCGGATTTGGCTTAACTGCCAATGAGTTGGATTTTTCCGTCCGCCCCCTTCGACAAGCTCAGGACAGGCTTCGACAAGCTCAGGGCGAACGGAAAAATCCCTAATGGTAAAGCCACTTATTGCGTCAACACCTCATAATCCTTGACCGTCACTTCCTTGCCGCCGAAACCGATATTGCAACCATGGAAAGTCGCATGCAGCTTGCCCGGATGCACGCCGTCATGATACTTGGCGCGGCACACGTAGAGCGTCTCCTTGCCCGGCGCTTTTTCCGCACCCGCGCCCAACGCGCCGGCCGGCACCTGGCCGCCGCTGGCCGCCACCCATTTCGGCGCGCCGGCCGGGAAATAGGTGTCGCCGATGCCCAGTTTGCCCAGATGCACGATGGCGAAGTCTTTCAGGTCGGCCAGTTTTTGGTTGGGGCCGACGAATTCCAGCAGGCCGGTTTCCGGCTGGTTGCCGGTGGGGTCGACGAGTTCGTTGAGGGTGCGGCCATTGCCGCGAAAATGCTCGAACACCGACAGTTTTTTCTCCAGCAGGTCGCGGTAGCGCCAGTCGTCGTTCTGCGCGGCCTGCAATTTGAGGTAGGGGGTGGTTTTCACGCGGGCGCGGGCGTCGGCGGGAAACTTCGTGGCGAAATCGCGTTCGGCGGGGGAGCGGAAAAAGGTGTTCCATGGCGAGAATTCGCCTTTCTTGTCGGGTTCGATGGTGGCCTTGGCCGCCAGTTTGTCGAACAGCGCGAAGGTGTTCTCCCAGGTCGGCGCGTAGACATAGGCGTTCCAGTTCTCCGGCAGCGCGCCGTCGCGCACGTCGGACACTTTCACCGCCTCCGGGAAGCGGAACACGATGGCGACCATGTCCTCGTCGCGCTGCCAGTGGATCACGTCCTCCGCCTCGTAGCCGATGTCGAGGTAGATGTCCAGCAGCGGCTTGCCGTAGACGCTTTCGGGGGTGGTGACGAACACATAGGGCTTGGTGCCGAGGATGGCCGTCGCGGAGACTTCGCCGGTGTCGGTCAGGGTGACGCGGCGCGGCGCGATGCGCACAAAGATGTCGCCGGCGCGCGCCAATTTGAGGTAATCAATCTTGGGGGTGTTGAGGTCGCTGATTTTGTCCGCCGCCTCTTGCACGGCGGGCGAGGCGCTTTTGTGGAGTATGAGCCGCTGTTCGGCATGCGCGGCGCTGAGCGCGGCGAGGCTGAGCGGCACGGCCAAAAGCCAGGCGGTGAGGCGTTTTCTCATGACGGGGGTTCCTTGAAAAGATTGGGAGGAGAAGGGTGCCGCCCCGCGCGCCAGGGGATTGGCCGTCGCCGGGCTCACTGGCGCAAGGCGTCCTGGCCGAGTATGCGTGGGTGGAAATAGACAGTCAACCGGTTTGCGCGCGACTGGGCGCTTGGCGGGCGGCTTAGAATCCGTGTTCTTCGCCAGGAAAAACCCCCGCCCGCACCGCCGCCGCGTAAGCCCGCACCGCCGAGGCAATATCCGGGGATTCCGCCAGGAAGTCTTTGACAAACCGGGGCCGCTTGCCAAAGCCCAGGCCCAGCATGTCATGCAACACCAGCACCTGGCCGTCGCAGCCCGGCCCCGCGCCGATGCCGATGACGGGGATGTGCAAGGCGCGGCTGACTTCCTCGCCCAGCGTGGCGGGCACGCATTCCAACACCAGCAGCGCCGCGCCGGCGTCTTGCAGCAGCAGGGCGTCTTCCAGCAGGGTTTGCGCGGCTTGGCTCTCGCGGGCCTGGACGTGGTAGCCGCCGAGTTGGTGGATGGATTGCGGCAACAGGCCGAGATGGCCGCAGACGGGAATGCTTTGATCCGCCAGGAAGCGCACGGTGTCCAGCCGTTTGCGGCCGCCTTCCAGCTTGACCATTCTCGCCCCGCCTTCACGGACCAGGCGGGCGGCGTTCTCGGCGGCTTTTTCCGGGGTGGGGTAGCTCATGAACGGCAGGTCGGCGACCAGCAGCGCCCGCCGCGTGCCCCGCGCCACGCAGCGGCTGTGGTAGGCCATTTCGTCCACGCTGACCGGCAGCGTGGTTTGATGGCCTTGGATCACCATGCCCAGCGAGTCGCCGACCAGGATCACATCGATCCCGGCCTCGTCCAGCACCTGGGCGAAGATCGCGTCGTAGGCGGTCAGCACGACGATTTTTTCGCCGCGCGCCTTCATGGCGGCCAGTTCGGTGACGGTGATGGCGCGCTCAGGCATGGGCTATCCTCAGCAAGCCGCGCAAGGGGCAGGCGGCCAGCAAATCGGCCAGTTTTCCCTTGCCGGGAATGTCGAGTCCGGGCGGGGCGATTTCGGCCAAGGGGTAGAGCACGAATTCGCGCCCGGCCAGGCCGGCATGCGGCACGGTCAGCGTCTCGTCTTGGATTTGCGCCTCGCCATACAGCAGGATGTCCAAGTCCAAGGTGCGCGGCCCCCAGCGCAGACCGGTGCGGACGCGGCCATGGGACTGTTCGATTTGTTGCAAGTCCTTCAGCAAATCGTGGGGCGGCAGGGCGGTTTCCACGGCCATCACGGCGTTGACATAGTCGGGCTGGTCGGCGGGGCCCATCGGGGCGCTGCGGTAGAAGCTGGAGAAGGCGGTTTCGCGCAGGCCGGGCAGGCTGGCGATGGCGTGCCGCGCGGAGGCGAGCAGCGCCAGGGAGTCGTCCAAATTGCCGCCCAGGCCGATGTAGGCGGTGGCCGGGCGCGCAGGTTCAGGCGTCATGGCCGGCCTTGGGTTTTCTGGGGCCGCGGCGGCGGCGCGGACGGCCCGGCCCTGTCCGCGCCACCGTGCCGTCGCGGGTCATGGCCCGCTGCTCCGGCTCGGCGGCGGTCTGGAAGCGGGTCCACCAGTCGGCCAGCGCCGGGTCGGCCTCGCCGGTTTCGGCGCGCAGCACCAGGAAGTCGTAAGCCGCGCGGAAGCGCGGATGGCTCAACAGTTTGAACGGGCGCGGGCCTTTGACCCGCTCCATGCGTGGCTGCAACATCCACACTTCGCGCATGTTCAGGCTGATGGCGCGGGGGATGGCGACGCTGCGCACTTGGCGGTTGAGCACCTCGGTGGCGGCCTCCTGGTAGGCGAAGATTTCGTTGTCGCCCGCCTCGATCTTGGCGGCGGCCAACAGGCGCACCGGCTCCCACAGCAGCGCGGCGAACAGGAAAAACGGCGCGACGCCCCGGCTCTCCTGCAAGCGCTCGTCAGTCCGCTCCAGCGCCCGGGCCAAAAAGACCAGCGGGAAACCCTCGGGCTCATGCCCCAGGCAATCTTCGGTTTCCGGGAACAGCCAGCCGAACAGCCCATACCGGCGCAGCTCTTCAAACGTCTGCACCGCGTAGCCGGACAACAGCAGCTTGATGACCTCGTCGAACAGCCGGGCCGAGGGGATGCCTTGCAGCAGCGAGGCCAGGCGCGGGATGGGGTCGGCGCAATCGGGGTGGATGGTGAAGCCGAGCTTCACGGCAAAGCGGATCGCGCGCAGCATCCGCACCGGATCTTCGCGGTAGCGCTGCTCGGGGTCGCCGATCAGGCGCAAGACGCCGGCCTGGTGGTCACTCATCCCGCCGACATAGTCCACCACGGAAAAATCGCGGATGTCGTAATACAGCGCGTTGACGGTGAAATCGCGCCGCCAGGCGTCTTCCTCGATGGTGCCGTAGATATTGTCGCGCAGGATGCGCCCGTCCCTGCCTTCCTGGCGGTCGCCCTCGCCGTCCTCGTTGTTCAGCGCGCGGAACGTGGCGACTTCCACGATCTGGTCGCCGAAATGCACATGCGCCAGCCGGAAGCGCCGCCCGATCAGGCGGCAATTGCGGAACACGCCGCGCACCTCCTCCGGATGGGCGTCGGTCACCACGTCGAAATCCTTGGGCTCGCGGCCCAGCAGCAAATCGCGGACGCAGCCGCCCACCAGGAAAGCCTGGTAGCCGGACTGGCGCAGGCGATACAGCACTTTCAGCGCCTCGTCGCTGACGTGGGCGCGTGAAATATTGTGTTCGGATCGCGCATAAATCCTGACCGTCGGCGCGGCAGGTTTGGCGGGCTGGACGGACGCGAGCAGGGGCGACGATTGCAGTGATCGGAACAGCTTATGGACGAGGTCGAGGATTGGCAGGGGAGTCGTCTAAGGGTTGGTTAAGGTGTTCAAAATATTACCCTACCCGGGCGACAGTCTCAAATCCGCTTCGCCGGCCGGGCGTCGTTTGGGCAGGCGCGGGCGGATTGCCGGGACTTTTTGGCTGGCGGAAAGCGACCTGGGCGCGGTCTGCGAGTCTGCCTAAGGGAAAATTCTTTTGCCGGGTGCGGGAGTTGTAGTATGATACACAGCTCTTGCGTCCCCATCGTCTAGTGGCCCAGGACTTCGCCCTCTCACGGCGATGACAGGGGTTCGAATCCCCTTGGGGACGCCACATCATACAGCGCCTTGCGCGGCAGGCATCTTGCGGGATGTTTAATTGCCGGGCTTCGCATCAACCGGCTTAAGGCCGGTTTTTTTCGCTTTGCGCCATTAAAATGACAGATCGGCGGGCCGGATTCGCGGCCGTTGGCGCGCCGCCTAAGGCTCAAGCGTGTGTTGAAGGCGGGGGTGGAGCGGCACGCGAAAGCTTTCCCGTTTCCAGGGCGTGCGCGCCGCTATCAGGTTCAAATGTTCAGAAAGGCCCGAAGGACGGTCAGTCTTGGCTGCCGAGTTCGGATTCTGGATTGTTGGAAGCCACGCGCAGATACGATGAACCGTCCCGGTAAAAGACGTTCCCGCCGATTCTGGCGCTTAAATGCTGCGGTTTTGCCCAGTTTGGCCGATGGCGCAGATGCGCGGCATGGAAGAACACCGCCCCTCCCGTGTTGTCGGGAAGCTCGCCATCCATTACTTTGCGGGCGATTTCATGCGCTTTGGCATACGACCCGGGGTCGGGATGCCTGACCGAATAGACGAACCGGCCGGTCCGAATCACATGGCAATAGCTCCGCCCCCACCCGCCGAGCAGGCGGTTCTTGGCGACGTTGGCCACGGCTTGAAGATTGGACTCCGAGTTTCGCGCTTCGCGGTACGCAGTGTTCGCCAGACAGGTAAGATCGTCTGGTGGCAGCCGCGCCTGATAGTGGCGATGCTTGACGCGTTGATGATGGGCGGCTTTGTGGTGCCCGTCGTGATGGTGGCTGGCTTTGGCGACCCCGGGTGAAGTGGAGAAAGCCAAAAGACATAGCACTTTAACAAGATTGTTTGACATAGTCCCGTTTCCTATCGTCGTCGAAGTTGCAGCCAATTACGTGCGCGATAGAGTTGCGCGGTTATTGGACGGCCACATCTTCTATTTTCGAAAGCGTACTACTTAGAACGGCGTTTTTGTATGAAAAACCTGAACTAAACAGCACAATATGCAGCGGTTCTGTAGAACCGGACCTGTTTTTTCCTCCTCTGGTTGTGCGTGTCCTTCCGCGTTGCGCCATGGGGCGATAAGTGCGTGCGGGGTTGCGAAACCGGCCTTGCGGACGGGGCGCATAATGCACGCTGTCGGCCTATACCATGCACGCGTATTCGGGCTTTGTCAAGCAATCGGGCTTTCCGCAAAGGGGAAACCGGCTTGGGTTGACTGTTTGTTTCATGACGCGGCCCCCGGTTTTAAAGGCTTTCCCGCCCGGCGCCGGCAAACCGGCCCGCACTGTCCGCCAGGCGCGCGAGCCAGGCTGGATGGCGCTTGCCGGGACGGGTTTGACGGGCTTGCCGCGGATCTGCCGGGCGGTTTTTCCGGGGGCAGGGGTGGATCGGCAGTGGGCGGCGTGACGGCTCAAAATCCGCTCCGGAATGGCATCCGGCACGCTCAAAATTTCCGCCTTTTTACGCCCGCCGGCGTCGCAAAGCCCTCGCCGCTGTCCGCCCCGCGCAGGGAAGCGGCTGGCGTCCTTGCCAAAAAGCAATGGCCCCCGCTAAAAAAATCTTTTGGGCGCGGCGGTTAAAAGAGGGCTTCATTTTAATCCGCGCGAATCCTATAATTCAGTTTGTTTGGCCTATTGTCCGGGCTGGAAGAGATTTTACCGTCATGCTGTTCAATTCATACGAATTTGTTTTTCTGTTCCTGCCGGCCACGCTGTTGATTTTCTTCGCGCTGGGCCATTACAGCCGGCGAGTCGCGGCAGGCTGGTTGGCGGCGGCTTCGCTGTTTTTCTATGGCTGGTGGAATCCGCTGTTTTTGGGACTGCTGCTGGGTTCTATCGTCTTTAACTACACTGTCGGCGTGGCGCTCGTCCGCGAGCATGAGCGCCGGCGTGAAACCCGCCAATATTGGACTTTATTCTGCGGCGTCGCGGCCAACCTGGCGTTGTTGGGCTATTTCAAGTACTTCAATTTTTTCGTGGCCAGCCTCAATGCGACCTTGGATACGAAATATGCCGTCGGTGCCATTGTCCTGCCCTTGGGAATCTCTTTCTTCACGTTCACGCAGATCGCGTTTTTGGTGGATGCCTCGCGCGGGCTGGTGCGGGAGTTCAACTTCATTCATTACGTTCTGTTTGTCACTTATTTCCCCCACCTGATCGCCGGCCCGGTCTTGCACCACAAGGAAATGATGCCGCAGTTCGACAAGCCGCAAACCTACCGGCTGAATTACGAGTGCCTGGCGGTCGGGCTGACTATCTTCTGCATTGGCCTATTTAAAAAAGTCATGTTGGCGGACGAGATGATCAAATATGTCAAACCCGTGTTTGAGGCGGCGGCGGAGGGGCGGGCGGTCAGTTTCAAAGAAAGCTGGGGGGCTGCCTTCTCCTATACCTTGCAGCTCTACTTCGATTTTTCCGGGTATTCCGACATGGCCATCGGCCTGTCGAGAATGTTTGGCGTCAAGCTGCCTTTGAACTTCAATTCGCCCTACAAGTCGGTCAATGTCATCGAGTTTTGGCGGCGTTGGCATATGACCTTGTCGCGGTTTTTAAGGGATTATTTGTATATCCCCTTGGGCGGCAACCGCAAAGGCCTGGCGAGGCGGCACGCCAACCTGTTGCTGACCATGTTGCTGGGTGGCTTGTGGCACGGAGCCGGCTGGACGTTTGTCATTTGGGGCGGTTTGCATGGGGTTTATCTGGTCATCAACCACGCCTGGCATGGGCTGCGCCTGAGATGGGGCCATGATCTGGGCAAAAGCACTTTGCCGGGCCGGCTGGCCGGCGGGTTTGTGACCTTTGTCGCCGTGGTGTTCGCCTGGGTGTTTTTCCGCGCGGACAGCCTCCAGGCCGGGCTTGCCATCACCCGGGCGATGCTGGGGCTTGACGGTTTTGTGTTCACCGGGCATTTTCAATTGAACAAGATCGCCGAATTGCTGTTCATCGTTTGGGTTTTGCCCAACACCCAGCAGATCATGGGCCAATTCGAGCCGGCCTTGCCGATCCGGGAAAAAGAGTTCGGCGGCGTCTGGAAACGCTTGCAATGGCAGCCGAACTGGATTTGGCTGGTGTTCATTTTTCTAATCGCGGTCACCTCGCTGTCCCAGGGCGACAAGATCAGCGAATTTTTATATTTCCAATTCTGATGGATCTTCACAAGCGCTATACCCTTTCGCTGCTGTCCCTGATTTTCGGGGTGATGCTGATTCTGGTGGCCACCAGTTTTTATCTTGAGCCGCTCGTCGGGGACGTGACCCGCCTCGGCGGCTATGCCGAAAACGATTTTGGCTGGAACGGCGCGCAGCCTGTTTTGAAGCAGGAAGCCTCGCCGTTGCAAACCCGCTACGACCACTATGCCGATGTCTTGGCGGTGGGCGACTCTTTTTCCTTCGGCGGCTTGTATGGCATGTTGAATTTTCCGTGGCAAAGCTTTCTTGCCGCCGACACGGGGTTCTCGGTCGCCACGATCAGCCATTACACCCACACCAACCCGCCCACCTATGACCCGGCCTTGCTTCCCGCCATCGTCAATAGCGAGGCGTTCCAAAAGACGCCGCCGCGGGTGCTGATTTTGGAGGTGGTCGAGCGGCAGTTGAACATGATTCCCGAGTTTGCCGGCGATTGCCAGGCGAAGGAGCCGCCGGCGCGCCTGCCTAGGTTTGCGCTGAATCCAAGCCCGCCGGCTTTGGCGGAGGCTTACCGTAAAAAAGACCGGCCTTCGCTCAAAGAGCAGATCGCCTATGCGCAGAAATATCTGCTGGGGCTGATTCAGCGGCAATGGGAGAAAAAACCGATTGTGTATCCGTTGGCGCTGACGACGCCGCGGCTTTTTTCCAACAAAAAAAGCGACTGGCTGCTAGTCTACGAGGGTGATGTCAAAAAAACAGCCTGGGATGAAAAGCAACTGGCCGACATCCGCTGCCGGCTGGCCAATGCCCAGAATCTCGTCCAGCAAAATGGGAAAACGCTGTTTTTGGCGATGATTGTGCCGGACAAGATGACGGCCTATTCCCGGTATTTAAAAGATCCTGCGTATGCGGACGCCAGCGTCATTGAGCGCTTGGCATCCGCGAGTGGTTTGCACTTGGTCCGCCTTGACCAGGCCCTGCGGGCGGCGGTTGACAAGGGGGTGGTCGATGTTTATCTGCCTGATGACACGCATTGGGCGTTCCAGGGGCATAAGGCCGCGGCCGCCGCGCTGGCCCAATATCTTGCGGATTTTCCGGGGGACTGACGCGCCGGGGGCTTTGCCTCGCCCATTAGGCCGCACGCTGAATGCGCCGTTGACCGTTTCGGGAGCTTGACCATTGAATCCGTTGCTGGTTTATCGCCGTTCTGATTGGCCTTGGCTGGGAGGCCTGGCGGTTGTTTACGCCTTGCTGGTCGCCGTCGTGTTCGGCTATTTGACCACGCCCGGCCAGGTCTCCATGGTCTGGATTCCCAGCGGCTTTGGCCTGGCCGCTTTGTTGGCCGGCGGCAGGAAGTTCTGGCCCGCCATTTTTTTCGGCGCCTGGGCGGGGTATGCCGCTATTTTGGATCGCCCGGCGCTGGTTTCCGCCGGCATCGCGCTGGGAAGCAACACGCTGGAGCCCGCCCTTTGCATCTTCCTGCTCGCCAGGGGGGCTCTTTTTGGTCGGCGCTTCGATCCGGCGCTGCGCCATCCCATTGATTATCTGTTGCTGGCCGTGGTCAGCGCGGCCAGCGCAGGCTTGGCCGCCCTGGTGGGCTGCGCGGCATTGTCGCAGGCTGGAATGTTGCCTGGGGCAGCCTTTGTGGACGCGTTTTCGCATTGGTGGATGGGCGATTTTCTCGGCCTGATCTTGGTGACGCCGCTGGTGCTGGTGTGGCGGCAGTGGCCGCGCGACTGGTTCAGGCGGGGGCGCGCAGTCGAGGCTATCGTCTGCTTCGGCTTGGCGTTTTTGGCCGGCCAGGTCATCTTTCTGGGCAGGTTGCACGAGACCGTCGGTTTTTTAGCCCGCAGTTACTGGTGCTTTCTGTTCGTCGCCTGGGCCGCGGTCCGTTTTGGCCGCCACGGCACCTTGCTGGCCGTCGCCATGGTGGCGGTCCAGGCTTTGGCCGGCGCGATCCAAGGTGTCGGGGTTTTCGGCAAGGATATGGCTGAAACCGGGCTGGTCAATTTCTGGCTCTTCATGCTGGCGCTGACGGTGATCGGCGTCACGCTGGCCTTGGTCATTGACCGGCGCAGGCGGGTCGAGTCCGAATTGCGCACCAGCGAGGCGCGGTTTCGCGGCATGAGCGACTTCCTGCCGCAGCAGATTTGGACGGCGCTGCCGGACGGACGCTTGGATTATGTGAACAACCGGGTGACTGATTTTTTTGGCAAGTCGCACGAGGCGATTATCGGGGAGGACTGGAAGGGCCGCGTCCATCCGGATGATTTGTCCCATTACACCCAGCGCTGGGCGGAGTCTTTGCGGACTGGCCAGCCTTACGAGATCGACTTCCGGCTGCTGGACCATGCCGGGGAGTACCGCTGGTGTATTGCCAGGGCGGTGGCGCTGCGCGACGAGGACGGCGGCATCGTCAAATGGTATGGGACCAATACCGACATCACCGAGCGCAAGCAGGCCGAGGAGGCGCAGCGGCGGCGCGAGACCCACTACCGGCTGTTGACCGAGAACATGAAGGACGTCGTCTGGGTGCTGGACGCGCGGACGCTGCGCTTCAGCTATGTCAGCCCTTCGGTGGAGAGGCTGCGGGGCCATACGGCGGCGGAGGTCATGGCCCTGCCCGCCCTGGAGTCGTGCGTCCCGCATGCCCGCGAGAGCGTGCAAAAACTGATCTGCGGCCGGATACAGGCGTGTTTGTCCGCGCGGAACAGTTCGGCTGTCTATTACACTGACGAATTGGAGACGACTTGCCGGGAGGGGCCGGCGGTTTGGGTGGAGCTGATCAGCGGTTACCGGTTCAGCGAGCAGATCGGGCACGTCGAAATCCATGGCGTGATGCGGGACATCAGCGTGCGCAAGCGCGCCGAGGAGGAAATGCAACTGGCCTCCCTGGTCTATCAAAACAGCAGCGAGGGCATGATGGTCACCGACGCCAGCGGCGCGATCCTCACGACCAACCCCGCTTTCACCGCCATGACCGGGTACACGCTGGACGAGGTCGTCGGCAAAAATCCTAGCATCCTGAATTCAGGCCGCCAGGACGAGTCGTTTTACCGGGCCATGTGGCGCGAGATCAACGCCACCGGCCATTGGCAGGGCGAGATATGGGACCGGCGCAAAAATGGCGAGGTGTACGCCGAATGGTTGAGCATCAACACCTCCTACCATGAGGACGGGTCGGTGTATCGCCGGATCGCCCTGTTTTCCGACATCACCGAGAAGAAAAAATCCGAGGCCCTGATCTGGAGGCAGGCCAATTTTGACTCCCTCACCGGCCTGCCCAACCGCCAGATGTTCCAGGAACGCCTGGAGCAGGAGGTCGGCAAGGCCCGCCGCAGCGGCTTGACGATGGCGCTGCTGTTCCTCGACCTCGACCGCTTCAAGGAAGTCAACGACACCTTGGGGCATGACATGGGTGACATCCTGCTCCAGGACGCGGCGCGGCGCTTGAGCCTGTGTGTGCGCGAGAGCGACACCGTGGCGCGCCTGGGCGGGGACGAGTTCACGGTCATCCTGGGCGAGATGGGCGACGCCGGCGGCGTGGAGCGGGTGGCCCAGAACATCTTGTCGAGCCTGTCCGAACCCTTCCATTTGGACGGCGAGGTGGCTTATGTGTCCGCCAGCATCGGCATCACGCTCTGCCCGGAAGACGCCGTCGAGGCCGAAGTGCTGGTCAAGAACGCCGACCAGGCCATGTACGCCGCCAAGGGCCAGGGCCGCAACCGGTGCAGCTACTTTACTCCGGCCATGCAGGAGGCCGCGCTGACCCGCATGCGGCTGACCAATGATTTGCGCGGCGCCCTGGCCGACGGCCAGTTGCGGATGTGCTACCAGCCCATCGTGGAGTTGGCGACCGGCGTCGTGTGCAAGGCGGAGGCTTTGCTGCGCTGGCATCATCCTTCGCGCGGCCTGGTCAGCCCCGCCGTGTTCGTCCCCATCGCCGAAGACACCGGGCTGATCATCGACATCGGCAACTGGGTGTTCCATGAGGCGGCGCGCCAGGTGGCGCGCTGGCGGGCCTCGCACCATGCCGAATTCCAAATCAGCGTCAACAAGTCCCCGGTGCAGTTTTACAACGAAAGCCACCACCACGCCGCCTGGTCCGAGCATCTGCGCGGACTGGGCCTGCCCGGGCAGGCCATCGTGGTGGAAATCACCGAGGGGCTGCTGTTGGACGCCAGCTCCGCCGTCACCGACCAGTTGCTCGAATTCCGCGACGCCGGGCTGCAAGTGGCCATCGACGATTTCGGCATTGGCCATTCCTCGCTGTCTTACCTGAAGAAATTTGACATTGACTATCTGAAGATCGACCAGTCTTTCGTGCGCAACCTGTCGCCGGTCTCAGACGACATGGCGCTGTGCGAGGCCATCATCGTGATGGCGCACAAGCTCGGCATGAAAGTGATCGCCGAAGGCGTGGAGACGGCTGGCCAGCGCGATTTGCTGGCCGCCGCCGGCTGCGACTACGGGCAGGGCTACCTGTTCGCCAGGCCGATGCCGGCCGAGGCGTTCGAGCGTTACCTGGAGTCCTTCGGGGGGGGCTGACAAGCCCCGCAAGCCGTCCCGGCGAACCGCCGCCCGCAACAACAACATTTCAAACCTTAAAATCGGAGATGGCCTATGGCGTTCGCGCCGCTTTCCAACGAGGCTTCGCGTGAGCTGTATTGGCAACTCGCCACCCTGGAGAAATCGGGCATGCCGCCTGACGTGGCGCTCGGCCAATTTGAGCAGGCGTCGAAGCCTTTGCGCCAGCGCGCGCAGGCCGCCCGCCGGCATATCCGGCAAGGCAAAACCATCGCCCGCGCAGGCCAGTTGGCGGGCTTGTTCGCGGAGTTCGACGCGGAGTTGCTGAAAACGGCGGAGGCGGCGGGAAAATTGTCCGAGGTCTATTTTTTGCTGGCCGGGTTTTACGAGGAGAAAGTCCGCTTCTGGCAGCAAGTCAAAGGCAAATCGCTGATGCCGGCGCTGGTGTTGACCCTCGCGCTGTTGATCCAGCCCTTGCCCGATTTGATTTTGCATCGGATGGGCTATGCCCAGTATTTGCGCGAAACCGTCGGGGTTTTGCTGGAACTTTCGTTGGCGGGCTGGGCGGCGTGGCGTTTGCGGGCGCTGATCCGGCTGAGACCGGTCGAATATGTGCAAATGGCGGTGCCGGTTTTCCGCGACTGGTATATCCGGCGGCAAATGAAAAATTATTATCACGCCTTGGCGCTGATGCTGGCCAGCGGGCTGAGCCTGTTCGCGGCCTTGCCGAAGGCGAGAAGCGCCGTGCCCAACAGCCTGATGCGCAAGCGCCTGCAACAAGTCGAGCGGGGCGTCCAGCAAGGTTTGCGCTTCCATGAAGCCTTGGCGCAGTTGCCCGGCGTCAGTCCGGCCGCCGTCCAGTATATCAAAAGCGGGGAAATGTCCGGTGCTTTGGATGGCGTCCTGTCGCACTATGTCAAACTGGAAACGGAGGCGATCACGCTGCAAAACACGATGCTGGCGGAATGGCTGCCGCGGCTGTTTTATTGGCTGGTTTTAGCCAGTATGGCCAAGACGCTGATTATCGGCGACGGCGTGCCCGCGCTGCCGCCCGATTTGTAATCAACCTTGTTCCGCGCCGCGCGGCAGGCGGCAAGGGGCCGCGGAGCGGCCAAGGCGGCATTCCCACGCGAAGCGTGGGAACGATTGATAATGAAATTCAATTGGGTGTCGCGTAGGCCGGTAGCGAAAATGCGACTTCTTTCAACCTTTGTTGCCGCGCCTTTTTTATAATAGGGGAAACCCCATGGCTCAAGAAAACTACCAAGTCATCCAGCCGGACAATGGCCGGCCTGTCAAACTATGGACGCGCGGCGTGCCGGTGGAGGACGAGGCCATGCTGCAATTGCAGCGCACCGCGCAACTGCCGTTTATTTTCAGCCATCTGGCGGTGATGCCGGATGTGCATGTGGGCAAGGGTTCGACGATTGGCAGCGTGATTCCGACCCTGGGCGCGATCATCCCGGCGGCTGTCGGCGTGGATATTGGCTGTGGGGTCATCGCCACGCGCACTACGTTGACGGCCTCCGACCTGCCCGACAATCTGTCGGCTTGGCGCACGGCCATCGAGCGGGCGGTGCCGCATGGCCGCACGCCGGGCGGGCGCGACGTGGGGGCGTGGACGAATCCGCCGCCGGTCGTGGATCTGGCCTGGGCCGAGTTGGAGCCCGGCTTCAAACTCATCACCGAGAAATACCCGAAACTGGCGAAAAGCAACCACCACACCCATATGGGCACCTTGGGCACCGGCAACCATTTTATCGAGGTGTGCCTGGACGAGGCGGACAGGGTTTGGTTTATGCTGCACTCCGGTTCGCGCGGGGTCGGCAACGCCATCGGCACGTTTTTCATCGAGTTGGCGAAAGAAGACATGCGGCGCTATTTCATCAATTTGCCCGATATGAACCTGGCCTATTTTCCGCAACAAACCGAGCATTTCGCCGATTATGTGCAGGCGGTGGGCTGGGCGCAGGATTACGCCCGCCACAACCGCGCGTTGATGATGCGAAATGTGGTCGAGGCGGTGCGCAAAATTACGCACAAGCGCTTCGAGGCGGAGGTGGAGGCGGTGAATTGCCACCACAATTATGTCCAGCGCGAAAACCATTTCGGCAAGAATGTCTGGCTGACGCGCAAGGGCGCGGTGTCGGCGCGCAAAGGCGAGCTGGGCATCATCCCCGGCTCGATGGGCGCGCGCTCTTACATCGTGCGCGGCAAGGGCGAGGCGCAGTCGTTTTGCTCGTGCAGCCATGGGGCCGGGCGTTTGATGTCGCGGGCCGAGGCGAAGCGGCGCTTTACGATCAAAGACCAGGTGCGGGCCACCGAGGGCGTGGAATGCCGCAAGGATGCCAGCGTCATCGACGAGATTCCGCTGGCCTACAAGGACATCGACGCGGTGATGCAGGCGCAGGCGGACTTGGTGGAGATTGTGCACACCTTGAAGCAGGTGGTGTGCGTGAAGGGCTGATGGTATCGAGTCAGCATCCACCTCGTTACAGTGGATGGCTTATGGCATACCGTGCAGGCATTGGATAATCGGTGTTTACGACCAGGCAGGGGGGTATTATGGGAGGCGTCACAGTGATTATTAGGAAACTTCCGAATGGCACTGGTATCGAAGATATCAGGCAGTTTATTAAAACTGGAGTGTCTTGGAGGTTAAGGTTTTTTCTTAAAATTACTAGGGTAACTATTTTGACAGTCATGGACAAGTTTTCGATGGAGACTGAATTGCATTGCCTTGTCACCATTGAACCTGACAGCTTCGCGGACAGGGTGGTCAAGCGTCTGCATGCAAAACATCTCAAGGGGCAGCGCGTGGTGGTGAAGCGCTATTATGAACGCAATCCCATGAATGATCGGCGGAGGAATCTAAAAGGCGACGCGGCGCTCCAATATATAGACAAACGCATCAATGAACGCCGTAGGCAGGAGCTATTAACCTATGGCGGTGACAAAATAAAAGGATTTACTCGCAAATTGATTTAAGAGGCTTGCCCGGTAAGCCTAGCGCTGCTTTAAGCCGGCGGATTGGGCTTCACGCTTACCCTCGCCGCCTTCCGCGGGGACGCCCCAGCGGTTTTCAAACACCAGCCCGTCCAATGCCAGGCGGTCTTGCCATCGCGCGTCCTCCAGCAGCGGCCGGGGGCTTGTAACTGTTGACAATAATCTATGATTATCAATGTTTTTCTGTTCTTTTGCAGGTAAAGCAGGCGTCTGTTAAACTGTTTCCACTACGGCAAGCTCTGCCGGAAGTCACGCTTGTGGAGAGGTCGTGAGACCTGGAGGAGTTCCCGGCTGCGGCGCAAACCGCGTAAGACTCCTCTCACGAGAGGAATCTTACTGGCGAAAACCAAGCCATCCTCTGGGCAACCTCGGTGAAGCAAGAAGAGATAATCATAGATTTCTCAGAGCGGTAGAACGCTTCCACATGGCCCAGGCAGCGCAGGGCCACCGGTTTGCCGCCGGCGGGGATTGCCAGCAATTCCGCCAATGCCTGGGGGTCGAACAGCGACACCCAGCCCATCCCCAGGCCTTCCGCCCGCGCCGCCAGCCAAAGGTTTTGAATCGCGCAGGCGACCGAGGCCAGATCCATCTCCGGCAGTGTGCGCCGGCCAAAGACTTGGGTTTCCCGGCCATCGGCCAGCACCGCCGCCAGCAATTCGCCGCATTCGCGCACGCCTTCCACCTTGAGCTTGAGGAATTCCGCCTTGCGTCCGCCCAAGGCCTCGGCGGTGTGGCCGATTTCCGCCTCCACCAGGGCGTGGACGCGCCCGCGCAAAGCGGGGTCGGTGACACGGATGAACCGCCAAGGCTGGCTGAAGCCGACGCTGGGCGCGTCGTGGGCGGCTGTCAACAGGCGGCGCAGCACCGCCGAATCCACCGGGCCGGGCAGGAAGTGGCGCATGTCGCGCCGCTCGCGGATGACGCGGTAGACCGTGGCGATTTCCTCGGGGCTAAAGTCGGACAGGCTCATCGGCGGTCTTGTGTGGTGGCTTGTCGTCCTGGGCGTCGGGCCTCACTGGCCTGCGCCCGGCCGCCAGTTCAATGATAAAAACAAGTTTGTGCCCATCTGGTTGTACAGATAGGCGGTCTGGTAATGCTCGTTGAACAGGTTGGCGGCGCGGCCTTCGAGGGTCACATCTTTGTAGACTTCGTAACTGGCGTGTATCCCGACTAGCGTGAACCCGCGCAGACGCACCGTATTCGCCAAATCGTCATAGCGGCGGCCTTCCTGGTTCACGGTCAAGCCGACGCGGAATTTGCCAAAGGCGCGATCCAGATTGAGTTGGGCCATTTGCTGCGCCCTTCGGGGCAGCACATTGCCGTGGTTCGGGCCGTCTTCCTGGTTGCGCGGATCGACCAGGCTGAGGTTGGCGCTGATGTCGACGCCATAAGCCCGCGTTGAAACCTGGGTTTCCATGCCAAAAATCTCGGCCTTGGCGATGTTTTGCGGCAGGAAGGTGTTGGCGTCGAAGGCGATCAGGTCGTCGACTTTCGTGTAATAGCCGTTGACGGCCCAGTTCACCTTGGCCAGCAGGCCTTTCGCGCCCACTTCGGCGCTTTGCGAGGTCTCGGGCTGCAAATGCGGATTGCCGAAGTAGGGGTAGTACAAATCGTTGAAGGTGGGGGCTTTGAACGCGGTGCCGTAGGAGGCGCTCAGCCGCAACGGTTCGCCGAAACTATAACCCCAGGCCGCGCTGCCGGTGGTCTTGCCGCCGAATTGCTGGTTGCTGTCCTGGCGCACGGCGAGATCCAGGCTGTGGCCGTAGAGCGTGCCCTGGTATTGCAGAAAGCCGGCTTTGTCGTCGCGGGAGGTGACTGGGAAGGCTTCGGTGCTGTCGATCTGGTCGATGTAATAATCGAAACCGGCGGTCAGCAGATGGTCCTTGGCGACGGTGAAGTCGTTTTGCCAGGAGGCGGTGACGCGGCGGGTGTCGAAGCGGTTGGCGAACACTTTGCCCAGATAGTTGTTGGACATGTCCGCGCTGGTGCCCGCCCGCAGCGTCGTGTCCCAAAATGGCATCGGCGCGAAACGCAGTTTGCCGCCTATCACTTGTTGCATGACTTCGGTGTGGTTGACGAACGCGCCGTCAAAGCGGCTGTTGCCGGACGCCTGTAGCAGATTGCCCTCGATCTCCACGCCGTTGTCGAAGCGGTAGCCGGCCTTGGCCGAGCCGGAGGTGTTGCTGTAGCGGTCATGGTCGGGTTCGTAGGTGAAACAGCCCGCGCCCCCGCTGCCATCGGCGTTGGCGGGCCTTCCTAGGCAGGCGTTGATGCCGCCCGTGTACAGCTCCGCGCCGCTGAGACTAAACCAGCCCTTGTCACCGCCGCCGGACACGCCGGCGGAGAGCTTGTAGGTGTCGTAAGTGCCGCCTCCCGCGCTGAAAAACGGCTTGAGGCCGCCGCCGCCCTTGCGCGTGAAAATCTGGATCACGCCACCGATGGCCTCCGAGCCGTACAAGCTGGAGCGCGGCCCGCGCACGATTTCGATGCGCTCGACCTGGTCGATGGGCAGATCCTCGAACGCCGTCGTGCCCAGGGTCGCCGAGCCCATTCTGACCCCGTCGACGAGCACCAGCACATGGTCGGAGTTGGTGCCGCGCATGAACACAGTCGAAGGCTTGCCCAGCCCGCCGCTGTTGCTGACCCCGATGCCGGGGACGCCGAGCAGCGCGCCTTGCACCGACAGGAGTTGCTTGCGCTCGATGTCATCGCGGGTGATGACCGTGACGGAGGCCAGCGATTCGTCCGCGCTTTGCGCCGTCCTGGTGGCGGTGACGACGACGGGCGGCAGGGTTTCCGGTTCCGCCAGCGTGTTTCCGGCGGTGGCCAACAGGACAATGGAGAGGTTGAATTTCAAGGGTGGTTCCTCGACAGGCCATGCTCACCCGCATGGCGTTGGATGCTGGACGCATCGAGGAGGACTGGGCGGCGGCATTGGCAAAGCCAGTGCGCAAAAGGCAAGGGCGCGGCGGATTCCCCAAACGGGGCGGGCGCACTGCCCAGGCCCGCCCTCCGCGATGCCTGGATAATGCGCCTTGGGCCGGTATCCGGGCTCGCGAGGGACGCCACTGGGGCGCCGGCACCGCCGCCTTCCCGCGCAGTCGCGCAGTGGCATGTTGACGGGCTTTGACTCGCTTACCGTTGCGGGGGCAGCGCCGGCTTTGCGGGGGGAGGTGGTTCCACCGCGCACCGGCTTCCCGTTTAACCCAAGGCGCGACGAGCGTCGCCTAAGGCACCCAAGGAGCAGTAAAGGGCGGCACTTTAAAGCAAATGGGGTGCTGAGTCAAAGACTTAAGTTTTTTGGGAGGATTTGGGTAATAGTTCACAGAATTTCCCCGCCGAGTCCGCTAAATTACTAACCCAATACCAGTCCTTGTGTCCTCAGGCGGCGATCCGATCAAGCCTGGGAAAAGGATTCAACCGGAGTTTAAGAGCCATGAAAAAAGGCTTGATTTTGCATGCGGTGCTGCTGCTGGGCAACATCGGCGTATTTCTCGGGATGGCCGGCGGGCAAAGCGCTGGCGATGGCCGCGAGATCCCGGCCGCCCGCGTGGAGCAGGCTTATTTCCAGCGCCCTGCCGACCCGCAGCCCAAGTCTGGCAAGCACGGCAGCGATGCCGACCTCCCGCGGGCCGACGCAGCCCAAGGCGGTGGCCTGGCCGCCGCCTTGGAGGGCTTGAAACAAGAACAGGCGCGCCTTCGCGACGAACTCGCCAGGCTCAAATCGCCGCCGGATCTATCGCGGGTGTCCACCGCGCAGCAGACGGATCCTGGGAGCCGTTGCAAGGAGGCCGCCGACAACTCGCCCGGCGTCACGGTTTACCTGGAAACCACGCCGGCCGACCCTCCCCAGGCCAATGGCCGGCAGCCGGGGCGGCAATGGACTTCTGTGAGTTTCAAGGAAGTCGGACAGGCCCCGGACGGCTCGAAACAAGCGGTGATGTCCATCCAGAAGACGCAAATCAACAACAGCCCCGGCGATTTCATGCCGACGCGGACGGCGTCCCGCTGGCAATAGCCGCCCCGCCCCCTTTCCAGCGCTCTCCTTCATCCCCCTTGGACGAATCGTGGATTTCCCCGGTTCGTCTTTTTTTGCCTTAAGCCCGCCGGGCGGCAAAAATTCTGCCAACACCGGGCTTGCCCGCGTCCCGCGTATCGCCTGAAACCCCGTTTATAGCGTAAACTCCGAGCCATGGCTGATGGAAGAGGATGAAACCAACGCTTTCACTGGGTAAAATAAACCTAATGAACCTCTGGGAAGACGTTGGCTTGGCCTAAGGTTCTTCCCCGCGCCGCTGATTGTGGACAGGCGTTTACCCAACTACCAGGTTAATCATCGTGGAAATGCTGCTGGCTTGCCTAAAAAACATACCGACTTTTTCGGAGGTTCCGGATGCCGCGCTGGCGCCGTTGGCGGATTGCGCGAGCCGGAAAAGCTTCACCAAAAACACCCTCATCATCACCGAAGGCGACCCCGCCGGCCCCTTGTTCGTCATCTTGTCCGGCAAAGTCCGCGTTTTTCTGGACAGCGAGGCGGGCAAGAGCGTCACCTTGGCGGTGCAAAAAAGCGGGTCTTATTTTGGCGAACTCTCCTTGCTGGACGACCAGCCCCGCTCGGCTTCGATCATCACCCTCGAACCCACGCTCTGCGCGCTGATCCCGAAGCAGGCGTTTGTGAATTGGCTGCGCGAACACTCGGAAGACGCCGCCTTGGCGGTCATGCGCGGGTTGACGCGGCGCATCCGCACCCTCACCGACAACGTGCGGGGGCTGGCGCTGTACGACGTCTACACCCGCCTGTCCAAGACCTTGCACGAGCTGGCGGTGGTGGAAAACGACGAATTGGTGATCAAGGAAAAGATCAGCCACCAGGAACTGGCCAACCAGGTCGGCTCGTCCCGTGAAATGGTCAGCAAGATCATGAAAGATTTGGCCACCGGCGGTTATCTGGCCATCGACGGCAAGACTGTCCGCATTCTCAAACCCCTGCCCTCGGGTTGGTAGGCTGCCCGCCGCGACCTTAGAGCCCTTTGCAAGCAACCCCATCCGGAGAATCCCATGCCTGGCGCCGTCATTGCCGTACTGATTTGCGTCTGGTATTACCAGACCGCCACTAAACTCAACATCAACCCGTTGCCTTGGATCGTCGGGGCCTTGATTATTTATTACGGCGTCAAATACGGCTGGACGTATGGCGTCGCCCGCCCCGTGTTCGGCCCGAGGATGCTGTCGCCGATGGTCAACGACTTGAGCGGCGCGGCCTTCGGCACCCTGGCCGCCGTCGCTTTCCGCAGCCTGGTGCTGCTCAAGCAAAAACCGCTGGAATAACCCTGCCGTGCCCGCGCAATTGCCTGCGTTCAAAGCGGTCATTTTTGACATGGACGGGCTGGTGTTGGACTCCGAGCCAACCTATGCCTTTGCCTGGAAGAAAGCCGCCGCCGAATTCGGCGTGCACTTGGAGGACGCATTCACCCAGGCCCTGTTTGGCTGCCAGGCTGACGATGTGGATCGCGTGATGGCGGAGAAAATCGGCGGGGGATTTCAGCTCGAGCGTTTTCGCGAGCTTGCCGCCCAGTTTTGGCGGGCGCATGTCGGCACTTGCGGCATCGCGCCGATGCCGGGGGTGCAAGACTTGTTGGCGGTGCTGGACAGCCTGCGCATTCCCTATGCCTTGGCAACCAACAGCGGCGGCGCCTATGCCGAGCAATGCCTGCGCCTGGCCCGCCTGGAATCGCGCTTCCCGACGGCGGTGACCCGCGACCAGGTGGCGCAGGGCAAGCCGGCCCCGGATGTGTTTCTCGAAGCGGCCCGGCGTCTGGGGCATGCCCCCTCGCAATGCCTGGTGCTGGAAGACTCCGCCACCGGCCTGCTTGCCGCCTACCGCGCCGGGGCCGTCCCGGTGCTGGTGTTGGAGCGCCCGGCCCCGGAAGACTCGCAGGCCTTGGCGGCGTTGAGTTTCCGCTCCTTGCTTGAGGTCGCCGAAGCCGTCCGGGCGCAGGCCGGGCAAACCGCTTAAACCCTTGCTGGGCGGGCAATTCAAAGAACACAATTTCCTGTTGGGCATCAGCATGGACATTAGCGCCGTGCTGGCCGGCGCGGCGCTGGCCGTGCTGTTCCGCAACAAAGTGATGTTAAAACAAGGCTTATGACAGAAAATTGTCGCCGTTCAACTCGCCCGGATTGTCGATGAGCAGCACGCGGTCGGCTTTTTTCCGCAGCACGTCGCTCAACAGCGCCGCCGAAGACACCGCCATCACAATCTTGCCTTTTTGCTGCACGATTTCAATCGCCGGCACATAATCCTCGTCGCCGCTGACAATAATTGCAATGTCATAGGCGTTTTCATACGCCAGCGCGACGACTTGGGTGGCGAGATACACATCCACCTGTTTTTCCCGTTGCTCGCCCTGCTCGTTTGATTTGCGTTCAAACTGCTTCACATAAAAAAACTCCTGGCCGTCCAGCCAGTCAAAAAACCGCTGCTGCCCGGTGCCGCTGGTCGGGCCGCTGGAGCAGACAAAATAGACCTTGATCAGATCCATTCCCCGCGTCAGCGTTTCCACAAAGCGCTTGAAATCAAAGCGCTTGCGGTCGGGAAACTCCCCCTTGGTCAGCCGGGCCAAGGCTTGGTGGAAATTGCTGTAGTCGAAAAAAACGATAACGCGCTTCATGCGGGGGCTCCTTTAGTCGTTACACTGTTGAAGAGTCAAATCACCACCAAGATTTCACCCTTGCCCGCCCCCGACAAATCTCCGGCATAGCGCCGCACCCGCTTGACCTGCCCGGCCAGCGCGCCGAACTGGGTTTTATAAGCCTGGAAACCTTTCAGCAGCAGGGGCAGGAATCCCAGGGTGTGCGCGCCGCAATCATTGAAGGTGGCGGGAATGCTGGCCGGCGCGGTCAATAATAACAAAGTCCCGCGCTTCATCGCATAGCCAGGGTATGCGCCGACCTCGCCCAGCACGCCGATAGTGCCGGCCGTCATGCGCGAACCCAGGTAAGCCCCGGCCTTGCCCTCGACCAGGATCGCCCCGCGTCGCATATGGTCGCCGACGCGGTCGCCCGCGTCGCCTTTGACAATCACTACGCCGCCTTGCATACCCTTCTTATTGCCCGGCAAAGCCGCGCCGAGGAAATCCCCGGCATTGCCGCCGATATTGATTTCGCCATTCTTCAATTCGCAGGCGGCATAAGCGCCCACGTTGCCGGACACCTGGATGACGCCGCCTTTCAACTGGAAGCCGAGATAAGCGCCGGCGTCGCCTTCGACGCTGATTTCGCCTGATTGCCCGCCCTTGCCGATATAGTCCAGTTTGGCCGAGGCATTTTTGAACACAATCCTCGAAGCGTCATCGCCTTCAATCGTGAAGATTTCACTGGCGGGGAGTTTGCGGTTGCCGGTTTGCAGCTCAATCGCGGCGATTTCGGCCAAGGATTTGCCGTCCAAATGATCTGAAGTGAGTGGCGAGCAATCCACGCGCTGCTTTAGCTCGATTTTGAGTGTAAATGTGAGTGCGCTCATAGTGTCCTCTCGTAGAGTGCGCATCGCGCACCAGAAATTTTTTGTATGTTTTTGCCCCCCTCTCCCAGCGGGGAGAGCGAAGCGAGGGGGGCGTAGCCGGTTGGGGGAGAGAGGGTTTCAGGCCATAATGTCCTGCAAATGGAACAAAAACGGCCCCAGCTTGCCGCCGTAATTGCCCGCTGAAATGCGCTGGATGCCATGGGCCGCGCCCAAGTCGCAAACGGCTTGGATGCCTACGCGCATGGATTGTTTAATATCCGCCTCGGTCAGGCCGTCAATGACGATTTCCATAACCGACTCGATGTCCGGAGACAGCTCGGTTTTAGTCTGCCCTTTCAAGGTCGGGCAGAACGCGTCATTGGTCGAAGCGCTCAAAGTCTTGTATTTCGAGCCGACTTTCGAGCCGGAGCGCACCACGCCGCCGGGGAAGGGCATGATGACATTGGGCACTTGTCTCATCGCCTCAATCGCCGCCTCGCACGCCGCCAAAGCCTGCGGCTGGGACTTCGCCAACACCAGGAAATTCCCCCCGCCGATGGCTTTGACCATGCCGGTGGTTTCCTGCGCCAAAAACTCCCCGTCCATGACCGGCACCCGCCAATAGCGCTTGCCGTTGATCCGCTTGGAAATCTGAAAACCGTCGCCGAAATAGCGCAAATTCTTGCCCAAAGCAATCGGGTCGCCCTCGTCAATGCCGGCAAACAAAGCCGAAGTCGGCGAAGTCAACACGCACTGCCCAGCGCGGGTTTCCAATTGCTTGGCCAAACCCTTGCCGCCCATCGCGAAAATCATCGCCGCCACGCCGGGCCGCCCGTCCGGAGTTTCCGACGGATCAAGCTCCCGCTCAATCCCCGCCTCGCAGCCGCAAGCGATCACCGAGGTGGCAAAACCGGTAAAAGCCTGTGCCGAAATATGCGCCCATTTATGGTTCTGCGCGGTGATGATGACCCGCGTCGCCCGCATCGGAAACGCCTCGGCGAAGGTTTGGTCGATCTGCACGCCGTTTATAATCATTCTGTACTCCAAAGGGGTGTGGTTTATTCTCGTTCCCACGCTCCGCGTGGGAATGCAGTCTTGGCCGCTCTGTGGCCAGAAATATCAGTTATGCGACGCAGAGCTTCGTGGAATAAATTCCCAAGCGGATTGTGGGGCGATATAACGATATGGTTACCCTGCAAAATCCTCGAAGGCCTGGCCTTCATCAGGCAACAAAGGATTTGCGCCGCCAATCGCTACTGCAAGTTGAGGATATTGGGGGCTAAGCGACTCATTTAGTGACTTATTTGATGTAACCCAATCAGGGGCTAATGGCTTGGGCTCGCAAATAATAGTTTTTCCATTTACATTAAATCTTCCTTGTGCAACGCGTTCCACCATCGGTAGGGTTGCTCCGCCGCCCGTAAGCACCACAGGTAGTCTTCCATTTTGTCCCTGTCTGGCTTGGTCTCTTACTAATAAATTCCAGTATCCTGGTTTCAAATTTTCGAGTATAGACTTGAATTTGTCTTCAATCTGTTTTTGAAATGATTCAACAAGATTGTCTTTTAAAAAATCTTTTAGCTCAATGCTGTTCCTTGTTTGGTTGGAGAGGGTATACTCCAATACGCCGTTACGAAATAGCTCTTCCTTATAAAGTTTAATGCGTTTTTGTAGTTCACTGGCGATATGTCTGCCATCGTTAGTGTCAAGGTACACTGCATCATGCTCTAAAATATATTTTTTCAAGTAGTCATCGACTCTGTTGCCTGCTTGTTGTAGATATTGAATTGTCCCGGGTATTATTCTAATGCTGCATACGCCCCTGTCTGGGTTTTCTTGCATCAGAAAAAGCCCAAAGTCAGTGGTTCCTGCACCTACATCCATTACCATGAAAAGTTTGCGTTGAGGTTCGTCTTTAATCATCAAACTAGCTGCGGCGGCAACGGGTTCTGGTATGCCTCGATCTATTAGATATTCTGGAAAATGCCGTTCTAGCGGCAACTCCCTAATTTGGGCAAGTGCCTCATTTGCTTCATTTAGAGGAATTCCATCTAGCCAGCGTCCATGAAATGTATCTGCTAGAATTTGTGCTTGAGCCAGCAAGGATTTTTGCAGGGGTTCCGCCCATCTTTTTCTTTCTTCTTCCCAGCATGGACGGGCAAATCGACGAATTGTATATCGAGATAGGCCTTTTTCTTCTAGCGCACTACAGGCCAAATCAGTCAGATAAGCGAGATAAAGCCTAATCAAATCACCCCCAGAAATGTCTGTTTCTGTTGGGTTAATCGCTTTATCAACAAAATGTTGATCTATATAGCCTTGGCTGCCGATATTAAGGTATGATTTTGGAGAGTCAAAGCGTTGGCGATGAGGGCCAACCTTGAAGCTTTGATCAATAGCTTGTGGGCCAAAATAAATAATTCCATCCTGAGTAATAAATAATGAAGAATCTACAGGATAGACGCCTTTTCCTGACAAGCGTCCCAGAGCTAGGTCAAGAATTTTACCATCTTGCGTCATCGCCCATGCTTTAGACATGGCCGTTCCAAAATCTAGGCAGAGTATAACTTCTGGATTTTCTGGATTTGTAAATTCTAAAGACCTCATGTTAAGAAAAACGGGCTTTGTAGGCCTTTTTGTCGCTGGCTCTCTTGAAATATCGGGCATGACCACTAGTGGTGTTTCAGTTTTTGATGGCTCGGTTTTATTACTTGATTCATCGTTGGCAACAGTATAGCCAGGATCGCGCAAAACTGCTATGGCGATTTTTAGTGCGTCTCGTTCTTTGCTAGATATTGTTCCAAGTTTAAATACCCCGGTGGTAGCATCTTTTTCAATTCGCTCAAATAGGCTTTCAAGCCAGTCAGCAATCTTATCTGTATCCATTGGTTAGCCCTTGCTAGTTTATTCAACAGAACCTTTTACTACCACTTCACCCGCGCTTCCATCGGGTTTTTTGCGAATGATAGCTGGGAAGTTAACCCTGACTCGTTGCCGAGTAGACGTTGTGGTGAGATCAAAATATTTTGGATAATAATCAAGAATTTCTCCGACTGATCCAAGTAGGTCGATACTGCGCTGTTTTGCCAGATCTTCGACTTGTTTAGCTAGTGTCTCGCTAACGAAAGAATAGTCTTTCATGGCACCAACTAAGGATGGATTAAATATTTCGAGAGAAGATAACACTTGTTCAGTCAGAGAATTATTATTTAAAATTTTTCTCGCTTCAATCAAGGCAAAACCTATGGTTGAATCAGATGCTCGAAGCAGGCTTTCTTGCAGATCTTCACTAACAGTACTTATAACGACTAGTTGACCACTCTTGAGCCACTGACGGATATTTTCTGGTAACTCTAAGTGATTTTCTGCTAACGATGTAATAATGGCCTTAGCATTTTGTCGATGGTCGCATAGTACTTCAATTCGCTGCAATAGCCCTTGGTTTGGAATGCCTTGGCGACCTAGCATCACCAATGCTTCACAAATATCTTGAATCAATAGTTCGAGGCTGTTACGCAATTCTTTTGGCCATATAGTGCTTTTGAAGAAGCTGCGGCAGTAGGTGATGGGTGAATAAATCTCAGCTTCTGTTGACACTGAGAATCTGGTGCGAACTAAATCATGAACGGCCAAAGCTGTCTCGCGAGTTAAATCTATCTTTGCTTTATCTTCTTGAGGATGTCCATGCTTTCGAAAAGCTGTGCGAAGTAATTTTTCTAGCCTAATTCCAGGTGATTCTCCTGCCTCAATGAGCGAGTTCACGAGGGTAGGTCTCAATGCTGTTAGTGTTCTAGTTAGCCGCCTTGCCATTGAATCAGCGGGAGATTCTGTCTCAATATTAAGTATTCCAAATGCGTCTTCAAGTAATTCGAGAACATCTGATACAGAATTCACTTGGACAAACAATGCGGACATCAATTCGGCTCGCGCTTTTTCCCCTTGGTCTTCCTGAGCAATGTTTTGTGCAAGATACTTCGGTAGCCACTCCGCTTTCATCATTGAGCAGGCGCGGGCGACATTCAGTCGATCATCCGCATCTTTAAGGTGCAATGCTAATGGTAGTGGATGCTCAAACATAGGCAAAAGAGCATCAAGAGTCTTAGGTAGCCATTTTTTAACTACTTGTCCTATACGAACTAGTTCAGCAATTGCAAGTAATCGGTGTTCAGGGGCTGTTTCATTTGATTGACCGAGAGCAGCCCATTTTGAGAAGCCTTTATTGAATCGAGAGTCATCTGCTTGTTTTGGGATAACTCTTAAAGTTATCAGTCTAGTCAATGCAGCTTTTCGAATATCAACAGAATCAGTTTCTGCAAAATCTTGAAAAGAATTGTCAGGCGTCATGTGATTTATGGGTTTACTGGTTCGTTGTAACTAAGTGTATCTGCAATTCAAGCGCCATTAACCGCTTATAGCCGATTCGCCAGCTTGAGCAACAAAGCCGTGATGATGGTCAATTGCAGAACGCCAACCCCCACCACCCAGCGAATTAGCTCGGACTTAGATTCGGCAATGTCTTTCTTAACCTCGGCCCGCAAAACCTCAGTGTCTTTTCTCAATGATATTTCCAGCTCCTTTATTTTGACCTCAAGCCGATTTTCCGAGTCGTGAATATCCCGTTTCAAGTCAGCGTCCCGCGCTTCAACATCGTGCTTGGTCGCCAGTTGCTTCTCCACGATCTCAGCTATGGCGCGGGCTTGGGTTTCAGCTTGTTGATCGGTGAATCCACCAGCTTTAAGTTTATTGGCAAAATCCAATGTGTCGAGAATAATGGTACTCATGGCACTGTCCTGGATCAGTTTCAAAAAGTCTTTGCTTTAGCATATGGCTTGGAAATCTTATCACGCAGCCAGTTCGCAATACTCCACTACCACAGATGGAGCAGGTATGGGCAAGCCATCCTCTCGCAATTCATCCAAATGAAATGCAATGGCTTCCTGCATGTTCCGCTCGGTTTCTTCCAGCGTTGCCCCGGTGGTCACGCAGCCAGGCAAATCCTGTGCATAGGCGGAATAGTCGCCTTCGGCTTGTTCAATGACTATGGCATAACGCATAATGGCTATGTTTACTCATTAAAAACCACTAGCCCATGGAATCTGCGGCTTGGACGGCTTAGGAATAGGATTGCCCGCCTTGTTTGAGGCGTCAAGCCATAGCGCTATGGCCTGATGTGCCCGTTCCAAAGCCTCAGTTTCTGTTTCTCCCGCCGCCGAACAGCCAGGCAAATCGGGAGCGAGAGCGATATAGGCTTCGTCTTCATCGCTCCAGAATACTTGTAGTGGGTAATATTGCATGTCAAACTCCGTGCTTGTCCAGCATGTCAAGAAGTTGCCGTGCCTGATAAGGGTAAATGTACCCGTTGCGGCTTTGGAAATTCAACACGATAGGTTCTCCTGATTTGGCGAAAACTCGATGCGAACCCTCTCCGCTTTTATGAATGAACCCCATCCACTCCGCCACTTTACACGCATCGTCGAAGCGAACTGCTTTGGGGCTATTGCGGATTGATTCAAGTAGCTTTTCCCGTTTTGTCATCAGGCCATTCTACACGGATGCACAATAATCTTACTCCGCCCATCCCCCTCAATCTCTTCATTGCGGATGATGAAATTATCCAGTTTCATCGTCAAATAGCGGTCGTAATAATCTTTCAAGTCTTTCTCGACAGCACCCCGGTCAAACTCGGGCTTGACGGTGTGGACATTGCCCCAGACGATTTTGACGACTTCGCCGTGCTTGACGACCAGCTCGCCGTCTTTGAACACATAATCGGGTTTCGCGAACATGGCTTCCTTGTCTTCTTGCTCAGTATAAACCGTGATGTCCCCGCCCGCGCCCGCGCCCAAATGGCCGCGGTCTTTCAGGCCCAAAAGCCTAGCCGCGCCGGCGCGGGTCATGATGGCGATTTCGTACAGCGAGTATTCGCGGTCGATGCCGCCCAGCGTGCTTAAGGCCGCCGCGTCGGGGTTGATCGTCGCCAGCATGTCGTTGCGGAAACTTTTGTTCATCAGCAGCTTGATCAGATGCGGGTACATGGTGAACGGCGCGCCGTTGGGGTGGTCGGTGGTCAGGAATATCCGCCAGGGGTCTTCGGCAAGCAGGAATATTTCCAGGCCGATGGCCCATTGCAGCGCGTTGACAAAATTCTTGTCCTTGTATTTGAACGGCACCACGCCGCAGCCGGCGTCGCATTCGATGTCCATGCACACCCATTTGCCGTTGTGGGCGTGGGCGGAGTTGGCGAATTGGCGTTGTGAATCGCCGGAAGCGGTCACGGTCGCGCCAAACAATATCTGGCCCACATCCAGGGTGATATTCTTGTTCTTATTGAACGACTCGGCGATTTGCGCCGCGCCGGAGGAGAATTTGCGGTCGCCCTCAGTGCCATAGCTGTGGAACTGGATATGGGTCAGGTGCATCGGCAAACCTTCGATGCCGGTGATGGTGTCCAGCGTCGTCTGCATATTGCCGGGCACGCCCAGGTTGCAGCCGTGGACATGCAGCGGGTGCGGGACGCCCAGTTCATACACGGCGCGGGCGAGGGTTTGCAGCACTTTGCGCGGAGTGACGTGATAATAGGTATGCTGCTCGTCCAAATCCAGGCTGCGCTGGTTGAATTTGAACGCGCTGATGCCGCCGGGGTTGACGACTTTGACGCCGATGGTTTGGCTGGAATGGATCGTCCAGGCGACATAATTGTTGATTTCTTCTTGGGCCGCGCCGGAGGACAGCAGGCGCAGGAAATAATCGTCGCTGCCGAGCATGACATAACCACCCACATCCATCAGCGGCACGTCGGCCATTTCGTGGTGGGCTTGGCGGGCGTTGATTGGCAATACTGCCGGCTCGAAACCCGCCGTATATCCCATTTCGGCGTAGCGATAACCCGTCGTCAACGTGGAGGGCACGGCGTGGCCGACGCCGGCCCGCATCAGGCCCGCGCGCTCGACCGGGTCGCCGCGGTGGTCTTCCGGCAGCAGGTTGCGGGCGATGGTGACTTTGCCGCCGCCGATGTGTGTGTGCATGTCGATAGCGCCGGCCATGACAATTTTGCCGCGCAGATCGAATTCTTGGGACGCGGTTTCATTGCCGGGCGCGGAGATGATGCGGCCGTCGCGGATGTAAATATCGCGGATTTCGCCGTTGACGCCATGGGCGGGGTCATAGACTTTGCCGCCGGTGAGTTTAGTTAGCATGGTGGAAACTCTCCTGTTAATGGTTGTTAGCGTTGTCCGCGTTGGTTCGTTGACCGGTCGGCTTTAATCGGTTTTTGGCGAAGTGATTTGTTCTGCCGCCAGGCGTTTTTCTTCGAGGAAGGTTCTGACATCCTCATTATCGACCCGCGCATAAATTTCTTCCACGCTTAGTGTCAAGCCGATGGATTCAAAGCTTAGCTCGTCACCCATGAAAAAATGCTCTGACACCCAGCCTTTACTCCGCCTGCATATCTCGACATCGACAATGTCTTGTTCAATCAACACATATTCTTGCAAGCTGGCAATGTTGAAGTAGGCCAGCCGCTTGGTGGTTTTATCCAGGCGGCGCGTGGATTTTGACAAGACTTCGACAATGATGACAGGGGAGGTTGTGAAATATTCGTTCGGATTGTGCTCCTCGCAGACGACCATCACATCCGGGTAGAAGAAATTGTTCCCGGCTTTGACTTTCATGTCGGAGGCGAAGGGTTCGCAGGGATTGCCTTCCAAGTAGTTTCCTATTTTTCTGTATATATTGCCCGCTATGCGCTCATGATTCCGACTGGCACCGGCCATCGCATAGACCTGCCCATCCAGGTATTCATGCTTGATTTGGCTGCTTAACTCGCTTTGGAGGTAGTACGCCTCAGTAATTCTATATTTTTGTTGATAAGCAGGCATGGCTTCACAAGCAATAAAGTTCAACGAATTTTTTAATTTTTGGCCGTACTTCTTTTGAAATATTAAATCCCAATAAAATTTTATCGAACACTGTATCGTCAAACGGATCGTGTATTGTAATGTCACCCTCTGCAATGCTTCTGGATACGGTGGTCGCACCAAATATGTCTGCTTTTTTGTAATACACAAAACTATCGTGCGTGATAAACGAATGCTCTCCTGGTTTTAAAATGCAACATGTGTCATATGAAACTAGCGGCTTAATGCTGCTAATATTGACGGCCAGAAAGCAGTCTTTTGCCAATGCGGGATAGAAGACAGGATCATTGCAGATAACATGAAGATGTTGGCATGACCCAGTTGGAATCAGAAGCGAACCTTTGCGAAAAGGCACATACAGGCTCATCTTAACGTGCTTCTGGCTGCGTCAAGCTCGACCAGCATCCTGTGCTGTCTAACCAAGGCTTGAACCCGTTCCTCCTTGGTTTCCACGGCGTGAAAAACTGCTTCTGGGCTGATGGGAAATGAACTGCCGTGTGGATCTTCCCATTCGGCGCAATGATCATGGGTATATCGGACAATTTCAAACCGCTTCATCCGGCCAAATTTTGCAAACACGCTATCTAATATTTCAAGTTCAGCATCGCTCAATTCATCGAAACAATCGCGGTCAGCTACTGGCTGCCGCAAAGACATTTCATAATTGTCTTCGTCCTTAATCCAGAAATCCCAACCTATTTCAGTTGCTGATCCAGAACCACATTTGATGAGGTCATAGGTCTGCGATAGCACAGGCCCGTGCGCCATTGAAACAAAGCAGTCACCGCTGATTGATTCGCCCCATTTCCCCATGGCTTCGCGGTCTGCTAGATAGAGTAGCTTTAGCAGCTTAATATAAGCCATTCTCCCGCCTCTCTTGTGCAAGAGATAAGCTGCCATTTGTGCCACACGTTGTTCAGAAAACATGGTTCACCTGCTTATCATATGTTGATTCGCTTACCCGTATTGCGCAGAGCAGTGCTAAGAAAGGTTTTATAGGTGCGCGATACGCCCCCTGCCGAATTATCCCAAGGCTTTTTCAATTTGTCCCAACACATAAGCCCCGCTCGGCAGCCCTAAATCCCGCAGCTTGCGCAACGGCAGGCACACCACGTTGTCGCAGCGGTACATGTGGCCGGCGTGGTCGATGCCGGGCGCGCCGACGGGGATGTAGACGTCCGGCTCGCCCTCGAACACCATGCCAGAGCGGCCTATCACGATGGTGGGGATGGCGGTGGCGGGCGGGGTTTGCCGGGCGTTGATCGTGGCGACCCAGAGCAGCGCGTCGGCTTCGCCATTGCCCAGCATCCGGCTGGCGGAATTGTGGTAGGGGTCGTATTCGGGGTAGCCGCGGGCGTAGCTGACGCGGGTCGGGTAGCCGGTCTGCCAGGCGAAGACTTGGCTGGCGGTGCGGTCGCCGTCCTGGCCGCCCAGAGGCAGCACAGAAGAGCGGGTGCCGCCGGTTTTGTTCAGCGCGACGACGGCTTGGCAAAGCTGTTGCACGGTCAGTTCGGCGTGTGAATAACCCAAATGGCCGGCGGCCCAGGTGAGGACGCTGTAGCTCGCGGCTTTCAGCTTGTCGATGACGGCTTGCAGGTCGGCCACGGCGATTCCGCCGACGGTGCCGGCTTGCAGCTTGCCGCCCCGCGCCAGGGCGTTCAGCGCGGCGGCGACGTCCGGGTAGCTTTCAACGGGGCAGGGCAGCACTTGCGCCATGCGGCCATCGGGCGAAGTCGAGGCGTCGCCGGACGGAGCGCGGCCGATGTAGATGATTTCACGCGCCGAAGTGTCTTGGCCGAACAGGGTTTCGGTATTCCAGACGAAGCGTTCGTAGAATCTGGGGAAGTCGGCTTCGATGTCGCTGCCGAACACGACCAGCACTTCGACGCGGTTTTTCAACTCGGCCAGCGTGCAGGCCATCCAGCCGGTGTCGGCCAGCACCAGGAGGTTGCGCAGGCCGCCTTCGGCGCGGGCTTGGTCCAGCACCGCGCGGGTGCGGTCGGCCAGCGACAGGGCCGCGCGGGTGTCGTTGACATCGGTGCCGAAGCCGGAGAATAGCGGCAGGCGGGCGTCCCGCAAATAGCCTGCCGCCGCCGCGACGGCCGCTTCCAGGGAGGCCGGCTGGCCGGCCACGCGGGGCTGGGCGTCGGTGGCGGGCTGCTCGAAGCCGGCGACGGTGACGGCGTCGCCGTGTTCCAGCACTTTGATGTCGGCGCCTGTGGCCTGGATCTTGAGGTCGTCGGAGGCTATGCCGCAAAACGGGCTGGGTACGTTTTCCCAGATCTGGGGGTTGCTGTCGGTCATGCCCTTCCCTCGTGTGTGTTGGCGTTGTTCGGGTGTGGTGTGGAAGTCTCCGGCCCGGTTCGGCGCGGAGGGCTCTTAAAATCAAAGGGGGTTCGGTTGGCCGGGGCGCGGGTCGGCGGCATGGGGCCACCCGCGCCAGGGCCAGGGTAATCGGCAAAGCATAGGTAATCCATGCCTTTTTTTCAACTTTTGCCGGGCACTTCGCGGTTCGGCGAGGTGCCGGGCAGGCGTGGAGCAGCCGGCTAAGTCTGGCCGACCAGCTCGGCGGCGTTGAGGGTTGGCGCTTGGCGCTGGCGGGCTTTTTCGTGGGCCACGTTCAGCTCGACGCGGTGCCAGGTCTCGCCGCCGTCGCCGGTGGCCAGCAAGGTGGTGTTTTCTCCGACGGCCCAGCCGGTTTCGGCGTTGACGAACTGGACGGCGCATAGGTTTTCCGCGCACTCGCATGCTTGGCGGCGCCAGGTTCGGCCGCCGTCCGAGGTGGCGAGAATGGTTCCGGCTTCGCCTACGATCCAACCCTTGTCGGCGTCGATGAACTGGATGTCGGCCAGCGCCGCTTCGACGGGGACGGCTTGCGCCTGCCAGCTTGCGCCGCCATCGACAGCGCGCAGGAGTGTGCCGCGTTCGCCTGCGATCCAGCCGTTTTGAGCGCCGAAAAAGCGCACGCACAAGAATTTCTGCGATGTCTTCCCATGCTGGGGCAGCCAGGTTTTGCCGCCGTCGCGGGTGGCGAGGATCGTTGCCTTGTCGCCCACGATCCAGCCTTTGTCGGGATCGGTGAAATATATGTCGGTCAGCGTGTTGTCTGTTTTGACATGGAAGCTTCCCCATGTGCGCCCGCCGTCGCGGGTGGCCTGGATCGTGCCATCCTCGCCCACCGCCCAGCCTTTGTTGTCATCGACGAAAAACACTTGCAGCAGGTGCCTGCTGGTCATGCTGAGCCGGCCGTGCCAGCTCGCCCCGGCGTCATGGGTGGAATAGATGGTTCCGTTGGTGCCCACCGCCCAGCCGGTGCGCTGGTCGGTGAAGCGGATGCTTTCAAGGGTGGCGGTGATGTTGGTGCCTTGCGCACGCCAGGTGGCGCCGCCGTCCTGGGTGGCGAGGACGGCGCCTTGCTCCCCGGCAAGCCAGCCGGTTTTTTCGTCGATGAAATAGAGGCTGTTGAGGCGTTCGCTCGGTTTCGCGTTCTGGACGCGCCAGCTTCGCCCGCTGTCCCGGGTGGCTAGGATCGTCGCTTTCTCCCCCACCATCCAGCCATTTTGCCCATCGGCGAAGCTGACGCTTTCCAGCAGCGCTTCTGACTTGCTTTCCTGGCGCAGCCAGGTCTGGCCGCCGTCGCGAGTGCTTAGGATGGTTCCGTCCGCTCCCGCGATCCAGCCGTTTTGGCCGTCTTGGAAGTGGACGGCGGAGAGGTCGGCGGCGGTGTGGCTGGTTTGTGTCTGCCAGCTTAGGCCACCGTCTCGTGTAGCGAGGATGCTGCCTCCCCATCCCACCGCCCAGCCGTTTTGGGCGTCGGTGAAATACAAGGAGGAAAGCTTGGCGGTCGCTGGGGAGTTTTGGGATTGCCAGGTTTCTCCGCCGTCAAACGTGGCCAGGATGGCGCCGTGCAGGCCCACCGCCCAGCCGTTGCGGGCATCCGCGAAATGGACGCAGGTCAGCGCCTTGTCGGAATAGTTGAGGATGCGCCAATTCTTGCCCCCGTCGCGGGTGCTGAGTATCCCGCCCGACCAGCCGACCGCGTAGCCCGTTTGGGGGTCGCAAAAATAAACGCCCAACAGGGGGCGGCGGGTGTTCGTGGTTTGGGGTTTCCATTTTTCGCCGCCATTGCGGGTGGCGATGATCGTGCCGTCCTCGCCCACCGCCCAGCCGTTCTTGCTGTCGACAAAGTGTACGCCCAGCAATCTTTCCCGGGTGTCGCTGGCTTGGGTTTGCCAACTTTTCCCGCCGTCGCCGCTGGCGACGAGGGTGCCTTTTTCGCCCACGGCCCAGAGATTTTCCGTGCCGGGCAGCGCGAAAACCGCATGCAGATCCGGAAAATTCGCCAGTGCGTTGGCGTTGAATGTCTTGGCGGGCTTGGCTGTGCGGCCTCTGTCGGTAAAGAGTCTGCGGCCCACCGCGGCTAGGACGGACGGGACGCTGGGCAGGGAAGCCGAACGCGGCTTCGGCGCGTGGCTTGACTGGCTGGGGTTGCGGCGCAAGCCCTTCATCAATGCCAGAAGGCTGAAAGGCCAGGCCAGGTGGTACCAAGGGGGGGGATAAGCCTCGTAGTGCGGCGCTTTCCATGATTGGCCGGCGTCGTGGCTGGTCAGCGGGAGGCCGTATGCGCCGGCGATCCAGCCAGTGCCGTTTTCGTCGAAGTTGACCGAGAACAGGTTTTCCAGCGTGCCGCTGGCCTGCGGCTGCCAGGTCTGGCCACCGTCGCGAGTGGCGAGGAGGGTGCCTTTTTCGCCTACGGCCCAGCCGGATTGCGGGGTGGTGAAGCGTATGTCCCTCAGGGCCTCGGTGGTTCCGCTGGTTTGGGCTCGCCAGGTCTGCCCACCGTCAAGTGTGGCAAGGATCTTGCCGGCTTCGCCCACGGCCCAGCCGTTCAGCGGATTGGCAAAGTAAACCCCGGTCAGCGGTACCGTGCCTAGCTGGCCATTCGCGATGAATTGAACCCTCCAGCTCTGGCCGCCGTTTTGAGTGGCGATGATGGCCGTGTCTTCGCCCACGGCCCAGCCATGGGCGGCGTCGGTGAAATGGACAGCCAGGAGTTTTTGACGGATTCCCGTGGGTTGGATTTGCCAAGTATCGCCGCCGTCGGCGGTGGCGAGGAGGGTGCCGTTTTCACCCACGGCCCATCCCGTTTTGCGATCTGCAAAACGGACGCCGAAGAGGCTTGCGGTGGTGTTGCTGTTTTGGACTTGCCAGCTTGCCCCCGCGTCGCGGGTGGTCAAAATTCCGCCATTGCCGCCCGCGATCCAGCCTAGGCTGTTGGTGGCGAAGCTGAGCGCATTGAGCTTGACCGGGGATCTTCCCAGCATCCGCCAGGTCTGGCCCCCGTCCGCCGTGGCCAACACGGCGTTGCTTGGGTCTATGGCCCAGCCTTGCTGGGCGTCGACGAACTGGGCGCGGCTGAGCAGTTTGTCCGGCCCTCTGGATTGTGGCAACCAGTTTTTGCCGCCGTCCTCGGTGGCCAGCAACGTGCCGTTAAAGCCTACCGCCCAACCGGCCAGGGGGCTGGTGAAACGGATGCCGTTGAGGGTTTGCCCGGTGTTGGAGGTTTGGGTGTCCCAGGTCCGGCCCGCGTTCGAGGTGGCGAGGATGGTTCCGTTCATCCCCGCGAGCCAGCCGTGCTGGCTGTCGGCGAAGTGGATGCCCGCCAGATCGATCTTGGTATTGTCGATTTGAATGAGCCAGGTGAGCCAGGTGTTTCCACCGTTGACCGTGGAAAGCAAGGTGCCCTGGTGGCCCACCGCCCAGCCTTGCTGGGTGTTGGCGAAGTAGACGGCGGTCAGGGTGGACTTGGTGTCGACGAATTGGGTCAGCCAGGTTTCGCCGCCGTCGGTGGTGGCGAGGACGGTGCCGTTCCAGCCCACCGCCCAGCCGTTCCGCAGATCGACGAAGTGGATTTTGCTCAGGTTTTCCTGGGTGGGGGCAATCTTGCTGCGCCAGCTTTCGCCGCCGTCCAGGGTGGCGAAGACCGCGCCTTTGTTGCCAACCGCCCAGCCGCGGCGGCTGTCGATGAAATAGACGCCGTTGAGGTTGGCCACGGTGCCTGAGGTCTTGGCTCGCCAGGTGCGCCCGCCGTCGGCGGTGGCGAGGATGGTGCCGTTCCAGCCCACCGCCCAGCCGTGTTGGGCGTCCGCGAAATGGAGGCTGTTCAGACTGGCTTTGGTATTGCTTTGCTGGGTCTGCCAATGCCGCCCGCCGTCGCCGCTATGGAGAATCACTCCGTCCTCTCCCGCCGCCCAGACCTTGCCGGTGCCGGGCAGGGCGAAAACGGACTTCAGAATCGCGGAAAGTGGCGGCGCGCGCAGCAGGGTGTTGTGTTCGATGGGCTTGCGCCACCAGTCCAGGCCGGACGACGAGGCGGAGGTCTGCCAAGGGCTCAACGGCACGGTTTGGTTAAACGCCAGCCAACTGAAGAAAATCAAGCTGGCGACGGCGGTTCCAATCCACCACGCTCTATTCAAAGACGCGAAACGGTTCAGTATGGTCTTCACGATGTTAAACATTCTTTCAATTCACCCCATGTGCGGAACTATGCGCTATATTCTTATGGAACTCGAAGGCGCGGCAAGCTGCGGTTTCTTTATCTTCCTCGTTTCCGTGAGCCGACCATGAATCCTCTGCTGTATAAAGCCCATCCGCTGCTGTTTCTCACCGTGGATCTCTTGGCCAACCCGGCGGCGCATTCCCTGCGCGAAGCCGCCCGGCTGGCGCTGGTCTATTTGGCCCTCAACGTCGTCTGGGCCTCCGGGCTGTGGTGGGGGGTGAAAAAGGCGGCGGGTTTCGCGCCTTCCATTCCCCTGGCCTATGCCTTGGCCCTGCCGGCCCTGGTGTGTTACCAGGCGGCTATGCTCACTGTGCTGGGCGACGTGTTGGCGCATGAGTTTCACTTCGCCGACCGCTTCATCCTGGTCTTCTGCGTCTTTGTCGCCGCCCAGATGCTGGGCGCGCTGTACGCCGTGGCAATCCGCGATCCCCAGGGTAGCCGGCCCCTAGGCTTGTTGGGCGGCCTGACCGTTTCGCTACTGATGTGGCTGCTGTCCTTGCCTGCCGGCTTGGCGTTGCTGGGCTTGGATTCGGTGTTGAAGATCATTTGACGCGGGTCGGCCTCAGACTCGCTTCCTCGCCCGCCACCAGCCCCCCGTCGCGCAACATCCGAAGCCCCAGCGCAGCCAGTTTAACAGGGAATAGGCCAGCCAAAGCGCCCACAGCAGCATCAGGATGCGATAAGACCACAGCGGCGCGCTCAATAGCCAAGGCTGGGGCAGCTTGCTGGGATTGCGATCCTGATACCAGTTGAGCGCCCAGGCGTTGGATCCGTTGCCGGCCACTTGCATACAGGGCAGGCCCAGCAGCCCGTTGGACACCGCGTCGAACAGGCAGAGCAGGGCCAGTGCGCTAAACAGGGCCAGCCCCAACTGCGCGGCGTTGAAACCGCTGTCGTCCAGCTTCGCGCCGGCCCGTCCACGCCAGCCCAGCGCGAACAGCCAGCCGACCACGCAAGCCGCCGACACCGGATCCGCTTGGCTCAAGCCGACCAGCAGCAAAAACCAGTGCCAAGCCCGCAACGGCGTCCAATCCAGCCGACCCAGCCCCAAGGCGGCGAGGGCCAAGACGGCCAACACGCCCCAAAACAGCACCGCCGGGCCTAGCGCGGGGCCGCCAGTCAACAGCACCCAGCGGTCGCGGCCCAGCGCCACGGTGATGGCGCTGTTGACGCTGGGCGAGCCCAAGTCCACTTCGGGCGCGACAAAGCGGGGGGCGATGCCCGACTCCTGCCGCCAAGACAGGGTCAGCGTCTGCGCGCCGGGACGGATGGGCAGCGCCACCGCCCGGCCTTGCTGGCGAATCGGCTGCGTGACGCCATCGATTTGCGCCGACTGCAAAGCCGCGCCCTCCGGCAAGCGGACGGTGTGCTGGCCGCCTTGCGAACTGCGGATGTCCAAGGCTAAGGTGGCGTCGGTGGCGCGCAGACCCGGCGACAGCCGCAACCGGCTGCTTTCCAGGGTCAGCGAAGCGCCTGGCGCGCCTTTCGGGCGGGTCAGGCGCAAGCTCGCCGACTCGCCCGGCCAGGGCCGCCATTCCGGCAACCGGTTGCTTTGGCCGTCCTGGTGGCGGACCACGGCTATTCCCGTGCTTTCCAAATGCCAGACCGGGCTGATGTCAGCCTGCCAGACTTCGCTCCAAGTCGTTGTCTGCGGAGCTTTGAGGTCAATCGACGGGCGTTTTTCCAGCGTCGATTCAAAATCCATGGCCGATTGCCCCGGCGCGAGGCTGACGGCGAGCTGGCCGTTTTTCACCTGCAAGCCGGGCGTCGTGACCGACTCTCCGGCCAATAAGGGGATTTCCAGCACCACCGGCGCGTCTGCGGGGGAGAGGCGGGACACTTGGGTGGCGACGCGCCAATTCAGTCCCAGCCGCAAAGTCCGGCGGACTTGCAAAAACGGCGGCAAAGGGCGGGCTTCCAATGCCGGCTCGGCCTCGGCCGAGCCGGCTGCCAAGGCGCGGGTCAGTTGCAATTGCCCCTCCGGCTCGCCATTTTCCTTGATGCCTTCCACCCGCCAGCCGCCGCCTTCCACTTCCACCCGATGCGGCCTCAGCGGCAAGGCCAGTTGCACTTGTTCGCGGGCGGGCAAGGCCCCGGCCAGGACGACCGCGTGCCGCCCTGGCTTCAGGCCTAGCCACAAGGCGCCGCCGGCGTCGCGGAACAACGCGTCCGCCTCGGCCCCGTCCACGCTGGCCTGGGTCGGCAGCCATTGGCCTTCTTGCGCCGGCAGGGGCACGGCCACCGCCGCCTGGGCATGGATCTCCAAGTGCTGGGCCAGGCCCTCCGCGCCTAGCTTGAGCCGCAGCACAGTAATCTGCGCGCATTCGGGCAGGCATTCGGGGGTGGCCAGCAGCCGGGTTTTCAATTCGCCCAGCAATTCCGGGCTAGGCATGTCCGCCTTCGCCTGGGGGATGGCCAGCAAGGCTAGCAGAACCAGCCCCAGGGATTTGACCCCGGACGGCGGAGCGGGGAGTTTACCAGGCTGCCCGCCGCCGCGCAGCAACGCCCAGGCCAGCAATAGCAGCAAGGCGACCCGCGACAGATTGAGCAAGCCGTTGGCTGGCGGCGGGATCAGGATCAGGCCGACTTCCTGACTGGCCAGCACCGGCCCGTTCCAACCTAGATGCAGCGTTTTCCAACGCCAGCGGGGCAGGCCAGGGCCGGTCTGGGTCAGGGCGTCGGGGTCGGTTTCGCGGAATTGCGCGGCCCCTTGGGCGGTTTCCCCCTTACTCTTCGCCGCCATCATGGGTTTGCGTCCGGGTGACCCTAGGCCCGCGTAGCCCTCTTCCAACAACGATCCGCTCGCAGCGGGCGGGGGCGGCGAGGCCGCCGGCGCGTTTTGCATCGACGCTTCGTCGGAGGCCGCGCCTTGGGCGCGGTCTTCTTCCACGCCGCTGTTTTTCCAACCGCCCGCCTCCACCGCCAGGCCAGTGTATTCAAGCTGCGGATAAATCCCCAGCCGCACCTGGTCGACCATGAACGGCAGGCTGATGAAGGCCAGCGCCAGGATGGCGAGGTTGCGGTAAATCTTCACCGCCCAGGCGATGCGCCCTACCGGCAGCGCGTTCAGCAAAGCGACAGCGGCCAAAAGATGCAGCCAGACGGTTTGTGGGGCGCCCGGCTCATGCCAAAGCAAGACCAAGGCGGCGGCTGCGACAGCTCCGGCCGGACGGCCGCGCAGCATGGAAAGGCCCAGCGCGGCGATCAGCACCATGAACAAGTCGAGCAATGTCCAGCGGCCCACCCAGGTGTCCGGGGCGTTGTCCACGCCAGTCGCCGCGAACAGCCGCCAGCCCGGCGGCAGGTTCAACTGGGTGGCCACGTTCTGGAAATCCCGCGCCCAGCCGGTGGCGGACAATGGCGAGCGGACGCCCTCGGCGCGGCTGTCCGCCGACAAACGCAGCCGGCCGCGGCGAAGCTCGACCCCCGCTTGGCTCGCGCCGTCCATCACCGTGAGCGATTGCGGCGCGCCGTCGATGTCCACCCGCCCCGGACTGAGGCCGGGCAGGGCGTCCAGCCGCCAGGCGCGGCTCAAGCTCCCACTGATTTCGTCATGGACGGTGTAGCCGCCGCCGTCGAAATCCAGCCACAGCGTGCGGCGCAGGCTTAAATCGTCCGGGGCGGCGTCGGGGTCGCCGCGCCGCAAGGTCTTGAACACCAGCTTTCCGCCCGCCGGCAAGCGGTAGGCGGGCAGGCTTTTCCATTCCTCCGGCATTTCCGTCTGCCTGGCGTCCACCGCCTGCGCGCCTTCGATGTCCACGACGCGGGTTTCCGGATGCGCCTCGTAAGACCAGATTTCTTCAGCAGGCCAAGGATCGGCGGGCTGCGCCGGCAAGGCCAGTTGGCCGGTCTCGCCTGGTTGCCGGGCCGTCAACTCGATTTGACTATGGCCGGGACGCAGCAGCACGCGCAGCCGCCCGTCGGCCTCCAGCCGCGCCGGCAGCGGGCTGGACAATGCCAAGGGGATGGCCTCGGGCAGCAAGCAGCCGGCCAGCAGCACCTCCCGTTGCTGGCCGGCGATTTCCAGATCCAGCCGCGTCGCCACGCGCAGCGGCACTTCGTCGATGACCCGGCGGAACACCCGCAGGCTCAAGGTGTTGGCAACCTCTTCGCGCGGGCCGCCTTGCGAGCCTTGCAGCCACAAATCGCCTTGCTCGTTGAACACCGGCTTGACCGGCTTGCCGTTGACGGCCAGCGTGACCAGTCCGCTGTCGCGGGGGATGCTCAAATTTTCCGGCAAGCGCTCCCAGACGAAGCGCCCGCTGAGCTTGTGCAGGCCTGGAGGCAGCCACACGGCGGGCGATTCGCCCTGCGCGGCCACGGTGGCGGGCTTGCCGTCCAACTCCACTTGCTGCGGCCATAATGCCGGGCTGCCGGGCAAAACCGCCCAGCTTTCGGCGTCCACCTGCCAAGATGCGCTGAAATGGCCTGAGGTTTCATCGAGGTTGAGCGCCAACCGGGAAGCCCAGGCGCAATGGTGGTCATCCGCATTGTTATAAAGAAACGGGCAAACCCGCTGCTGGTTATCGTGCAGCGCCCAGCCGATCCAAGGCTTGAGCGGTTCCGGCACGTCTTGCGGGGCCAGGGGTTTGGCGGGGAGATTGAATGGAAGTAGAAAAGAGGCGAGCCATAAAACGACGAGACCATGCTTTCTCATGTCAAACTCCTGCCAAGTTGAAATTAGGGAACGTTGACGGTCAGTTCGGTAGTTTTGATTTTTAGGCGGGCCTTATAGTCTCTTTGCAAACGGATTTGCAAGGCTTGGCTGGCGGGGCTTGCTGCTGGCACCCGGCTGCAAACAATATACGCCTCTTTGTCGTGCCCTGCATAATCTTTCTGGGTATGTTGCAAGGTCGAGATGATTTGCTGAATGGCTTTTTCGATATACTTGCCTTTCAGCTCCACATAGCAAACTCGGATGGTTGGTGTTGGCACTTCAAAAAGATAATCGCAGCGCTCACGCTCATCCTTTATCAAGCAACCATCCACCTTGACCTGCACAATGTCTCGGCGCTTTGGGTTGTCCAATCGAAACGTCCTGCCGTTTTCACTGACGCTGATGATTGGGTCGGCACGTTTCTTGGCGCACTCCATCAGCTAGTCTCGCCGTAGCGAATGTCGAGTAGCCTGTTGGTGACGGTTTCAAAATGCTGGGAAACGCCATCCAAGACACTGGCACCGATAATCTGAAGCTCTTCATCGAGAATGGATTCCACCGTGCCTTTGTCCGTCACCGTCCAGGCGGCGACATCGGTGAAAGCAATGTGTTGATTTCTAGGCATTAAAGCCAATACTTTTTCTTTGCCCGCTTCGTCTGTGGCCTCATAGGTCGCATGGGCGATGATGCAATTGTTCAAGGCCGTCAGCAGATAGGGGCTGTGGGTGGTGATGAAGAATTGGTGCTTGGTTTCGTTGGCGATCAAAGCCAATAGCGATATGAAGGCTTGTTGGGAAACGGGGAATAGATGGGCTTCGGGCTCTTCGATGAAGAAGCCTGTTTTTTCTCCACGTATAAACGGGAGATCAGAAAGCACCAAAAGCATAGGTAGAGATTCTTGCTGCCCAGATGACGCATTAGCCAGATTGATTTTTCTGGATTCGCTGATAATCCAATCTTGTTCTTTTTCATGGGCATAGCGTCCAGCAATAATGCTTTCCATAAGTTTTTCTATGTCCCTCTGCACATTAAGATTCAGTCTGAAACTGCCTGAACGTGGAAGTTTTGTGCGCTCATAAATTGAGCCGAACTCTTTTAAAAAATAGTCAATATTGATTTCACTCGCAAGAAAAGAAAAAATATTTTTCTGCAATGTCGCAAAAAAAGTGCGGCTGGCAGGAATAAATATCTGGTCTTCAAAATTCTCCGAGCAACCCAGTTTGTGTATGTATGTGCCAATAAAAGCATCAAAACCAAAAGAAATGTAATGCTGTTGAAACTTTTCTCCTGAGGTCGGCTTCTTTGCCTCTTCTAGAGATAGTTGGTGGCGCTTTTTTAGATTAGACTGTAGTCGATATAGCCAATCGGAGCAATTAAAGGACAAGCCTGCGCGGCCATTAGCTCTTTTTCTCTCGATTGTGATGCTTAATTCGCCACAAGTATAATGGATGCAAAGCGCTTGGCTCTCCCAGTAGGCGCGGGGAAATATCGCTTCAAATTTGGCGGCAAGCGATAATTTAAATTCACGCTTGCCTTGTCCAGCTCTAATGGTTTCTTTGAATTCACGGCCTATTTCTTTTTTGAAAAAATACAATAGTTTGGCAATGATGCTTTTACCGCTGGCTTGTGGTCCTATCCATAGGTTGATCCGGCGAACTTCTATTTCCGCAAAGTGTATGCTCAGAAAGTTGGTGATAGTCAGTTTTTCCATTGATCTAACGCCGCAATTCGATTTTAAGGCTGGGGTCGGTTTCCACGTCCTCGACAATCTGGTTGTAGCGCTCCACCAAGTCGTTGACGGAGTCTCGTCGTCCCTCGGCGGCGAACTTGCCGAGTTCGTAGAGGTTCGCAGCCAGAAATTGCTCTACTTCAAACACATCGATTCTGTCGCCGAGATTGTAATTAGCGGCCAATCCCTTGGCGACAAGAAATCCTTGTTTTCCCGTCACTATCAAAGGCTGCAAGCCGTCGCCGAGATTGTCCCGGCATTTGCGGATGAGCGTTTCGCTGGGGCTGTCGTCACATGGATGGCCACATCGCCGACCAGAAAATCCCCAACCCGGTCGGTTGGCGCGTCAGCGGTGGAGCAACTGTTGTGCGCGAATTTGCCAGTCCCTAAAACGCAATCAAGCTTTGCGCCGACCAAATGCTGCATGACAGCACTGGTGTAATTTTTTCCAAAGGTGGTTTTTTGTCGCTTTTCCGCTTGCTCTAGCAGATCACAAAATATTGCGCTGAGGCTGCGCGAAGCATCCCAGTAGATTTTTAAATGTCCTTTTTTTGTAGGGGGTTTAATCATAAAATGTCCCAAGGTGTAAATTTATGGGTCGATCAGCATGGTGAAAAAGCAAGTTGCAACATAGATAAACTGCTTAACCTGGAGGTGGATAATCTTTAAAGTGTCGCGCTCCAAGTGGTCTGCGTAATTTTCCGCTCCGTTTTGCTAAATGATAAATCACTTGATAATGGATTATTGTATAATTCATAAAAAGGGGAGTCTTTAAAGTTTCTAACTACGAAAAGATAGTATCTTTCGCCTAAAATTTTAGCGATGGAGTGTTCTTTTTGGGTTAAGGATATGGTGCCATGAAGTTCATTGATCCCCTTGACTTCTATAGCAAGGAAGTTTTCGGTGTGTGCGGATAACTTAAAGTCAAAGCCACAGCCTAGGGTTGTGGTGTCTTCCATGGTGTAGCCGATAAAATTCTCCATTTTTGGGAATTGATTTATGAAGTATTTTTCCGCAGCCTGTCCAGTGACGAGTCTTTTTGCGAACGAGCTGTCCTTGTTATAATAATCAGTCTCCGTGGCTTGCTCTATTAGCAGGTCAATTTCAGGATTTTTATATAATGATTGCTTTAGTATTTTTGATAGTGTGTGCATGTCACAGTCTTTTAGGTCGTTGTAAATAGTTTTACAATATTCTCTGGTTGTTCTCTTGTGCCATCCTTGTCGGCTGTTTGGAAATAATGGATCGAATTCATCCCGGTAGTTTTTGATTGATGCCGGAGGTACGCCCAGCGCCAAACCAATCACATTGAAAGCCTCCTTGAAGTTGTCAAAACCCAGATGGCGCAAGCCATCGGCATCAAACTTGGACAAATAGAGTCCTGCGATGATGGATTTTTCCCGTACTGTCAGGAGGCTTTCGTTCATGGTTTTGTCATGGGCTAAGCAAGGCTGCGCCGCTCAACGTGCTTCATGGATGGCTTTGCCGCAGGGCTTCCTCGACCATGCCGTGGATGCCGCCGAAACTGCCGTTGCTCATGAACACCAGGTGGTCGCCGGGGCGGGTTTCAGCGGCGAGTTTGGCGACGATGGCGTCCAGGGAGGCAAAAATTTGGACACCTTCCGCGTGGTGGATTTCCCACTCTTGGCTGGGTGGCTGGTAGATGATGGCGATGTCCGCCGCTTTCAGCGAGCCGGCCAGGGTGTCGGCGTGGACGCCGAGCTTCATGGTGTTGGAGCGCGGCTCCAGCACGGCGATGATGCGCTCGCCGCCGACCCGCGCCCGCAAGCCTTCCAGGGTGGTGGCGATGGCGGTGGGGTGGTGGGCGAAGTCGTCGTAAAGGGTCGCGCCGCCCACGGTGGCGCACACTTCCAGGCGGCGCTTGACGTTTTGGAATCCACACAGGGCGGCGGCGGCTTTTTCCGGCTCCACGCCGGCATGGCAGGCGGCGGCGATGGCGGCGAGGCCGTTGCGCACATTGTGCAGGCCGGTCAAACCCCATCTGACCGTGCCGCGCATCCCGCCGCCCTTGCACACCTCGAACTCGCTGCCGTCGGGCTGGAGCAGGCGGGCCTGCCAGTAGGAGTTGCCCTCGCTTTTGAGGGAGGTGGTTTCCTGCCGGGTCCAGCAGCCCATGCGCAGCGTTTCGGCCAAGTTCGCGTCGGTTGACGGCAGAACGATCAGGCCGTTGCCCGGCACGGTGCGCACCAGGTGGTGGAACTGTTTTTGGATCGAATGCAAGTCGGGGAAAATGTCGGCGTGGTCGTATTCCAGGTTGTTGAGGATCACCGTGCGGGGGAGGTAGTGCAGGAATTTGGAGCGCTTGTCGAAAAACGCGGTGTCGTATTCGTCGGCTTCGATGACGAAATAAGGCGCAAGCCCCAGGCGGGCGGAGATGCCGAAGTTCAGCGGGATGCCGCCGATCAAAAAGCCCGGCTGCGCCCCGGCGCATTCCAATATCCACGCCAACATGCTGGTCGTGGTGGTCTTGCCGTGGGTTCCCGCCACCGCCAGCACCCAGCGATCCTTCAGCACCGCGTCGTACAGCCAGCGCGGGCCGGAGGTGTAGGGCAGTCCCTGGTTGAGCACCGCCTCCACTTCCGGGTTGCCCCGCGACACGGCGTTGCCGATGACCACGAGGTCGGGCCGGGGATCCAGGTTGGCGGCGTCGTAGCCTGAATGCAGCACGATGCCCTGTTGCTCCAACTGGGTGCTCATCGGCGGGTAAACGTTCTGATCGGAACCGGTGACTTTATGCCCCAGCTCCCGGGCCATCAGGGCCAAGCCCCCCATGAAAGTGCCGCAAATTCCCAAAATGTGTATATGCACGTTGTCTTACCTTAAAAAGTCTTGTTTGTATGGAACGCGCTGAATAGGATTAAACTATCCGGCCTGATCAATCCGGGTTCACTTTGCCAAGACATGAACAATACGCCTCAGATCGCGATCCCCGCGCCCGCCTTTTCCCCCGTCCCACGCTAAAAACGCCATGGTCGCATACGCCATCGGAGATGTGCAGGGTTGTTTTGACGAGCTTCGCCTGCTGCTGGACACCATCGCCTTTGATCCGGCCACCGACAGGCTCTATTTTGTCGGCGATGTCGTCAACCGCGGGCCGCAATCTTTGGAAACAGTGCGTTTCATCAAAAATCTGGGCGAAGCGGCGGTCACCCTGCTGGGCAACCATGATTTGCACTTGCTCGCCGTGGCCTGCGGGGCGTCAAAAACTAAGCGCCGCGACACGTTTGGCGACATTCTCGGCGCTTCGGATCGGGATGAGTTGCTGGACTGGTTGCGCGGACGGCCTTTGCTGCATCGCGTGGGGGAATTCTACCTGATTCACGCGGGCTTGCCGCCCCAATGGGACATGGAGACCGCCGTCCGCTGCGCGCGGGAAGTGGAGGCGGTGCTGCGGGGGGAAGAGGCGGGCGAGTTTTTTGCCCATATGTACGGCGACTCGCCGACACGGTGGTCGGACGGTTTGCAGGGCTGGCCGCGCATCCGCTTCATCACCAATTGCCTCACCCGCCTGCGCTACTGCGATGCCGACGGGGTGCTGGATCTGCGGGAAAAAGGCGGTCTTGGCGGGCAGGCGGCGCATCTGCTGCCGTGGTTCCGCATTCCGGGGCGGGGCAGCGCGGGGGCTAAGATTGTCTTCGGCCATTGGTCCACGCTAGGCTTCCACGTGGAAAATGGCTGTCACTGCCTGGACACTGGATGCTTGTGGGGCGGGGAGTTGACCGCGCTCAGGCTGGACGATGGGCGGCGGTTTAGCGTCGGCTGCGCCGTCCGGGCGCATCAACAGCCCGGCGATTGATCCGCCGCCGCGCCGCGTTGCCCAGGGACGCGGTCAAGCCGCGCCAATGATGGTTTTCAGCGGTTCGCGGAGGGTGGCGCAGCGCAGGCTATCCACCACCTGTTCCATCCGCGAAAAAATAACACCGGCTTCGGCGTCCGGCTGGGTCAGCACGGCCAGGGCCAGTTCGTGGCCGTGGATGGCCAGCATAGACCCGCTCTTGCCTTTAATGTGCAATTGATCGAGTTCCCCGCCGACAAAGTCATCCATGAATTTGTGGCCCAAATGCAATATGGACGCGCTGAGGGCGCTGATCCTGTCCTCGTCGTAGTATGAGGCGGGGTGGGTGTGCGGCGACGCGCTGACCAGGGCCAGCCCGTCTTTCGTCATGAGCACCGAGGCGCGGATGTCCGCCGAGGTGGCGTTGAAGTTGTCGAGAATTGATCTGAAGATCTGGTGGTCCATGTCATCTGCTCCTGCGTGGTCGCGGTTGTTTTGTCAAGCGTTCCAGATGCCACTGTAACATGCCGTTGCTGACGGTTTGATGTCAGACGGCCGCGTCATTTGGTCCCCACGTAACGCTGGTAAAGCATGGCCAGCATGTCAATTTCCTCCCGCTCGGGCTCGCTCCAACTGGCCAGCCCCAAATCTTCCAGCACCTGGCGGCCCTTGTCGGTCGCCGACATGTCCAACAAGGTCGAGCGCAGGCCGGGCAGCAGCTCGGCACAGGCCGGTGACAGGCAGAACATGTGGAAGGCCAGGCCGGAATCGCTCGCGTCCAAGGGGCGCAAGCGGCTTCGGGTCAGCGCGGACAGGCTCTTGTAGTTTTCGGTCGGCAAAAACAGGATGTCCGCCTCGCCGTTCAGCAAGGTGCGCACGGCCTTGATCTCATGGCCGGTGAATGTGTAGTCAAGGCTGTCCGAGGGGAGGCCGCCCTCGTCCAGCAGGAAGCGCCCCAGCAGATAGACGAAGCTTTCCGCCGTGTCGGTGACGGCCTTGCCGCCGGCGAAGTCGGCCAGCGCGCGCCGCCCGTCGTCCGCCCGCACCAGCACGGTGATTTCGTCCGCCTGCTCGGCAGGGCGGGCGACGAGGTGGAAGCCATGCTCCAGCAATAGCCGGGTGGCCTGGAACGGCTGGGCGAACACCAGGTGGGTGGCGGACGGGCGCAGTTCATTGTCCCAGGCGGCGTGGATCAAGTCGAGGTGGATGTCCCGGCCTAGCCGCCGTTGCAAATAGGTGTTGAAGAAATACCAGCCGTTCAGTTGCTGGCTGTTTTGCATGTTGGCCAGAAAGACGAGTTTTTCATGGTTGGCCATGGCGACCGCCGGCGCTGCCGGTTCGGCTGGTTTCACCGGCAAGGATTGGGTCTGGGCCGGGCGCCCAGGCGGGGCCGCGTGAATTGCCTCCAAAGGGCCGGCAGGCAGATCCTGTTTCTGGGCCGGCCGGGCCGCTCTCGGGGCAGCGGAAGCCGCCGACCCGCCGGCGAGGAGGTAACGATCAAGGTTGGTCATTTTGAACAGCATGGAGGTCATGCGGTTGGCGTTGACCACCTGGATGCCCACGCCTTTGTTCTCGCAATGCTCAAACAGTTTGAGCAGCAAGGCCAGGCCCATGGAGTTGACGCGCAGCACGCCGCTGAAATCCAGCCGGGCGACGGGTGGGGCGAGATCATACAGCTCCCGCAGGCTTTCGGCGGCATGGGCGTCGATGTTGCCCTCCAGCGTGGCACCGGGCGGTTCGGTTTCAGTCTGCGGCGTGCGCCTAATGCTTAACATGGCATTGCCCGTGTTCGGCGGTTTCACGGGGTTTGCAACGGCGGGTGGGGAGGGCTCGTGTTGCGCGCGCTGGTTTTCGGCGTTGTGGAAGCCGGGGTGGCCATTGAGCGGTTCGATTTCAGTCGGCGGTATGCGCGAGGAGGTAAGCATGGGATTGACCCTTGTTCGATGCATTCGTTGATTTTGCTGCGGCGGGCGAGGGAGTTTCGTAACGCGAGCGCAAGCCTCTGGAGACTCCGTGCCAGGTTTGTCGGCTGGCGGCTTGGGTTCAGTCGGCGGCTTGCGCGTAAGTGCCGACCAGGAATTGGCTCTGTTCAAGGTTTTCATGGATTTCGCTGTGGTAGATGAATTGAAAACCCTTGTCCGTGTCGGCGGTTTGGGGCGTGCGCAGATCCAGCAGGATCGTCGCCTGCGTCTGGAAATTGGGATGCACCCGGAATTGCAGGTAGTCGCACAGCCGCCAAATCAGGTAAAGCCCCGCCCCGCCCACGCCGGCGATCAGGCCGCCTCCCCCTTGCGTGTGGCAGAGCAGGCGGTTGAGGAAAACCGCCGGCGTCAACGTGCCCCAAGAGTCCAGCATGTGCACGCCGAGGAACCCGTCCTTGACAGCGAGCGCCAGGCGCAGGATTTCGCTCCTGCCCAAGGCGCGCTCTTCGCCTTTCGCGTAGAGCGGACGCCCCTTGCCGTCACGGGGGGCGGCGGACAGGCCGTTCTCGACCAGCTCGTCGATCAGCATGGCAACCGAATCCAGGCGCTCCTCCTCGGCCAGCCCGGACTCTTCCAGCCAGGCCTGCACCTCTTCGATGATGAAGTCCTTGTCGGAGCTGTGCCGCAATTGGAATTCCCGCGCCAGTTCCGGCTTGGGCAGCAGGGATTCCAGGTCGCCGCCTTTGATGGGCTGGTGTTGGGCGAGCAGTTTTTTCCAGCCCAGGCGGGCGATGGTCGGGTTATGGCGCGGCAGCACGCGGCGAATGCCATCCAGGGCGAAACGAGGCATCAGGTCGGAGAAGCCGCCCTCGGCCAGGAACACCAGGTTTTGCCGCGACAGGCGGGGGACCAGGCGTTCGGTGTTGGCGCGGTAGAATGATTCGGCGATGCGCACCAGCCCCAGCTCGTCTTCCGACGCCGACGCCTCCCCGCGCCAGGGAATCCGCTCATGATGCTCCAGGCAGAACACGGTGACGTCGTCCTGGTATTGGCTTTTCCCGGTGAATGCGCGCAAGGCCGCCAGCAGGTTGTCCGCTAAAAGCCCGGGTTCTTGGCCGAAATAGAGGGAAAGCTGGTTTTCGAGGCGGTCGTAGCCGAACGGCTCTTCGTCGGCGTTTTCCTCTTCTAGGATGCCGTCGGTGTAGAAGAACAGCCGGTCGCCCACTTCCAGATGGGTGCTGGTGGATGAATAATCGGACGCGGAGGATTTGCCCAGGGGCAGGCCGCCGACTTCCAGGATTTCCATTTCGCCAAGCGCATAGCGGTATAAATAGGGGAACTGATGGCCGGCGTTGGCGTAGAGCAGTTCGCCGGTATGCGTGTCCAGGCAGGCGACGAACAGGGTCATCAGCAGGCGCTGGTTGGCGATTTTCAGCATGGCATGATTCAGCCGGCCCAGGATCGCGCCGGGGTCGCGCTCGCCGCTGGCGGACAACAAGTTGACACCGGCCTTCGCCGCGCTGACCAGCGTGCCCGCAGCCACGCCATGGCCTGAGACATCGCCGATCAGAAGAACCGCCCAGCGCTCGCCCACACAGTAATAGTCGTAATAATCGCCGCCGACCTCGGTCGAGGTGATGAGGGCGGCCGCCCCCCTCAGGCCGGGCAGGTTGATGTCGGAAGGCGGCAGCAGGCTGCGCTGCAATAGCGCGGCATGGGCCACTTCTTCATTCAGGCGGGCGCTCAACGTCTGCATGGCCTCAATGAGCTTTTCCTGCGATTCGGACAGGCTGGCCATCATGTCGGTCACTGTCACCACGCCGACCAGGCGGCCATTGTCCAGCACTGGCAGGGCTTCGTGCTCCATGTCGGGATCGTGCAGCAGCAATTCCCGCATGGTTATATCGACCCGTTCGGCGGACTGCGCGGCCATCGGAATCGCCACCAGTTCGGGTTTCTGCCTGAGCAGGTCGGCGACGGTTCTATGCAAAAACAGATCCATCGCGAAAGCCTTGGTCATGAAGCCGAGGAGGCTGCGGCGGGAAACCGATCCGATACAGTCCAAGGAATCGCCGACAACCGGCAGAATCGGCTGGTCGGCCCGGGATTGGAAGCGGGCCAGCAAATCCTTGACTGGGGTGTGCGGGAACACGGGTTCCACCTCCAGCGCCAGTTGCGCGATGGTGGGCGCCTCGAATTCGCGCATTGCGGTTTGCCGTTGGGATTCGCTCATCGGGGTGTCGCCGCCAAAATCGTTTGCCTTTAAGTTGCGACAAGGGTAGGGGCTGAATATGAAATTTGTGTGACAGCCCGATGACAAAGCTTGCGTGGCCGGGAACTTGCCCGCCAGGCAGACCTCAAGCAAGTCATTGACACGGCCAGGAGGCATCACTTACCATTGCGGGTCTTTTTGTTGCATCTCTTTTTCGTAAAACCCAAGGCAAAACCACGATGAAAAGAACTTACCAGCCGAGCAAAATCAAGCGCGCCCGCACCCATGGCTTCCGCGCCCGGATGAAAACCCGCGGCGGCCGCAACGTGATCAACGCCCGCCGCGCCAAAGGCCGCAAGAAGCTGACCGTCAGCGTCTAAGGGTTTGGCCAAGGCGACCTACGGCTTTCCCCGCACGCATCGTCTCAGCAACCCCGCCGATTTCCAGTATGTCTTCGAGAATGCGCAAAAGTCGGCGGACGCCTGCCTGACCGTATTGGCACGGGCCAGCGGGCGCGGGTACGCGCGCTTAGGGCTGGCCATAGCCAAAAAAAGCATCCGCCGCGCCGCCGACCGGAATCGCATCAAGCGCTTGGCCAGGGAAAGCTTCCGCCTCAGGCATGCCGGGCTTGGCAGTGTGGATTTCGTGGTGATGGCGCGCAAACCTGCCGAGCGGGCCGACCTTGAAACCCTCAGAAACGCTCTCGAAAAGCATTGGACAAGCCTGGTGAAACGATGCGATTCGTGCTCGTGCAACTCATCAAGTTCTACCGCTTCGTGATCAGCCCCTGGGTGGGCCATCACTGTCGCTTCTATCCTACCTGCTCAAGCTATGCCTTGGACGCCATCGAGCGGTTCGGTGCCTTGCGCGGTTCCTATCTCACTATAAAAAGACTGTCGAAATGCCATCCGTGGCATGAAGGTGGCTTAGATCCCGTCCCAGAAAAATTTGGTGGCAAACATCATGGATAATTTGAGGTTCGTGCTTTTCGTTCTTTTTGTCTGGCTCAGTTTTGAGCTTTGGCAAGCGTGGCAAGTAGATTACGGCCCCCAGCCGCCGGCACCGGTCGCCGCCGGCCAGATCCCCGGCGAAGCGCCGGGCGCGCCTCTTTCGGCAGGCACCGCGTCCGCCGCAGTGGGCGAGGCGCTCAAAGAGGGGCAGCGAGTCAAGATTGCCACCGACGTGCTGAACGTGGAAATCGACACCAACGGCGGCGACATCCGGCTGGCCGACCTGAGCACCTATCCGCAGGAAAAAGACAAGCCGGATCTGCCGGTGCGCCTGCTGGACGACAGCCCTGCGCAATTGTTCATTTCCCAGTCCGGCTTCCTGAGCGGCGAAGCCGACGCGGCCCCCAACCACCATAGCGTGTGGAAGGCGGCGGCGGGCGAATACAAACTGGCCCCGGGGCAGGACGAGTTGCGGGTGCCGTTGACCTGGACCAACGACAAGGGCGTCACCGTCACCAAGACCTATGTCTTCAAAAAAGGCAGCTTCCTGGTCGAAATGGAGCAGCAGGTCTCCAACCAGTCGCCGGCCCCGGTGAAAGTGGCGCAATACACCCAGTTGCAGCGCAAGCAGCCGGAAAAGAAGACCGGCTCCGCCCTGTCCGCCAATTCCGCCGACCGCGCCTATGTCGGCGGCGTGTTGTACACCCCGGCGGAAAAATACGAGAAAATCTCCTTCGACGACATGAAGGACAAGGCGCTGAAGCGGGACAGCAAAGACGGCTGGGTCGCGATGATCCAGCACTATTTCATGGCCGCTTGGATTCCCGCCGCCGGCGAGGAGGATCATTTCTACACCAAGTCGCTGGACAACCAGCATTTCGTCATCGGCGCGGTGTCGCCGAGCGTCGAAGTCGCGCCGGGCGGGAGCCAAACCTTCAAGGCCCGCATGTGGGTCGGCCCCAAGCTGCAACGGGTGCTGGAAAACGTCGCCCCCGGGCTGGAGTTGACCGAAGACTTCGGCAAGCTGACCATCTTCGCCAAGCCGGTGTTCTGGCTGATCGAACAGTTCTACAAGATCTTCAACAACTGGGGCTGGGGCATCGTCTTCGCCACCCTCCTCATCAAAGCCCTGTTCTACAAGCTGTCCGAGTCCAGCTATCGGTCGATGGCCAATATGCGCAAGCTCCAGCCCAAGCTCCAGCAACTCAAGGAGCGTTTCGGCGAGGACAAGCAGGCGTTCAACAAGGCGATGATGGACTTGTACCGCAAGGAAAAGGTCAACCCGCTGGGCGGCTGCCTGCCGATCCTGGTGCAGATGCCGGTGTTCATCGCCTTGTACTGGGTGTTGTCGGAAGCGGTGGAACTGCGCCAAGCGCCGTTTATCGGCTGGTTGCAGGACTTGTCGGCCAAAGACCCGTACTTCATCCTGCCGGTGATCTACGGCGTGTCCATGTTCATCCAGCAGCAACTCAACCCGCAGCCGCAAGATCCGATGCAGGCCCAGGTCATGAAATGGCTGCCGGTGATCTTCTCGTTCATGTTCGCGTTCTTCCCGTCCGGCCTGGTGCTGTACTGGGTGGTCAACAACGTGCTGTCCATCTTCCAGCAAGCCTATATCACCAAGCAGGTCGAAGGCCGCGCCGCGTTGTTCGTCAAAGGCGGCACGACCGAGCCGCCCAAGCCCGGTTCGACAGATGACGCATAGCGGCCCGCGGCGACAGGGATAACATCGCTTGGAGCGATGTTATCCCTGCTCAGCGCCGGGGAGGGGGCCTCCCCCTGTGAGCCCGTCTTGAGAAGGCGGGGTTTTGGAAAGCAGCCAAATTCATCAGAACAGACCGGAAGCGCTTCCGGTCTGTTTTTTTATGTGCCATTTGCCAGCCTGATCCAGCATGAAACTCTCCCTCATCGCCGCCCTGTCGAGCAACCGCGTCATCGGCCTCAACAACCGCATGCCCTGGCACCTGCCCGCCGACCTCAAGCGCTTCAAAGCCATCACCTGGGGCAAGCCCCTGCTGATGGGCCGCAAGACCCACGAATCCATCGGCCGCCCGCTGCCCGGTCGCCACAACATCGTCCTCAGCGCCAACCCGGACTATCAGGCCGAAGGCTGCTCCGTCGCGCACTCCCTGGAGGAAGCCATGGCCTTGGCCGGCGAGGCCGGCGAGTTGATGGTCATCGGCGGCGCGACCCTGTACGAGCGCCTCCTGCCCCAAGCCTCCCTCCTCTACCTAACGCTGATCGAGCGAGAATTCGACGGCGACACCTATTTTCCCTCGTTCTCGCCTGAGGATTGGCGGGAGGTGGAAAGCCAAACCGTCGCCGACGATCCGGGCGTGGATTTCAGTTATCGGTTTGTGGTGTTGGAGCGGTAGCGGGGAATCCTGCCGGCCACTTCGGGCTCCACGCGCCACGCCAGCACCGTCAAGCCACGCCAAATCCGGAGTGCGAGATTTATCTTGCACTCCAACAATTGCCAGGCAGCGCTTTCTTGAATTTGCGCCGTTGCGTGAGACTGCTTTTTCCTTTTTTCCTGGTTGGGCCTGCGACCGTATAGCGCGATTACCCTGCCTGAATTGCCCCCCGCATTGACATGGCGCATTCAATATCGCTGCCGCGAGGAAGCTTAACGAAGCAAATGGCCTGGCAAAGCGACGCGTCCCACATCAGGCACAGCGTGGTGGGAGCGGTTTTTAACCGCGACTGGGCGGCGGTCGCGGTTAAAAACCGCTCCCACAAACAGAGCGGGGGGGGGCTGACGCTTATGCAAGAGCTAACATCGCTAACAGCGACGTTACTCCTTTCCTCAGATGGCTGCGCATTGTCCGCTAGAGGATTAGGCCGCTATACTAACAATACTCAAAAATAAAACATTCTGATATAATATACTCTCAAGTGTTCCGTGTTTGTTTTCAATTTTCTGCGCATCATGATAAA
>Ga0265327_10000378_pt1 | contig 83787 bp, 65 predicted proteins | sample 41621metaG_FD_202089 | JGI IMG/M metagenome (GOLD analysis project Ga0265327, IMG submission 202089) | Rhizosphere microbial communities from Carex aquatilis grown in University of Washington, Seatle, WA, United States - 4-16-21 metaG | ecosystem: Host-associated > Plants > Roots > Rhizosphere...
TCCCAGCGTTAGTGCCGGCATAGAGCATGGCGGGATTGCTAGGATTGACGGCTAGGCGCATCACATAGGCGGTTAAGCCTTTGCCACCTGCGCGCGACCATGATTCCGCGCTATTGACGCTTTTATAAATTCCGCTGGATCGTGTGACATAAAGCGTGGTGGGATTGGAAGGGGCGATGGCCATGTCCGTGGCCGTTTCTTGACCGCTGGTGTTGGATTGGCTCCAGCTTTGCCCGCCATTGGTCGTTTTATAGATGCCGACGCTCGTGTTCGCATAGAGCTTGGCGGGATTGGTCGGATCGACCACTAGGGCATAAAAATAGGGATTTGCAGGCAGGCCGACACTGGCTTGACTCCAAGTATTTCCACCGTCGTTGCTTCTGTACACCCCGTCACCGGCCACCGTGTAGAGCGTTGCCGGGCTAGATGGCGCGATGGTCAACATCCGGATGTCGCCTCCCTCCGGGCCTAGCCCAATCCAGTAATCGGATCCGGCCCAAGCCGCGGGCAAAATGCATAGGAGAAGAGCCAGAAGCCCTAAAATTAGAGTGTGTAAGCGGTTTTTTTTCATGGAATTGACTCTTTACATTAAACATTGAGATCAAGTGAATTTAATTTCAGAAATACGCCCGAGAAGTTTGATCGGATGCCGAGCGGGAGGAATTCATCTCTAGCCTGGCCGCGCATCAATAGGTGGGCGATGTTGTTCCCGGCACAGGCGGGGCCGCAGCCTGGAGTGGGCAAGCGCGGTGGGGCGAGGGTGGTGATTTATTATAACCCTTTGGACGAGGGTTTGATTGTGTTGCTGATCGTGTACAGCAAGGCAAAATTCGACAATCTGCCAACGGCCTTCCTAAACCAACTGACAGAGGCGATAAGCGAAATGGGAACAAGGCCGCAGGCAGCCTTCCGGCGCGGCCTTCCGGCGCGGCCAAGACTTTGCTCGTAATCGCTGAGAAACGGCCCGAAGTGTTGCGGGAGTTGGCCGCTTGACCGAAAACAGGGCCGTAGCGCGGTGGGCAAACGGTTTCATCGTTTGCCCACGCGGAATCTGACGTTTACAGCAAAGGAATCAGCAACAAAGCCACGATGTTGATGATTTTAATCATCGGGTTGATAGCCGGGCCTGCCGTGTCTTTGTAGGGGTCGCCGACGGTGTCGCCGGTGACGGAGGCATGGTGTGCTTCGGAGCCTTTGCCGCCGAAATGGCCGTCTTCGACATATTTCTTGGCATTGTCCCAAGCGCCGCCGCCGGTGGTCATTGAAATCGCCACAAAGATGCCGGTGACGGTCGCACCGATCAACACGCCACCCAAAGCCTCCTTGCCCAGCACCAAGCCGACCGCGATGGGCACGGCGATGGGCAGCAGCGAGGGGATAATCATTTCACGGATCGCCGCCTTGGTCAGCATGTCCACGGCGCGGGAATAATCCGGCTTGGCGGTGTAGTCCATGATGCCGGGAATTTCTCTGAACTGGCGGCGGACTTCGGTGACGATGCCGGCGGCGGCGCGGCCCACGGCTTCCATCGCCAAGGCGCCGAACAAATAAGGCACCAGCCCGCCTAGAAATAAGCCGATGATGACCAGATGGTTGGACAAGTCGAAACTAGTCTTGTCGGCCAGCGCGTGGGTGTAGTCGGCGAACAGCACCAGCGCGGCCAGGCCCGCCGAGCCAATGGCATAGCCTTTGGTGACGGCTTTCGTGGTGTTGCCCACGGCGTCCAGCGGATCGGTGATGTTGCGGATTTCCTCGGGCAGGCTGGCCATCTCGGCGATGCCGCCGGCATTGTCGGTAATCGGCCCGAAGGCGTCGAGGGCGACGACCATGCCGGTCATCGACAACATCGCCGTGGCAGCGATGGCAATGCCGTACAGCCCGGCCAGCTCAAACGCGCCATAAATGCTGGCACACACCGACAGCACCGGCAGCGCGGTGGCTTTCATCGACACCGCCAGCCCGGCGATGATGTTCGTGCCGTGGCCGGTGGTCGAGGCTTCGGCGATGCGACGCACCGGAGCGAATTCGGTGGCGGTGTAATACTCGGTGATGACCACCATCACGCCGGTCAAGATCAAGCCGATCAAAGCGGCCAGGAACAGACTGTGCGCCGTCACCTGCACGCCGTCCAGGAACACGCCGTTCCTAAAGATCCAGGCCGTGACTGGATAGAGAATCAGCGCCGCCAGCCCACCGGAGACGATGACGCCTTTGTACAAGGCACCCATGATCTTCTTGCCGGGGGTGATGTGGACGAAATAAGTGCCGACAATGGAAGTGATGATGGAAATGCCGCCGACGATCAAGGGATAGACGACGGCGATATCCGCGCCCATCGTCAAAATCCCGCCCAAGACCATCGTCGCGACCAAGGTCACGGCATAAGTCTCGAACAAATCGGCGGCCATGCCGGCGCAATCGCCGACGTTATCACCGACGTTATCGGCGATGACCGCCGGGTTGCGCGGGTCGTCTTCGGGGATGCCGGCCTCGACCTTGCCCACCAAGTCCGCGCCGACATCCGCGCCTTTCGTGAAGATGCCGCCGCCTAGGCGGGCGAAAATCGAAATCAGCGAGCCGCCGAACGCCAGGCCGACCAGCGCATGCAAAGGATCATGCACGCCCAGCGCCTTTAAAATCGTGTAATAACCGGCCACGCCGAGCAAGCCTAAGCCAACCACCAGCAAACCAGTGATCGCGCCGCCCCGGAACGCCACTTGGAAAGCGGCGTCCAGCCCGTCATAAGCGGCTTGCGCGGTGCGACAGTTGGCGCGCACGGAAATATTCATGCCGATGTAGCCCGCCACACCCGACAAGACCGCGCCGATGGCAAACCCCCAGGCCACCGGCCAGCCCAGTCCGAAGCCAATCGCAAAAAACAGCACGACGCCGACCACGCCAATGGTCTTGTACTGGCGGTTTAAATACGCCTGCGCGCCTTGTTGGATGGCCGAGGCGATTTCCACCATGGCCGCGTTGCCAGGGCTTTTCGCGTTGATCCAGGCGATGGATTGGATGCCGTAAACCAGCGCGGCGATAGAGGAAGCGAAGGCGAAAGCCGTGCCCCAGTTGATGGCAAAGCCAATATAAACGCTGATAAACAAACCGAAGAGACTGATCCTTTTGCTGCGGGGATCATCCAGCAGGGGCTTGGCGCACTGTTGCGCGGCGGCGATGAACGAGAGGGTCATGGACAGGCTTCTCTTTAGAATTGAGTTGATGGACAACCATAAAACAATTCCCATGCCAGCACAAGGCGCGGAGCCGCGAAATTAAACGTCCCCTATTTCCCGGCTTGCCCTAAGCGCACGGAATTTTCCGCCTGGCACGGCGGCTAAAATCCCTACACCCAATTCCTCAAAGGCGCTTTAAGCCATATCCGCCGCCGATGAAATCTGGATGATTTTCTGCGCGAAATCGCCCAAGCCCGAACGCAGCTTGTAGGCCGGAATAAGCCGGTTCGAGTGTGAACGAGAGGCGGCGTTTCCGGCCTACTTGCGGACAGGACTTATCAAAACTTAAGCCGGTGGGAAAAATCCCGTCATTCCGGCAGGGATGCCGGAATCCAGCGTCCAGGGATGGCAAAATTCCAGTCTCCACCGATGCCAAACAAACCCTTGCGTAGCCAGCTAGTGACCGTCCTTAGGCTTAGAACCGGCATACCTACCGGCATGACGGCGGCTGAGACATTTTACTCATCAGGCAAGTTAATGGCTTTGAACCTGGAGGCTGGTGAACCAGAAGAACACGAAGAAGACTTAGCCCAACCGCTCCACCATCGCCTTGCCCATTTTCGACGGCGAATCGACGATGGAAACACCTGCGGCTTTCATCGCGGCAAATTTGGCGGCGGCGGTGCCTTTGCCGCCGCTGACGATGGCGCCGGCGTGGCCCATGCGCTTGCCGGGCGGGGCAGTGGTGCCGGCGATGTAGCCGACCACGGGCTTGGTGACGCGGGCCTGGATGTATTCGGCCGCCTCTTCCTCGGCGCTGCCGCCGATTTCGCCGACCATGATGATGCCCTGGGTTTGCGGGTCGTTCTGGAACAGTTCCAGCACTTCGATGAAGTCCAGGCCGTGGATCGGGTCGCCGCCGATGCCGACGCAGGTGCTTTGGCCCAGGCCCGCCAGCGTGGTCTGGTGGACGGCTTCATAGGTCAAGGTGCCGGAGCGGGAGACGATGCCGATGCTGCCAGGGTTGTGGATGAAGCCAGGCATGATGCCGATTTTGCATTCGCCGGGGGTGATGACACCCGGGCAGTTGGGGCCGACCAGCAGGCTGCCTGTGGCTTTCAGCGCGGCTTTGGCGCGCAGCATTTGCAGCACGGGGATGCCTTCGGTGATGCAGATGATGAGTTTGATGCCGGCTTCGGCGGCCTCCAAAATGGAGTCGGCGGCGAACGGCGGCGGCACGTAGATCATGCTGGCGGTCGCGCCGGTTTCTTCCACGGCTTGGCGCATGGTGTTGAACACCGGCAGCCCTAAGTGCGTGTGCCCGCCGCGCCCCGGGGTGACGCCGCCGACGATTTGGGTGCCGTAAGCCAGGCATTGTTCGGAGTGGAAAGTGCCTTGTTTACCGGTGAAGCCTTGGCAAAGGACTTTGGTGGTTTTGTCGATGAGGATGCTCATGTTGGAAATCCAAATAGGGGTTATGCTGCCGATTCGACCACTTTTCTAGCGGCTTCGTCCAAATCCTCCGCCGGGATGATGGCAAGCCCGGAATCGGCCAGCAATTGGCGGCCGGCGGGGGCGTTAGTGCCTTCCAAACGCACAACGACCGGCACTTTGACGTGGACTTCTTTGACCGCCGCGATGATGCCATCGGCGATCATGTCACAACGGACGATGCCGCCAAAGATGTTGATGAGGACTGCCTTGACGGTGTCGTCGGCCAAAATGAGCTTGAAGGCTTCTGTCACCTTCTCTTTGGTGGCGCCGCCGCCTACGTCGAGGAAATTGGCTGGCTCGCCGCCGTAAAGCTTGATGACATCCATGGTCGCCATCGCCAGCCCCGCGCCATTGACCATGCAGCCGATATTGCCGCCTAGCGTGATGTAGTTCAGCCCATGCGCGCTGGCAGCGTTTTCTTTGGCGTCTTCTTGCGCCGGGTCACGCAGGCCGGCGATGTCAGGGTGGGCGTAGAGGGCGTTGTCGTCAATGTTGACCTTGCCGTCCAGGGCCAGCAGGCGTCCGTCCTGGGTGACGATCAGCGGGTTGATTTCAATCTGGCTGGCGTCTTTGTCCAGGAATAGACGATAAAGCCCTTGCATAAGCTTGGTCAGCGCATTGATCTGCCCAGCTTCCAGCCCCAAGCAGAAAGCGATTTCCCGACACTGGTAGTCTTGCAGCCCGGCGGCGGGATCGACTTTTTGGATGAGGATTTTTTCCGGGGTGTGCGCGGCGACTTCCTCGATATCGACGCCGCCCTCGCTGGAAGCCATGAACAATACGCGCTCGCTGGCGCGGTCTACGAGGATGCTGAGGTAAAGCTCGCGGGCAATGGGACTGACTTCTTCGACCAGCACGGAGTGGATCGGCAGAGCGACGCCGCCGGTTTGGTAGGTGGCGAGGCTGCCGCCGATCAATTCCTGGGCGGTTTCCGCGACGGCTTCGGGGCTGTCCACTAGTTTGACGCCGCCAGCCTTGCCGCGCCCGCCGGCGTGAACCTGGGCTTTGACCACCCAGCGTCCACCGCCGAGCGCAAGGGCCGCGTCTTTTGCCGCTTGTGGAGAGAAAGCGGGGATTCCTTTGGGGATAGCCACGCCGTATTGGGCAAACAGGCTCTTTGCCTGGTATTCGTGAAGATTCATCAGATTTCTCGTGTTGGTCGCTCGCCGTGGTGGACGGCTCTTAGTGGTATTGCGGTAATTTCTTGAATTGTTCGAGGGCGTCTTTGACGTGCGGACTAACGGCCTCCGTCAATTCGGAGTTTTTGTATACTTTTTTGAGCAGCCCTTCGGCGACTATCGCCTCCTTGATCCATTTTTTGGCGAAGCGATAGTTGCCAGGAACAGGCGAGATTTCGCCGGTCGAGGGGTTGCGCAGAGTGTTGATTTTGGCCGGTTCAGCGGCGACCGGCACGGGCTTGGCCAGGGCTTCGGCGACAACAGCGACTTGCGGCGGCGGCGCGGTTTGGATGGGCTTGGCGGCTTGCGGCTTGGCCGCTGTGCCCACCGCTGCCCCGCCCGATTCAAGCTCGGACTCGGAAACCGTTTTGAATATCTCGTACAAAACATAAATCACGAAGATTGAAGTCAGGACTGCCAGCAGCTCTGTCATGGGATTCTCCTTAAAAGAGGGGCGAAGGGGCGCGGGAAGGCCGGCCGTGTAAAATCACGCACACCTTAGGACGAATCGGCCAAAATCGCAATATCCCAAGGGGAAGGAAGCTTTTTATGTGTGACGCCGGAGGAACTGCGGCAACCCTGTCCGCTTGAACTCTGCCAGGCTCCATTCTTCAGGTAATAGCAGCCCGTGGAATTCCTCCCGCATAACGTAAGTTTGCGCCATCCACTCAGTTCCGTCGGCGAGGCTGACTCGCAGTGGCTCGCGGCGATAAAAAACGTCTTCAAACTCATCCAAGCGCTGTTGGGTTTGAGCGTCAATCCCGACAAAGACGAGCCCATCGACCGATAAGCCAGGCGCGGGGCATAGGCCCGGATAGCTTTTTCCGCGCAGGCAGCGGCGGGCGTAATGGTTTAACCGGGCCGGATGGCTGACGAAGGTCTTGCCGGTCACGGCCAGCATCACTTCAGGAACTTGCAAGGTTCCGTAGGCAAAAAGCTTGCTCATAGGCAGGCTCCAGTGTGGTTACGAGCCTGTCAATATACCGCATAAGCTCGCCCCAGCCCCCACCGCTTTGACCAAGAATTGCCAGAAAATCAACAACATTATCTTTATCCCTTGCTGATAGCTGGCTTTGGCGAGCCGAATTCAATAAAATCAGTCGTTTGAATTGACTTGTCCGAGGGTAGCCTATTGTCTTTTACCGCCGAGCCGGCATCTTCCCTGTGTGAGCACCTAGGCTCCAAAGCGCACGCCAAGCGCCTGGCCGGCATTGTCAACGGTGGCGTGTTCCTGGCTGTTGTCGTGTTGGGCGCGGCGGTTTATTTGACGCCGCTGCAAACCTGGCTGGCCCAAGGCCAGATCATCAAGGCACATCTGGCCTGGTTTGGCCTGGCCGCACCCTGGGTGTTCACCGCTGCCGCCGCCTTGCTGACCGCGGTGGGCGTGCCTCGGCTGTTGCTATGCTCCCTGGCCGGGATGGCTTTTGGCTTTGCCTGGGGGCTGGCCTGGGCGCAATTGGGCACGGTGCTGGGATCTTACGCCACGTTCCTGTTGGTGCGCTGGCAAGGCCGGGATTACACCTTGAGCCATTTTCCCCGCTTACGCGGTTTTTCGCAGAATATGCAGAGCCGAGGGCTGCTGGCGGTGGTGTTGATTCGTCAATTGCCCGTGTCCGGCTTCTACAACACGGTCTTCCTTGGGCTTACCCCGGTTAGCCATGGCGATTTCCTGTTAGGCAGCTTGCTGGGCTTCCTGCCTTTGGGAATCACCGCCTGCCTATTGGGCGCGGGGCTGATCCAAGCGGACTGGCTCAAAGGGGTACAGTATGCCGCCTTGGGACTAGCCTGCTCAGTGGTTTTGGGGGGTGTCCTGAACTGCCTGGCGAAGAGAGAAGCCGCTGCGAGGAATGATGAACCTGCTTGATGCGCAAATATTAGACCGGGCCGGGCCGTTTGCCAGGGAGGCTGCGCCATGTGCGGCATAGCGGGCGTTTTCCTGCGCCGCTTGGCGCTTGATCCGGCCAGCCTGGAGGCGCTGATAAGCAGGCTGGGGCATCGTGGCCCGGACAAGATCAAGACGCATGTGGACGGTGCGCTCGGCTTGGGCCACGCCCGGCTGTCCATCATCGATCTCGAAGGCGGCGACCAGCCTTTGTTCATCGACGACGGGCGGCTGGCCTTGGTCGCCAACGGCGAGATTTACAATTACGTCGAGCTGCGCCTGGAGCTGGAAGCGCTGGGCGCGGTATTCGCCAGCCATTCCGATTGCGAGACGATTCTCCACGCTTACCAGTATTATGGCGACGGTTTTCTGGACAAGCTCAACGGCATGTTCGCCTTCGCCTTGTACGACAAGCGGGTCGGCAAGTTGTTGCTGGCCCGCGACCGGCTAGGCATCAAGCCCTTGTTTTTCGCTGAGACGCACGAGGGGCTTTATTTCGCCTCGGAACAGAAGGCGCTATTTCCCGTACTGCCGGGCGCGCCGACCATCAATCCCGGCGCTTTGCTCCAATCTTTGGAAACCGGCTTCAACACGGGGACTGGCACGCTCGTAGATGGCGTGCAGCGGCTGCAAGCGGGCGAACTGGCGGTGTTTGCCGAGGGCAGGCTGCTGTCGCGTCGCCGCTATTGGTCGCCGTTCGGGATCGCCTTGCCTGAACGCGGTTACGAGGCGGCGGCGGCCAGTTTCGACGGGTTGATGGCGCAGATAATGATGGAACACATGCGCGCCGACGTGCCTTTCGCGTTATTCCTGTCCGGCGGCGTCGATTCCTCGGTGGTGCTGGAATGGCTGCGCCGGGAAGGTGCCCCCCGCGAACTGGCTGCGTTCACCGTGGCTTTTCAAGACGCGCCCAACCAGGACGACTTGGCGGCGGCGCAAAGCATCGCCCAGCGGTTCGGCCTGAGGCATCATATCGTCGAGCTAGACCGGCAGTCCTTGTTCGCGCATCTGCCCTTCGCGGTGTGGGCCGCCGACGATTTCATCGTCGATCATGCCATCCTGCCTACGTCTTTGCTGGCCAGGGAAGTGGCCCGCGATTTCAAAGTCGTGTTCAGCGGCGAGGGCGGCGACGAGTTGTTCGCCGGCTATGGGCGTTACCGCCGCACGAAGCTGCAACGCTGGCTGGCCAACCTGCGCACGCCTGGCTCCGGCGGCTTCCGCACCCGTGGACTGCTGGGCCGCTGGCGCAAGCCTTTGTTGAGCGGGCCGTTGCGGGAATACTTGCCGGCCGCCCGGCAAGGCATCATCGACGCCTGGGCATCCTCGCCATCGACGTGGTCTGACTTGCGGCGCATGCAATACACTGATATGGTCACGGAACTGGCCGATCAGCTTCTGGTTAAAGTAGACCGGATGTTGATGGCCTGGGGATTGGAGGGCCGCGTCCCGCTGCTCGATCATCGGCTAGTGGAATTCGCGCTGGGCCTGCCCGACGGACTCAAGGTGCGTGGCCGGGAAGGCAAGCATTTTCTGAAGCGCTGGGCCGAGCCGATTTACGGCCAGGCACTCATCCACCGGCCCAAGCGCGGTTTCTCCGTGCCGGTCGGCCAGTGTCTGGCCGGCGACAATTTGCGTCGGCTGGAGTCGGTTCTGCCGCGCCATCCGGCGTTTGCCGGCGGGCTCGAACCCGCCGGCATCACAGCCCTCATCAAGCGGCAAGCGGCGAAGGGCGATGTGGCCGCGACACTCTGGCCGCTGTTGCAATTTGCCATTTGGCAGCGCATTTTTATTGAAGGCGGCGGAGCGAGGCCGGAAGTCTTCGCCGATCCCGTCGATTTCATCGCTTCGAGCGGTCGGCCATGAACCCAAGCAACGCATCCCCCTCAATATCCGTGCTGATGTATCACCAAGTCGGCAAATTCGCGGAACCCAAAGCCCACCGCTCCTGCTATTGCGACAGCGGCGCCTTTCGCGCCCAAATGGCCCTGCTCAAATGGGCCGGCTATCGGGTTATTAGCCTCGAACAAGCTTATGCCGCCTTATTTGACGGCCAGCCGCTGCCGGGCCGCTCGGTCGTGCTTAGTTTCGACGACGGGTATGAAAATTTCGCCGACAACGCGCTGCCCGTGTTGCAAGAATTTGCCTACCCCTCGGTTTTGTTCGCCGTCTCAGGCCTTTTGGGCCAGCCTGCGCAGTGGCTGGATGGCAATGGCGACAAACCCGGCCTGCTTTCAGCCAGCCGACTCGCCGAGCTGCGCCTGGCCAATGTCGAAATCGGTTCCCACAGCGTCAGCCATCCGCGCCTGAGCCGGCTCGATCCGGCGCGGGTCTGGCAGGAAGTCGCCGACAGCAAGGCCGAACTGGAAAATGTGCTGGGCGCGGCGGTCAAGTTTTTTGCCTATCCCTACGGCGACTACAGCCCAGACGTGCGCGACGCGGTGATTCGCGCCGGCTACCAGGCCGCGCTGACGTGCAGCCGGGGCGCCGCCAACACCGCCCCCAATCCTTGGGAAATTCCGCGCAAAGCGGTTTCCTATGGCGATAACCGCTTGGGTTTGTTGTGGAAACTGGCGGTGAAAAATCGCCGCAAGGATCGTTATGCCTGAACTCATTCCCTCCATCCATGTGCTCGGCAGCCGCCAATTCGGCGGGGCCGACCAATTTTATGTCCGTCTGCTGCGCGCCTTGCGGGACGCCGGCCAGCCGGTCACGGCCGTCAACCGGGCCGGCAGCCCGGCGGCGGAGGCCTTGGCCGGGGATGGCATTGAACAAATCCACCTGCCCTTGGCTAATAGCTGGGATGCCTGGACGATTTGGCGGCTGCGGCGGCTGGTCGAGACTTTCCAGCCCTGCGTCGTGCAGACGTACATGGGCCGCGCCACCCGCCTGACCCGGCTGCCCGCGAAAACCCAAGCCATACACATCGCCCGCCTAGGCGGCTATTACAAGATCGACGGCTATTATCGCCACGCCCATGCGTGGATCGGCAACACCCAAGGCTTGTGCGACTACCTGGTGCGCTCTGGACTGCCTGCCGGGCAGGTGTTTAACATCGGCAATTTCGTGCCTGAGCCTCTGCCGACCAGCCCTGATAGAATAGCCGCGCTCAAACGGGAGTGGGACATTCCGGCGGACGCCTGGGTGCTGTTCACCTTGGGCAGGCTGATCGACATAAAGGGCTTTGACGATTTGCTGGAGGCTCTGGCGCTGCTGCCCCGCGAAATCAACGGCAGGCCCGTGGTCTTGCTGGTGGCGGGAGCAGGCCCCTTGGAGGCCGAGCTAAAGTCGCTGTCCGCAGACCTCGGCTTGGAATCCCGGGTGCGCTGGCTGGGCTGGCAAAATCCGCCCGATGCGTTTTACGCGCTGGCCGATGTCTTTGTCTGCCCTTCCCGCAAGGAAGCTTTGGGCAATGTGATCTTGGAAGCCTGGAACCACGGGCTGGCGGTGGTCAGCACGCAAACCCCTGGCGCCTTGGAATTGATCGAAGAAGGGCGCACGGGGCTGCTGGCCCCTTTGCAAGATCCCAAGGCTTTGGCTGCCCGTTTGCGGGAGATGTTCGCCGCCACACCGGCGCAGCGGGCCGGCCTGGGCGAGGCAGGACAGGCTTATCTGCGCGCCCGCTTCGGCAAGGCCGCCATCATCGACGCCTATCTGTCCCTTTACAGCCGGCTACTGGCTAAGGCGGGTTGTTGAAGTTGCCCGGCAAGCTGATCGACCGTCAGCCGCACAGCATTCTGGTCATCCGCCTCAGCGCCATCGGCGACATTATCATGGCCTCGGCTTTGCTTCCGGCCCTGGCCGAAGCCTGGCCGCAGGCGCGGCTGGCCTGGCTGACCGAAGAGGTCAACGCCGACCTGCTGCGAGACAACCCCAGGCTGGACACGTTGATTATCTGGCCGCGCCGACGTTGGCGGCAACTGCGCCAACAGCGGCGCTATCTGCAACTGTTCGGCGAATTTCGCGCCTTGCTCAAGGAATTGCGGCAAGCCCGCTTCGATCTCGTCCTGGATCTGCAAGGACTGTTGAAAAGCGGCGTGTGGGCCTGGCTGAGTGGCGGCAAGACCCGCATCGGCCTGGGCTCGCGGGAAGGCAGCCAATGGCTGATGACAGAAACCTTGGACACGCGCACCGAAACGCCGAGGATCGGCGGCGAATATTTAAAACTGGCCCGCGCCTTGGGGCTGGCACCGGCGCGTTTTAACATGGACATCCAGCCCTCGGCGGAAACCCGGCGGCAAGCGCGGGCGTTGTTGGCGCAAGCCGGCGTGGATGGCGCGTTCGCCGTATTAGCCCCGTTCACCACCCGTCCGCAAAAGCATTGGTTCGAGGAACGCTGGGCGGCGTTGGCGCGGCGGCTGGCCGAGGAACGGGGCTGGCATGTGGTCATACTGGGCGGCCCGGCGGATCGGCCCGGCGCGGAGCGCATCGCGGCGGACGCGCCGGGGCTGGTGGATCTGGCCGGTCGCACCAGCCTAGGCCAATGCGCCGCGATCATCGCGCAAGCCGCACTATTGGTAGGCGTGGACACTGGCCTGACCCATCTGGGAACGGCCATGGGAACGCCCACCCTGGCCCTGTTCGGCTCCACCCGCCCTTACCTGGACACCGCCACGGCGCGCTCGAAAGTCCTTTATGAAGCACTGCCCTGCTCGCCTTGCAAGCGACACCCCAGCTGCGACGGGCAGTTTGATTGTATGAAACGGCATACGGTGGAGACGATTCTGGCCGCAGCCACGACAATACTGGAGACCGACATTTGAAAATTTTGCATGTGGAAATGGGCCGCCAACTCGACGGCGGCGCGCGGCAAGTCGCCTATTTGTTGAACGGCGTGGACAAGCTTCCCGGCGAGCACGCGCTGGTTTGCCCGTCAGGGGCGGAAATGCTCGGGGCGATCAATAGCGCGTCGGTGAAAATCCACCGGCTCAAAGCCTCGGAAGAGAAAGGGCTGAAATTGAGAGCCAGCCTGCGCAAGCTCATCCGCCGCGAAAAGCCGGATTTGCTGCACATCCACGGGCGACCCGGCGACGGGGCGGCGGTGTGGGCGGGCTTCTCGGAAAAGCGCCCCATGGTCTACAGCCGCCGGGTCGACACCCATCCCAGCCTAAGCGAGCGCTACCTAAAATTTCCGCGCTTCAGCAAAATCATCGCGCCTTCGCTGGGCATCCGCCGGGCACTGACCGAAGTCGGCGTGGCGGCCGAGCGCATCGCCAGCATTCCCTGCGCGGTGGACACCACGCTCTTCAAGCCGGGCAGGAGCGAACACGAACACTTCCAGGCCGAATTTGGCTTGCGCGGCGACGGGCCAGTATTGGCCATGGTCGCCCGCTGGGTGCCCAGCAAAGGCCATGGGGTGTTTTTCGGGGCCCTGCCGGCCGTGCTGGCGAAGCACCCTGCGGTGCGGGTGCTGGTGTTTGGCCGCGGGCCGGGGAAAGACGAGCTACAGCGCGAATTAAACCGGCGCGGGCTGGAAAAATACGTGCGCTTTGAAGGCTTCCGCCCCGACCTGGAAAACATCTTGCCCCATGTCGACATGCTCGTCCATCCGGCTTTCGAGGAAGGCATGGGCGTATCGCTGCTGGAGGCCGCCGCCTGCGGCGTCCCCATCGTCGCCAGCCGCGTCGGCGGCGTCCCGGACATCGTGCGCGACCGCTTCAACGGCTATCTGGTCAAGCCCGGCGACAGCATCAACTTGGCGCGGCACATTCTTGCGCTGCTGGATGACCACGAGCAATTGTTGCAATTCGGACGCACCGGGCGGGAGATGATGCTGGACAATTTCACCGTCGAGCGGATGCTGACCGGCTACCGCGACATTTACCGCAGCATTTGAGCCTTCCGCAACCGAAAGAGACGCCGCTTTGAAAATCCTGCATGTGGAAATGGGCCGTCATTTATACGGCGGTGCGCGACAAGTCGTCTACCTGCTGGACGGGCTGGCGGGGTTTTCCGGCGAGCATGGCCTGGTATGCGCGGAGGGGGCGGAAATCGCCGGGGCCATCCGCAACCCGGCCGTGAAAATCCACCCGTTGAAATCCTCAGGCGACCTGGATCTCGGCTTCATCGACCGCCTCAGGCTAGTGATCCGCGCCGAGCAGCCGGATTTGCTGCACATCCACAGCCGGCGCGGCGATATGATGGCGGCCTTGGCCGGGCGGCTGGAAAATATGACGATGGTACACAGCCGCCGGGTCGACAACCCGCCCAGCGCGTTCGACCTGCGCGTTAAATTCCCGCTGTTCGACAAGATCGTCACCATCTCCGACGGCATCCGCCAGGTGCTGCTGCAAAGCGGCGTGCCGAGTGAACAAATCGTCTGCATTCCCAGCGCGGTGGACACTGAACGCTTCAAGCCGGCCGGCGGGCGGGACGGCTTTCTGGCCGAATTCGGCCTGGATGGCGACGGGCCAGTCCTGGCCATGATCGCCCAGTTGATTCCGCGCAAAGGCCACGCGGTGTTCTTTGATGCGCTGCCCAAGATATTAGCCCGCCATCCCCGGCTGCAAGCGCTGATCTTCGGGCGCGGCCCCTTGCAGGACGCGCTATCGCGCACCGTGCGCGAACGCGGACTGGAGCCAAACGTCCGCTTCGTGGGCTTCCGCGCCGGCATGGAAAAAATCATTCCCCATGTCGGCCTGGTCGTCCATCCCGCCTTCCGCGAAGGCTTAGGGGTAGCCTTGCTGGAGACCGCCGCCTGCGGCGTGCCCATCGTCGCCTGCCGGGCCGGCGGCATCCCGGAGATTGTCCGCGACGGATTCAATGGCCGCCTGCTGGAGCCCGGCGACAGCGACGGCTTGGCTGAGGCCATCAACACCCTGCTGGACAATCCGCAACAACTGGCCGCATACGGCGAGGCGGGCCGGCGGCTGGTGCTGGAGCATTTTTCCATTCCGCGCATGGTGGAGCAAAACCGGCGCGTCTATGTCGAGTTGCTGGGCTTGCCATGAGCGTTCAAGGCGGGCCTGGCCCATTATCATCCACCTCCGACTAGGAGACCGCAGTTGTGAACATCCTCAACCCATTAGAGTTTGCCACCTGGACGCCAACCCTCGCCAGCGCGACGTCGCAAGCTTGCACGCATGCGCTTGAATCCGGGCAAGTCGCGTTGCTACCGCATTTGCGCTTTGATCTGGCCGATGACGAGCGGCATTTGCTGTCCCCGCGCTGGGGCGACGGCAAAGCCAAAAACATCAGCTACGACCCGCAATCCCGCGCCGTGCGCCACACTTCCGCGCAAGGCGCCGACCAAGCGGCCATCGGCCGCATGATGGGCCGTTTCGCAGACGCTTCGCGGCAACTGGTCGACAGCCTGTTTCCGGCTTATCAGCCGCGTATCCATTGGGGCCTGACCAGTTACCGCCCGGTCGAGGCCGACGGGCGGGCCAGCTCCAGAAAAAAGGACGATACGCTAATCCATGTCGATGCGTTCGCCTCCAGGCCCACTCAGGGCGAGCGGATATTGCGCGTGTTCTGCAACATCAACCCCGAGGGCAAGCCCCGCGAATGGGAGCTGGGCGAACCGTTCGCCGACATGGCGCGGCGGCTGTTGCCGCAGATCCCCAAGCCGGCGCCAGGCTCGGCCTGGCTGTTGAAAAGCTTGAAGATCACCAAGGGACTGCGCAGCGCCTACGACCATTACATGCTGCAATTGCATGACCAGGGCAAGCTGGATGCCGAGTATCAACAGACCTGCCCGAAGACATCGGCCAGCCTGCCCGCCGGGGCCACCTGGGTGGTGTATACCGACTTGGTTCCGCATGCGGTGAAATCCGGCCAATACTTGCTGGAACAAACCTTTTACCTGCCCGTCGAGGCCATGCAAGAACCTCAGCTATCGCCGCTGCGGATATTGGAGGAGCTGTTGGGCAAACCGCTGACTTAAGGCGCCGTCCAGACGAGAAGATGGCAAACAGCATGCGCGGCTATCATGTCTATGTAATCAACCTGGATCGCTCGCAAGACCGGCTGGCGCAATTCCAAGCGCAGGCCCGCGCCCTCAATCTACCGTTTACCAAGGTGCCGGCGGTCGATGGCAGCCACCCGGCGTTTTCCTATCAACCCGCCAAAGCGCCCGGCGCGGCATCCCGGTATGCGGAGCCCGGTTATAAATATTACCGGGCACTGGTCGCCGAGGAAGTGGGCTGCCATCTCAGCCATATCAAGGCGCTGGAAACCTTCCTGGCCGACGGCTTTGACTATGGCGTGGTGCTGGAAGACGACGCGGTATTCGCGGACGGCTTCATCGACAAATTGAGCCGCATCTTAGACCGGCACAAGGAAAACCACTGCTGGGACGTATTGAAACTGCACGGCAGCAAGAAAGGATTGGCGGTGATTGAAGTGATCTCAGACGGGCTGTGCTTGGTGGAACATTGCTCGGTTCCGGGCGGAAGCTTCGGCACTGCGTGGACGCGCCCCGGCGCCGAACGCTTTCTTCGGGCGCACCAGGAACATCTGGTGGGTCGGCCCATCGACGTGGACATACGCTATCCGTGGGAATATGACGCGACCGTCCTGACCGTCAGGCCGCCGCTGGTCAGCCACGAAGACACCAGCGGCGGCGCGACGACGACGATCATCGACCGGCGCACGGCGTTCAAGGCGGACGGCAAGCTGGTAAAAGACAGCTTCAGAAAATGGTCGTTCCAAGCGCGATTCTTGTGCAAGCGCTTGGCTTACAACATCCGCCGGCACGGCCTAGCCAATGCCTTGCTACTGGAATGTGGCCGGGCCGTCGATTCTCCCCGGCGCGAACACACTAACCGGTGAGCAAGCGCCATTGCGGGCAGCCGGACTGGCTGGCTTGCGCCCTCGCCACATAATGCTTGACTGACATGGGAAGCGGATTGTCTATGAACTCTAAACCTCGCCGTTTGGCAATATTTGTGGCGTTTTCCGGCGCGGGCGGCGTCGAACGGGTGGTGCATAGCCTATTGCAAGGTCTTGCCGCCCATGACATCGAAGTCGATCTGCTGGCCGTGGTCGGCAAGAAAGGCTGGCTGCCGGACATTCCCTGGCCGAATATCCGCGTGATCGACCTCAAGGTCAAACACTCGCAGATGGCCTTGTTCGCCGTCGCCCGCTACTTGCGCAAAGAACGCCCGGATGTGCTCATGGTCGCCAAAGACCGCGCCATCCGCATGGGTGTGTTGGCGCGTTGGCTGGCCGGCGTTGACACCAAGCTCGTCGGGCAATTGCACAACAATATCTCCGGGTATTTGGACACGAAAACGCCGTTGCAGCGTTGGCTGCGCACCGCGCCGATGCGCTGGCTGTTCCCCGCCGTCGATCTGATCGTCTGCGTGTCGGAAGGCGTCATAGAGGACACCGTCAAAATTACAGGGCTGCCCCGCAGCCGCATGGTCGCCATCCGCAACCCGATCATCACCCCCGACATTTACCCCAGAAGCGATGAGCCTGTCGACCATCCTTGGTTCAACAACGGCCAAACCATCCCGGTGATCGTCGGCGCCGGCCGGCTGACGCCGGAAAAAGATTTTGCCACTTTGATTAAAGCGTTCCACCAGTTGCGCCGACACAAGGCGTGCAGGCTGCTCATTCTAGGCGAAGGCCCGCTGCGGCGGAAGTTGGAACAACTGGCCGAAGAACTGGGAATCGCCGACGCCGTTTCCTTGGCCGGCTATCAGGCCAACCCGTTCGCCTACATGAAAAAAGCCGCTTTGTTCGTATTGTCCTCAGCCTGGGAAGGCTCCGGCAATGTCTTGGTCGAAGCCCTAGCCTTGGGCATCCCCTCGGTTTCGACCGACTGCCCCTATGGGCCCAGCGAAACCTTGGCCGACGGCCAATTCGGCCCTCTGGTTCCGGTAGGCGACGCGGACGCCTTAGCGCAAGCCATGCTTGACACCTTGGACAACCCCCTCCCGCCCCGGGTATTGCAGGAGGCGGTCGTGGCGTTTAGCGTCGAATACAGCACCCAGCGCTATTTGCAGGTGCTGGGCTTTGCCTGATGACCCAAAAAGCCGTCCTTTTGGCGTTTCCATCCATTCATGTTTATTTTGCCAATCCGAAACGTCTGCCATGATGCAAGCCATTCCGGGCCAGCACCCGACTCGCGTTGACCGCCCCCAGGACGCATGGATAGCCTGGGCTGGCCGGGTCGGGCTGTACGCGCTGCTACTGTTCTACCAGCTTAATGCCACCGTCAGTTATGTCGGCCTGGATTTGATGATCCTGGTGTTCATCCTCCAAACCGGGCGATGGCTGCCGATTCTGCGGGGCGATCCGGTCGTCCGCGTCTACCTGCTGCTCGTACTGTTTGTGGCAGGCTATGCGCGATGGGCCGCGCACGAGTTTCCCGAAACATCAGCGGCGCAATGGATGGCGGTGAGCAACTGTATGCACTGGCTGGCCTTCATCCCCGTCGCCTGGATTGTCCGCGCGGAGAAAAAGCACCTCAACCTCATGCTGTTATTACTGGCGGCGGGCGTGCTGGCGAGGATTTTGATCCATGTGGAATGGAGCCAATTAGGCAGTATTTTCCGATGGCCCAGGCTGGGCTTCGGCCTGACCGAAACCGTGTTCGCTCCGCTCGCCGGCATCACCGCGCTAGGCGTGTTATTGCTAGCCCCCAGACTGATGGGCGACACCTGGCGCGGCGTCCTGCTGGTCGGCCTAGGGCTGATCGGTTTGCTTATTTTCCTGGAAGCGTTGGTGTTGTCGCAGACACGGGGCGTTTGGCTGGCCGCCGCCGTCGTCTATCCGGTCAGTCTGGCCGTCCGCTACCGGGACTGGTTGCGCCGCCGCGCCTTCCAATCCACCAAGAGCCTGCTTTGGCTGGCGCTGGCGCTGGCGCTGGTGGGTGTGTTTATCCAACAGAATTCCGGCTTTTTAATCAATCGGATACAGGCCGAACATGTCGAAGCCGAGCCGGGCACGGCCAGGATTGCGATTGTCGGCGACAAGGAGGTCAAATTGGCGACCAGTATCGGTTATCGCGTGATTATGTTGCGCATCGGTTGGCAGAGATGGCTGGAAAGACCCTGGCTAGGCTGGGGGCCGGGCAGCAGCGAATGGTTGCTGCAACAGGCGGGCAACCCCCTGTTGAACCAAGATGTACCGATGCAAAACGGCAAGGCATTCTCGCTGCACCTGCCCCATCTGCATAGCGTTTACCTGGAAGTCCTGGTGCGCTTCGGCGTGCTGGGGGCGGTGTTGTTTTTTGCGCTGCCCGTCCTGCTGCTGCGGGGCGTGTGGAAGGCTTATAGCGCAGGAGCCATCCCGTGGGATTACGCCTGCTTTCTATTAGCCGGCTGGGGATTCACCGCCATCGTGGCGGTTTTCGATTTCCAGATTTTCAAATTCGCTTGGCGAAATTACTGCGTGATCTGGGCGGCGCTGAGTTATGCGGTGTACCTGGAAGCCTTGCTCCAGCGCCGCCCGGCGGCGTGAAAACCCAGGGCAAACGGCCCTAGCCTCCTTGCCTGGCTTTACCCGCCCGGCATTCCGACTGACCCAAGAATCCAGACACCATGAAAAATCGCGCATCCCCCAAGCCGCAACGGAAAAGCAGCCTGAGTATTTACCGCCGCTTGCTGGGCTATGGACTGCCTTATTGGAAAATGTTCATGGTGTCGGTGGTCTCCATGTCAATCTACGCCATGCTCGGGCCGGCCTTCGCCAAACTGATCCAGCCTTTGATCGATGGCAGCTTCATCGAACACGACCCGTCTTTCCTGCGCAAAGCCCCGCTGATCTTGCTTGGACTTTCGCTGATCCGCGCCATCACCGGCTTTTTGGGCGATTACTGCTCCGGCTGGGTGGGCCGGCGCATCATCGCCGACATGCGCCGCCAATTGTTCGACCAGTTTTTAAGCCTGCCCTGCGGCTATTACGACCGCGCCTCCTCGGGCGAGCTGCTGTCCAAGCTGCTGTACAACACCGAGCAAGTCGCGCAGGCGATGACCGAGGGCGCCGTGAACCTGATCAAAGACGGCTTGAGCATGGTCGGACTGACCGCGCTGATGGTGTACGAAAACGTCCAGTTGTCGATGATCTTCCTGATCGTCGGCCCGATCTTAGGCGTCAGCGTGCGCAAAATCACCCAGCGCTTCCGCAAGATTAGCGCCCGCATCCAAGACTCCATGGGCAGCGTCGGCCATGTCGCCCAGGAAATCATCGAAGCCCAGCGCATCGTCAAAGTGTTCAACGGCGCCGAGTACGAGCGGGCGAAATTCGCCCGCGAGAACGAGCACAACCAACGCCAGCAGATGAAACTGATCACCACCAACGCCATGAGCGGCTCGGTAATCCAGTTGATCTACGTGTCCGGCTTCGCGGCGATCCTCTACGTCGTCTCTTTGGACGAAGTGCGGCAGACCATAACCCCCGGCAGCCTGATCGCCTTCATCGCCGCGATGGCGATGATGCAAAGCCCGATCAAGCGCTTCACCCAGGCCATCGGCATCGTGCAAAAAGGCGTGGCGGCCAGCGAAAGCATTTTCGAGATGGTGGACATGGAGCGCGAACGCGATCACGGACATTTGGAGTTGGATCGGGTGGAAGGCCACATTGAATACCGCCAGGTCAGCCTGGCTTACCGCGAGCGGCTGGAAAAAGCGCTGGACGGCGTCAGCCTAGCCGTGCCCGCCGGCAAGACCATCGCCCTGGTCGGCCAGTCCGGCAGCGGCAAGACCTCGCTGATCCGCCTGCTGCCCAGGCTGTACGAGGCGACGGAGGGGCAGCTTTTCATCGACGGCCACGACATCCGCGATTTCACCCTGGCCAATTTGCGCAAACACATCGCCTATGTCGGCCAGGAAGTCACGCTGTTCAACGACACCGTGGCCAACAACATCGCCTACGGCAGCCGCGACACGGTCGGCATTGAGGACATCCGGGCGGCGGCGAAGGCGGCTTATGCGCTGGAGTTTATCGAAGACTTGCCGCAAGGTTTCGACACCCAGGTCGGCCAGCAAGGCATCGTGCTGTCCGGCGGGCAAAGGCAGCGCATCGCCATCGCCCGCGCTTTACTGAAAAACGCGCCGATATTGATTCTCGACGAAGCCACCTCGGCGCTGGACGCCGAGTCCGAGCGCTATGTCCAAGACGCGCTGGAGGTGTTGATGCGCGACCGCACCACGCTGATCGTCGCGCACCGGCTGTCCACCATCCAAAACGCCGAAAGAATCTATGTCATGCGCGCCGGACGCATCCTCGAAGCAGGCACCCACGAGGAGTTGATGGCGGCGGATTCTTTCTATGCGGAGCTGAACCGGATGCAGTTCAACCATGCCTATGAAGCCTGAGCAATCCTCCCAGGTAAAACCCTGGATACTCTGGACGGCCCTGTTCGCATTGCTGGCGCTGGGTTTTCATGTCATCGTCGAAAGCGCCGTGCAACTGGTTTTCGCCAAGCGCTCAGGCATTTGGCGCCAGTTTGAAGAGTTTCGCGAGAAGGCAGGCAACGACGGCTCCTCGCTGGAACAATTCGCCAGAAAAGCCGGGCTCGATCCGTATTTGGGTTGGGGCAAAAGCGAAGCGCGGGTGCATGAGCCGCCACCCGGCCAGGCAAAATCGCGCACGGTATTATTTGTCGGCGATTCCGTCACCGCCGGGCATGATGTGCAAGGCGGCGTAGAGGATTATCCCGCCTTGCTGGCCGCCAAACTGGGCGGGCAAGGGGTTAAGATCGTGAATTTGGCCGCCAGAGGTTATGGCGTCGATCAAATGTGGCTGAAGCTCTTGACGGCGGCGGGCAGCTACCGGCCCGATGCGATTGTACTCGCTTATATTCCCCATGATTTGATCCGTCCGGCGACGAATTTTAATTTTGGCCTACCCAAGCCTAGGTTTAACTTTGCCGGGGTACGGGCCAATCTTAATCTCGCCGAAAATATCACCGACTATATCGCAGAATACGAATCGGCCCGCTCAATGTTTCATTTAAGCGATTGGTATGTCTCCCACTATTGGACGAACAAAGAATATTACGCGCCCTCGCTATTCACCGGGTACTACGGGCAGTTATACCGGCATATCGGCGAAGGCTTGGCGAAGCTGTCGCATGAATGGGGAATACCGGTCATTGTTGTCAAACTGACCAACCAATATGCGTTCGGTGCCCGCGACCGGCTCATCACCCTGGCCGCATCCGGCTTGGTTCGCCCCAGCGGCTGGGACAAGGCGGATGTGCGTTATGTGGACACGGACAATTGTGTCGTGGCTAAAGGCAAAGCCGAAGGCGTGGACTTGGCAAAGGAATTTGCCCACCATCCAGGGCCGGCCGGGCATCGTTTGCTGGCGGAATGTTTGGAGCCTTTCATCGACGCGGCTTGGCGCAAACCCCGATTGCTGGCAGGCCTTGCATCGGCCCCGCCTACGCCAATGGCCCCGCTTTTTTAGGCTTGCGCTTCCCCGCGAACTGACGCAACGGAATCGCGCCGACCACAAGCAGCGCCAGCGTGGCAGGCGCAGGGACAAAATTTGCCTGCCAGGCCAAGTCGCCAAAATCGTAGGCACTGCCATCCCAGTTGTTGGCCGTCAGCGCATCAAAATTACTCCCGTTGTTGTAGAACGCGAACCCGCCATCACCATCGCCGGGAAAATGCGAACCGTAGGCGGTTAAACCCCAGTGTAGGGCTCCAGTGGAGGCGGCATAATCGATAGGATTCGAGACCGTCAGGAAGGCGACATAGTGATTGCCAGGGATGAGGCTTACGCCGCCCGTATCGACCGTCAGCGGCTGAAAAGATCCGTCACCACTGTCAAAAGTGATCGGCACGCCGCTGCTGTAGAGCGCGGAGCCGGACGCTCTTCCGCCTCCGCTTCCACCTAGCAACGAGCCTGACCATTCGTAGACATACGCTTCCAATTGCAAATGCACGCCGGGCACCCCGCCGAGGTAGAACGTAAAATCATTGAGGGTGCTGGCGCTTGGAGCGGCAAAGGTTTGGCCGTACGTGGCCGTACCCGGATTGCCAAAACCACCGACGCTGTTGGAGCCATCCCAAAACGCCGTGGTGTCGAACGATGTGCCTGCTTGCGCAGCCAGCGCGGACGCCGCCAGCGCCACTGACAAAGCCACCTGGCGCAAGAATTGACATGTGTTGATTATCGCATTACCAGACATAATACAACTCCAATTTAATAATACCAAAATCAGCCAGTGGCGCTGCCGGCTGGTCAAATACAAAATTTGCCGAAAGACAGGCAGCGCGATAGGTTTTTTCGCCCATTGCGGCTGGATAATAAAGGGGAGGCTAAAACGCTGTCAACTGTCGCCATGAAGCGACAACTGATATAGCCGCGGGCCAAGACAGGCCACCCTATTGCCTAAGGCCGCGCTTCAGGCATGCAAAGATACCATTTTACGATCCGCTCAAACTCAACACGGCTTTGATTTCTCGCCCCTCTTTCGCGCCAAATTTCACATCCGACAAGTAAATCCGCTGATCAGGCAATCCCTGCTCTTGCACCAAGTATAAACGGATCGATTCGCCGCGCGCCTGGGCCAGGCCACGCAGATCCATGTCGCTGACTATCCATTTTTCCAATAGCTTGCGTTTGGCGCTTTCCAATAGACTGCCAGTTAAACTGGCCCCGGCTTTCAATCCCTGCAATTCCGCCGCGTCGGAGTTTTTCCAGCGGTAGAGATTGGTGAATAGGCGCTGGTAATCCTCCTCGGACAAGGCACCATCCCATTCGGCTTTCTTGCCTTTGCGCCTGCCGATTTCAATGAGCTTGGCGTTGTTCAATTGTCGGGTCAAATCCATTTCAGCCAACACCGGGCGATCCAATTCCTGGTCGGCGGCCCCTTTGATTTCCAGATTTAGCGCCGGACGGTCTTTCAAGACTTTGGCAATCATGGCTAATTGCTCTTTTTCCGGGTTGGATAGCGCGGTGGAGCCGGGGGCGAAAGTCACCGCTTCCAACTCTTCAGCGCTGCTGCCCAGCAAACTGCCCAGTATCGAAAAGGGTGCGCTGACGACCTTGGTCAGCAAAGAACTGGCGGCATTGCTCAACAGGCCCCAAATACTGATATTCGGATTGCTCAAATCGCCGCTGATCGGCAGGTTGATGTCGATCTTGCCGGAGGAATCTTTCAACAGCGAGATGGCGAGGTTGACCGGCAGCGTCGTGGCTTCCGGGCTATCCACCCGCTCGCCCAATTCCAGTTGATCCAACACGAAGCTGTTGTCCGCGGTCAATTGGCCGTCCTCCAATTGGTAACGCAAATCCATCGACAGCTTGCCCTTTTCAATACGGTAGCCGGCGAATTTGGCGGAATAAGGCGACAGCGTGGTGAGGTTGACGCCATTGAAATGCATCGAAATGTCGGTGTAAGCCAAGATGCTGAACGGATTGACCTTGCCGAAAATTTTGACCGCCGAACCTTGGTTTAGCTTGCCTTCAAACAACACATCGGATTTGGCGTCTTGCCGTGAGGACAGGCTGCGGATATTGCCGTTGAGGTCGTGGATTTCAGCGGCAAAGCCCACCGGCTTGATAGTCATGTCGGCAAAACTGGCGTTGCCTTGGCGGATGTTGAACGCGCCTATGACCACCGCCGGCACGGCTTCCGCTTTGTTCGCCAGCGCCGGTTTGGCGGCGGGAGCGGGCTTTTTCTTATCGGCTGGAGCAGGCTGCGGCTTGACTACGACGGGCGCAGGCGGGCTGGCATTCGGCGGGCTGAGGTTTTCGGCGATGTTGAATTTTTTATCCGCGTCGATGAAGGCGCGGACGTAAGGCTCGGTGGCGGTGATGTCGCGGATACTCAAGCGTTGCGGGGCGGTCTCGAAAATCAGCCCGTTCAAGCGCAAGCCCTTCCAATTGACGAAGTCGCGGCCCTCTTTCTTGTCGTCAGAAGCGAAATTCGCCACGGCGACATCGCCGCCGATGCGCAGTTTCGGGCTGGGCACGCTGTCATAATCGATGTCGGCGTTCAGATTCATCATGCCTTTGACGACACGGACGCGCACCGCCGGGTCGATATAGCTTTGGAACGGCGGCAGGCTCAAGTCATCGACATAGAGCTTGAGATTGGCGGTCAGCGGAGCGAGTTTAACCTGGCCTTCCAGCGCGATGCGCCCGTTGGAACTCAAGCCGGTGTTGATGCCCACCCAGAACGGCTTGGGCGCGGCGGAGTCAAATTGTTTCACCAGCAGGCTCAGATTCGACAAACGCATCTGGCTAGGCGGATTTTGGCTGAAGTCACGCAGCACTATGTCGTTGTCGTTCAACTCGACGCGATCCACTTGCACCTGCCAAGGCTTGGGCGGCGTTTGCGTGGCGCTGCCTTTACCGTTTTGCAGCAGGCTTTTCGGCACGCCGGCATAGCCCGGCGAACCGTCCTGCTCCACCCAAAAAGCCAGCGCGGAACCGGCCGATTGCACCCCGCCTAGCTGTAGAGTTTTTTTCGCCACCTCCACGGCGAGGCTGTCCAAGCCGATGGAAGCGATGTTGTACTGGCGCGGCTTGCCTTCTTTGTCCACCAGCGGCGAGGGCGTTTTCAAGTCGATTTGATCCAAGCTGAGGCGCTCCAAGGCCAGCTTTCCGCCCTCCGTCACAAAAACCAAGCCATTCGCCCCGATAGCAGCGATTTCCGCCAAAGGCTGGGCGTCCTGGTCGAGCTTAAGTCGGGCGATGGTCAAGGATTTCCACGCAGCGCGACCCGCTTTCATCTCGTAACTAAGCCCTTGGGCCGCGATGGAATCGGCCACGGCTTTAGGCGAGCCGGTTTTCAACTCGACTTTGTCTAGCTTCAAACTGTCCAGATCCAGCTTGCCGTCAGCCGTCATGAAGACAAAACCCGTCGCGGCGACGGCGCCGACCTGCGCCAAAGGCTGGGCGTCTTGGTCAATTTTGAGCTTGGCGGCGACTAAGGAATGCGCTTCGATACGCCGGGTTTTCGCCTGGAAGCTTAATCCCTGCACGCTGATAGCTTCGGCGGCGAGCGGCGTGGCGAGTTGCAACGCGGGGGTTTCCAGACCCAGCGATTTCAGCTCGATTTGGTTCGTCTTTTGCTGAAAGCTAAAGTCTTTGGCGGTGATCGACTGGGCGGCGAAAAAAGGCTGGCCGGCCTGGGTCAGGCTGAGTTGCTGGATCTGCGCTTCGGCGAAGGAAAGCTCCAAATCCGTATCCGGGGCATAACGGTATTTCAGCGTCAGGGACAGGCTGCCGCTTGCCACCGTGTAGGGCAAATCGGCGGCCAGCCAAGTTGCCAACGGAGCCAAGCCCAAGCCTTGCACTTTGAACTCGCCCGCCAGTGCCATCGTCGCCAGATGCCAATCAACCTCGCCGGTCAGCAATTCTTGGTTTTCCCCTTGGGCGCCAAGTTTGAAATGGGCGGGCGTGTCCGTCGTCGTGCCCAGGTTGTCCAGCCTGGCATTGAAGGCCGAGAAGGTTTTCTTGAAGCCTTTGCCCCGGGATTGATCCTCGAAATCCAATTGCCCTTGCTCAATCTCCACCTCCGTCAATAGGAACGGAAAGGGCTTGGACGGCGGCGCGTCTTGCGGCGTTTCGCTGCCGCTCAAAAAGGCGAAATTCGGCTTGCCTTGGGAGTCGAGCAGAATGTGGATGGAAGGCTGGACTAGCCTGGCATTGCCCAGCACCAAGGCTTGGCTGCGCAACGAGGCCCAGCCCTCTACCTCAAAGCTAAGTTCGCCGATAGTGGCTAAAGGCTTGCCGTCCGCGCCGCCCAGTGACAAGCCATCCACGGTGAAAAACAGGCTGAAGGGGTTGAACGCGGTTCGCGCCGCCTGGAAATGTCCGCCCAGCTTCTCCGATAACAGCGGCCAAAGCCGCGTCTGGACGAAATAAGGCGCGACGACGAAGCCTGCCAACGCATAAGCGCCCACCGCCAGGGAGCAGGCTACGGCCAGCCCAATCCCCACCCGCCATTTTCGTGAAATAGCCGCCATGTTTACGTGTTTCCCCGATAGATTGCTGGTCTGATCTAGCCTAGCGCGACGACTTTTCTTGCAGCGCCGCAAGTTCCAGCGCCTCTCTATGCATCGCCGTCATATGGTAAACGTCAGGCTGCTCGTTAGGGCAGTCGGCGGTGGCGCAAACACGCTTGGGCTTCATCAGCCAGCCGCCATTTAGAGGGTCAATCCATTCGTCGGCAACATATTGCAAAGTTTGCTCGTAGCGCGGCCGTAAAGACTTTTTTCCACGCATGACCATGAAGTGCATCAATACACGCAGGCATTCGCTTTGCTCCCAATACCCCTTTTCCTGTGTGACGCTGCCCGTGCTGGACACACGGAAAAATGAACCGCCACTGCTCTCGTCATAACCGACTTTAAGCGCGTAATCCATGACTTTTTGGGCGGATTCCGCATATATTTCTGGAAATCCCTTGAGCCCGGCGCTACTGAGCAAAAAAGCCCATTCAAACTGATGGCCCAAATCCGTATAGCCCCCTTTATCATCGGCCAGAGGCTGCCAGTTCTCATCGTACCATTCTTCAATATAAGCGCTGCCATCGCGTTGCTGCCGCAGAAGCATATGCAACACAAAATCGCCGACGCCTTCGGCGCCGGCCAAAGCCTCCACGCTGCCGGTCGCCTCGGACAAGGCCAGCATCGCCTCAAACAAATGCATGACGGGATTTTGCGTCCTGATCGTGTCGGCCTGGTCAAACCTACGCGACGCGGAACGCTGAAACCCGCCCAACCGGTCGCGCATCTTGCCGCGCAAAACGCGCCACCCCTCCAAAGCCGCCTCCCGGTAGCGCTCATCCTTGGCGACGCGATAAACATGCGCCAGCGCGAAAATCGCGAAAGCATGGCCATAGGTTTGTTTAGAATCATCGACCACACGCCCATCCGGCGCGACTTCGGTATACCAGCCGCCATAAACCGGGTCATGGAAATAGCGCAGAAGAAAATCCGCTCCCCGCAGCGCGGCTTCGAGATAGCGCTTGTCCCCGCTAAACTCATATCCACTGGCGAAACCGTAAATATTGCGCGCCTGGAGTATCAGCGGGGTTGAAGGCTTGTTTTTAGGAATAGGCCGCCAGTCTCGGGCGAATGACGGCGCCATATAGCCATTATCGGCCGGCGACACGGCCAGCCAATGCGATAAAAGCCCCTCCAGCAACTGCTGCCGATGCCATTGCGCATCAATCTTCGCCGCAGGCATCAAGCTGAAATCGCAGCCTGAGACTAGCAAACAGACGCACAAAATGCTGATGAATCTTCTGCGTATGGCAGCCATGGCGAGTTTCCTGTCTTTGGATAAGAAAAAATGAGCCGGGAAAGCGTAGGGTAGACAAACGTTTTTGGCTTGCCCAAGGGTTGCGCCGATTCCGTGCGGGCAAACAATGATGAAACTCCGCTAGTGTCAAGATTTTTTACAACGCTTGGCCGGCGCGGCATTGCCGCCCCGGATCGCGCAGCACTCACGACCCCGCCCATTCTGCGCAATCGCATGGCCGGACAAGTGAAAATGCCAACAATCATCACGCCCAGCGCCATTCCCCGCAGTATTTTCTGTCCTTGCAGAAAACATAAAAAATAACATAGGTAAGATTACGTCCCCAAAATATCGTATAAGCGATACAGATATTCAAGCATTTAATGACTGGTTTTTTGTATGTCAATATTTTTTACATTGTTTCCGTTAAAATAACCCACACATTCATTACAAGAAACACCAATAACCCTGCGCTCCGCCTAAATCAATACCAAATTTAAAACACTCAATACCGGTTTTTGCCTATGTCAATATTTTTTACACATCGCAATGCTATAGCGCCTAACAATTTTGCACCTTAGTTAAAAAAACATTTATATTTCAATAAATTATAGTATATGGCACAGGAAATGCTGAATTCAAATCGGCTTGATCGGCCATACTCTACCCCCAGTGTAATTGCGTCATTTCTTCGAAAGGTGAATATCATGAAGCAGCATATTTACGCAGCCGTTTTAATCGCGGCAGGCATGATCGTCAACAACGCCGCGTTCGCCCAGCCCGTGGCAGACTGCGGTTCGCCCAACCCGCTATCGGCCTCGACAGACTTCGGCAGCCTTGCAGGCTATGGGGCTGATGGTTGCATACAACAAGACAAAATATACCGGAGCTTTGATGGCACACTGCCTGCCAGCCAACCCGTCACCATCGCGACCTTGCTTGACATCCCTATCGTTGGCGAGGATACCCACACCGTTACCATAGGTGCCATCTCAAATCCGGCCGGTAGCGGCGCCCCCTTGGTTTACACATTTAGCTATTCCATCGAGATTGATCCCAGTCTGATCGACTTTGCGAGCCGTTTCATCAAAGAAGTCACCATCGGCGCCGACGTGCCCGCCGGAACCACCGGCGTCTCTGTCGTTAAAAACGTTTCCGACGCCGGCGGCGGCCTGCTCGCCACACTGACGTCTATCGATGGCACCCAGGATTCCATCAGCGGTTTGCATGAGTCGAAGCTACTGATTTCGGAAACCATCACGGTCAACCCAGGCGCAGCCTTGTTTTCAAGCACCGACACCTATCTCCAACAGGTGGCGCCGCTGCCCGAACCCGCTTCGGCCAGCCTGTTTGGGCTCGGTTTGGCGGCTATGAGCTTTTCCAGGCGGCGCAAATTGCCTGCATCAGCCTAAGTGGCTAAATGACCGCCACTTTAATTGCTTGGATTGCCTGGTATCCGCTGGGTTGCGATGGACGCGCGACCCAGCCTACACCGCGCTCATTCCCCCTCCCGCTTCTTCATATAAAGCCCGACCAAGCCCGCCACCATGATGGCGATGTAAAACTGCCCGGCAATGACCTCCAGATAGGCGAAAGTTCTCGCCAAAGGCCCGGCAGGGCTGATGTCGCCATAGCCTAGGCTGGCCAGCGTCACGAAGCTGAAATAAAGGAAATCGTCGAAAACAACCGGATTGCCGGGAGCTTCCATGCCATGGAACGAAGCCGGAAAAAAATTGAAAATAAAGGTGTAAACGATAGCCCAGGCCAACCCCATCAATAGATAGACGCACATCGCCCCATACAGCCTGTTGCGGTTCACGCGCGCCCCGCTAAACACATGCCTGGCGGCGATGAAGCCGCTAATGACACAGAATATAAGCGCTACCACCGATTGGCCGATATCCACCCCCAGGCTGGGATAAAACATACCGAACACGGGAAAAGCGACGCTCAAACCCGCCAAACCCAATTCAATGCGAAAAAGTTGCTTTTCACGGATCAGGCTCCACACGCCAATCAGCATCATCGCACTGACCCCCGCCTGCGCCAAACTCCGCATCAAACCAACATTGATTCCGGCATCAACCAGCGAATGCAGAATGGGAATCAGCAGAAAGAAAAACAACAAGCCAGCCAGCAGGAAGGCGTAATTGTCGTGGCGGGTGACCGGCAGGCGCATGGCATTCGCTCAGATTTGGCTACCGACAACATCCCTGACAGGATGTTGTCGGCGGCTGTAGGTCGGAATCAGCCCGCCCACAGATGGCACAATAGATTCTCAATCCATGTAAAGGCGGGCATTTCCGGCAGTCAAGGCAACAGACGCCGGAAACACCGCGCTTATTCCCACTTACGGGAAAACCGAGGGCTCGGCGCGTTTGGGGACGTAGGCCGCCTCCTCGGCCTGCACGACCCAGCCGCCGCCCATGGCGCGGTAGAGGTTGATCGTCGCCGACAGATTGGCGTTTTGCGCCTGGATCAGGTCGATTTGCGCGTCGAACAATTGGCGGACGGCATCAAGCACGGTGATATAGTCGGTGTAGCCTTCGTCGTAGCGGATGCGCGAGAGGTCGAAATACTTCTGCACCGCCGTCACCCGCTGGACTTCCTTGTCCCGCTGCTCCTTGGTTTTGATGTTGCCGACCAGCGAGTCTTCAAATTCCCGGAAGGCCGAAATGATAGAGCGCTGGTAATTCGCCAAAGCCGCTTTTTGCGTGGCCTCCGCCGCCTGCACTTGGCCTGCGATTTTGCCGGCCGTGAAAATCGGCGTGGCCAAGGTCGAGCCGATAGTCCAGAAATTGGCGCCGGGGGTGAACAGCGTGCCCATTTGCGTACCCATCTGGCCCACGTCGCCGGTCAGCGCGATCCTTGGGAAATATTGGCCGCGCGCCACGCCGATTCGGGCATTGGCGGCGATCAAAGTTTGCTCGGCGAGCTGGATGTCGGGCCTTCGGGCGAGCAAGTCCGACGGCAAGCCGGCCGGCACGACGGGCAGCTTGATCTGATCCAGCGGCAAGCCTCGCTCGATGGGGCCGGGGTTGCGGCCTAGCAGCACGCTCAAAGCATGCTCGGTTTGCGCGATGCTTTCCTCGTAAATCGGAATCTGCGCGCTACGCCTTTGGTATTCCGACTCGGCTTGCTGGACCTCCAACTCGGAGGTGTAGCCTTCTTGGAAACGCAGCTTGCGGATGCGCAGGTCTTCCCTAAGGGTTTCCACGACTTCTTTGGTGATTTCCAGATCGCGGTCGTAGGTTCGCAATTGCACATAAGCCTGGGCGATGTCGCTGACCAGGGTCAGAACGACGCCACGACGGATGGCTTCTTGCGCCAATATCTCGGCGAACGAGGCTTCGTTGGCGCGGCGCAAAGCCCCCCAGATGTCCAGTTCCCAGTTCATCTGCGCGCCTAGCCGGGCATAATTGTATTCCTCCCCGCCGAGGTTGCCCTGGCTGGCAAGCTGGCCGCTGGACTGGCGGTGGGAATATTCGCCGAAGCCGGCAATCTGCGGGAACAGATTGGACCGCGTCGAGCCGTACAGCCCGACGAACTTCTCCACATTGGCGACGGCAATTTTCATGTCGTAGTTGCCGAGCAAACCGCGCTGCACCAGACGGTTCAACGCGGGGTCGCCGAGCTGTTCCCACCAGGCGGTGTTGGCGACTTCGCGGGCTTCCTGGTCGGCGAAGCGCCATTGCTTAGGTGTGGCCACTTCGGGCTTTTGATAATCCGGGCCGACTTGGAAGCAGCCGGCCAGGGCCAGGGCCAGCAGCGCGGGCAGGAGCCTGCGGGCTGCCAAGGCTTTGCGGCCAGCGGCCAAGGACGGGTTGATGGTGAAAAGCTTAGGCATGTTTTTCTCCCTCCTGTGCCGCTGCTTCGACGGCAGGCTTGCGGTGGGCCAATTTTTCGACCACGTAAAAACTCACCGGAATCAAGAATATCGCCAAGCAGGTCGCCGCAGTCATGCCGCCGATCACCGCAAAACCCATGACCCGCCGCGACAGCGCGCCGGCGCCGCTGGCGACGGCGAGCGGGACGCAGCCTAGGATGAAGGAGAGAGCTGTCATCAAAATTGGCCGCAAACGTAGGCGGGCGGCTTCCATCGCCGCATCATAAAAGGACTTGCCTTCCTCGACGCCCATCTTGGCGAATTCGACGATCAAGATGGCGTTCTTCGCCGCCAAGCCAATCAGCATCACCAAGCCGATTTGCGCGTAGAGGTTGTTTTCATAGTGGCCGATCATCAGCCCGGCAAACGCGCCAAACACGGCAATCGGCGTACCGAGCAACACGCTGAACGGTAAGCTCCAACTTTCGTACAACGCGGCCAAGATGAGAAAGACGCAGAAGATCGCGAAAGCAAACACCATCGCCGGCGAGACGCCTTTCTGCGCCTGCTGTTCTTGGAAGCTCATGCCCAGATAGTCATAGCCCATGTCTTGCGGCATGGTTTCGGCAAAAACTTCTTCCAGCGCCTTCATGACTTGCGAGGAGCTGTAGCCAGGTTTAGGGCTGGCCATGAGTTGCTCACTGCGGTACAGGTTATAGCGCATCGTGAACTCCGGCCCCTGGGTCTCCCGGATGCTGGTCAATGCGGCCAAGGGCACGGTTTCGCCGGCACTATTGCGCACATAAAACTGGCCTAGGGAGTTGGTGTCTTTGCGGTATTCGCCCTCGGCTTGCACATAGGTCTGCCATTGCCGCCCGAAGCGGTTGAAGTAATTGATGAAGCCCGAGCCCATATAGGCTTGCAGGGTCTTGTACACATCCGACAACGAAATGCCTTGCTTCAACACCTTGTCCCGATCCACATCCACGAATATCTGCGGCACCGAGGGCAGGGCCGTGGTCATGACCCGGGCGATTTCAGGTCGCTTGTTCGCCGCCTCGATGAACTTGTGGGTGTTTTCAGCCAGATAGGCGACATCCTTGCCGGCGCGGTCTTCCACGACCATGGTCACGCCGCCTGAGGTGCCAACACCGGGGATGGCCGGTGGCGGGAATACGAAGCCTATCGCATCAGGGATTTGCGACATAGCGATATTGATGTGCTTTTTGATGGCTTCATATTGCTCTTCAGGCTTGACGCGCTCGTCCCATCTCTTCAGCGAGATGAAGAAGAACGTGTTGTACGTCGTGCTGGCCTGGGACAGCATGTTGTAACCGATGACCGAGGAGTAATATTCCACGCCGGGGGTGTTTTTAAGGATCTCCTCGACTTTTTTGGTGGCCTCGTCGGTGCGTTGCAAGGATGACACGTTGGGAAGCTGGATGGCGCCAAAAAAATAGCCTTGATCCTCGTCCGGCAAAAAGCCCATCGGGATGCCCTTGCCCAAAAAACCCGCCGTGCCGGCCAACAGCGCCAGGAATATCATGCTGATGAGGCTCTTGCGCATCAACACGCCGCAAAAGCCGACATAGCCCTTGTTGGCGACGCCGAATACTTTATTGAAACCGTCATAAAACTTCTGCACCGGGCCAGTGCCACGTTTTCTGGGCTTCAACAGCAAGGCCGCCAGGGCCGGACTCAGCGATAGCGAGTTAAAAGTCGAAATCATCACCGACACGCCGACGGTGACGGCGAATTGCTGATACATCCGGCCGGTGATGCCGGGGATGAACACCGTCGGCATAAACACGGCGATCAAAGCCAGCGAGGTGCCGATGATCGGCCCGGTCACTTCCTGCATCGTCTTCAGCGTGGCTTCTTTCGGGCTTAAGCCTTTTTCGATGTGATGCTCGACCGCTTCGACCACGACGATGGGGTCGTCCACCACCAAGCCAATCGCCAGCACCAAGCCGAATAGCGATAGCGTGTTGATGGAAAAGCCCAGCATCGGAAACAGCATGAACGTGCCGATCAGCGACACCGGCACAGCCAATAGCGGGATTAAAGTAGGCCGCCAGCCTTGCAAAAACAGGAACACGACGATGATGACCAGCACCAAGGCCTCGAAGAACGTGTGCTTGATCTCGTTGATGCCTTCGGTGACGGCCAGCGTGGTGTCCAGCGCGATCACATAATCCAGATCGTCGGGGAAGCGGGTCTTCAAATCCGCCATCGTTTTCTTTGCGCCTTCAGCCGCTTCGATGGCATTCGATCCCGGCAACTGATACAGCGCGACCAAAGCCGCCGGCTTGCCATTCAAGCGGCCTTTCATATCGTAAGTCTGCGCACCCAGTTCGATGCGACCCACGTCCTTGATGCGGACGATGGAGCCGGACGGGTCGGCGCGCAACACAATATTGCCGAATTCCTCTTCGGTTTCCAGCCGGCCCTGGGCGCGGACGGCGTAGGTGAATTCTTGGCCCTCAGGCACCGGCTCGCCGCCGACCTTGCCGGCCGGGTTGACGTTGTTCTGGGCTTGGACGGCGTTGATGATCTCGGGAATCGTGATATTCAGCTTGGCGAGTTGATCCGGCTTGACCCAGATGCGCATCGCGTACTGGCCCGCGCCAAACACCGACACGGAAGCGATGCCCTTCACGCGGGTCATCTGGTCGTTGATATTGATGTAGGCATAATTAGCCAGAAACACGTTGTCGTAACTGCCCTTGGGCGAATACAACGCGAACATGATCAGCGGCGAGGCCGTGGACTTCACCACGTTGATGCCGAAATTGCGCACGTCTTGCGGCAGTTGCGACTCGGCCTGCGACTTGCGCATCTGCGCCAACACTTGGTCGGTGTTAGGGTCGGTCGCCACGTCGAAGTTGACGCGCAAGGTCATCTGGCCGTTGTTGGCGTTGATGGAGTACATATAGTTCATATTGTCCACGCCGGACATCTGCTGCTCGATAGGCGTGGCGACCGATTGCTCCACCGTCATCGCGTCGGCACCGGTGTAAGTGGTCTGCACCTGGATTTCCGGCGGGGCTATGTTGGGGAATTGGGAAATCGGCAGTTCCGACATGGAAACCAGGCCGATCATCACCATCAAGATGGCGATGACGATGGCCACAATGGGCCGGTTGATGAAAAATTTTGCCATGGTCGGCTACCTTCCTGCGGCGGCGGGCGGCTCCGCATAAGGCTTGGGATCGACCTTGCTGCCGGGGCGGGCCTTCTGGATGCCCTCGACGATGATCCGTTCGCCGGGTTTCAAGCCTGCGTCGATCACAAAGGACGCGCCTATGGTTTCGGCAGGCTTCACCGGGCGGGCTTCCACGGTATTGTCCGGCTTGACCACCGCCACCAGCTTGCGGCCTTGAATCTCCCCGACCGCCCGTTGCGGCACCAGCAAGGCGCCGATTTTGGTCTTCACCGTCGCGCGGATGCGGGCGAACTGGCCGGGGCGTAGCAGATTATTAGGGTTCGGGAACAGCGCGGCGACTTGAATCGTGCCGGTCTTGACATCCACCTGCCGGTCGGCGAAGAAAAATTTGCCGCCCTCGGGGTAGACGCTGCCGTCGGCCAAGATCAATTGCAGCGGCGGGTGCTTGTCCGGATCGTGGCCATCGGGCTCGGCCCTGGCCCAGTGCAGATATTGCTGCTCGCTCAGGGGGATGAACGCCTTGATCGGATTGACTTGCGACACCGTGGTCAACACCGCGTTGGCGCTGCCGGGGCCGACCAGGTTGCCCAGTTGCGCCTTCGACAAGCCGGCGATGCCATCAATCGGCGAGGTGATCTTGGTGAAGCCCAGCGACAGTTGCGCGCTGTCCACGGCGGCTTTGGCGGCGATCACCTCGGCCTCGGCCTGGGCTTGCCGGCCGACGGCGTTGTCGCGGTCACGGACGCTGACGGCCTTCTCGGGCAACAGCCTTTGGATGCGCTGCGTGTCCAGCCTGGCCGTCGTCAGCGCGGCCTCTTGCCGGGCCAGTTGGCCCTTGGCCTGCTCCAGCGCGGCCTGGAACGTGCGCGGGTCGATTTCGTAGAGCAACTGGCCTTTTTTGACCGGCTCGCCTTCCTGGTAATTCTGTTTAATGAGATAGCCGGTCACCTGGGCCAGAATTTGCGCGTTGACCATGCCGTCCAGGCTGCCCACCCATTCCTGATAGACCGGCACGTCGCGCTGTTCGACCTGGACGACCTCGACGACGGGCGGCGGCGGCGGGGGCGGCGCTTTGGGCTTTTCGCAGCCACTTAGCCAGGAGGCGGCAAGCGCCGTAAAAAGGATGGGATGCGGGGAAAATCCTAGGCGGTGTCCGCTGAACTTCGCCAGATATTGGTTCCTTTTCTGCATAGCTGCTCTCAACGAGATGATGTGATTGGGGAGGGCTGCCGCTGTGGCCGGGCGGGCTTTTAGACCTTCCCGAGCGATAAGACGGTTAGCGGCTGCCAGCCTTTGCTTGCCAACACGATACTATCCCGCCATCAAGTTGGTCAAATCGGCTATTGAATCGTCCAAGTGCCCATCATCCCCGTGTCCTGATGCGCCAGCAGGTGACCCTGCCAAGGTCTACGGTGGCGTGACCACCGCGCTCGCCAAAGCAATGGCCAGTGTCAGTTTTATGTTGTTTCATTGTTGCCCCCTGTATTCGAGTGTTTTGTCGTCCTATAAAGCAGGCTTGGCATCAATCCAAGGCGCCCGCCCAAGGCGCTTGCAAGCCGGGCTGGGCAAAAAAACGGAGCGCAAGGCAAGCCTTGCGCCCCATCGAATCATTCCCTGGGCGGAAACCCTGGCAATGCTTTGCTATCGTCTCCCCCTAAGCTAGACAACTTCAAATGAAGCTATTATCTTACTGGAGCGGCCGATAGCCGCCGCCATAAACGGGCGGACGATAATAAGGCCGGTAGCCTGGGTTAATCACGACGACATCGCGCTCATTGCGGTTACTAGCGGCAACCCCTAGCGCAGCCGCCCCCAAGGCAAGGCCGACCACGCCCGCAGTGGCACCATAATCGACTTGTTACTGCCTGGCATAAGGGTCATATCGCGTACACCCTAAACATAGGGCAGTCGCGGCTATCGCCATCATCAGGGCGATCATAATACCTTGGCCAGGTTAATCATTGAGGGAAACGAAAATCATCGCATCCGCCCGCTCAACTGTCTTCCTGCTCCAAATGTGTTTTGGCTTCTGCCAAAGCCGCATGTTTTTCATCGCTCACTTTGGGAAACGCTAGATCCAGGGACTGGATACTGGTGGTGAGAATATCGGCGATCAATGTCCTGGAAACCCATTTATGGTCGGCAGGAATCACATACCAGGGTGCCCACTTGGTGCTGGTGGCGCTTAAGGCGTCCTCGAAAGCGGTTTGATATTCATCCCAATACGCCCGCTCCGCCAAATCCGCTTCGGAAAATTTCCAATGCTTGTCAGGGTTTTCCAGCCGTTCCAAAAAACGCTTTTTTTGTTCTTTCTTGGAAATATGCAGGAAGAATTTGAGCACCAAAGTGCCGTTGCGGGCCAAGTGATGCTCGAAGGCGTTGATGTCTTCATAGCGCTTTTGCCAAAACCCGTCGCCACGTTTGCCGGGAGGCAGTTGCTGGTACTTCAGCAGCTCGGGATGGACTTTGACGACCAAGACATCTTCATAATAAGAGCGGTTAAAAATGCCGATCCGACCACGCTCAGGTAGACGGCGCATATAGCGCCACAGAAAATTATGGTCGGTGTCTTCAGCCGATGGTTTTCTGAAGCTATAAACCTCACAACCCTGGGGATTAAGGCCCGACATGACATGCTTGATGATGCCATCTTTGCCGGCCGCATCCATGGCTTGCAGCACAATCAGCACAGAGTAGATGTCACTAGCCCATAACAGCTCTTGGGCTTTCGCCAATTCCGCTTTGTTCGCTTCGAGTATTTCCGCCGCCTGTTGCTTGACCGCTTCCTTGCCGGCTTCTTTCAGTTCTGGCGTTTGTGCCCAGCCGGAATCAAAGTCGTTTAAATTGATTTTCTTGCCCGGCGTGACGCGCAGTTGATCGATCAGTTTTTTCTTAATCATGTGGAATGTCCTTGTTGTAGGAAAAAAGAAATGACGCTATCGATTGCAGGTGGCGCTTTCCCAGCGCCTTGGAGCACAAGACTGCTCTGGTTGCTTAACAGTGAAAAAACTCTTTCACCTCCCTCTTTGCGAACGTTGCGAAGCGGCTGAATCGTCAGGCATCCACCTCAACAATACGGAAGTATTCGCTTTCACGCGCCTCGGCGGCGGTGCCGATGCGGCCATCCAAGCCAAGGCTTAAATACTGGCCCTGGAAATTCTGCAAGGCAAACCGTTTGTCCCCCAATTCAAGCAAACCAAACCGTTCCGCCTCGCCTATCGCCAATCCTGTCGCGGCCACGCCACCAGGGCCGGCGCTGAGAAATTGCCCATGGATGCTTTTCAGCGCAAGCCCGTCCCCGGCCTCGTGTAGTTCAAACTCATCGAAATTTTGTCCGTCGCAGGCAAGCAAGGCACCGTCTGCCGCCACGGCAATCCCCAGCTCGCTTTTGGCTAAGAGTCCAATGCGCTTAGGGCGATCATGGGTCGGCTCACTGAAAAATTCCACCGAGCCGTCGTCAAGGTCGTAACGCGCCCCGACGACGAGAATCCGCCGCAGCCACAGATCCAAGGTAAGCTTCTCCTGGCCGAGGTTTGCCAGCGCGTCGCGGATGATGGCGACTTGCCGTTTGACATTGACCCGCACCGCATTGTCGAGCACGCTGGCGTCGCCATACGGCAAGCCGGCGAGAACCCCGCGCCGATAAACCGGCTCCACCAATGGGACGATGCCGCTGACTAGCTGGCCGAGCGGCCCCGCAAAGCTGTCTTTTTTGGCAGCCACCGACAGCGCGGCCTGGATGGCGCCGCAGCGCTCATGGCCCAGCACCACAATCAACTGCGTGCCTAGGTGTTCGATGGCATATTGGATGCTGCCTAAGATGCCGCCGTCGGCGACGTTGCCCGCCACGCGCAGCACAAACAAGTCACCGATGTCCTGGTCGAAAATAGTCTGCGGCGGCACACGCGAGTCGGCGCAGGCGAGGACGATGCCTAAGGGGTGCTGGCCAAAGGCGGTGGCTTTGATCTGCTCATGAATCCGCTCGGGCGTAATCCGTGACTGGCCGCTCGCGTAACGCTGGTAGCCGTTCTTCAATTCTTGCAAGGCGAGGCGGGCGTCTAGGCTGGTTGTATGGCTCATAGTCAAAATCCCATCTGGTTTACATCATCAATGCCAAGACGCGCCGACTATCGGCATGCCGACGGAAATCATCTTGGCAGTCGCTATGCGCCTGGCGGGCTGTTTCTCCGGTTTGCCATCGGTATTGGTGGATAGCAGCCCGTCGTCGGCGCGGTTTAGGAGTCGCCGCCGACTATAACGCCGCATCGGCTAAAAAGGAACCGGTCGGCGGGACTCAGGGCTTGAGATAAAACCCCCTGGCTTTTGCGAGATTATGGCAGAGACTGAATGATGTCGGGAGCCGTTCTATCGGACATCAATCGCCTGGCAAACCAACCGGCTTTGGAAAGACTTTGCGTTGCCGCCTGAGGCTGTTGCGGGCCGGCCGAAAATGTTATCTTCAGCTTGAAGCCCGCCTGGCCGCCCGGCCAGTGGCATGGCGCACCGGCACAGCAGGCCATCCGTCGCCAAACATCACCCCGCAGAATCCTGAAGGAGAGGAACCATGAGCATTGTCGAGAATAAAGTTGCAAACGGCGGCGAACCCGAGGGTTCCGGCATCCCGATCAAGAACTGGCTATTGCTGGCGATTCCAGTCGCGCTGGCTTTGCGCTGGTTCGACGCGAATTCGATTTTGATCTTCGCCGCTTCGCTGGTGGCGATTTATCCCTTGGCCGAGGTGATGGCGGAAGCCACCGAGGCCCTGGCCGAGACGCTAGGGCCGACGGTCGGCGGACTGCTCAATGCATCGCTGAACAACGCGCCGGAAATCATCATCGCCATGTTTGCGTTGAAACACGGGCTGGGCGATGTGGTGAAGGCGTCCATCACCGGCTCCATTCTGGTCGAATTGTTGTTCGGCCTGGGGCTGGCGATGTTCTTAGGCGGGCTCAAGCACGGCACGCAGCGCTTCAACGAAGAAGCCATCCAGATCAACGGCGGGCTGCTGACCTTGTGCGGCTTCGGTTTGATTATCCCGGCGGTGTTCCACCTGTCCTCGCCGCAGGCCGAGAATGAATTGAGCTGGGAAATTTGCACCGTCTTGCTGTTGATCTATTTCGTCAATTTAGGGATCACCTTGTTCCGCAAGACGCCGGAGGCGGAGGCCGTCGGCGGCGTCAGCCAGACAATTCCCGAACAGGAAGCGGCCGGGCACTGGTCGCGGGGCAAGGCGATTGGCATTTTGACCCTCGCCACGCTGGCCTTGGCGGTGATGAGCGAAGTCGTCACCGACGCGCTGGAGCCGACCAGCGAGCAACTCGGCCTGACTCCGGTGTTCAGCGGCATCATCCTGCTGGCCGGGGCGGGCGGCGTCGGCGAAATCATCAGCGCCACCCGCTTCGCCCGCAACAACAATATGGATTTGGCTATCGAGGCCTCGGTGGGCTCCAGCATTCAAATGATCCTGCTCGCGGTGCCTTTGCTGGTGTTCAGTGCGCCGCTGCTGGGCGTGAAGATGAATTTGCTGTTCACGCCGGTCGAGGTGATCGCCATCGTGCTGACCATCGTCGCCATCCGCAACCTGACTTCCGACGGCCGCTCCACTTGGATCGAAGGCTTGATGCTGCTGGCGGTTTATCTGATGCTGGCGATTGGCTTTTATTATCTGCCCGTCAGCCCGCTGGCGGCGGCTTGACGCCGAGCGCCTCAATGCCTAACAAACCACATTCTCTTGGCACCGTCGCTTGGCTATTGGGCATCGGTTTTATCCTGCTTGGCCGTCTGGGGCTGGCCGAAGCGCCCGTGCCCGAGGAGGTCTTCGGGGTGTTGGGCATGGAGCCGGGGCAGATTGCCGAGTTGGCGCATGGCCAGCCGGTCACCTATGCGTTGCCGGAAGGCAGCGCCGACGAGCTGGCCGTTGGCATCGCCTGGTATCTGCCGGTTGCTTTGGCCAAGGTGGCGGGCCATTTGCGCGAGGAAGATCCTGACTCGCTAGACGTGGATGTCACCGCCCACGGGATGTTGACGGAGCAAGGCTGGACAGGCGCGCTGGCCGCGGTCAGCGTGTCCAAAGAAGAAGCCCAGGCTTTGCTGGATGTCGAGCCGGGGGATGAATTCAACCTGTCCGCCCACGAGATCGACAGCTTCAAAACCCTCAAGCAAACGCTCAAACGGACGCCTTACCGCGCGATCACGGACGCGGTCGGCCAGCATTATCGGGAGATATTGTTCCGCCGTTTTGAAGTCTACCGGCGCGGGGGCAGCGAGGCGATAGCGCCTTATGCGCGGGAAGAAACCCTGGATTCCAAGCCCTCCCTGGAATTGCGCCAAGCCGCCAACGAAAGCCCCATCCTGGCGCGTTATTTCCCCGCCTTGCACAAGGCCTGGCTAAACTATCCGAAAGCCTTGCCGCCCGGCACGGGCGAGGCGTTCCCCTGGGTGGAAAAAAGCGTCGAGGGCCGACCGGCGGCGATTCTCCGCCACCGCCTCAGCGTGGATTGGAATGGCGGGGTGTTAGTGTTGACCCGGGAGTTCTACGCGGCGCACTCGTACAATTCCAGCCAATGGATTACCGGTTGCCTGCCCTATCGCAACGGCACGGTGGTCTTCCAGCAGGTGCGCAGCTACACCGACCAAGTGGCCGGCGTGGGCAGCGAGGTGAAGCATCTTGTCGGCCGGGAGTTGCTGAAAGACAAAATGCTGAAATCTTTTGAGCGCCTGCGCAAGCTGCTGGAGGGCCAGGCGGCAGCGGGCCGATAAGCGAGCGCGCTTGGCTTATTTCCGCGCCTGCGCCAAGGGTTGCTGCCGCCCCGAGCCCGCCTCGCCCATCTCTTGCTCAAACTCGTCGAACTCCTTTTTCCAAGGCCCACGGCTATAGCCCCAGTCGCCCTCCCCCAGCAGCTTCTCGCCCAGTGCGAATTCCGACTTGACCTGGCTTAGGCTGTCTTCGTCGCCCTCCTCCCACAGCGCTTGGGCATAGAACAGGTGGTTGAGCGGATGTTCCGGATGTTTCGCTACCACCTTTTCCAGCAACTCCAATGCCTTGTCGCGGTCGCCAATGCCATTGGGCCAGGCCGGGGCTTTCAGGTAGAGCGTCCCCAAAATGCGCAGCGGCCCGCCATGGTCGATATCCGGGCTCAACGCCAGCGCCTGCTTCATCTCGGTTTCCAGCCGGGCCAGGTTTTTCATCGCCAAGGTGATGTGTTCACGCACAGCCAGCCCCAAGTTAGTGGCCAGGTAGTAATGCACCGCGCCGTCTTTTTCGCCGCCTTGAGCCAGCGCGGTTTCGGCAAAGGCCACGCCTTCGGCGGCTAGTTTGTCGCGTTTTTTCGGGTCGGCTTCGCGTTCGGCCAGGTGCAGGCAGAGGTGGCTGCCCAGCGAACTGCGGCGCAGCGCCGGGTCGTTCGACTCGCGCAGGAAAGTCAGCGCGCAAGCCAAGGCATGGGTGTCGCTCAAGGGGCCGAGCTGGTTTTGCTGGGCGATCAAATGGGCGGCGGTCTGCCGGGGGCAGTCGGCAAGCCGTTCAAATTGGACGTGGTCTTTCGGCAGCACGGCGCAACCGGCCGCCGAGGCCAGCAACAGCGCGGCGAATAAGGGACGTGTGCGCAAAGTTTATTTACCTCCCCATAATTTAGCCATCGGCTCGAACACGGCGGGATTGACGACGGCGAAGGCTTCCACGCCGAACAAATCGCACAACTTTTTGCCTTCGTTGTCGGAACACATCCCGGCCAGCGCCTTGCCGAAGCGGCCGCGCTCCTCTGGCGTCGTGTTCGCGCCATCCGCCACGACGCCCATCAAGGGGATGGCCTCGGAGGTGAAAATGGCTTCGACGGGGTTCTCCAACTTCAGCGCGGCAAGTGCGCCATATTGCTGCTCGTTGAGGATCACCGCGTCCAACTCGCCCTTGTCCAGCCCGCGCAGCGCCCGAATGGGCTGGTTGCTGGGCTTGAGGACGAAGTCATTGGCGAGGTCGTATTGGCCGGCGAAGACAATCTTGCCGATGAATGCAGGCTCTTCCAGCACGGTGCCGCCCAAGGTTTTGCCCTTCAACTCATTCAGGCTTTTGAATTTGTCTTTTTGCACAACGACACGATACTGCTCGCTGGTCTGTCCTTTAATCTTGGGCTGGACTAAAGGAAGCAGATTGTGCGCGGCGCGCAGCTCCAAATAAAGGCCCAGCGAAGTGATAGCGAATTTAGGCTTTTTCTCGGCCATCTGCTGGCGGCAGTCGGCCAGTTTCGTCGCAAACACGCTAGTGAAACTATTTTCTTGCCACTGGCCCACCCGCTCGACCACGCGCAACATGGCACTCATCGCCCCGTTGGCGTCCTTGGCGTTGACCGGGCCGCCCGGATAACAGACGACGAGCGTTTCCGAGGCGGTGGCGGTGAAAGATGCCAGCAGGCTGGCCAGGAGGAGGAAGCGGGTCTTGTTCATAGGGGTTTTCTCTTGGAATCTAGCAATTGCCCGATGGCCGGGGCCACGATGAGGGTTGCGGTCAGGCAGCATAACAGGCCGATGGTGATGCTCACACCCAGGCTGGACACGCCCCGGTAACTGGCCAGGGTGATGGCGCCCAAGCCGGCCAGTTCGGTGCCTGCGGCCAGGCCGATCACCTTGCCGGCGTTCAAGCTGATGTACAGCGGGCTGCGCCCCTGCAATTCGCCCCAGCGGTAGCTGAACCACACGCCATAATCGACCGCCAGCGCAATGACCATGGGCAGGGCGACGATATTGGCGTAATTATATTGGATGGAGCCCAAAGCCATCAGCCCCAACATCCAGCCACCGCCGATCAGCAAAGGCAGGGAGGCCAGCGCGAAGCCCCGGACGCTGCGCGTCGCCGCCATGACCCAAAGCAAGCACAGCCCCAAAGCCAGTTGCGTGCCACGGGCGAAACTTTCCACGACGGACTTGGAAAACGCCTGGTGCGTGGTCGGAAAGCCGGTCGCATTCGGCGAGACGCTGTACACGTCTTTCATCAATTGGTCGAGATTGTCCGGCACGTACACGGATTTAGCCGGAAAGGCGTAGACTGCGATGCTGCCGTCTTTGGCAAAGAAGCGGTCGCGCAGGGCGGCTGGCAATTGTTGCGGACTCAGCGGCTGGGCCTGCCGCCAGGTGTCGATGAGCTTAATGCCGCTAGTCGCCCCGGCCAGCACAGTGCGCAGGAACAGCTCGCTGCGCGCCCGGCCGCGCTCGCCGTCGGCGGCAAACTGGCTTTGGATGGCCGCCAGTTGCCCGCGCACTTTCTCCAAACCTTCGACCAGCTTGGAATGGCCGGCCGAGAAGGCTTGCTCCTGGGCATCGTCGACGATGCCGATGCCGTTTGCCAACACCGCCCGCAGCAACTCGAAGGAGGGCGCGGACAAGCCCGCCCGCTCAAGCTCGCCGACTTGCTTGGCATAGCCCGCCTGGGCGAAAGACTGGCCGATTTGCGCGGCTTTGCGCAGGCGCTCGTCGGCGTCCACCGGGAACAGATTGGTCAGCGATTGCGCCTGGGCAATGCTCTTCAGCTTGCCCGCCTCCTCGGTAATGCGCCGAGCCTCGGCCATGTCCTTGGCGGTGAAAATGACCACCTCGGCCTGATAATCGCTTTCCGCCACCATGCGGCGCTGGTAATGCGCCGCCTGGGAATCCTTGGGCAGCATCGCCAGCACATCATAGTCGAAGGGAATGGCCAGCCCTTTCAACGCACCGAAGACCGCGCCGCCTATGGCCAAGACGACCAGGGTCAGGGCGACAGGCCGGGGGAACCAGCCGCTGGAGGGGTCTTGCTTGGCCGAAGCCTGCGGCGTGCGGGGCGCGGGAAGTTCTCTCAGCTTCGGCGGCAGCAGCACATAAAGCGCGGGCTGGACGATCCAGGTACTGATGAGGATCATCAACACGCCCTTCGCCGCCACCACACCCAGTTCCGCGAAGCCGGGGAAATCGACCGTGGCCAAGGCGCCGAAGATCAATAGCGACGCCCCGCCGGCTGTCAGCACCGCGATGAAGGACGAGCCGATGCCCGCGCCTATGGCCTCAACCAAAGGCTTGCCGGCCCGGCGCTCCTCGGCAATGCGCGAGGACGTGAAAATGCCATAGTCCGCGCCCAGGCCAAACAGGATGGCGATGAAGGCGGCGGTGATGATGGTCAAATGGCCGACCGTGACTAGGGCCAGCCCTAAACTCCACAGCACGCCTAGCCCCATCGGGATGAAAATCAGCACGGCCCAACGCAAACTGCGCACGACCAGCAAAATCAACGCGGCAATCAAGCCGGCCGACGTGAATACCACCAAGGTAATATCCTTGCGAATGTTGGCGTATTCCTCATATTCGATGGCCGGCAGCCCGGTCAAGCCCACCGTGGGCGGAACGCGGCCTGCGGCTTTGGCCTGCGCGGCCAGCGCCGCCGACACCTGCTTGACCTTGTCGATGAAGGGGCCCAGGTATTGGAAATCCTCGGAAGGGTTCTGCGGATGCACGAACAAAAACAGCATACGCCCGTCACGCGAGGCGAAATGGCCGTCGGCCATGCCGCCCGCTCCCTGCTTTGCCAACAGCCGGCTCCAATCCAGGCCGTCCGGCGCTTTATCGGCGGACAGCCAGCGCTGCCATTCTTCCAGGAAAAAACTGGCCGTCTCCAAACCTGCTTCGGCGGCATTGAGATCGGTGTCAAGATCGCCCAAGGGTGGATGGTTTTTCGTCCAAGCCAGCGCCTTGCGCAAATTGTCCTCCAAGCCGCCGCTCGCGGCACTGGCCTGGCCCGGCAGTCGCGCCAGCGCGTCCAGGCGGTCGGCAGGCATCAGCAAATAAGCATGATTTAAAAAAAACGCCATGTCGAGGCGGTCGGTCGCCTGGCCGATCTCCGGCTCGGTTTGCAATTTGGCGGCCAGCTCGGCGGCAAAATCCTCCATCTCGGCGCGTGGAGCACCTTCCAAGACTACGATCAGATCCGAAGCGGCGCCGAAATTCTGCAAGAAAGCATTGAAGCGTTGGGCGACGGCCGTGTTCTGCGGCAATAAGGCCTGGCGCGAAGTGTGAACCGGCAATTGCGCCGCCGCCCAGCCGGCCAAAATCGACACGGCCAAAGCCACCCCTAAGATCCACCCAGGGTGTCGGGCAAAGTATTCGGCAACCTTGGCGGCGCGTTGGGTGATTTTCACGTGACGGAGATTCTGCTTGGAGGGGGCCGGAGGACATCCGCAATCCACTGTCCATGGGCGGCGGCCTTGCCGCCCGGACAGGGAGATGCGAAGCATAAAGAATTCAATGAGTCTTGCCGTCCATATTGCCTAATGGCCGTGTCCGCGTCAACCGACGGCCGGGGAGGCAACCAGGCCGTTTAACCGGGCTTTGCCTTTTGCCTCTTTTTGAGAACCACCGGCGAAGTCCTGCCTTTGCAAGACACCTTGTCGTAAACCTCGTCGAAAAGCAGCCGCATATTTCAACAGCTCGATGCGTGGCGTCAAGGCCCAGCCCAATAACGCCCTGAACAAATGACTCAATCCGCACATCGGGTTTAAGGATTTGCGGCCTTGGCTAAATAGTTTTCCCACTTGCGGGCGGTCAGTTGCTGGAACATTGGCACGACCGGGTTCAATTCAATCGGCGGCGCGTCCCAATACCGGTCATACCCTTGCTGCTCGGCCTCCAACGCGACGCCATCTTCAGCCAGCAGCGGCTTGAACAGCAGCGGCTTGGCCAGATTCAACACCGCCTCCTGCAACCAGCGCGGCATTTTCACCGAGGTAAACGGAACCTTCAGCGCGTCGAAGTAAAATAGGAAAAACGCCCGGGTCTTTTTAGGCCCCACCGGCAACAAGAAGCACCAGTGCTTGATTTTGTCGCCGGTGTTCGACCATTGGTAGGGGTATTCGTAACACAGCTCCATGGAGCGCGTATTGACCCGCTGGCGGTCAACGAAAATGCCGGAAATCCGCCCGCCTGCGACGAAGGTGTCGTAGGTTAAATAGACGCGGTTGTCATCACCTTCATAGTGGGTCAGCTTGGCGTCGGTGAACGGGCGGTATTTGCGATGCAGGAAGGCATGGGCAAAATCGCAGATATTGTCGATCACCATGGAATGGTGGGTGTCCCAAGTGAAATCCAAGGACATATTAGCCCAAGGCTTCTCCCCGTCCAGCTCCGGAATGGCAGGTATGGGCTGCGTCTCGGCCAATGCGGGATCGCCTGGAAAAATCCAAATGAAGCCATAGCGTACGCGGACAGGATAAGTGCGCAATTGCTTTTTCAGCAGTTGCTTGCCAAAGCTGTCATGGGAATAGTCGGTCAGCCAGCCTTCGCGGTCGAAAGACCAGCCATGGTAGGCGCAACGCAATTGGCAGCCTTCCACCGCGCCATGGTGCAGTTTCAATTGCCGGTGCGGGCAGCGGTTTTCCACCGCCGACAGTTGCCCGTCCTCGCCGCGATATACGGCGATGGAGGCGCCCCAAAACTCCACCTCCTTCACCTGGCCCTTTTTGACCGCGTTGTCATAGTCCACGACATACCACCAGTTCGGATCCAGGCCGGCCGCACGGGAGCGTTGCCGGGGATTTTGGGCTTCTTCAAAACTGGGCGGTTGTTGCGAGGGATTTATTTGCGCATTCATGTGTTCGGGCCTCTAAAAGTGAGAGCTTGGCGGGGAAGGTTTAATGGTGCCGCGACGCACGAAATCCTCATAAGCGTCTTGCACGGCCTGGGCTAGGCTGGTCGGTTCGTAGCCCAGCTCCTGTTTGGCCTTGCCGTGGTCGGCGCGGCGCCGCATGCTGAGTAAGCGCACGGCGGCCGGCGTGAAACGCCGGGGCAAGTTAGGGAAGGCCCGATACCAGGTTTTATCGGCCAGCTCGGCCAGCGCCGCCATCAAGGCGGGCGGCAACCGCAGTTTCGGCAGCGGCTGGCCCGTGACCGTTTGGTACAGCGCCATCAGCTCGTCCACGCTGGCGTAGGCGGTGCTGAAAATATATTTTTGCCCGGAGCGGCCCTTGTCCATCGCCAACACATGGCCTTGAGCCATGTCGTGGCTGGAAACGAATTCAAAGCCGCCGGGAATATAGGCTCGCAGAGCCCCGTGCGCAAAATCGATCAGCACGCGGCCCATGCGCGAAGGCACATAATCATGCGGGCCGACGATGGCGCAAGAAGTCGCGATAACGACATTGAGCCCTTCGGCATGGGCTTTCAAGACTTCGTGTTCGGTCAGATGCTTAGTGAAGCCGTAGGGAAGCTGGCGCTCAAACGGATAAAACGGCATGCCTTCGTGGCTGGGACGGTCGGGGTCGTGGCCGGTGGCACTGAGCGAACCGGACACCACCACCTTGTCGAGCCCAAAGCGCCGCGCCGCGTCCAGGATATGCCGGGTGCCCAGCACGTTAGTGTCGTAAACTTGGCGGCGGTGGCGGGCGTCGCCGTCTATCGTCGACACCAGCGCGGCGCAATGGTGGACGCGGGCACAACCGGCCACCGCTTTTGCCACCGCCTCGGCGTCGCGCAGATCCGCTTCGACGCGCTCCACATCCAAGCTGGCCAACGCGCCGTTGTCCGGGCCGCGCCGCAGCATCACGCGCACCTCTTCGCCGTCAGCCAGCAGGCGGCGCACCAGATTGGCGCCGAGATGGCCGGTCGCCCCGGTGACCAGGGTTTTTCCTCTATTTGTCATCGGCTAAGGCCGGCATTCTGGATCATCGGAGCCTCTCTGACTATCGCGGTACAAGAGCGCAAATGGTAACACGATCCTAGGGGCAATTTGACCGATCCGGGCCGTTGCAACCGGGCAATCATGCTATCTAGCGCTTGACAGGCTGAACGGCTAAAGTGGTAGCTTTTGAGTATGAGTCGCCTGCTGCCTGATCCGCAGGAGACCAAAAGCAAACCCCACAAGCTCGTTCCTGGCCTGGGTGTGGGCGGCGCTGCCCGGCCTGTCGGGCGAGCAGGTGTGCGTGGACGGCAAGCGGCGGCGCGCCTGGAATTTATCGCATCTTTATTTGCATCGATACGCTGTTGCCGGCCATCGACGCGAAGATCGAAGAACTGACCGGGAGGCGGTGAGTTTTGCGCCTGAGGCTTCAACCCGCTGGCGGAGCCGCGCAAGGCACCTCTAGCCAAAACAGACTGGCAACACACGAATCCATGACTGAAAAAACCGCATCAAAAAAAGCCACCAAATCGCCTGAAACACTCCTCGCCGAACTACGCGAGCGCTACCCGAAGGCGTTCCCCGCCGACCCCGAGGCGGTGATGCCGCTGGCGCTCCGCATCCACCTAACCCTTGCCGCCGACGGCTACAGCCGGCAGCGGGTGGAAAAGGCGCTTGGCCTGTACGTCAACGCCCCGGCCTACCTTGCCGCCGTTGCCGCCGGCAAGCCGCGTGTGAACCTCGACGGCGAGCCGGCCGGAAAAGTGAGCGAAGTGCAGCGCGTGTTGGCCGAGGCGAAATTGCAGAACCCCGGCGCGACGATGGCCGAGTTGGCGACCGTCGTCCTGGCCGGCCGGATAGACCAACCAGAACCGCAGAAGAAGACGCAAATGGCCCAGCTCGAACTTTCCGCTTTCCAAGCCAAAATCGCATTCACCATCGACCCCGAGACATTCCGCGCCGCGCTGGACGTGGACAGCGTGGGGGCCAAGAGCGTGCCAGTCGCCATCACGGTTGACGGCAGGAAGTACACCGCCGACCTCAACCCGAAGTCGTTCCGCAAGGCGCAGGCCGCGTTCCGGGAAGCGGCGAACCCGGTGGTTTCGATCTCCGGCAACCTCAAGGGGACAAAGGTCGAGTCGGCGGGCATCCAGGTGTTCGACAAGGGGGCGAAGGCGGCGGCGGAGTAATTGGCCCGGCATTAAGTATTTGCTGGGAGGTTGCTTATCAAGCGCGTGCAAGGCCCGGCCCGCTTCTTGGTTTCCACAATTTGCTTGTTTTCTTTCCGGCCATCGTCCACATTAGCGGCGGGCTGGCGCAACCCAGGCGACTCTTGGAACAATGGGAGGTGGGCTTAATTGGTTTATCGTACCGGGAGCACGGGCGCCCCGCCCGCTGGCGGGCTAGAGGCCCGCGCTCCCAGGACACTGCCGACAATCAAATAAACCCACCGCCCTGATTTTGGAGGTGGGTTTATCTGATTGGCGGACATTCTGTAGGAGCGGCCCATGGCCGCGACCTGAGCCGGATGCCAAGGGCGGGCGTTGGTCGCGGGCACGGCCCGCTCCTACCATTCAATCAATCAGGCCCACCTCCCGGATTTTTATGGCGAAAAGCTTCGACAACCTGTTTACGCAATTCATCGACTTTGGGAATTTGTACGACGCCTTCCGTAAAGCGGCGAAAGGCAAGCGAAGCAAAGCCGCCGCCGCCCGTTTCGAGATGAATTTGGCCGACGAGTTGATCCGGTTGCAGGCGGACTTGGCCGGGCAGGCTTGGCGGCCAGGCCGCTTACCATTCATTCACGACCCGCGACCCGAAGCAACGGCTGGTGTCCGCCGCCCCGTTCCGCGACCGCGTGGTTCATCATGCCTTGTGCAATGTGACCGAGCCGATTTTCGGGAACACCTTCATCGCCGACTCCTACGCGAACCGCGTAGGCAAAGGCACCCATGCCACGCTAGACCGCACGCAGGCGTGGATGCGGCGCTACCCGTATATGCCACCGCTGGCGGCGTTCCTTTCCTTGGCTTCCGCTTGTACCCTACCCATCGCCGCCTGAAGGTTAAAAATGGTGTGAATTTTCAAAGCTGCCACTTTAGCCGTTCAGCCTGTCAAGGGCTAGATAGCGCGATTGCCCTGGTGTTGCAACCGGGCAATCATGCTACGTAGCTTGCATAGGCCAGACGGCGGCGGATGCCTGGATATTGGCTCATGCGGAAAGCCCGAGCCGTGGCGTTTTTGTTAAAGTAAGCGGGTGAGCCCTTCATCACAGACTTTAGGAAACCTATCCGCCATGCAAACGAACATCTACCCGTTTTACCCGCCCTTGCTGCGGCAAGACGCGAAAACCCCGCCCGCCGTTCCCGCCGCGCCGCCCGCCGAGGCCGGGGCGGGCGTCATTGACGAAGCGACGTTCCGCGCGCTTGAAGTGGACAAGCTGTTCGAGGCGGTAGACCACGCCAGCACGCGCATCGGCCAGGCGGTGTTGTACCGGTCGCTGGCCTGCCCGCTGGCGGATCGCGACGCCATCGCCGCCAAGCAAGCGGCGCTGCGGGAAATCGAAGCCGACGCGGCGCTGCGGGAAGGGCTGGAGAAACTGCTGGGCAAGGCGAAACAAGGGGAGGGCGATTTTTACGACCTGCTGTTCGCCAGTTTCCTAGGCGCTTTGGGCGGCCCGGCGCACCCGCTGGAAATCGGCGGGTTCGGTTATGAAGCTTATCTGGGCGGGACGCGCTTCATGCTCGGCCTGGTTGCCGACGCCGCCGCCCTGCCCAATCCGCAAAGCCCCTATTTGCTGGCCTTGCTGGAGACCTTGCGCGGCTTCGCGAAGTCGCGGGCCTACGCGCTGATGCAAGGGCCGGTCTACCGCAGCGAGAAGGACATTCTCACCCGGGCGGAAAAACGCTGGTACACGCCGGCCGTCAAATTCCGCCCTTCGCTGTTCAAGCCGGGACTGTTCGCCACCGGCGTGCTGCTCATCGTGCTGGCCTTGCAGTTCGTGCCTTTGCTGCTGGAAATGACCGCTTCCATCTCGCCTATCCTGTGGCTGTTCCTGCTGCCTTTGGGGCTGGTTTACATCCCCGTGGTCGGCGGCTTCGACCGCGACGCCTGCATCTACCCGCTGCGCACGATTTTCAAGCGCTCGCCGGAGGTGGCCGCCGCGCTGGACGCGCTGGGCGGCATCGACGAGTTGCTGTCCTTCCTGCGCTACCGGGAAGCCTTCGGCCATCCGTCCGTGCTGGCCGAGTTGGTCGAATCGGCGCAGCACCGTTTCGCAGTCCTTGGGCTGCGCAACCCGATCCTCGCCAAAGGCAATCCCGCTTATGTCGGCAACGGTTTGGAACTGGACACGGAGCGGCTGGTGTTTGTCACTGGCCCCAATAGCGGCGGCAAGACGGCTTTTTGCAAGACCTTGGCGCAGGCCCAGTTGCTGGCGCAGATTGGCTGCCCAGTCCCGGCAGAAACGGCGCGGCTGGCCGTGGCCGACCGCATCTTCTATCAAACCCCCGAAATCAGCCATCTCGCCGACGGCGAAGGTCGCTTTGGCACCGAACTGAAACGCACCAAAGCCATGTTCATCGCCTCCACGGCGCGCAGCCTGGTCATCATGGACGAGTTGTCAGAAGGCACCACCCACGAGGAGAAGATCGAGATTTCCACCGACATCCTCGACGGCTTCCGCCAGAAAGGCGCCGCCACCTTGCTCATCACCCACAACCACGAATTGGTGGAACACTTCCGCGCGCGCAATATCGGCTTGGCGCGGCAGGTGGAATTCAAGGACGAGCTGCCCACCTACCGTCTGGTCGAAGGCATTTCCAGAGTCAGCCATGCCGACCGGGTGGCGAAGAAAATCGGCTTTTCCAGGGAAGACATTGCCAAATTGTTGCGGGGTTGAGCCGGCGGGCCAGCCCTAATCAGCGCGCTGCCGGTTGGCGGCGGAAACCATACTCCAGCGTAAAAAACTGGGGGTTGAGCACAGCCAAGGGGCTGCGCAGCTTGTCCAGCTCCGCCTCTGGCCCGTGGATTTCCAGGCGGGTGATATCGGCTATCTTCAGCGCCTCGTCCAGCAACGCGCCGACATTATCCAAATGTGTCAATAGTCCGTCGGCATCCGCGTAGCCTTCGCGGCAATGGGCGTGGTTGCCGTCGAAGCTGAAGCCGTAATAAAGCGCCTTGGCCTCGTTTTGCGTCTTCTCGACAAACTGCTCGCACAGCGCCTTGAACGCATCGAGATTTGCTTCGGGCACTTCGAAGTAAGGCACGATAGTGACACAGGTGTCTTGGGTTGCCATGGTTGTTTTACCTTCTGTTGAGGGGCGTTGGATCATCGCCGGTTCGCCGCAGGCCGCCCGGCCTGCGGCCTTCCCCGGATGCGGGTTTGCGTGTTAATTTTCGCCTTTCCCAGGAAGGCATGGCAAGCCCTGGCCGAGGCTTTGAGCGTCGGAATTTGCGAAAACCCTAATTACGCGCCCGCCCTGGCGGTTATGGCATCCACCGTATACATCGAGCGAGTTCATGCGATACCCTATCAGGGGCTACGGACAGGCGTGGATTCAGATGCCGCCGCTGTGCCCACGGCAGGGCCGGCGTAGTCCGGCACCGCATCGGGAATCGCCCAGCCAGGCGGTGTACGGCGCATTGGGACGGCAGGCAAAAGACGCTATATCAGTCCTGTCCGCCGCCTGTTTGCTAATGATTTTCTCTTAAGGACTTAGGATTTTGGAAAAACCCTATTCTCGCCGATGCGTGGAAAGCTTTGACCTCGCTGTTTCGCTCCCGCCGGGACGGCTTTCTTCTGCTTCGCCGACACGATTTCATCCCGCCACCGCACCATTACCGCGATAATCTCGATGTCTGAGCATACCCAAGAGATCAAGGCTGAACAGATTCGGCTGCTCTATGAGCAACTTCCTTATGCGCTGATTGCGCACGGAGTCAATACCCTCCTTGCGACAACAATACTTTGGGGACAGGTTTCCTCGTCCTGGCTACTGGCTTGGGCGGGCTGCTGCGCGCTGGTGAGCCTGGGCCGCTACGGGCTGCTGCGCGCCTACAGCCAAGCCAATGCCAGCATTATGGAGGCCGCCCACTGGGGGCGCCTGTTTTTGATCGGCGTCGGCTTGGCCGGACTCAGCTTCGGCGCGGCCGGGCTGCTGCTGTTCCCGGAGCACAGCCCCGCCCATCAAGCCTTCATCGCGTTTGTGCTGGGCGGCATGGCGGCCGGCGGCATGGCGACGCTGTCCCCCATCCGCGAGTACTATCTCGCGTTTCTGGTTCCCATCGTGCTGCCTTTCGCCCTACGCCTGCTAGTCCAAGGCACCGGCATGGGCACGGCCATGGGTTTGATGTCGCTGTTGTTCATGGCGATCCTGTGGAAGACCTCGGAACGGCTGTACGAATCGATCACCAAGCTGTTGCGTCTCAGCTATGACAACATCGCGCTGCTCAACGACCTGGACTACGCCAACCACGGCCTGAAGCTGGCCAACGAGGCGCTGACCGGGCAGGTGCTGGAAAAACGGCATGTCGAAGAAGCGCTGCGGGCCAGCGAAAAAACCTACCGCACGCTGGTTGAAACCACCAACACCGGCTATTTCATGCTCGACTTGGCCGGTTCGGTCATCGACGCCAACGAAGAATATTTGCGCCTGACAGGCTATGCGACGCCGGAGGAAATCATCGGCCGCAGCGTGGTCGAGTGGACGGCGCCCGATGATATCGAGCGCAACGCCGAGGAAATCGAAAAGTGCATCCGCCTGGGCTATCTGCGCAACCTCGAAATCGATTACATGGACTTGTCGGGCAAGATCACGCCGGTGGAAATCAACGCCAACCTGGTGAAGACCGAGCTGGGGCTGCACATCTTGTGCTTGTGCCGCGACATCACCCAGCGCCGGCGGGCGGAGCATCGGCGGCGGCTGCTAAACGCCCTGCTGTCATTGCCCATCGAGGGGCACTCCTTGAACCAGATGAGCGAACGCGCCTTGGATTTGATCCTGGAGTCGGTGCGCACCGGCGAGCCTGGCAGCGGGGCGATATTTTTGGCTGAATTCGACAAGCCTTACCCCATGCTGGCCGCCTCGCGCGACTTGCCGCCCTTGCTGATCGCCTCCTGCATGGAACTGATCTCCCGCTCCTTGGAGCAAGACGTTTTGGACGAGGATGAGGATGCCGACGGCGAGGACGAGCCTTGGTGCGCGGAACACCCCCACCCGGGCGGCTTGGTCCACACGCTGGGCAATGACCAGGCTTACTACCGTTTCCATCTGATGGCGCGGGAGGAGATATTGGGCGTCCTCATCATGCGCCTGCCGCGCAGCCAAGTCGGCGACCCCCAGGAATTGGACTTTATCCGCTCGATTTGCCAAACCTTCGCCGGCATCATCGACCGCAAGCGCGCCGAGGCGCGGATCGAGCGGCTGGCCTACTATGACACCTTGACCGGGCTGCCCAACCGGCGCCTGCTGGAAGACCGCCTGAAACAGGCGATTGCCCAGGCCAATCGGCACCGCGAACAACTGGCGGTGATTTTCCTGGACCTGGACCGGTTCAAAGCCGTCAACGACGCGCTAGGGCACACCTGCGGCGATTTGTTGCTGAACGAGGCCGGGCGGCGCATCGCCAGTTGCGTGCGCGGCAGCGACACCGTCGCGCGCCTGGGCGGCGACGAGTTTTTAATTGTGTTGAGCGATATGCAAGGCAATGTCTTGCAAGCCGCGGCCAAGGTGGCGAACCAAATCGCCCACACCCTGACGCAGCCCTTCCAGATCGAGGGGCACAATCTGTTCATCACCACCAGCATAGGCGTGGCCCTGCACCCTTTCGACGGCGACAACCCGACCGACCTCATCAAAAACGCCGACACCGCGATGTACCACGCCAAGGAACAGGGCAGGAACAATTTCCAGTTTTTCGCCGACCACATGAACGCCTCGATCCTCGCCCGGCTCAGGCTGGAGCAGGAGCTGCGGGAGGGCTTCGAGTCGGCGCAGTTCGAGTTGCACTACCAGCCGCAGGTGGACATTCCCAGCGGGCGGATTGTCGGCGCCGAAGCGCTGATCCGCTGGCACCACCCTAAACGCGGCATGGTGTCGCCGGCGGAATTCATCCCCATGGCCGAAGAGACCGGGCTGATTTTGCCGCTAGGCGAGTGGGTGCTGTGGACGGCCTGCCTGCAAATGGCGCAATGGACGCTGGCCGGCCCCTCGTTCAAGGGATTCAAGCACATCTCGGTCAACGTCTCGCCGCGCCAATTTAAGCAGGCCAGCTTCGTGCAGGTGGTCGAAAAAGTGTTGCGGGAAAGCGGCCTGGAGCCGAGCTGCCTGGAGTTGGAGGTGACCGAAGCCAGCCTGATGCAAAACACCGAGTCCACGCTGGCCATGCTCGACCATCTGATGAAGCTGGGCGTGCGGCTGGTCATCGACGACTTTGGCATCGGCTATTCCTGCCTGGCCTACCTCAAGCGCTTCCCCCTCAACGGGCTGAAAATTGACGCCTCTTTTGTCCGCGACCTCGCCACCGACCCCAACGACGCGGCGCTGACCGAGGCCATCATCGCCATGGGCCACCGCCTCGAATTGAAAGTAATCGCCGAAGGCGTGGAGACGGAAGCCCAGCTCAACTTTTTGCGTGCGCAGGGTTGCGATGAATTCCAAGGCTATTTGGAGAGCCCGGCGCTGCCGGCAAGCAAATTCGAGGCTTTCATCGGCTTGCGCAACGGCGGCTGAAGCGCGCCGCGCAAGCGCCCATGGCATCGGTTTAACGCAAGCCGGCCGCGTGGCGCTCGACATAATCGGCCAGGTGTTTTTGGATGATGCGGGCGGCCAGCCGATTGCCCGCAATATTCCAATGCGAATCGCGCGGCCTGTACAAGGGCTCGTTTTGCCCGACAAAATACGGATACAAGTCAAGGACATCAATCCCGCTCGCCTGTAGCCTGGCGGACAAATGCGCATTGGGCCGGGTGGTGTCCCAGGCTCCCGGCTCGAAGCCGGCGGGGCGTTGCGAACTCAGGCCGCGCTGCAAGGCGGGGTTGACCTGCAATTCATCGGGAATAATCACCACCACCAGCTCCGCCGCGTGCTGCCGGCAAATATCGCGTATCTGCTCCAGATACTCCACCGCCCCGTCCAGCAAGCGGGGAAACTTTGGATAGCCCGTCCAATACAGCAGGCTGCGATCCTTCTCCAGTTGCAGATAGGCGGACGCCTCCAAGCTAGGGCAATCGTCGCAATAGTCTAACCGGTCTAAAATGATCCGCCCCTCGAACTTCGGCTGGACGGCGTACAGGTAATGCGCCAGCGTGGCCAGGTAGGAGTAGGTGTACCACTGCCGCCGCTTGGCGGCCAGGCTGTCATTAAAGTCATTGCCGACAAAAAACGAGACCAGCACCAGGTCGGGATGCACCGCCAAGCCTTCCCGCATCAGCAGCGATTTGTATTCTTCAGGGCCTATGTCGGGAATGCCCATATTGAACACCTCGACGTTGACCGGCGGGCCGGCCGACTCGATCAGGGTCAAATAATTGTCCTGGTATGGCACGACGCCAAAGGCGAAAGAATCGCCCAGCGCCAAGATCCGATAGTGGCGCGGGTCTTTTTGCGTTGAAAACTCGGTGTCTTTGAAGCCTTGCGAATTGAGCTTGAAGCTAAAATCGTCCGCAAACGGCTTGCCTCTGAAGCGGTTGTAGGAGCCGTCATAAAAAATGAACAGCGGCTTGAAATGGTGGAATATCCGCACCACCGCCTCGCCAAGCAGCAGCGAGATCAGCACGATGATCGTGGCTTGCTGGATTGCGCGGCCGACGCTGCCGGCTTGTTGCCGCATAGGCTCTCTGCTCCGCTCGGGTGGTTTAAACGGTCAGCCTAGACTGAAGCGCCGCATCAAGCCCGCCCCGTGCAGCCGCAGCCAGCGGCGTTCCTCGGCGTAGCCGGGCAGATGCCGTGCCACCAGGTGCCAAAAAGCCTGCGCATGGTTGCGCTCGCGGATATGGCAAAGCTCATGCACCACCACATATTCCAGCACCGCTTCCGGGGCGAGGGCGAGCAGCCAGTTGATATTGATATCGTTGCGCGGGCCGCAACTGCCCCAGCGGGTTTGCATGCGCTTGACGCGGATGTCGCGGGGATGCAAGTCGAAACGCGGGGCGTGGCGGGCGGCCAGCACGGCGACGCGGGCGCACAGCCAAGGCCGCACCCAGGCGTAAAAAGCCCGCAGCGCCCGGTCGTCACGGGCTTCGCCCAATCCCGCCGGCAGACTGATATGGACGGCCTCATCGTCCACGGCGACGCGGATTTTAAGCCCCGGCGCTTCCCGGACGAGCAGCGGGACTTCCCGCCCGCGCCAAGGCAGGCTGGCATTGGCTGCGAAGCCAGGGAGGGCAGGCGTCGCCCCGGCCTTGGCGTTCAATTCCCGCAGCTTGCCCTCGGCCCAAGCCCGGTGCCGGTCGAGAAAGGCCAGCGCCTGGGCCTCCTCGGCCCCGGCTGGCACCACCAGTTCGATCAGCCCAGGCTTGACCGACAGGCGCAGCCGCTTGGCCTTGCCGCTGCGGCGGATGCGGACGGAGAGGGGCTCGGCTGCCATGGGGGCGGCTAGTCGGTGCCTTTGCGGATGGAAACCACGGTCAATTCCTTGTCGCCGGCAGGCCGCCGCCAGACCACCCGGTCGTCCACCTCGGCGTCGAGCAAGGCGCGGGCCAGCGGCGAAACCCAACTGATTTTGCCTGCCGCCACATCCGCCTCGTCTTCGCCGACGATGGCAAAGCGCAAGATTTCGCCGTCGCCGTCGCGCACCTCCACCGTCGAGCCGAAATGCACATGGTTGTCAGCGCCCGCCGCAGGCTCCACCGCCACGGCAGTGCTCGCCCGCTCCTCGAAATAGCGCAAATCGCGCTCGACGGATTTCAAGCGCTGCTTGTCGGCGATGTCCTCGCTGCCGGCCAGCCCCGCGCGCAGGGATTGCAAATCCCTCACTTGCTCGCGCAGAAAGCGCAGCCCGGCGAGGGTGACATAATTCGGGTGGCGGCTGACCGGACGCTCGGGCAGCTCTTCGGCGACATCGTCGCCGTCGGCTTCTTTCACGAAAGCGCGGCTCATAAGCGATTTTCCACATTCATCAGCACTTAAACCTCTAGCGATTGCGCCGTACCCCAGTCGGCGGGATGGAAAGGGTGAGCCATTCTATCCAATGGATGCCGCCGGGCAATAGGGCAGGCCGAATTCGGCGGGGCCATCGCGCGATTTAGCCCGCACAAGGAATAAAGATGTCCCACGCAACCTCTTGCGCAATGGCTTGGAAACCCGCGAAAAACGCTTTACCCGGCCGGTGTGCTGAAGCAAAATCAAGCATCGCCCAGGCAAACCGCCCTTCCTCCTTGCGCCGCCTCTACTCAAACATGCCTAAACCGCCCTTCCGCCTGCGTTTAACGTTAAGTGCCTTGCTGCTGGCCGCCTCTTCAGCGGTCGACGCAGACGCGCCTCTCGAACCGCTTCGGCAGAATTTCCTGCGGGCCGAGCAAGCGCTCAAAGAAGGCCGGACGGCGGAAGCCGAGCGCCTGATGGCGGGCCTTGCCGATTATCCGCTGCTGCCCCATCTGCTTTACCAAAAACTGGCGCGGGATCTGGACAACACGCCGGCCTTGGAGGATTTCCTCGCCCGCTACGGCCAAACCCGGCAGGCCAGGCTGTTGCGCCAGCGCTGGCTGGAACGGCTGGCCGAGCAAGGCGCGTGGGCCGACTATGCCCGCCACTACCAGGAAACCGAGAGCCCCAAGCTACAATGCGGCTATTATCTGGCCCTGGCCAAGCTGGGCCGCAGCGAAGAAGCCTTCGCCGGCGCGGCAAAACTTTGGCCCACCGGCAATGCCCTGCCGGCCCAGTGCGAGCCATTGTTCAGCCTGTGGCAGGCCAGCCCCGGCTTCACCCCGGAACACCTTTGGCAGCGCTATGCGCTGGCGCTGCGCAAAGACAACGTCGGCCTGGCCGACCGCCTGCAAAGCCTGCTGCCGCCGGTCCTGCGCCCGCAAGCGGAATTTTGGCGGCGCGTCCACGACCAGCCGCGCCTGGCCCTGGATTGCTCGGCCTGGAATCCGAGGGAGCCGATGGCAGGCCGCATTTTCGCCCACGCCATTGACCGGCTGGCCGACGACGAGCCGGTGCTGGCGCAAACCGCCTGGGCCTTGCAGCAAAACCGCTTTGGCCTGGATGCGGAAGAAACCGCCCGCATCGACCGCCGCACCGCGCTGGCCTTGGCCGCCCAGCGGCAGCCTCAAGCCGGCGCTTACTTGCTGGAAATCCCCGGCGCCAGCGCCGACGCGCAGATTCGCGGCTGGCGGGTGCGCGCCGCGTTGGCCCGGCAGGATTGGCCGACGGTGCTTGCGGCCATTGCCTTGCTGAACCCCGACGAGCAAAACCAGGCGCAATGGCGTTATTGGCGCGGACGCGGGCTGGAGGCGCTGGGCGAGCGGCAAGGCGCGGCGGCGGATTACCGCTTGGCCGCGCAGGAAAGGGATTTTTTTGGGCTAAACGCCGCCGACCGCATCGACGCGGAATACCCGCTCGCCGCGTCGGCCCCTGCGTTGGCGGAAGGCGAATTGAGCCGTCTAGCCGGTCGCCCGGACTTTGTCGTGATCGCCGAATGGCGTGCTTTGAACCGCGACGGTGAAGTGCGCAGCGAATGGCAGCAAGCGATCAAAACGCTGGATTCCCATGATTTGGCGGTCGCCGCCAAACTGGCGGAACAATGGGGAATAAACTATCTCGCCATTAACACCGCCGCCAAAGCCGGCTACTGGGACGACTTGCCACTGCGCTTTCCGTTGGGATACGCGGAGCAAGTGGCGCAAGCCGCGCAGTCGCAACAGGTCGACCCAGTGTTGATTTACGCGCTGGTGCGCCGGGAAAGCGCTTTCGACGCCAATGCCGGCTCTCCCGTTGGCGCGCGCGGCCTGATGCAGCTCATGCCGGCCACGGGGGAGTGGGTGGCGCGCCGGCTCGGCGAAGCGCCGCCGTCGGCGGCCGCGTTGTTAGAGCCCGCCCGCAATCTGCGCTACGGCGCGGCGTACTTGCGCGGCTTGCTGGAGCGCTTCGGCCAGCAATTCGCCCCGGCGGCGGCCGCCTACAATGCCGGCCCCGGCCGGGTCGAGCGCTGGCTGCCGCAAGACCGGGCCATGCCCGCGGATCTGTGGGTGGAGACGATCCCGTTCAGCGAAACCCGGCAGTATGTCGCCGCCGTGCTGTCGCATGCGGTGATCTACCAAGCGCGCTTAAGCCCGCCATGGCGGCGGATCGGGGCGTTTTTGCCGATGGTCCAGCCGGGGCTCAAGGCGGAGGTGAAAGCCGACCGGCCCGCCTCGGTGCCCTTCTGTGAATAGGCGCGCGGCTCCGGGCCTTAAGGTTTTTTCAACGCACTGCTGAATTTATTTTTTAACTGAGCGATAATACGCCCCTTTTTCGAGACGGCTGATCCTTTAGGAACAATTATAACAATGCATAATCAGCAGCACAGTTACGATTTGGAGAAATTGCTCGAATGCGGCCGGGGGGAGTTGTTCGGCCCCGGCAACGCGGAGTTGCCACTCCCACCCATGCTGATGTTCGACCGCATTACGCGAATCGCTTCCAAAGGCGGCAACTTTGACAAGGGCGAAATCATCGCTGAACTGGATGTCAAGCCGGAACTGTGGTTTTTCGATTGCCATTTTCAAAACGATCCGGTCATGCCGGGCTGTCTCGGGCTGGACGCCATGTGGCAACTCGTGGGCTTTTACCTCGGCTGGATGGGCGGCCCCGGACGCGGGCGGGCGCTAGGCGTGGGTGAAGTCAAATTCCGCGGCCAAGTGCTGCCGCACCATAAACTGGTCACTTATCGCATCCATCCCAAGCGGGTCATCCTGCGCAAGTTGGTCATGGGAATCGCGGATGCCGAAATGGAGTGCGACGGCAAAGTGATCTACGAAGCCACCGATCTTCGGGTGGGTTTATTCACTTCCACAGACGATTTCTGAGGGAGTTTGCAGATGAAGCGTGTAGTCGTGACGGGACTGGGCATCGTATCCAGCCTAGGCAACAACCAACAAGAAGTGCGGGACTCTCTCTATGAAGGACGCTCTGGCATCCGCTTGAGTGAGGAATACCGCGACATTAAATTTCGCAGCCATGTCCACGGGCCGATCAACTTGGACCCTGACGAGTTGATCGACCGCAAAATCCGCCGTTTCATGGGCGAAGGGGCCGCGTACAATTACATCGCCATGCAGGAAGCCATCCTTGACGCCGGCCTGGAGGAAAGCGATGTGTCCAATCCGCGCAGCGGCTTGGTCATGGGCTCTGGCGGCCCTTCCACGGCCAACTTGTTGCTGGCCTGGGACACGTTCCGCGAGAAGGGGGTCAAGAAAGTCGGGCCTTACATGGTGCCGCGCACCATGTCCAACACCAACTCCGCCTGCCTGGCCACCCCGTTTAAAATCAAAGGCGTCAACTATTCCATCAGTTCCGCCTGCGCCACTAGCGCCCATTGCATCGGCAACGGCATGGAGCTGATCCAGCTCGGCAAGCAGGACATCGTCTTCGCCGGCGGCGGCGAAGAGTTGCATTGGACGTTGAGCGTGTTGTTCGACGCGATGGGGGCTTTGTCCTCGAAATACAACGACACCCCGGAAACGGCGTCCCGTCCTTACGACGAGACCCGCGACGGCTTCGTGATTTCCGGCGGCGGCGGCGTGCTCGTGCTGGAAGAGCTGGAACACGCCCAGGTGCGCGGCGCGAAGATTTATGGCGAGCTGACCGGCTACGGCGCGACCTCCGACGGCTACGACATGGTGCAGCCCTCGGGCGAAGGCGCGGTGCGCTGCATGCGGCAAGCCATGGCCATGATCGACAACCCCCGCATCGACTACATCAATGCCCACGGCACCAGCACGCCCGTCGGCGACATCCGCGAATTGCAAGCGGTGAAAGAGACCTTCGGCGACGCGGTGCCGCGCCTTAGCTCCACCAAGTCGCTGTCCGGCCATGCCTTGGGCGCGGCGGGCGTGCATGAGGCGATTTACTCGCTGATCATGCTGGGCGGCGATTTCATCAGCGCCTCGGCCAACATCGCCCAGCTCGACCCCGGCGCGGAAGGCGTTCCGGTGGTGCGCGAGCGCATCGAACAGGCCGGCCTCAACACGGTGATGTCCAATAGCTTCGGCTTTGGCGGCACCAACGCCACGTTGATTTTCCAGCGGTATGCCGGATAAGCAAGCGGCGGCGCTGCCCTTGGACGAAAAGCAGCGCTTTGAATTCAACAAACTGAAAAAGCGTTTGCGCAGGCTAGTCGGCGAAGCCATCGCCGATTATGGGATGATCGAGCAGGGCGACAAAGTCATGGTCTGCCTGTCCGGCGGCAAGGATTCCTACACGCTGCTGGACATCTTGTTGAGCCTCAGGCTCAATGCGCCGGTGAATTTTGATATTGTGGCGGTCAACCTCGACCAAAAGCAGCCGGGCTTCCCCGCCGACGTGCTGCCGCGCTATCTCGAATCCATCGGCGTTCCCTACCACATCATCGAGCAAGACACTTACAGCGTCGTCAAGCGCGTCGTGCCGGAAGGCCAAACCACCTGCGGCCTGTGTTCGCGCCTTAGGCGCGGCGCTTTATACCGCTACGCCAGCGACAACGGCGTGACCAAAATCGCGCTGGGCCACCACCGCGACGATATTCTGGAAACGTTTTTCCTCAACCTGTTCCACGGCGGCAGCCTGAAAGCCATGCCGCCGAAGCTCCTCAGCGACAACCGCCGACACATCGTCATCCGGCCTTTGGCTTACTGCAAAGAACGCGACATCGACGCCTACGCCCAAGCCCGCGACTTCCCCATCATCCCCTGCAATCTGTGCGGCTCGCAAGCCAACCTCCAGCGCCAGGCCATGAAAGACATGCTGCAAGACTGGGGCAAGCGCTTTCCGGGCCGGCTGGACACGATGTTCGGCGCCTTGAAAAACGTCGCCCCGTCCCATCTAGCCGACCCTTCCGTATACGATTTCGCCAATTTGGAGAGCTTGCGCGAGGCAGCGGGCCTGGCGCAAGACGACGCCGAAGAGCTGGACATTCTGGCGCTGTGACTAGCGACTTGGCCGTTGCGTCAATCAGCTTGCCAACTTTGAACTCGCCAAGCGGTTGAGGCTGACGCCCTGCTCCGCCGCCTGCAACGCCAGCCGCCGGTGCAAATCCGGCGGTATGCGCACCCGGAACTCGCCGCTGTAACGCTTTTCCGCCAGGGGTTCAGGGATGGCTTCGCCGTTAGCGGCCAGGTCGGCGGCCACTTCGGCGACCACCTGCCGGATGCCGACCAGCGCCGCCTCGGGCGTGTCGGCCAGCCAGCTTAACGAGGGAAACTCAGTACACAATCCCACATGTTCGCCGTCTTCCGGCGACCAGGTCACGCGATAGGTGTAATGGGCGACATTCATACCGATTTGCCTTGCAATTTGTCGATGGCCCGCAGCACTTGGCGCACTTGATAGGGTTTGGCCTTGCCGTGGTCGTTTTGGATGTTGACGCGGGGATCGCCGGGCCACGGGGTCTTAAACACCCGGTGGCTGCCGCCGCCATTCCGGGCTGCTCCAAACAACGCTTCGCAAACTTTGCACAAGTCGGCGAAGCGGACGTTCGCGGGTTCCCGGCGCATTTGCTCGATGAGGGTGTCGATTTCAGCCATGGCGCAATGGTGCCAATAGTGGAACCCCCTGTCAATTGTTGTGCGGGTTCCCAAGCTCCAGGTTCCGCTGGCTCCCAACCTCCGGGTTGGGAACGAGGACAAGATCCGCATTGCACGGAGTCCAAAGCTTGCTTTGGGCGTCTTGGATCGCGTCCAAAGCAAGCTTTGGACTCCGGATTTTCCGCTGGTTCCGAGCGTCATTCCAAGCGCACACCCAGCTTGCCCGGCTGGGCGGTCAGGGTGATTTCCTTGCCGGCCCGCAGGATCGTCAAGGGGATGGCGGGGGTTTTGGTTAGGCTGGTCATCTCGATGAGCCGGGTGTTGAGGGTGAACTTTTCGCCGGCATAGTGGGTAATCACATCGCCCGGCTGCAAGCCCAAAGCCTCGGCTTGGCTGCCGGGCACCACGCCAGCCACCCGCACTTGCTGCCAACCGGCCCGCACAGCCGCCCATTCCTCGGCGGTGTAGCCGGCATCCAAGCCCAGGGAGTCTAGGCGCTGGGCGATGGCTGGCGGTTTTAGCTTTTGGGCGGTGAGGAGGGTTTGGTAGTTGCCGAAATCATCGCGCAGATACGGCAGTTCGTGACCGGCGGCGCGGGTGGATTTCAGCCGGATCACCACCGCCCTGCGCATCAGCGGCTCCGCCTCGGCCAGCCGGTTCGTAGTCTGCAATAACCGGGCGAGGTTGTTGAGGGCGGTGGCAACGTTCGGATGATCTGGCCCGTAGCTTTTCTCGAATATCTCCACCACCCGGCGTATCAGCGGCTCCGCCTCCGTCAGTCGGCCAGTGGCCTTCAACAACTGGGCGAGGTTGTTGATGTTAGCGGCGACCATGGGATGTTCGGCTCCCAAGCTTTTCTCGTCGATTGCCAAAACCCGACGCATCAGTGGCTCCACCTCCGCCAGCCGGTTCGTGTCATACATCAACATGGCGAGGTTGTTGAGGGCGATGGCGACATTCGGATGCTCCGGCCCGTAGCTTTTTTCGAATATCCGAACAACCCGGCGCATCAACGGCTCTGCCTCCGCCAGCCGGTTCGTGGCCTTCAACAACTGTTCGAGGTTGTTGAGGGCGATGGCGACATTCGGATGCTCCGGCCCGTAGCTTTTTTCGAATATCCGAACAACCCGGCGCATCAGCGGCTCCGCCTCCGCCAGCCGGTTCGTGTCCTTCAGCAACAGTGCGAGGTTGCCGAGGGCGGTGGCGACACTGGAATGCTCCGGCCCGTAGCTTCTCTCTTTTATCGCCAAAGCCCGGCGCATCAGCGGCTCCGCCACCGCCGGCCGGTTCGTGTCCTTTAGCAATTGGGCGAGGTTTATAAGGGAGCTGGCGACATCGGGATGCTCCGGCCCATAGTTTTTCTCGTTGATTGCCAGCGCCTGTCGAAACAGCGGCTCGGCCTCGGCCCAGTGGCCCTGTTGCCAGTATAAAATAGCCAAAGAATTCATGGCATTGGCCTTGTCTTTATCCTTTTCCGCCAAAGCCACCGCCGCCTGCAACTCGGGTTGGGCCTCGGCGTAATGGGCCGAGTCTGTCAGCAGATTTCCCAAACGCCAGCGCGTCTTCCACCACTTAGACATTGCTTTCGCCGCTTTGCGCAGTGAGGCAAGCGCTTGATCCCATTGGTAGCGGGTTTGATGCAGATCGGCTTTGAAGAACAAGGCATCAACATCTTGCCGCAGTTTTTCCTCAGCCGCATCGACGGCAACCCTATGTTGCTCTATACGTGCGCCGCTTTCGGATTCATGGCTTTCAAGGTAGGCCAGAGCGTCGTCCGTACCCTTTTGGCTTAAAATTTCCTTGGCTTCCCTCACCGTTTCACCGGTAAGCCCGTCAAGGTCTTCGACGAGTTCATTCACCCGTCCTAATTCCATTTCCCGCCACCGTTCCAAATCTCTGATAACTTCCCAGTTCTTGCCATCCTTAGAGGCATCCGCCTTTTTTTGTTCAAAGGTTTTTTGAATATCCGAGCGAAAGTAGGCTGCCAAGGCATCGCGGTTTTGAGTTTGCTGGACGGCGGTGGCGGTTTGCTGTGGGTTCTGTTGGGTCTGATAGATGAGGTAAACCCCGCCGCCCAGCACCAGCGCGGCAAAGCCGATCAAACCATAACGCCAGCGCCGATTGGATTGCCACAACCCCGGAAAGCCGCCAATCCGGTCGCGGAGGTCATGCAGCAAGCCGGTGTGTGCGGCTTGGGTCTCGCGGATCGCGTCCAGCCGCTGGCCCATGTCGTCGAAGCGGGCGTCCAGATAGGTTTTCAGTTCGGCGAAGCCGGCGGCGAGGCTGGCGCGGAAATCGTCCAAGGCCGGCGCGGGCAGCCGCGCCAGCGCCGGGCTTAATTCCGGGTGGACAAGGTTGAGTTGCTGTTTGAGTTCGGCCAGGGTTTCGGCGACGTAGATGTTGAACACTTTGGGCCGGTCTTTGACGGTTTCGCGGAAGAACCAGCACCAGGCCGTGTACAGGCTGATGCGCTGGCCGTCTGCGTCCAGCGGCCAGCCTTCTCGCAGATACTCGTCCAGCAGCGGCGGCCGGCCGGGCTGGGCGGCGAGTTCCACGGCGATCCATTGCGCCACCGCTTGTTGCAATTGATCGCCGCGGCCAGCCGGCGGGGTTTCGTCCAGCAACGCGTCCACGTTGGCGGCTTGCAGGTTGCGGGCGGCGAGGCGGGCCAGCGCTGGGTCGTCGTCGATGAGCTTGGCGAGAGCGTTGATCCAAGCGCGTTCGGCGCTGTCCACGTCCGTCCACAACGGCACATGCAGCAAGGCGGTGAGGACGGTGGGCGTGCGGGCTTCCGGGTGTTTTAGCTGGCGGCGCAATTCGGCGAGGAACGGCAAGCCGGGCTGCTGGCTAGACGCCAAAGCCAGCGCCAGGCTATGCAAAGCTTGCCTGAGCGCGTCGGTGACGGCTTGCCTTAGATCGTGGTTGGCGGGGAGTTGGCCGTCGTTGAACTTGGCGGCGAGGATGTCTTCCAGCCGCTTCAGGCCGAGGTCGGCACGGGCGGCGAGGATGTTGGAGACCATGCCCCAGACGAACGCGCCTATGGTCTCGAAGCCTAGATATTTGATCAATTCCATGGGCGCAACTCCTCTGTGCGCGGGGGTTGGGTTAGTCGGGGATATTGTTAGGGATTTCGCTGGTGCCGACAATCAAGCCGCGCACGGGACGCTATCAGCGCGGCTTGTGTCGGTTCCGCTGAAGCCGCGGCCGGAGATACCGGATCTGTTGGAGCGGGCGGGGCAACCGGCCAGCTAAGTTACTCTCTTTGGCACCGAAGCTGCTAAGATATTCCCTCTTGTCCAACGGCCGCCCGGTCTTAAGGCAAGCGGCGATCCTGTCGCCCCATCCCTAACCACCCTAATGACTAAAAAAAGGTATTTATCATGAGTGTAGCTGCCAAAGCCTGTGAGCAATGCCGTTCCCAGCGCACCACCATCGGCAAGCGTTTTTACTCGCTGCCCGCCTGGCGCCGTTATGTCGGCTCGTTGCTGATCTATCTGCCGATGTTCGTGTCGCTGCCGTTTGTGTTGATCGGCGCCTGGGTGTTGTATGCGCATTTGCGCGTCCTGGGGGCCAAGAACCTCAAGGGTTACTGGGATTTCCTCCCCGACTGGTCGACCCACCGCTACAGCAAGCTGTCCGACCAAATCACGTTTAAGATGGATTACACAGCGCCTTGGGCCAGTGCCAAGGCTTTCTGGATGTTTAATTGCAATTTCTATTGCCCGTTGAGCGTGGGCCTGTACGAATGGTCAACCTACCTGGTCAAGACCGTCGAAAACTTCTGGTGCCCGTTCTACCACAACCGCAAGGAAACGTACGCCGACTCGGCCATCGACCAGTCTTATTGGCACCTGAGGCCGGAAAATCGTGAGCTGCTGGATCCGGAAGACCGCGACTGCGGCCTATGGAATGAAGACGCGGGCAAAGGCAAAGGCTAACCGGTAAGCGCGCAAGCCCCGGCCGGGGCTTAGGCTCAACCGGTGAAAACGTCCTTGCGATGGCGAATTTCCGCGAACACCCGCCAATTGTCCGCGGTCTCCAGATGCAGGCGGTGACGGATGGCCAGGCTCTCCGGGCGCAGGAAGGGGTTCGCCGCCAACTCCTCTTCCAGCAGGAAAGGCACGGTCGGCAAGCCGCGCGCCCGCAAGGCCCGCACCCGGCTCAGGCGCTCCGCCAGAGCCGGGTTGCCAGGCTCGACGGTCAAGGCGAAGCGCCCGTTGGCTTCGGTGTACTCGTGGGCGCAGTAAACACGGGTCGCGGCGGGCAGGGCGCGGATTTTCTCCAAAGACGCCCACATCTCCTCGGCATGGCCCTCGAACAGCCGTCCGCAGCCTAAGCCAAACAAAGCGTCTCCGCAAAACAGCGCGGCGTCCTCGGCAAACCAAAAGGCGATATGGCCTGAGGTGTGGCCGGGGACATCCAATACCCGCGCCTCCGTCGCCCCCAAACCGATGACATCCCCCTCGGCGACCTCCACGTCAATGCCGGGAATGCGCTCCTTGTCCCGCGCCATGGCGACGACGGCGCAGCCGGTCGCCCGCTTCAGCGCCAAATTGCCGCCGACATGGTCGCCGTGGTGGTGGGTGTTGAGGATGTGGGTCAGCTTCCAGCCTTTTTCGTCCAGCGCCTTCAGCACTGGCCCTGCCAGCGCCGGGTCGATGGCCGCCGTCGCCCAACCGTTGGGCTCATGCACCAGATAGATGTAGTTGTCCGTCAGCACGGGGATTTGCAGAATTTCGAGCATGGTGGCTTCCTGGGGTAAACATCTGTCGCCGCAGCGGGCAGGTTGCCACAAGCCGGGCGGCTTGTGAATCCGCTGTTTGCGCTACAATCGCACAGGCCTTTCCACTACAATCGCCGCGAGGCAGCCACGGTTGCGGCCAGTTCATATTTTTAGCGACATTTCAGGAAACCCAGGCTCCATTATGATGCGAATTATTACAATTTCTGGCGATATCGGGGGCGGCAAATCCGCCGTGTCCAAGTGCTTGGAGGGCTTGCTGGGATACGGGGTCATCGGCACGGGCGCGATACAGCGGGAGATAGCGAAAAAAAGGGGGGTGACCACTTTGGAACTCAACCAGCTATCCATCACCGACCCGAGTATCGACGAAGAAATTGACGGCTTTGTCATTCACCTGGGGCAAAGCGGCAGCGATATTATCATCGACTCCCGGCTGGCCTGGCATTTCATCCCGGCGTCTTTCAAAGCGTTTCTAATTGTCGATCCGCTCATCGGCGCGCAGCGGGTTTTTGCCGACCGCCGCGCCGAGGAGAAAAACCCCACCCTGGCGCAGACCCTGGACAATAACCGCCAACGCCAGCAACTCGAACTGGCGCGGTTCAAACATCTGTATGCGGTGAATTTCCGCGACTTTGCCAATTATGACACGGTCATCGACACGTCCTATTCGCCGCCCGCCGCGATTGCGGCCAAGCTCGCCGAGCTGTACGCGATGGCGCTGCGGCAAGAGGCCTTTCCCCGAGCCTGGGTCAATGCGCGCAGGCTGGTGCCGACGCGGGCGATACCGGCCGAGGCGGCCGCCGAAATCGCCGCGATCCGCGAGTCGATACGCCGCGACGGCTTTGATTACGGCCAGCCCATCGCCTGCGTGTGCCACGAGGATTTCCTCTATATCCGCGACGGCCATAAGCGAGCGCTCGCCGCGCATCTCGAAGGCGTGGATCTCCTGCCCTGTTCGCTGGCGAGCGGGGAAGCCGGGCGCGGGCCGGACGCTGCGGCGCGTGCGCCGGCCTGGCGGGTCGATTGGCAGGAAGCCTTGGGCGACGAGCCCGGCCATGCTTGATAATGCCTGCTTGCGCCATGGGCCGACTGCTTGACCGGCGTGCTGTCGCGCCAAAGCCACGATGAAGCCGGTGCTTGCGGGGTTTCGGGCCGTTTTTGCGACCGTCCGCAGCGGCCTGGCGCGGGCGGCGCTGGGCGCGGCCCTGTGGCTTGCCGCTGGACCGGCGGCGGCAATCGACTGGTCTTTCAAAAGCTTCGGCACCTTGGCCGCCATCGGCACCGACAGCGATAACATTGGCTTCCGCCGCGATTACACCCAATCCAGCGGCGCGACCGCCGACTGGGGGTATGGCACCGACTCGCGGCTGGGCTTGCAGCTCGACGCGGACTTTAACCAGGAATTCCACGCCGCCGTGCAATGGCTTGCCCGCAACCATGCGGGCAATTTTTTCGAGCAAAATCTGGACTGGGCGTTTCTGCGCTGGCGGCCCCGCGAGGATTTGGATCTGCGCCTGGGCCGCCTGGGCTTCGATGCTTTTCTGCTGTCGGACTACCGCAATGTCGGCTACGCCTATCCGTGGATGCGCCCGCCCGCCGAATTTTACGGCCCGTTGTTCACCTACCATTTCGACGGCGCCGACATCGCCAAGAAATTTAAGCTAGGCGAAGCCTATCTGACGGTAAAAGGCTACGCCGGCCATAGCCTTGACGACACGCTGGCGCAGCAGCCGGGCGCGACGGTCGCCCCTTTGGAAATGGCGCTGTTCGGCGGCAATCTGGTTTATGAATGCGACAATTGGCGGGCCCGTCTAGGCTACACCCACCTCACCCCGCTGCAAAACCTGCCGCTGCGCCCCTTGCATGCCGCGCTGGAAAACCCGCAAGTCCAGGCGGCGTGGCCGGGTGCCGCGTCGGTCTTCGACGCCTTGGCTATCGAGGGCCGGCAACTGCATTTCAGCGCCATCGGCTTGGCTTACGACGACGGCATCTGGCCGGTGCAGGCGGAAGCCGCTTATATCAGCTCGAACATCGCCTGGCTGCCCGACATCGCCACCGCCTACCTCAGCGCAGGCCGCCGCCTGGAGCGCGTGACCACCTATGCCTTATTCGGACTGGGGCAATCCCTGCATTACCATGTGCCCGTGCGCCAGCCCCTGCTGCAAACGCCCGCCTTGGCCAGTTTGACCAACAGCGTTGACCGTCTGCTCAATAGCAACGGCGTGGATCAGTTATCCGCCTCCCTGGGAGCGCGCTGGGACGTGCATGAAAACATCGCCCTCAAGGCGCAATGGAGCCATTTCTGGCTAGGCGGCAACGGCACGCTGTATTGGCTGGAATTGAAAAACCCGCTGCCCAAGCAGGTCAATGTCTGGTCTTTCGGCGTGGATTTCGTGTTCTAAGCCGTCCGCCCCGGCAGTGCGCATAGTAAGCCGCCGATCTCAGGCAACGGCAAGTCGGCGGGCGGCCCTCATGACTTCAGCCCGGCAACAATGCGACAATACCGGCAACGGAATACCCCGCCGCCATTGGCCCCTTAACCCACTCACCGCGTAAACAAACAGCATGCGGCAAATTGCTGCAAGGTATCCGCATCATTCCACGCCAACCGGGCCGCGCCACGCCGCCGGGAGGCCTTTGCGCACTTTCGCGCTGGGCCTGGCGCTTGCGCTGGCGGCCCTGCCGGCCTTGGGGATCGACTGGTCGCTCAAAGCCTTCGGCACCTTGGGCGCCATCGGCACCGACACTGACAACCTCACGTTCGTCCGCGACCAGAGCCAGACCCAAGGCGCGACCCGCGATTGGGGGGGCAACGTCGATTCAAGGTTGGGCTTGCAAGTGGATGCGGATTTCAACAGGGAATTCCACGCCATGGCGCAATGGGTGGCCCGCGACCACGCGGGCAACTTTTTCGAGCAGAACCTGGACTGGGCCTTCCTGCGCTGGCGCCCCCGCGACGACTTGGATCTGCGCTTGGGGCGCATGGCACTCGATGTCTTCCTGATGTCGGATTACCGCAATATCGGCTATGCCTACCTGTGGATGCGCCCGCCTGAAGAATTTTACGGCCTGCACAGCATCTACCATTTCGACGGGGCGGACATCGCCAAAAAATTCCGTGTCGGCGAGGGGCAGTTGACGCTCAAAGGCTACGCCGGCCATAGCTCGGTGTTTGACGCCTACGACGCGCAATATGAATATATGCTATGGGGCGCCAACCTGGTTTATGAAACCGGCAATTGGCGGGCCCGCATGGGCTATTACCAGGTGCAAGAGCTAAAGAATCCCGAGCCGGCGGACCATATCGCCCTGCTTGACAGCCTGGCGGCAACCTGGCCCGGCATCCAGTCCGTCGCCAATTATTTGCGCGCCCCCGACAAACGCGCGCATTACGGCTCCATCGGCGTCGCCTACGACGATGGCGTTTGGCCGCTGCAAGCGGAGGTTAGCTACATGGACTCGGCCTTGATTGGCTTTCCCAACCGGGTCAACGGCTACCTCAGCGTGGGCCGCCGTTTCGGCAAGCTAACCCCGTATTCCCTGTATGGCTTCGAGCAATCCCTGACCCGCCGGATCACCATCCCCGCGCCGCCGCCGCAGAGTTCGGACTTGCTAGGCCTGCGCAACGACATCGACCAGGGGCTCAACCGCAACGTGGATCAAATGTCGCTATCCTTGGGCATGCGCTGGGACGTTTACGAAAACATCGACCTCAAGGCGCAATGGAGCCATTTCTGGCTAGGCGGCAACAACAGCCCCGTGCAATGGCTATATCCCCAGCCGCCGTTGCCCAACCAAGTCAACGTCTGGTCCTTCAGCGTGGACTTCGTGTACTAGCCATGCGAAGACTCCTGCCTCTTGCCGCGTCGCTCCTGCTCGCCCCGGCCACCCTGGCCGACGTGGCGGTGATCGTCCACGCCAAAAACACCATCGCCACGCCGCCCCCTAAAGAGGTGCAAGACATCTTCCTGGGCCGCACGCGGGCATTTGCCGACGGCCGCTTTGCAATGCCCATCGACCAGTCCTCGCCGTTGCGCGCCGAATTTTACCAGGCGCTGACCGCCCGCCCCATCGAGCAGATCAACGCCTACTGGGCGCGGCTGCTGTTCAGCGGCCAGGCTTCGCCGCCGAGGCAACTGGCCGACGACGCCGCCGTGCTGAAAATCGTGCGCGAGAACGAGGCGGCCATCGGCTATGTCGATCCTGCCCACATCGACCGCTCCGTGCGCGTGCTGCTGCTATTAAAGCCATGAGCCGCCGGAAACAGCGCTATCTGCACCGCAAACTGGCCGTTTCCGTGTTCTGGGCGGCACTGCTGTTCGCCGTTTTCATCGCCATCCTGTCCTTCTTCGCCGAGTTCAAGCGGGCCAGCGACAAGAACCGCGTCATGCTGGCCCAACTGCTGGACACGGTGGAAAGCACCGCCGCCATCGCGGCCTACTCGGGCAACCGCGCCATCGGCGAAGACGTGCTAAAAGGCTTGCTGCGCAATGACATCGTCCACGAGGCACGGCTCCAGGCCGACCAAAGCCTGGACTTGCGCCTCGCCCGCGACGGCCCGTCCGTCGCGCAAACCGAACTTGTCCGCACGCTACACTCGCCGTTTGGCGAAGGCGAGGCCATCGGCACCCTCACCGTCGTCCCCGAAACCAGCTTCAGCCTCGAAGAGGCCCGCGACAGCGCCCTGCTTGGCGCACTGAACTCGGCCGCGGTGATCGGCTTGACCGCCATGATCCTGCTTGTGCTGGTGCGCAATTCGCTGTCCCGCCCGCTGACCAAGGTTTCCGATGCGCTGCACGCCATCAAGGCGGGCGAAGCCGAACGCCTGGACGCCTTGCCGCAAAACCAGAACGACGAACTGGGCCAGCTCGTGCAAGACATCAACAGCCTGCTGGACAAGGTGCAGGAAAAATTCAAGGACGAACGCCGGCTGCTGCGGCAAATCCAGGCGGTGGAGCGGCAATTGCGCAGCATCTTTGAAAACACCAGCGCCGGGATTTTCCTGCTCGACGGGCGCGGCCGCTTGCAAGCGGCCAACCCCACCCTAGGCCGGGTGCTTGGGCTGCCTGCGGCGGAGGCCGACGCGCTGCTCGGCGAGGATTTTCCGGGGCAGGCTTTCGCCACCGCGAAGCCCTTCATCGCCCTGATGCGCCAGGCCGACGAATGCGGCCAAGTGGTCGCGGCGGATCTGCCATTGCGCAACCACGGCACCGCCTCGGCCAACGCCTGGGTGCATTGCCTGCTCTCCCGGCACACCGACAGCGAAGGCGCGTTATGCTTTGAAGGCGTGGTCTATGACATCACCGAGCGCCGCGCCCTGGAAATGAGCGTCAGGCATGAGGCTGACCACGACCCCTTGACCGGCTTACGCCGCCGCCAGGCGATTGAGCGGGATCTGGCAACCTTGCTAGAGGCGGCGCAGGCGAGCGAAAGCCGGCATGTCGTGATGCTGCTGGATCTGGACAATTTCAAAGATGTCAACGACAGCTATGGGCACAGCGCCGGCGACATCGTCCTGGTGGAAACCGCCCGGCGGCTCAGATCCTGCGTGCGTGCCAGCGACTGGGTGGCGCGGCTGGGCGGCGACGAATTCATGATTGTGCTGGTGGACTGCGTGCCTTTGGGGCGCGCCAGCGACATCGCCCGGCACATCGTCTACGCCGTCACCCTGCCCATCCCCCTAGGGCCGCAACAGGAAGGCCAGGTCGGCGTCAGCATCGGCATCGCCATCCATGACCAAGCGCACCAGACCTTGGGCGACCTGTTCCAAGCCGCCGACCTGGCGATGTACGAAGTCAAGCGCCAAGGCAAGAACGGCTATGGGATGGCGGGGCCGGACGGGGTGGTCAAAGTCGAGAAGATTGGCACCGGCCGGGCGAGTTAAGAATACCTTGCAAGGCACGGATAGCCTGCTGCGCAACGCGGAATTCTCCATCAGCCTTCGGGCGGCGTCCACCTCAACACCGGGCGCCTGGCCGCCTGGGTTTCATCCAGCCTGCGCAACGGCGTGTGCCGGGGGGCGGCATGGAAGAACTCCGTGTCACCGGCTTGGGCTTGCTCGGCAAACCGGCGCAGCACGGCGATAAACTGATCCAAGGTTTCGCGGCTTTCGGTTTCGGTCGGCTCGATCAGCAACGCGCCATGGACGACCAGCGGGAAATACATGGTCGGCGGATGGAAGCCTTCGTCCAACAGGGCTTTCGCCAGATCCAACATGCTCACGCCAGTGTCCTTCAGGAAGCGGTCGTCAAACAGCGCCTCGTGCATGCACGGGCCCGCGAACGGCGCGGTCATGAGGTCTTGCAAACTCGCCAACAGGTAATTGGCGTTCAGCACCGCGTCGCCGGAGACTTGCCACAGCCCGTCCGCGCCGTGACTGAGCATATAGGCCAGGGCGCGGACGAACATGCCCATCTGCCCATGGAAGCCTTTCAAGCGGCCCACGCTGGCCGCGCCTGCGCCGTCGCGATGTTCGACGAGGCGGAAGCTTTCACCTTCGCGCACAACCCAAGGCAACGGCGCGAAACGGGCCAGTTCCTCGCTCAACACCACCGGCCCGGCACCAGGGCCGCCGCCGCCATGCGGCGTGGAAAAAGTCTTGTGCAGATTGATGTGCATCGCGTCGATGCCTAAATCCGCCGGCCGCACCCGGCCCACGATGGCGTTGAAATTCGCCCCGTCGCAGTAAAAATACGCCCCGGCGGCATGCACGGCCTCGGCGATTTCGATCATGTCGCGCTCGAACAGGCCGCAGGTGTTCGGGTTCGTCAGCATGATCGCCGCCACGTCTGGCCCCAATTTAGACCTGAACACATCCAAATCCACGCGGCCTTGCGCGTTGGCGGGCAAAGTCTCGACGCTGAAACCCAGCGCGGCGGCGGTCGCCGGGTTGGTGCCATGGGCCGACTCCGGAGCCAGGACTTTGCTGCGCGTTTCGCCACGCGCCTTAAGCGCCGCTTTGATGACCGCCATGCCGCAGAATTCGCCATGCGCCCCCGCCGCCTGCGCCATCGCCACCGCCGGCATACCAGTCAAGGTTTTCAGCCAAAACGCCAGTTGGTCGATCAAGGCCAACGCGCCCTGCACGGTGGACAGCGGTTGCAGCGGATGCAAATCGGCCAGCCCCGGCAGCCGCGCCAGTTTCTCGTTCAGGCGCGGGTTGTGCTTCATCGTGCAGGAGCCCAGCGGGTAAAACTGCCCGTCGATGCTGAAATTCTTCTGGCTCAGACGGGTGTAATGGCGCACCACTTGCGGCTCGGACAAGCCCGGCAAGCCGATCTTGCCTGCGCGCCGCAGCCCGCCTAGCCGATCTTGATAATCAGGAATCGCCGGCAAATCCACGCCGCAACGGCCTTCCTGGCCTTGTTCAAAAATCAAAGGCTCAGGCAGATTCAACGCGCCGGCAGCGCCAATTTCGCCAGTCGGGCGGGTGGGTCGGCCTTGCGGGTTCATAAGCACCTCCTCAATAGTTCGACAAAGGTCTGCATCTCTGCGACCGTGTTGAGCTCCGTCACCGCCACCAGCAGCAAGTTTGCCAACTCGGGGCGGTCAGGATACAGCCGACTGGCCGGCACGCCGGCCAACAACGGAAAGCCAGCCAATTTCTCCACCAACTCCGCCGCCGGCGTGGGCAATTCGACGGTGAATTCATTGAAGAAACTATCATTGATGATCCGACAACCCGGCACTTCGCCAAGCATCGCGGCCAATTGCACCGCCTGGGCATGGTTCAATTCGGCCAGTTGCCGCAAGCCGTCCTCGCCGAGCAGGCTCAAATGCATACTAAACGCCAGAGCGCACAGCCCGGAATTCGTGCAAATATTGCTAGTCGCCTTTTCGCGGCGGATATGTTGTTCGCGGGTGGACAAGGTCAGCACATAGCCGCGCCGGCCTTCGGCGTCCACCGTCTGGCCGCACAGTCGGCCTGGCATCTGCCGCAGATAGTGCTGCTTACAGGCGAACAGGCCGACATGCGGGCCGCCGAAGCCTAAGGCATTGCCGATGCCCTGGCCTTCGGCGACGACGATGTCCGCGCCCATCGCGCCCGGTGGCCGCAACAAGCCCAGCGCGACGACTTCCGTGACCACCACCACCAGCAACGCGCCGAGTGCATGGCAAGCGTCCGCCAGCGGCGTGAAATCGCGCAGGCGTCCAAAAAAACCCGGGTTTTGCACGACCACGCAAGACGTTTCCGCGTCCAGTTGTTCGATCAAACGCTCGATTTGCAACCGTCCCGGCTGGAACGGATCGGGCTCTATGGCATCGACAGCAAAACCGGTGGCGCGGGCCATGGTCTGCACCACGTCGCGGTAATGCGGATGCAGCCCGCCGGACAGCAAAGCCTTGCGCCGCCCGGTGACGCGGTTTGCCATCATCACCGCCTCGGCGCAAGCCGTCGCGCCGTCATACAACGAAGCATTGGCGACGTCCATGCCGGTCAACAAGGCCACCTGGGTTTGAAACTCGAACAAGGCTTGCAAGGTGCCTTGGCTGACTTCCGGCTGGTAAGGCGTGTATGAGGTCAAAAACTCGCCGCGCAGCAGCAACTGATCCACGCTGGCCGGCACATGGTGGCGATATGCCCCCGCGCCGAGAAACGCGGGACAAGCGCCGGCGCTCAGATTTCTTGCCGCCAGTTCACTGACAATCCGCTCGACGGCGAATTCGCCCAGATGCTGCGGCAGATCCGGCAACGGCCCCGGCAAGCGGGCGGCGACGGGCACATCGACGAACAAATCCTCCACCGCCTCCACGCCGATGCGTTGCAGCATCAAACGGCGGTCGGCGTCGGTCAGGGGTAAATAGCGCATGATTCCTCCCACGGTTGTATTGCACTGCCATTAAGTTAAGCCGTTCGTGGTGAGCTTGTCGAACCATGAACGGCTTAACTTCCAACGGGTTGGATTTTTCCGTTCCCCCTTCGACAAGGCTCTCCTGAGCGTAGCCGAAGGGCTCAGGGCGAACGGAAAAATTCTTAACTTAATGGCGGTGACGGTTGTATTGGGCTAACGCACATAGCGATGCGGCACAAACGGCAACGCGACCACCTGCCCCGGCAAAGCCTGGCCGCGCACCATCAACTCGACCCCAGCGCCCAGCGCCGCCGCCACCGGTTCGACATAGCCCATGCACACCGGGCCGGACAGGCTGGGCGCGAAACCGCCGCTCGTCACCACGCCGACTTTGCGCCCATCGACCTGGATGTCCGTGCCCTCGCGGGCCAGCGCCTTGCCCAAAGGCCGGATACCCACGCGCAGACGCGCCGGGCCTGCGGATAATTCATGGCGGATGATGGAAAAGCCGGGGAAGCCCCCTTCTTCGCGCCGCCGCTTGCCAATCACCCAGGCCAAGCCCGCCTCGACCGGCGTGACCGTTTCGTCCAAGTCATGGCCGTACAAAGGCAAACCCGCCTCCAGCCGCAAAGAATCCCGCGCCCCCAGCCCGATCATCTTTACCTCCGGCTGGGCCAGCAAGGCTTGCGCAAACGCTTCGGCATGCCCTGCGGCCAGGCTAATCTCAAAGCCGTCTTCGCCGGTGTAACCGGTGCGGCTGATGAGCGCCGACCCGAAGCCCTCCAGCGCATAGTCGGCGCAGCGCATGAAGGTCAATTGCGCCGGCGCGGCGCAAAACCGCGCCAACACCGCCGCCGCCTGCGGCCCCTGCAAAGCCAGCAAGGCGCGGTCTTCCAACAGCTCCACCTCGGCCTTGCCCGCCAAAGCAGCCTGGATATGCGCACAATCACGCGCCTTGCCGCTGGCATTGACCACCAACCACAAGCGCCGCCGCTCCACATCGTCAGCCGGGCGGGCCACCATCAAATCGTCGATGATACCGCCGCGCTCGTTGAGCAACAGCGAATAGCGCAACGCGCCGGGCCGCAAGCCGAGAATATCGCCAGGCACCAAGCGCTCGAAATGCGTGTACAAATCCGCATCGCCCTCGATGCGGATCGTGCCCATGTGCGAGACATCAAACAGCCCGGCGGCGGCGCGGGTGTGCAAATGCTCGGCGAGAATGCCCGGCGCGTAACGCACCGGCATCGCATAACCGGCGAAGGGCGTCAGCGTCGCCCCCAGCGCCTGGTGCAAACCATAAAGCGGCGTGTGTTTCCAGTCGGTATCGTTCATGGCATTACGCTCGTGCGGCAGAAAACCACATTGTAACAGCCCGCCCCGCCGACTCGCCGACCGCAACCGATTCGCCATTACCACCCGGAAGAAACAAGCCGTTCAGACCGCCCCGTCTTTCCTCCGCGCCGATACCGGTATAGTCTTAACCGTCCATTTCACCATTGCCTTAAGGAACCGCCCCATGTTCATCGCCATGAACCGCTTCAAAATCGCCCCAGGCCGGGAAGACGAATTCATCGCCCTGTGGAAAAACCGCGAATCCCGCCTGGAAGGCGTGCCCGGCTTCAAAACCTTCCACCTGCTGCGCGGCGCGAGCAACGAAGAACATACCCTGTTCGCCTCCCATTCCGTCTGGGAGACGTCGGCCGCCTTCGAGGCGTGGACACACTCCGAGGCGTTCCGGCAAGCCCACGCCAACGCCGGCGCGTCCAAAGGGCTTTACCTAGGCCACCCGCAGTTTGAAGGCTTTGAAGCCGTTGTATAGACGACACTGAACAGGCATTGCACCATGGTCGATGAAATCGAAGTGCCCACCGAACATTTGCACGAAAGCATCCACGAGGAATTTGAGCGCACCGAAGAAAAATGGATCTTGCGCGTCGCGCTGACGGCCGCGCTGCTGGCCGTGTTCGCCGCGATAGCCTCGCTCTATGCCGGCGACCACGCCAACGAAGCCATGCTGGAACAAATCAAAGCCTCGGATCAATGGTCGTATTACCAGGCCAAAAGCATCAAGTCCATGCTGCTGAAGAGCAAGACCGACTTGCTGAAGACCCTGGACAAGCCGGTGGACGCGAAAGACGAGGCGAAGCTGGAAGCGTACACGGTCGAACTGAAAGAAATCGAAGATAAAGCCCGCGAAGCCGAACGATCCTCGCACAGCAACTTCGCCCGCCACGTCATACTCGCCAAAGCCGTCACCGCCTTCCAAGTCGCCATCGCCCTCTGTGCCATCGCCGCGCTGACCAAGCGCAAATGGCTGTGGTATATCAGCATGGCAGCCGGCGGCGGCGGGCTGGTTTTGTTGGGCATCGCCTTCCACTGAGCGCTCCACCTACGTTTGCCGCAATGGCTGCGCGTCGCCCAAACTGAAAATTGCGGGCGGCGGACGATTGAGGCTTGACGAACACGGAAGAACATTGTTTAATGTCCGCTCTTAACGCAGGACGCGCCCAGGTAGCTCAGTTGGTAGAGCAGGGGATTGAAAATCCCCGTGTCGGTGGTTCGATTCCGCCCCTGGGCACCAAAGAATTCAAAGGCTTACTCGGTTTTCCGGGTAAGCCTTTTTTGTTGTCTGTGTAGTTTGGGGGCAACCGTGGCAAGCAAGACGGTGAACAACTCCGAGGCTGCCTTGATGCACTTCCGCTGCTTTCAATCTTTTGCGATGGCTTCCGGGCTGTTGCTAGTCATGGCGGGCGCGTACGGCGGCGGCGAGGCCGTGCTAGACATGTTTTTAAAAGCCCCATTCGCACCGAGCTTGTCGAAGTGCGCGGTTTTTCGAGGTGCCTTATACTTCTGAAGCCCCCATTTTCCCGGCTTGCCCGGCAAAAACCAAAGAGACCGCGACGTGCCCTTAACCCTCCCCCAGCTCGAACGCCACCTGTTCAAAGCCGCCGACATCCTGCGCGGCAAGATGGACGCCTCCGAATTCAAGGAATACATCTTCGGGATGCTGTTTCTGAAGCGCTGTTCCGATGTGTTCGACCAGCGCTTCGAAGACATCCTCAAACAGCAAAAGCTGGTCGGCAAGTCCGAGGCTGAGGCCCGGCAGATTGCCAATATGAAATCCTGGTACGGGACGAGTTTCTACGTGCCGGAGACTTCGCGTTGGGATTATTTGCTCAACGAGGCCCACCACAATGTCGGCGACTATCTGAACAAGGCGCTGGGCGGGTTGGAGTCCAACAACACCAGCCTGCACGACGTGCTGGAGCATATCGACTTCACCCGCAAAGTCGGCCAAGCCAAACTGCCGGACAAGAAGCTGCGCGAATTGATCGTGCATTTCGGCAAATACCGGCTGCGCAACGACGACTTCGAGTTCCCCGACCTGCTCGGCGCGGCCTATGAATTCCTGATCGGCGACTTCGCCGACTCCGCCGGTAAGAAAGGCGGCGAGTTCTACACGCCCCGCTCGGTGGTGCGGATGATGGTGCGGCTGGTCAAGCCGGAGGAACGGCAGCGCGTCTATGATCCCTGCTGCGGTTCCGGCGGTATGCTCATCATGGCGAAGGAATACATCGACGAGTTGGGTGGCAATGGCCGCAACCTGGAATTGTTCGGCCAGGAAGCCAATGGCGGCGTGTGGTCGATTGCCAAGATGAACATGCTGCTGCACGGCATTCCCGACGCCGACCTGGAAAACGACGACACGCTGGCCGAGCCGCGCCACACGGAAGGCGGCGAATTGCTGCGCTTCGACCGCATCCTGACCAATCCGCCGTTCTCCATCAATTTCGGCAACACCGACAAAGGCGCGGACGGCCAACCGGCGTGGACGCCCAAATTCCCCGAACGCTATCACTACGGACAAGTGCCGCTGGGCGCGAAGAAAGCCGATTTGATGTTCCTGCAACACATGGTGCATGTGCTGCGCGACGGCGGCATTCTTGCCACCGTCATGCCGCACGGCGTGTTGTTCCGGGGCGGCGAAGAAAAGACCATCCGCGCCGGGATGATCGAGGACGACTTGCTGGAAGCCGTGATTGGCCTTGCGCCCAATCTGTTTTACGGCACCGGCATTCCCGCCTGCATCCTGGTGCTGCGCCAGCGCAAAGGCAATGAAAGCGGCAAGCCGAAGGAGCGCCAAGGCAAGGTGTTATTCATCAATGCCGACCGCGAATACTTTGAAGGCCGGGCGCAGAATTACCTGTTGCCCGAGCATATCGAAAAGATCGTCGCCACCTATGAAGCCTTTGCCGAAGTGCCGGGCTTCTCCGCGCTTGTCGATTTGAAAATGCTCAAGGAAAACGGCTACAACCTCAACATCCGCCGCTACGCCGACAACGCCCCGCCGCCCGAGCCGCACGATGTCCGCGCCCATTTGCTCGGCGGCGTGCCGAAGGCCGAACTCGCCGCCAAAGCCGCGTTGTTCGCCGCCCATGGCTTCGACCCGCAAGCCGTGTTTGTCGAACGCGACGCACTTTACCTGGATTTCCGCCTGGGCCTAGCCAACAAACAGGCACTGAAACCCTTGGTCGAACAAAACCCCGGACTCACCGCCAAGGAAGCCGCGATCCGCGAGGCGTTTGAAACCTGGTGGGCCAAGCACAGCTCAGGCATTGTCCGCTTGGCCGGGGCGCAAAGCTTCGTCGCCTTGCGCAACGAATTGCTGGCAAGCTTCACCGCCGCGCTGGAACAAGTCGGCCTGCTGGACGCCTTCCAAGTGCGCGGCATCATCGCTGGATTTTGGTATCAAGCCAAATACGATTTCCTGACCTTGATGGCGCGGGGTTCCCATGGCGTGGTCGATGCGTGGCGCACCAGCATCGTCACCGCGCTGGAAGACAAAGCCAGCAAAGACAGCCCGCTGGAACACAAGCTGGTCAAATTCCTGATGGGCGGCTTTGTCGAGGAACTGTCCGAGTTGGAGGCAAAAAAGGCCGAACTCGACAGCCAAATCAAAGCCGCTACACCGACCGAAAGCGAAGACGAAGAAGGCGGCGAGGCGGCAGAAAGCGAAGACGACAACCCGGTGGACGAAGCCCAGCTAAAGGAATGGAAGAAGCAACTGACCGAGGTGAAGAAGCAACTCAAGGCCAAAAAAGACGCCTTCGAGGCCCGCTTGAACCAAGCCGTGGACGGGCTTGGGCCAGAGCAAGCCGCCGAGTTGCTGCTGACCATCCTGCACAACGACATGCGGGCGATAGTCGAACGCTACATCACCCGCCAGCGGCAAGAAATCATAGGCGCGGTGGAAAACTGGTGGGACAAGTACAAGGTCACGCTGGCCGAGATTGAACAGGAACGGGACAAAGCGGCGGCGGAATTGCGAGGGTATTTGGAGGGGTTGGGGTATGTGGGTTGAGCGCCTGATTTTCCGAACCCACGCACTGCGGCGGATGTTTGAGCGTGGAATCACTGAGGGCGAGGTGCGAATGGTTTTGGAGAAGGGGGAAGTCATCCGTGATTATCCTGACGATCAACCCTATCCCAGTCGGTTGCTTTTAGGCTGGTGTGGCCTCCGGCCCGTGCATGTCGTCGCGGCGGAATCCGCACCCGGCGAATGGATCGTCATTACAGTTTATGAACCTGATCCTGCCTGTTGGCATCCTGATTTCAAAACGAGGAAACCCTAATGAATTGCGTGATTTGCAAGCATGGCATCTTAGTGGCTGGATATACCACCTTGACCCTAGAGCGTTCCGGGATGTTGGTCGTATTCAAAGACGTGCCTGCCCGCGTCTGCGACACTTGCGGCGAAGCCTATGTGGACGAAGCCGTCAGCGGGGACTTGCTGGGCGCAGCCGAGCGGGCGGTACAAGCGGGCGTCGAAGTCGATGTGCGGCATTATGTGGCGGCGTGAGTATTTGGAAGGGACGAGTCATGATTACTGCTGAAGCCCTATACGAGAAAGCGAAAGAACTCGATACCGCCACATTACAGGAAGCTTATGACTTTATAGACTTTCTGGCATACAAGCGCACATCGGACTGGCAGCGGATGCTGGAAGAAAAGAGGCAATATTTTCCAGAAACCGAATGGGAAGCG
>Ga0265327_10000379_pt1 | contig 83712 bp, 61 predicted proteins | sample 41621metaG_FD_202089 | JGI IMG/M metagenome (GOLD analysis project Ga0265327, IMG submission 202089) | Rhizosphere microbial communities from Carex aquatilis grown in University of Washington, Seatle, WA, United States - 4-16-21 metaG | ecosystem: Host-associated > Plants > Roots > Rhizosphere...
TCCCGGGTGCGTTTTTCATCGAGATGCTCCACGCGGCCGCCGCAGTTGGTGGTGACAATGCGGAGTTCTTCCGGGTGCGCTTCCAGCAGGCGCGGGACGAACGGGCAGCCGCGCGCGGCGAGATGTTTGAGCACGCGCACCTCATTGTCGAAGCGTTCCTGCGCCTTCGGGCCGTGATAAGCCTTGAAGACCCGGCCATCGAAGCTCAAATGGACGGTAGCGCGGAGTGTGTCTTTGACCTTAAGCATGCGACGAAACCGCCGCGCGGTTTCCGTTTCACTATCGCGTAACTGGCGGCTGAAGCAAGGCGGATTGCGAATCGTTTTGTGCAGCGTGGATAGTTTTCGCCAGCCAATCTGCCGTTGCCTTAATAAGAATAATTATTTACTGCAAAATTCTTTGGGTTTCCATGGCGGCAAGCAAAATTCTTGCGGTGTGGCATTTGTCCTGCTTAAAATCAAAAGATACAGGGTCAACCAAAAGTGATGAAGCTTTCGGAGTGAGCAGCCTGTTTGAACCGATAACCAAAACCACCATTCACATGGCCAAATACAAACTCGAATACCTCTGGCTCGACGGCTACGAACCCGTCGCCAACATCCGTGGCAAAACCCAAGTCAAGGAATTTGCCTCCTTCCCGAAACTCGAACAGCTCCCGATGTGGGGCTTCGACGGCAGCTCGACCCGGCAGGCCGAAGGCCGCACCTCCGACTGCATGCTCAAGCCGGTTGCTGTCTATCCTGACACCACCAAGAAAAACGGCGTGCTCGTCATGTGCGAAGTCATGATGCCGGATTGCAAGACCCCGCATCCCTCCAACGGTCGCGCCACCATCCCCGACGATCCCGGCGCCTGGTTCGGTTTCGAGCAGGAATATTTCCTTTATAAGGACGGCAAGCCCCTCGGCTTCCCGTCCTCGGGCTTCCCCTATCCGCAGGGCGAATACTACACCGGCGTCGGCTACAAAAACGTCGGCTGCATCGCCCGCGAAATTGTGGACACGCACCTCGACCTCTGCCTCGACGCCGGCATCAATCACGAAGGCATCAACGCCGAAGTGGCGAAAGGCCAGTGGGAATTCCAGATCTTCGGCAAAGGTTCCAAGAACGCCGCCGACCAGGTCTGGGTAGCCCGCTATCTCCTAATGCGCCTCTGTGAAAAATACGGCGTGGACGTGGAATGGCATTGCAAACCCCTCGGCAAGGATGTGGATTGGAATGGCTCCGGCATGCACTCCAACTTCTCCACCACCTATATGCGCGAAGTCGGCGGCAAAGATTACTTCGAAGCCCTCATGGCGGCGTTCGACAAATACAAGAACGAGCACATCGCCGTCTATGGCCCGGACAATCATCTGCGCCTAACCGGCCTGCATGAAACTCAGTCCATTGACAAGTTCAACTACGGCGTGGCCAACCGTGGCGCGTCTGTGCGCGTGCCGCACAGCTTCGTCAATAACGGCTACAAGGGTTACCTTGAAGACCGCCGTCCGAACTCCCAGGGCGACCCCTACAAGATCGCGGGCCGCATCCTTCAGACCGTCAACACGGTCCCGACGCCCAAGAAGGGCAAGAAATAATTCAACGGTATAAACCCCGGCGGCGCGAACGAAAGTTCGCGCCGTTTTTGTTTGGATTATGCGGAGACCGTATTTTTCTTTCGCCGGAGGATGGCCCAGCCGTCCACGCCCATCTGCCTGTCGTGCGATTGAATTGAGTTTGGTTTGACCGCCCGCTGTTTGGTTGCTAAAAGATTCGTGTGATTTCGCGTGCGCCTTCCATCCTATGAGCAAAACCAAACGTCCTCAATATTCCCGTGTACTGCTTAAGTTGAGCGGTGAAGTGCTCGGCGGCGAAACCGGTAATGGTATTTCCGCCGAGGCTGTTCGCAGCATGGCTGGACAAATCTGCGAAGTCCGTGAGCTCGGCGTGCAGGTTGTGGTCGTCATCGGTGGCGGCAATATTTTTCGGGGTTTGAGCGGCAGCGAACGTGGCATCGAGCGCGCCACCGGTGATTACATGGGCATGCTGGCGACGATTATCAATTCCCTCGCGTTGCAGGATGCCTTGGAAAAGCTGGGTGCCCCGACGCGGGTGCAAAGCGCCATTGCCATGTCGCAGATTGCCGAGCCGTTCATCCGCCGCCGTGCCGTGCGCCACCTGGAAAAGGGCCGGGTCGTCATCTTCGGCGGTGGCACCGGCAATCCGTATTTTTCCACCGATACTGCGGCTGCGTTGCGCGCCAACGAAATTGGTGCGGAAGTCGTGTTGAAGGCGACTAAGGTGGACGGCATTTACGACAGCGATCCCAAGGAAAACCCCAAGGCGGTGCGCTACGAAAAAATCACCTATATCGAGGCCTTGCAGCGCCGGCTCAAGGTGATGGATTCCACGGCGTTCTCGCTGTGCATGGACAATAAAATGCCCATCATCGTTTTTGACTTCTTCAAGCCGCATAACATGAAGCGCGTCGTGATGGGCGAAAAAGTTGGGACGCTGGTGACTGGTTGAAATGCCAGAGCTCCCGGAAGTTGAAGTCTTAGTGCGCCATTTGCATCCGCTGCTGTGCGGAAAAACGATCCGCGCCGTGCAAGTTTGTCGCGCCAAAGTCATCGCGCCCGGCACGCCGCGTGAATTGTCGCGGGTTCTCACCGGTGCGAAATTCACCGATGTGAAGCGGCGCGGAAAATATCTTCTATTTGATCTTTATTCGCCGACGCAGCGAAAAGAGGTTTTGCTGCTGGGCCATCTGGGCATGACCGGGCGGATGTTTTTGGCGCGGAAAAGCCAGCCGCTGCCGAAGCATGCGGCGGTGGTGTTGGAACTTGGGCGCGCGAATTTCATCTACGAGGATCCGCGATATTTTGGCCGGTTCACGCTGGCGGTTTCGGTTTTGGCGAAACTGGGGCCGGAACCGTTAGGTAAATTTTTTTCCGCCGCTGAATTTGCCCGGCAATTGAAACGCTCGCGCCAGCCCATCAAGATAAAACTGCTCGACCAGTCACTCGTCGCCGGCGTTGGCAATATTTACGCGAGCGAAGCGCTGTTTCGGGCGGGGATTTCCCCGCGCCGGCTGGCGAACCGGCTGACGACGCGTCAGGTGGAGCAATTACAGGCGGCCATCCGGCTGGTGCTGACCGAAGCCATCCGCTTTGGCAGCACGATTCCGTTGAATTTTGCGCTGGGAAGGACGGATGGGATGTTTTATTTCGGGCGCGCGGCCGGCGCGCCAGATTATTATGCCGAGCGTTTGCAGGTTTACGACCGGGCGGGGAAACCCTGTTTCCAGTGCGGTTCAACCATTCGTCGGATCGTGCAGGCGGCCCGAAGCACGTTTTTCTGCCCGTGTTGTCAGAAATCGTGAAGGAATCCGTTTGACGATGCCGGTTTGGATTTGTAGATTACGCTCCCGTTTGTGTTCCAGAGTAGCTCAATGGTAGAGCACGCGGCTGTTAACCGTGTGGTTGAAGGTTCGAGTCCTTCCTCTGGAGCCAATTTTCGGTGGATTCAAGAACGCTTACTCAATGGCAGAGTCCCGACTCGTCGGGATTAACCGTGGGAGCCAATTTCAGGTGTTTTAGATCAAGGGCTTTTCTATGTTTTGGGTTTATATTCTCCAAAATCCCGCTGGCCGGTTTTACATTGGACAGACCAACGATCTCCCGACCCGAATTGCCAATCACAATCGAACCGATAAAATCGGTGGCAAATTCACCCGCAAAAATGGTCCCTGGACCTTGGTTTGGTCCGAAGAGCATCCTGCCCGCTCAGCCGCCATGCAACGCGAATTTTGTCACATCTAGTTTGTCAGGGGGCAGCCAAAGCTCTATGCCAATCCGCGTAACTTGCTGTTTTTAACTGGTATATTATTCAGTTTACGGGCGGATTTTATCAATTTGATTAACGCTTCTTCTTGTTTTTTACTTCCGTCCAAAATTTCAGACAGGCAAATGACCAAGCGCGGATAACGCGTCAAAATAGAATCGTCGGGAGCTCCGTGAAAAGCAGGGCGGACACATAAAAATGTGCATAACGCATTAAGCCCTTTCGAGCGCCTTTGAAACTGGCCGCGTAGTAATCTTGAAATTTGAGACTGATTTAATCCAATAGAATTGGCTATATAATGCTGTTTTATATTCTTTGTGCGAATAGCCTTCCTCAAAAGAAATGATGTTTTTTTGTTGTCTATGTAGGAAACAAAACGCATAATACATCATTATTGATTAGAGTATTATGTTGTCAAGCCGTCAGCAGACAGTGATTGCGTTGCGCGGTAGCCGTGTTGAACGTTTGCATCTGCCATCCGCGGATACCGAAATTGTCTTTGGTGTTCGCTGGGGTAGGTTTGAGGATTTTTTTACCCCAGCCTTTTGGAAATCCCGCTCATGGATTGATGGGGAAAGTAGCCAGTTGGAAAATTACTTGATAGGTCGCGACCTTCGTGAGGAAATTGCTGCATGTTTGCTTGGTGGCTTTGGAATGCCGGCGGAAATTGGGCTGGCAGCTTTTCATCGTCTTCGGGATGATTGCCTTTTGAACGGGCATTCTTCGCAAGTTCAAATTGAATATGCGTTAATGCAACCATTGGTGGTCAATGGGCGAACTGTGAGGTATAGGTATCCTCATACGAAGGCGCGGTTTTTATCTGTTGCAATGAAGAGGCTCAATACAGAAACCCCTCCATTGCATTCGAGCCTCGAACTGCGTGATTGGTTAATGACATTTTCTGGAATTGGGCCTAAAACGGCCTCGTGGATTACAAGAAATTTCCTTCATTCAGACGACGTGGCGATTTTGGATATTCATATAATCCGTGCTGGGTTGTTGATGGGATTGTTTCCGCCAGATCATTCAATAACGAAGGATTATTTTCAAATGGAGCAGCGGTTAGTCGCTTTTTCACGGAGCATCAACGTAAAATTGTCAAAATTTGATAGTATGATTTGGTGCTACATGCGTTGTTTAAATGCTTTAGCAATAGAGGCGCTAGCTGTGTTGAATTTGCAGTCGAAAATAGCTTGACTATTGATGCTGTAAGTATTCTATTCGTTACATGTCAGGCGGCGGGGGTGGAAGAAGTGGTGGTGGTGGTTCAGACGCAACAGACAATTGCGCCTCTCTCGTTGTCGACACAATTCTCAATTCTCCTGTCGCCGCCGTCGTGAAAAATCTTCAGCCACGAGATGAGCTTGATGTCGAAATTCAAGTTTCTGCATCTGCAACGCAAGTTAAAGAATTAGTAGCAAAAACTTCAAACGGGAAAATTGCTGGCTCACTGACCCCACCAAGTTTTATTACGATAATTACTTGCATCGAAAAGGGGTTCAAATACGTACCGGTTTATTGCTTTCAGGAGGTATGGATTCGATAGCCCTGGCGTACTGGAAACGACCTCATTTTGCATATACAGTCGATTATGGCCAACTTGCGGCGAATGGTGAAATTCAAGCGGCAACAGCGGTGTGTAAAACGTTGAAAATCCACCATCGTATCATACGCGCGAATTGCCGTGAAACTGGTTTGGGTGACATGGCTGCCCAGTCGCCCGTGGTGTGCGGGCAAGCAAGAATTGACAACGTCGCGGGAGTTTTGAGAGGATTTAGGCATGCTCAAAAAATGGTGGGTTCATGAATGGGCTGCGCTAAAATGTGCAGCCAGGGAAACCAGCCTTACTGCCGTGGGCGCGGGAGTGGTCATTGCCTGTTTGGCCTACGGGCTCCAGTGGAATTATTTATGGCGCGAGCATGCCGTTGAACGGTCCATTCTGATTGGCTTCGGTTGCGCGGTGCTTGGCATTTTATGCGAGCTGTTAATCCGGCTCCATGCTGCGGCTGCCAAATCTGAGCCGGAGGGCCGGTCTTTGTAGGCGGCCACCGCACAAGTCCTTAACACCCGAGACCCAGACACGGATGGCACAGAGTGTCACGGATAACAGACAGATGTCTGGGGCGGCAAGATGCTGCGGCCAATGATTTGGATTGCGGCGACACGTCGCCGCTTTCAGGCTGGCAGACATGTCTGCCAGTTACCAAAGCGCGGACATGTCCGCGCACTCCACACCTGACCAAGTAAATCCCGCCGCCTTAGCATCGGCGTAAATCGGCCAGTCATGGCGGGGCGGCAAGGTGACGTTGAACAACCAAGCAACTAAGGAACAACGACCGAATGACGAATGGCGTAATATTGGGGACTCTTGTAACTCGTCTCTCCGGTGGCGTGCGCGGAGCGGTTGCCGCAGCTAACGGTATGGGAAAGGGAACAAAGGGGGGTGTCGCTGCCTGGTGTCATGAACCGAGAAAGTGTGCTGGCGACGCGCCCTCGCGCCGAACCCGCCCGCCCGGAGCGTACCAATTGGTTTGCTGTTTTGTGCGCCCGTGCGGGCCGCGAGGGCGCGACCCGCTGCGCCCGAGGCGGGCGCGCTCCTGTTTCCAATTGCATGGTTCCGGCTTGGTTGCTTTGTTTCTTGGTTGTTCAGGCTCAATCTGGGTAGCTCAAACCTGTTCCGCCCGCGCGATTTGTCTGGCTGGCGGTCGGAATTGTGAAAAACTTGTGATTAACAATTGATAGGTTCTTTTTGCGCCGCGATTGAAAATTGAATTTGATTACCAGTCATGATTGATTCCGTTTCCGACCCAGCGTCCGGCGGTGCCGAAGGCGCTGGACCTGATTTAAAGCGTGCGCGCCGTCAAAAGGGCGACCGCCGTTCCGATTCTGCCGCTCCCCGTGTTGACCGTTTGCCGCCGCACAGTATTGAAGCGGAGCAGGGGGTGCTGGGTTGTACCTTGTTGGACCCGAATCATTGTATTGGCGAATGTATTGAAAAGTTGAAGGACGATGGCAAAGGCACCTTTTACGATCTGCGGCATCAGACGATTTACGAGACGTTGAGCGAGATGTTCAACGCTCGCCAGCCCATCGACTTGATTACGGTGCAGCAGAACCTGAAGGACCGCCAGTTGTTGGAGCAGGTGGGCGGCATTACCTATCTCTCGCAATTGCAGGATGCGGTGCCCAGTGCCGCCAACCTGTCGTACTACCTGGAGATCGTCAAAGAAAAGTACCTGTTGCGGAAATTGATTCAGACCTGCTCGGGCGTGGTTGGCCGGGTGTTTGATTACGAGGGCGACGTCGAGGCGTTGCTGGACGAGGTGGAAAAGGAAATCCTGCACGTCAACGAATCCCGGGAACAGAACGAGGTCAAGGACGTCAAGAAGCTCGTCAACGACGCGCTGGTCACCATCGAACATTTCTTCAACCGCAAGGGCGAGTTGAGCGGTATTGCGACGGGCTTTGCCGACCTGGACAAGATGACGGACGGCTTGCACGGGGGCGAAATGATCATCATTGCGGCGCGTCCTTCCATGGGCAAAACGTCGCTGGCCATGAACATTGCGGAGCATGTGGCCATTCAGTTGGGCCTGCCGGTGGGGGTGTTCAGCCTGGAAATGAGCGCGTCCTCGCTGGTTTTGCGTATGCTGTGCTCGCTGGCCCGCGTCAACATGCGCAGCATCCGGGACGGTTTCATGAGCGAATCGGATTTTCCCAAGCTGATGTCCGCCTCCGGCCGCCTGGCCACCGCCAAGCTGCACATTGACGACACGGCGGGCCTGTCGATTTTGCAATTGCGCGCCCGGGCGCGGCGCATGCACCAGCAGCATGGCGTCAAGCTCTTTGTCATTGACTATTTGCAGCTTCTCAACTCTACTGCGCAGCGAGCAAAAGAAAATCGGCAGCAGGAAATCGCCGATATTTCCAGCGGCATAAAAGCCCTGGCAAAAGAATTGAATGTCCCGGTGATCGTGTTGGCGCAGTTAAACCGGGAAATCGAGAAGGACAAAAACCGTAAGCCGCGCATGAGCGACTTGCGTGAGTCCGGTTCCATTGAACAGGATGCGGACCTGATTGGTCTGCTCTATAAGCCGGATGCCGATGACGATGAGGCCGCCCCGGTGGAAGCCGATGGGGTGGCAGTCAATCTGGTCATCGCCAAGCAGCGTAACGGTCCGACTGGTGATGTAAACCTGACGTTCTTGAAACCGTACACGCGCTTTGAGAGTGCGGCAAAATTTAGTGATGAAGATGTGCCTTCGGGCCGGTAAACAATGAAATCAATCATCAAACCTCTGGGCGTAACCATGGTGCTGGGCTGCGCGACCATTGCGATGGCGCAAAGCGCAGGGCCCAAAATCGACCGCGTTGACGTCAAATTCGTCGGCCCCGCCTCCGTCAGCGAGGAATTCATCCGCTCGAACATCAAGCTCAAGCCCGGCCTCGGGTACCAGCCCGGACTGACCCAGGACGACGTTCATTTTCTTTACGGCACCGGCCAGTTCTACAATATCCGCGTGCAAGTGGACCAGGCCGATGACGGCGGTGTGGTGCTCACGTACGTGGTTCAGGTCCGCCCCCGCATCACCGAAATCAAATTTGAAGGCAACAAGAAGCTGAGCGATTCCAAGCTCAAGAAGAAGGTCACGGTCAAGGTGGGCGAAGCGCTCGACGAACAAAAAGTTTTTACCGACGTCCAGGAAATCAAGAAGCTTTACGAGAAGAACGGCCTGTCCGACACCACCGTGAAGTACGTCCTCAACATTGAGGAACTCACCGGTCACGGCACGGTCACCTTTCACGTCGAGGAAAGCCCCAAGGTCAAGATCAAGGACGTGGAATTTCTCGGTGCCAATAATTTCAAGCAGAAGACGCTGCGTTCCCAGCTCAAGACCACGCGCCGCTGGTCGTTCTCCTGGCTCACGGGCTCCGGTTATTTTGAGCAGGATGATTTTGACGGCGACCGCGACCGTCTGGCTGATTACTACCGCAACCACGGTTACCTCGATTTTGAAATCAAGGACGTCAAGTTTGATCGTCCCAACACCAACACACTGTACATCAAGTACTATGTGAACGAGGGCCGCCAGTACAAGGTTGGCGATGTCAAAATCACCGGCAACAAGATTTTTACCGACGCGGAAATTGCGGCCGGCTTGCATGGCGTGCATGACTACGAGCATTCCAAGGCCAAGCTCGGCGTGCATGGGCTGCCGATGGACACAGGTGATGTCTTTACGCCGGACGGCTTGACCAAGGACAGCGACCTGCTCGAGGATTTTTACGGCAGCAAGGGTTATATTGATGTCTCTGAGGGCCAGGCGCTGCACATCAACCGCGTGGCCAATGTTGAAACCGGCACCATGGACGTGGAGTTCATCTTGGATGATTCGGAAAAAGCGCACGTCCAAAAAATCGAAATCCGGGGCAATCTCAAGACCAAGGACAAGGTCATCCGCCGTGAATTGGCGATTTCGCCCGGCGATGTCTTTGACATGGTCCGCGTCAAAGTCAGCAAGCAACGTCTGGAAGGTCTCGACTTTTTTGACAAGGTGGACGCGCGGCCCGAGCCGATTGATCCGCCCACGCCGGGCCAGAAAAATCTCGTCATCAATGTTGATGAAAAGAACACGGGCAACTTCACGGTGGGCGCGGGCTTTAGCTCGGTTGACTCACTGGTCGGTTACGCGGAAGTTTCGCAGTCTAATTTTGATCTGTTCCATCCGCCATATTTTACCGGCGGCGGCCAGAAGATTCGTTTGCGCGTGCAGTTGGGCACGTTGCGTCAGGACTATGAACTCTCTTTTGTGGAGCCGTGGTTTCTCGACCGCAAGCTGTCGCTGGGCGTAGACCTGTATCGTCACGAGCTCGACTTCGAGAGTCCGAACAACATTTTTAATGAAACCCGTACGGGTGCGAAAATCAGCCTGACCCGTGCGCTCGGCAGCGATTTCTTGATTGGTAGTGTTAGTGCCACGGTGGAGGATGTCGGTATTTCCCTCAACAGCGGCTGGCATGCGGCTGGGCCTTTGGGCAATGTCGTCCGGAACGTGCCGAATGCCATTTTGGCTGAGAACGGTGATAATGTTTTTGGCCGGCTTGGCGGCTCGCTCGCCTACGATACTCGTAATAGCGTGCAATTGCCGAACCATGGGCAAAGAACGGAATTTAACGTCGAGGTTTCGTCAGGTGACAAGAGCTATTACAAGGCCGAGTTGACCTCGTCCTGGTATTTCCCGGGCCTGCTCAAGGGGCATGTGATTGAAATTGGCGGACGTGCTGGCGTTGCCGACGGCTTGGGCGGTTCTTCATCGGATGTTCCGTTCTACGACCGTTTTTACCTTGGTGGTCTTTATTCCTTGCGCGGTTTCAAGTATCGCAACGTGTCTCCACGGGAAGGTGTGCCGCCGCCGTCTACGCTCACTACGCCTTGGCCGGTGCCGGACGAACCGATTGGCGGCGATTCGTACTGGTTCGGCTCGATTGAATATAGTGTGCCCATTTTTGAGAAAGATGGTGGTGTCGGCTTGCGGTTCGCCACGTTCTTGGACATAGGCTCTATTTCGAGCGATTCGTATTCGTTTAGCAGCTATATTGACGATGACGTGGGCATTGGTCTGCGCCTGAACATCCCGCACCTCGGACCGTTGCGGTTGGATTACGGTATTCCAATTAGTTACGACAAGTTCAACAGCAGCAGCGGCCAGTTCCAATTTGGTGTTGGCTGGTCCCGCCCGTTCTAAGTTCGAGCTGACAGTGCTGACTATGGCTGTATGGCGTAACTCGTTATATGCCCGGTGCCCGTGTATGGCTTTATAGCTGATACACGGTTTCAAACAACCGTCTGAAGCCATTTTTTATGCTGGCTTCTGGCTGAAAATATGCTTTTCTATCCGCCCATGAAAAATTTGCGTTTGACACTAATTACGGTTGTATTGCTGGCCGTTACGTTTTCTGCCACCGCCCAATCGAAGGTGGCCTCCGTGGACATGAAGAAGTTGTTCAGTGGCTATTGGAAGACCAAGCAGGCCACCGTTGCCTTGGATAACCAAAAGGCCGAGCTCCGCAAGGAAATCAAGGATATGGCGGACAGCATCGAGAAGGCGCAGGCTGATTACAAGCAATTGCTCGACCAGGCCAACGACCAGGCCATTTCAGCGGATGAGCGCGATAAACGCCGTCTCGCGGCCACCAACAAGGCCAAGGACATCAATTCCGGCAAGGCCTCGCTTGAACAATTTCAGCGCCAGGCTGAATCCCAGCTCGCCGACCAGAGCCAGCGCATGAGCCAGAACCTGGTGGTTGAAATCCAGAAGGCGGTTGCGGACAAGGCCAAGGCCGGCAGCTATACGGCAATATTGAACTCCGCGAACACTGAATCATTTGTCTATGTCAGCCCCACGGTGGATATTACGGAGTCTGTGCTGGCGCAGTTGAACGCCGGCGCGCCGATCGATCTGAGCAAGCCCTCCAACAGCGCTAGCCCGTTGAGCATCAGCACTAACGCACCATAAATCATGGGGTAATGGGGAATGCCTGCCGCGGCAGACATTTTTCGTAAAATTTCTCGCTTGCCACGGCGGGAATAAAAATCTATATTCCGCGCTCTTTTGCTATTGAATTAAAATTTATGCGACGTCCTAAAGGTATCAAAACCAAGAAGTCCGTGACCAAGCGGTTCAAAATCACCGCCACTGGCAAGGTCCTGCGCCCCCGCGCCGGCCGCCGCCATCTGGCCCAAACCAAAAACGCCAAGCGCTTGCGCCGTCTCGGCAAGACTGCGCTGGTTCACGCCACGGACGTCTATCGCATCAAGCAGAACCTCCCGTTCAGCCACTGAGATTTACCATCAATCGTCAACTTTAACTATCCACTAAGATGCGTGTCACAAACTCCCCCGCTTCCCGGAAACGCCGCGGAAGAATGCTGTCAGCCGCCAAGGGCTTCCGCCTCAAGCGCTCCAAACTTTACCGCTATGCTTCCGACGCCGTTGATCATGGCCGCCAGTATGCCTACCGCGACCGCCGCCGTAAAAAGCGCGAGTTCCGTTATCTCTGGCAGATTCGCATCAATGCCGCCGTCCGCGAAGCCGGCCTGACCTACAGCCGCTTCATGGAAGGCCTCAAGGCTGCCAAAGTCGCCCTCGACCGCAAGGTCCTGGCCGACATCGCTGCCACCGATGCCGCCGCCTTTGGCGAAATCATCAATACCGCCAAGAACGCGCTCAAGAACAAGCCCGCCGCCACCTTGGCCAAGGCTTGAACTGATTAATCTCATATCGACAAACAGGCGGCCAGCAATGGCCGCCTGTTTCGTTTTGTGCCAAGCGGGGCGGGGGAAGTGATGTCTACGCGTTTTGTTCCCTTGCAGTCTTGGCTAATAGGTATATGGTGATTCGTACTTTCACAGCCCATGACAGATGCCGAAGCCATTCGTATCATGCGCAACCACGTGGAAGGACTCTTTCCCAAGGAATGTCCCAATTGTCATCGCCATTATGCCACTTTGCGGGAATACATTCTGGCCACTCAACCACTCGGCGCCACCATTTCCTACGATGCCGAGGTGGAAGATTGGAAGCCTGCCGACCCGATTGGCACCACGGCCCTGGCCAATTGCCCTTGCGGCACGACCCTCACCTTGACCTCCGAGGGCATCTCGCTTTTCCAGATGTGGCGGCTGTTGAACTGGGCGCGGGTGGAAACCAAACGCCGGGGCATGAGCCAGCAGGAACTGCTGAATTACATCCGCCATCAAATCCGCAAGCAAGTGCTGTCCGAACCCAATGCCAGCCCGCCGTCCGGGCCGGTGGGGCAGGGATAATATTCTTCACGCGGTGCCATTAAGGCTCATCACAGGCTGGACAGCGACTTGTTTTTTTATATGCTGGCCGCCCGTTTTTTGGCCGGTTTGGCCAGCAGTTTAAAATTACATTAAGCGATTACATCATGCAGACATCAGACTTGGATGAATTGAAATCATTGGTTGCCGAATTGCGCGCTGAACATGTTGCACAAAAGGAAAAAGAAAAGCGCGAGCGCTGGACTAAATATGTCTCGCTTACCATGGTCGTCATTGCCGTGCTTGCGGCCATTGCCACGCTTCGCGGCGGCGGTTTCTCCACCCGGACTTTGAAGGAGATGAACGAGGCCACGTTTAATCAAACCCAGGCTTCCGACCAGTGGTCTTATTTCGAGGCCAAATCCATCAAGCAGAACATCTACGAGCTGGAGCTGGAACACCTTACCAGTGCGACTACGCCGGATGCCAGTGCGGTGGCCAAGACCAAGGCTAAAATCGCCCAATACGAAAAAGACAAGGCCGATATCACCACCAAGGCCAAAGACTACGAGAAAGCCCGTGACGCCGCCCGTAACAACGCGACGGTGGTGGCGGAACATTCCAAGGAAATGGGGCTGGCCATCACCTTGTTTCAAGTGGCCATTGCGCTGGGTGCCATGTGCCTGATCGTGAAGAAAAAACCGCTTTGGATTGCGGCCATGGTGCTGGGTGCCCTGGCTGCCGGCCAAATGGTTTACGTTCTGTATTTCATGCCGATGTGAGCCGGGTTTGGTTTCAACGCCACGTCGCGTTGCTCACATGTGAATAGGTGGATAATGTTCGCGTTGACGGTGGGATGAAACTTGCCGCATCCTAAGGTGTGCCGTATTTTTTTGTCGTGAAGAAGAACGGCAGACCGGACATTCCCCGCAAGACGATATATCGGCTTTCGATTTATCTGCGGTGCCTCGCGCGCTTGCGCGAGAACAGCATGGGCACTGTATCCAGCGAGGCGCTGGCCAAGGCTGCCGGGGTCAAGCCCACGCAATTGCGCAAGGACCTCGCGTATTTCGGCACCTTTGGCACGCGTGGCCTGGGTTATGACGTGGCGGAGTTGTCGCAGAAGATTTCCGAGGAACTGGGCACGTCCAGTTTGCAGCCAGTCATTCTCGTTGGCGTGGGTAATCTCGGCTTGGCGCTGCTTTCGTATCGCGGTTTTGAGAAAGAAGGTTTTGAAATCATTGCCGCCTTCGATGCGGCCCCGCAACGGAAGCGCGACAAGGAAATCAAGCAACCCATCCTGGGCATGGATGAATTGCCCCGCTTCATCCTCGAACGGGGCGTCAAAATGGCCATCCTCTCGGTACCCGTGGCGGTGGCGCAATCCGTTGCCAACACATTGATTGAAGCGGGTGTGGCCGGTATTTTGAATTTCGCGCCCATTGTCCTGGCGGTACCGGAGGACGTGATGGTCAATAACGTCAACCTCGCCATCGAGCTGGAAAACCTGAGCTATTTTATCCAAAGCTGATTCCGCCCCGGAAAGTTTGAGCGTATTCCGCCATTTGCGGTCAAAGGACAAATTACCGCAAAACGAAATCGTTTTGGCTTGGTCAGATATCCAGAAGATGCACAACCCAGAAAAATGTCCCGAAGCATCCGCGCGGCGCGGCGGCTACCTTTTTTTTCATGGCGGTTTTTCGGTCATTAAGGGTCGCCACCGGGAAAATGAATTTCAACTGCGTTTAATGAAATTCATGGCGGCTGCGCAGCATAACTTATCCACAAGCTCGACTTTACCTGCCCGTTGAGGCAGCCTCTATTTATGGATTCCCCGCCGATTTTGCCGGTCAAGACCGATACGCCCAAACCCCGGCGCAAGGGCCGTAAAAAATTTGTTATCATCGCAGTGCTGTTTGTCGTGGCATTGGCGGGGATAACCTACTGGTCATTGCACAAGACGGACCCCGCCATCAGCGTGCAAACGGTGAAGGTTACCCGCCATAGTATTACTGAGACGGTCGTCGCCAATGGGAAAATTTATCCGGTCGTACAGGTTCACATCAGCCCCGAAGTCAGCGGCGAAATCACTGCGTTGCCGGTCAAAGAAGGGCAGTTCGTCCACAAGGGCGACCTGTTGTTGAAAATCAACCCGGACGTCTATATCGCTGGTACCAATCAGGCCTACGCTGGTTATGAATCCTCGTTGGCGAGCAAAACCTCCGCCGAAGCCAATCTCGAAAAAGCCGAGACTGATTATGTCCGCAACAAGGAGTTATTTGATCACAAACTGCTTTCGGAATCTGATTTCGTCGGTTTCAAGGTGGCGCGTGATGTTGCCAAGGCCCAGCTCGAAAGTGCCACGGACCAGGTAAACGTGTCCAAGGCGGCCGTGGACAACGCCATAGATTCGCTCAATAAGACCACGATTGTGTCCCCGTTGGATGGCACCATCACCATGCTTAATTCACAATTGGGTGAGCGCGTGCTCGGCACGGTGCAGAACGCCGGCACCGATATCATGATCATCTCGGATTTAAGTTCCATGGAAGCGCGCGTGGACATTGGCGAAATGGATATTGTGCTGCTCGCGCCCGGCCAAAAAGCCAAATTGGAGGTGGATTCTTTCAAGGATAAGAAATTTTCCGGCGTGGTTACGGCGGTGGCCAATTCGTCAGAAGGGTTGAATGCAGGTTCAGCCTTGGGCGGCATGGGCGGCGGTTCATCTGCCTCCGGGCAATCCGCCACCCAGTTTCAAGTGCGCATTCGCATTACGGACACGGAAGCTTTCCGGCCGGGCATGTCCGTGGGTGCCACTATCGAAACTCGTACCCATACCAATGCCATTGCGGCACCGATTGCCAGTGTGACCACCCGTGTGGTTCAAGGTAAATCCGGCAAAGACGCGGCTTCGGCTACCAATGCACCGCCCACCAATGCCGTGGCCTCTGCCAACAGCGAAACCAATTCTGCCAAAAGCGACAAGAAAACCGAGGACAGGAACAAGCCGGTTGATGTGGTGTTTGTAGTGGAAGGCGACCATGTAAAGACTGTACCCATAAAGATTGGCATTTTCGACGAGGACTATTATGAAATCACTGATGGCTTGAAGGAGGGCGATGAAATTGTCATCGGCGGTTTGCATGCCATCAACCATGACCTGAACGACGGTAAAAAAATCTCCAAGGGGACCGGCGGTTTGGATGAACCCAAAAACAAGTCATAGGTGCACGTGAGCCTGATTCGTCTTCATAAATTATCCCGGCGCTACCAGATGGGCACCGAAACGGTTCATGCCCTGCGGGAGGTTTCGCTGGAGATTCACCGTGGCGAATACGTGGCCATCATGGGGCCTTCGGGCTCGGGTAAATCTACGTTAATGAACCTGGTCGGTTGCCTCGATACACCCACGGGCGGCACCTATGAACTGAATGGCAATCAGGTCAGCGAAATGAATGACAACCAGCTTGCGGAAATCCGCAACCGGGAAATCGGTTTCATTTTTCAGACCTTCAACCTGCTGCCCCGCTCTGATGCCTTGCGTAATGTGGAATTGCCGCTGGTATACGCCGGTATTGGCAAGCGTGAGCGCCGGGAAATCGCCCTGCACGCGCTTACCAGCGTGGGCCTGGCTGATCGTGTCCACCATAAACCCAACGAACTCTCCGGCGGCCAACGCCAGCGCGTGGCGGTGGCGCGCGCCTTGGTCAACAAACCCTCAATTCTGCTGGCCGATGAACCCACCGGCAACCTGGATTCCAAGACCGGCACGGAAATCATGGCGCTGTTCGAGGAACTTTCCAGCCGGGGCAACACCATTATTGTGGTTACGCACGAGGAAGAAATCGCCCGCCAGGCCCGCCGGATTATTCGCATCCGCGACGGTCTTATTGCCAGCGACGAACCGGTCATCAAGTAAACCGCGCCATGAATTTCGTGACTGAACTGCGCGAGGGGCTGGCGATTTCGTGGGGAGCGATTCGTGCGAACAAGCTGCGTTCAGTGCTGACGACGTTGGGCATTGTTATCGGCATTGTGACGGTCACCCTCATGGGCACGGCCATTCAGGGCTTGAACAATTCGCTGATGGAAAGGGTTTCATCCATGGGCGCGGATGTTTTGTACGTGGACCGTTATGGCTGGCTCATTCAATCGCGGCAGGAATGGATGAATGCCATGAAAAATCCGGATATCACCTTGGATGATGCGGATATTTTGGAACGACAAATGACCCTGGCCATGGCGGTGGCTCCGGTGGCGCAGGATGACACGCCGGTTAAATATAAAAAACAAGGCGCTTCCAGCGTGCCTGTATTGGGTACCACTGAACAATATCAAATCACCAGCGGCCTTTCGTTGGAACAGGGGCGTTTTCTTTCCGGGGCGGAATGTGATGGCGGCCGGCCGGTGTGCGTGATCGGTTCGGAACTGGCCACCAATTTATTCGCAGGTGCATCGCCCATCGGCGAGACCATTTCTGCCAACCGCCATGATTTTGAAGTAGTCGGAGTGCTCGAGAAACAGGGTGGCTTTGCCCAGAGCGGCGGTTCTGATAACGAAATCATTGTGCCGGTGTCCCAGTTTACCCGCGTGTTTTCGTCTTCCCCGGATTATGACATCCAGGTGAAAGTGCGCAGCGTGGCTGACCTGGCGGATGCCAAGGATGAATTGCGCTCCATCCTCCGCCGGTATCGCCACATCGCACCCGGAGACTCTGATAATTTCGCCATCAACCAACAAGACCAGTTCCTGGAATTTTTCCATCGCATGACGGCCACGATTGAAGGAATCGGTTTTTTCATCACGGGCTTGTCACTCTTTGTCGGTGGCATTGGCATCATGAACATCATGTTCGTGTCCGTGGCCGAGCGCACCCGTGAAATTGGGGTGCGCAAAGCCATTGGTGCCAAGCGCCGGACGATTCTATTGCAATTCCTGATTGAGGCTGCCTGTATTTGTGTGTTGGGCGGCATCATCGCTCTGCTCATTGCCTGGCCCTCCACGCTGTTGATGCGCCAGATGATGCCCGCCGTCATGTCGCCCACCATTGTCTGTCTGGCGCTGGTTGTTTCGGCGGTGACCGGGGCGTTATCCGGCTTTTTCCCCGCCTGGCGCGCCGCCCGCATGGACCCGGTGGAGGCATTGCGCAATGAGTAGGGCCATCTCGACCATCTTTGCCGAAGCGCGCGAAAGCTGCTGGATGGCAGTCAATGCAATCGCTGCGCACAAGTTGCGTTCTGCGCTGACCTTGCTCGGTGTGTTGGTGGGCGTCTTTTCCATCATCGTGGTAATGACCGCCATGCGGGTCATGCAAAATAACATTGAACGGCAGTTAAGTTCCCTGGGTGGCGAAACATTCATGGTTCGCAAATGGCCGGGAACTTTCTTTGGCGTATCCAGCGGTGATTATGAGAAATACTGGCGCCGAAAAAATGTGACCTTGAACGATGGCAAACGGTTAATGGAGAAAATTTCAATCCCGGCCAACATCGGTATCGAGGCGTCATTTTGGTCCGGAGAAATCAAGACCCGCTACAAAACCAGCGCGCCAACGGTGCAATTATACGGTGAAACGCCCGGCAGCTTTCCCGCGCACAACTGGGAACTGGCGGAAGGCCGGTTGCTGATGGACGGCGATGTGGATGGCAACCGCAACGTTTGCGTGCTGGGCAGCGGGCTTGCCACCAATATCTTCCCTCACAGTTCAGCGGTTGATGAAGTCATCAAGGTGGATGGAATTAGCTATACCGTCGTGGGTGTATTGGAAAGCAAAGGCGGCATGGCTGGTGGCGACCAGGATAATTTTGTGGTGGTGCCGCTTACCACCTGCTTGAACCGCTATGGACGCTGGTGGCGCAGCTTGAACATTCTCGTGCAAGCGCCGGATCACGCCCATTACGATGCCACCGTTGAGGAAGTGCGCAGCGTCATGCGCATCATCCGCAAGGTGCCGCCGGGCAAGGACGATGATTTTGAAATCGCTTCCAACAATTCCATGATTGATCAATTCAAAAAGTTTACCCAGTCCGTGCGCATTGGCGTGACCCTGGTCAGTTCCATTGCCTTGCTGGCGGCCGGCATCGGCATCATGAATATCATGCTCGTGTCGGTCACCGAACGAACCCGGGAAATTGGCATCCGCCGTGCCATCGGTGCCAAGAAACGCAACATCATGGTCCAGTTCATTCTCGAGGCCATTGTCCTCTGCGAAGTCGGCGGCGCGATCGGCGTTGTGTTCGGCATCCTTGGCGGCAACCTGTTGGCGTTGCTTATGCAACTACCGCCGGTCATTCCCATGGACTGGGTGATGATTGGCTTGGGTATTTGTTCCCTCGTGGGAATTGTGTTTGGCACCTATCCCGCGTGGAAAGCCGCCAATCTGGACCCCATCGAGTCACTGCGTTACGAGTAATTCTCTTTGCTGCTCGTTAGCCGAAACCTTGCCTGTGTAAAATGCTCGGCGCGAATCGCGGTTAGTTTGCTGCGAACCAACTCGACTTCTTCCGCCTGCCAGGCTCCAAAATCCCGGTTCGCGAAATGAGCAGCCTGTTCCAACAATTTGGGAATGGCAGCGTGATGGCCGGGCTTGAATCTTCCCAGGGTGATGTGGCCGGTGAACTTTTCGATTCGTTCCGCGGGTGTGAGCCAGCGTAATGCGTCATCCAACTGGCGGTGCAATTCAACCAGCCGTCCGCCATCGTCATGAGCGCCCACCCAAATGACCCGTGGTTTATGTCTGTTTGGAAAAAAGCCAACGTCTTTGGCGGAAATGTGTATTGGTGATAAACCTGCACACACGGCAGCGACCGACTGTTCTACTTGGGCCACCTGTTCCGCTGGTATATCGCCCAGAAATTTGAGCGTAATGTGAAACTGATCTGCTCGCGCCCAACGAACCGCGCTCGGTGGCGAGTTACGTCTCAGCCGTTCCAAGGCACGCCCGATTTCCTGCCGCACCTCCAGCGGCACGGTTATCGCCACGAACAGACGCAAAAATGGTGCCGGATTTGGGGGCGGTTCGGTCATTTCATTTACTGTTGCTCTTCCTGGCTGCTGATTCAACACTTGAAACTTAAAACGTGAAACGTAAAACTGCACCCATGCAGTTGCCTGCCGATTATCACATGCACACGCCACTCTGCCGCCACGCCGTGGGCGAGCCGGTGGAATATGCCCGCCGCGCCGTCGAAATTGGGCTCACAGAAATCGGCTTCACCGATCATTCCCCCATGGCCCAGGATGATTTCGATGATTGGCGCATGCGCGACAGCCAGCTTGATGAATACGTGGCCAAGGTTCGGCTCGCGCAACAGGCCTTTCCCCAACTGACCATTCGCATGGGACTCGAGGTGGATTATTTGCCCGGTCACGAGGATTGGATTCGCAAACTCGCCGCGCGTCATCCTTGGGATTATTTTATCGGCTCCGTGCATTACGTGTCGGATTCATGGGTCATCGACAATCCCGCCAGCCTGTCCGAGTGGAAACACCGGGATGCCTTCGAAGTCTGGTCCATTTATTTCCAACGGTTGGAACTGGCAGCCCGCTCAGGGCTCTTTGAAATTATCGGGCACGCTGATTTGCCGAAAAAGTTCGGTATCCGGCCCCAGCAAGATTGCCGTCCGCTTTACCAGAGCTTTATTGAGGCTGCTGCCGAGGGCGGATGCGCCATTGAATTGAACACCGCCGGGCTGCGGAAAGATTGCCGGGAGATTTATCCCTGCCCTGAACTGCTCCAGCTAGCCCGGCAAAAGAACATCCCGATCACTTTCGGCTCGGATGCCCATGCGCCGGGCGAAGTGGGTATGAATTTTGCCGAGGCCATGACCTTGGCGCGCAGCACGGGGTATACGGAAACCTGCCGGTTCAAACGACGTCAACATGAGTTCGTCAAGTTCTGAGCCATCCATGGCGCGTAACGAGCGCACGTTGTTTGCACTGATATGCGTTGTGCTGGCGCTGGGCACGGCTGCCCTTTACTGGCCGATTACCAGTCATCCGTTCATCATCTTTGATGACATGCAGTACATTGCCTCCAATCCACATGTCACCAGTGGATTGAGCAAAACGAATTTGGTGTGGGCGTTCACGACCAATGAACAGGCCAACTGGCACCCGCTGACTTGGTTGTCGCATCAACTCGACTGCACGTTGTTTGGCCTTAACGCCGGCGGTCATCATCTCATCGACTTGCTGTATCACGTGGCCAACACGCTGCTGGTGTTCTTCTTTTTCCGCAACGCAACCGGTTTCAACTGGCGTAGCGCATTCGTGGCCGCTTTTTTTGCCTGGCACCCGCTGCATGTGGAATCGGTGGCTTGGGCGTCGGAGCGCAAGGATGTATTAAGCACTTTCTTCTGGCTGCTCACCATGCTGGCTTATTTGGGTTACGCAAGAAATGTTGCGGGGGACCCGCCTGCCACCCATTCACGCGATACCCGCGCTGCAATTCTCTGTTATGTCATGGCGCTGGTGTTTTGCGCCTGTGGCCTGATGAGCAAGCCCATGGTGGTGACGCTGCCGTTTGCCCTGTTGTTGTTGGACTTTTGGCCGTTCAACCGCGTGGCCGGCTTCCAATTTTCTGTTGCCGAATCTGAGGTCTGCAAGTGTCATCCGGTTTCAATCGGCAGATTGATCTTGGAAAAAATCCCGTTCTTCGCGTTGGTAATTGCCGGTTGTGTTGCCACCTATTTGGCTCAATCCGAAGGTGGGGCCGTGGCCAAGACGCCATGGTTGGAGCGCTTGGACAATGCAGCGCTGGCGTATGCGCGTTATACGGCAAAGACATTCTGGCCGGCGGACCTCAGCGTGATTTACCCGCACCCGAGGCATTGGCCGCTGTTCCTCGCGTTGGGAGCGGGAGCGTTGCTCGTGGTTTGGACTTTTCTGTGCGCTTATAACTGGCGCAAAAAGCCATTTCTGGCCGTTGGCTGGTTTTGGTTTCTGGGCACGCTCGTGCCGACGATTGGCGTCATTCAGGTGGGGGCGCAATCCATGGCAGACCGTTACACCTACATTCCCAGCATTGGCTTTTTCATCGTTCTGGTGTGGGGCTTGGCGGAATATGCAGGCACCCGTGCGAATGGCAAAATGGTCGTATCCGCGTTGGGCGGCGTTGCTTTGATGGCCTGCGTGATTGCCACCGCTTTTCAAATTTCACTTTGGCGCGACAGCATTACCTTGTTTCGACATGCCATGGAGGTGACGACGGATAACTATGCCGCCGAAAATGTTCTGGGCAAAGCCTACGAACAAGCCGGTGACCAGGGGCACGCCTTGTTCCTGTACCAGGCCTCCGTGGCAACCGAGCCGCGTTTTCCACAGAGCCAGTTTAATCTCGCCATGATCCTGCTGGAGCTTGGCCGTACTGCCGATGGGCTTGAACATTTGCAGGCCGCCGCCGCGCTTGAGCCGCGTGATCCGGACATTCAGTATGATTTGGGCCTATATTTTTCCCTGCACGGCAGCCCAACCAACGCCTTGAATTGTTTCAGTAATTCCGTACTGGTGCGGCCGAATTTTGCCCCCGCACAACTGGCCATGGGCGGCACGCTGGCCAATTTGGGCCGGGGCAGGGAAGCCGCCTCACATCTTCGTGAAGCATTGCAGTTGCAGCCAAATTATCCCGAGGCGCACACTAATCTGGACCGCTTGCTGGCCGAGCACCCGGAATTGCGTTGAAGCTATCGCCCGCTTGAAAAGACGCGGGTGTTTTTCGCCTGCGGTTTGCCCCAGCTCGAAAGTTCTTCTCGCAACAGTTCGACTGGCAGGCCCACGACATTGCTGAAGGAACCGGAAATTTCGGAAATCAATACTTCGCCCAGTTCTTGGATCGCGTACGCGCCCGCTTTGTCCAGCGTATGCACCCGCAGGGTGTAGTCGCGGATTTGTCCGGCATCGAGCGGATGAAACAACACGTCGGTGCTGGCGGCGAATATGCGTTCCTGATGACGGCGCAGGTGAATCAAGCTGACGCCGGTGACGACTTGATGGCAACGCCCTTGCAATCGCAAAAGCATCGTGCGCGCCTCCGACACGTTGCGCGGCTTGCCCAAAATTTCGTTGCCCAGAAATACGAGCGTATCGGCACCGAGCACCAGCGCATCGGGATTTTTCTTGGCCACGGCAAATGCCTTGCGGTGCGCATTGAGCTGGCAGACTTCAAGGGGGGACAGGTGGTCGTGCGCCACTTCCGCCACGTGACCGGGCATGATTTGAAAGTTCACCTTCAGCAGCTTGAGTAGTTCCGCTCGACGCGGCGAAGCTGAAGCCAGTACGAGTGGCGGCAAGTTCACAATAGCATTCTACCAGAAATCTCATTTCTGTCGAGTACGCTGAATTTGGCGTGCGTCCCGCGCGTTTTTGGGTTAATTCATGTCCATGCAAGCTGCCCGCCACCTCGTCAATCTCGCGCTCATTGGTTTCATGGGCACGGGCAAGACTTCGGCTGGCCGCCTCGTGGCCGAGCAGTTGCATTTCGAGTTTTTGGACACTGATGAACTCATCCAAAACCGCACGGGCCGGACCATTGCCGACATTTTTTCCCGGGACGGTGAGGCCGCCTTTCGCGCCCTGGAGCGGCAGATTGTCAATGAACTGGGCCAGCGCCAGAAGACCGTGATTTCCACCGGCGGCGGCCTGCCGACCAACCCGGAAAACCTCGCTGCGCTCAAGGCCCACGCGCTCGTGGTCTGCCTTTGGGCGTCCCATGAAAAAATCTGGGACCGCGTTCGCAACCAGTCGCACCGTCCGTTGCTCCATGATCCCGACCCGCAACGGAAAATCCGGGAACTGCTCGAAACCCGCAAACCGTTTTATCATCAGGCCGATGTTTTGATCAACACGGACCAGCGCTCTGCGCGTGAAGTGGCGCAGCAAATCGTCCTGCAGTTCAAGCTGGCCAACCGTCCGCGACGATGAATGCCGCCATCCGTCAGCGCGCGGCGGAACTGGGCTTTGACGACTGCCGTTTTACCACCGCTGAAGTGCCCGCGAGCGCGTCGCAATTCGAACAATGGCTTGCGCACAAAAATCACGGCGAAATGAGCTGGCTGGAGCGCAATGCGGAAAAGCGCATTGACCCGCAAAAAGTCCTGCCCGGTGCCCGGAGCATCATCGTGCTCGCTGCCAGTTACGTCGTCAGCGCCGAACACAAGCAAACCCCCGCTGCGGTCACCGGCGAGATTGCCCGCTATGCGCGTTTTGCCGATTATCATGACATCATTGGTGAACGCCTGAAAAGCCTCACCGAGTTCATCAACCAACTCGGCGCTCCGGGCACGCGCTCGCTTTGGTATGTGGACACCGGGCCGTTGCTTGAGCGCGATCTTGCGCAGCGCGCGGGTATTGGCTTCGCCGGCAAGCACACCAACGTCATCAGCCGGCGGCTGGGCAACTGGATTTTTCTCTCAGAGATTTTGACCACGCTTGAACTCGCGCCCGACGCGCCGGAGAAAAACCATTGCGGTAGTTGTACCCGCTGTCTTACGGCATGCCCGACCCAGGCCATCACCGCGCCGTTCCAATTGGATGCGCGCAAGTGCATCTCCTATTTGACCATTGAGTTGAAAGGGGCCATTCCCGTGGAACTTCGTCCTGCCATCGGCAACCGAATTTACGGCTGCGACGATTGCCTGGCTGTTTGCCCGTGGAACAAGTTCGCCCGCGAAGGCCGCCTCATGCAGCCACGTGCGCGCGCGGATTTGCAATCGGCCGGCCTGTTGGAATTGCTTGCGCTTGATGCGCCTGCTTTCAAGGCGAAGTTTGCCGGCACGCCCATGTTGCGCACCAAACGGCGCGGCTTGTTGCGGAACGTATGCGTCGCCCTGGGCAATGTGGGCGACCGCAGCGCACTATCGGCCTTGGAAAAAGCGGCGCACGATCCTGAGCCGCTTATCGCTGAACACGCACGCTGGGCGATGGAACAAATCAATTCTCAATAAACATTGCCATGCTCAAAATTTGCAAAGGTAAGAATATGCGTTATGCGAACTGGATCAGTATTTTTGTGTTTGGCATCTTTTTATTTGGATGTAAACGCCAATTCAAAAACGGAGCTTGCGTTAACAACCTTCGGCAAATAGAGAGTGCCAAGGCAGAGTGGGCATATGCGCATGGCAAGGATTCAAATTCCATTCCAGAGTGGAATGACCTTACTGCCTATATGTATGTTAAGGATGGGTTTCCAAAATGTCCTGCTGGTGGCACATATACGATTGGACCGATTGGAGAGCTGCCTCACTGCTCTATGATGCCGCACAATATCTGCTTTGGAATGTTCAGTATATACAATGAGTCCAATGATCCCATGGTTGGGGTGCGAATTGCAGTGATGATTAACGTGAAGGAATTATGCAGTTGTGAAACGGATGCAAAAGGAGAGGCTAATATTTCGTTAAAGCAGCAATTAACACCTGACCTATGGAGCCACGGGACAGAGTTTGTTGACGTTGAAAAAGCTGGTTACGGAACTGTTCGCATCCCATTGCCAACATTAAATTGGCCAATTAAATTACAACTTCACCAATTAACGAATAATATCAACTAAAAAGTTGATTCAATCCAAAAAACGACTATACGTATCCCAAGATTGCAATTCGGCGATGCTTCGCGCTAAAGAATAAATTGAAAAGTTCGGCCATTTCTACCCGCCAAAGGCCGAATATTTTTTAATGCCGCGCTGCCACATCCAGCGGGCGAACACATACGCCGCCAGCACCCACGACAACTGAAACATGAGTCCTTGCCACACTGCCGCGCCTGTGCATTTGCCCAGGTAAACGCTGATGGGAAAATACAACTGATACGGAAACGGCGTGAAATACAACGCATGGTTCAGTCCGGCTGGCAGCAGGTCCAGCGGAAACAAATGGCCGCTGGCCAGATATTCAAACGCAAACAGGATGAAGATGAAGGTGGAAATCTCCAGCAGCCAAAACGCGAGCATGGCCATGGCGTATGAAATGAAAAATTGGAGCAGGGCCGTCAGCAACAGCGAGAACGGAAACACGATCCAGGCCGTGAGGTCGGCTGGCGGCATCACGTATTGGTGAAAGCACAGGATGAAAATTGCCAGCGGTATGGCGGCCACGGCTATGAATGCGATGCGTCCCGAAAAAAACAGGCACAGCCGGTACCACAGATAATCCACCGGCTTGAGCAGAAACTGGCTGATGTTGCCTTCGCGGATGTCCGCCGCAATCTGCCAGTCATCCTCGTTCACCGCGGTCAGCACGTCCACCGTCGCCACGAGCAGGTAATAGAACATCATCTGCGCCTGCGTAAAACCGGAGGCTGTGCCCGCCGGTGTTCCCGGGTGGCTTGCATAAATCGTGCGCCACAGCGAGAGCATGGCGAAGAGCGGAATAAAGCTGAACAGCGTCCGTGTCAGGTAATTCACCCGGTACGCCAGGTTGCTTTGCAGCCCGATGTTGATGACGTGGAGGTATTTTTTCATGCGCCCCGGTTCATCGTTGCGAACGTTACTTGCTCACCCGCCATCTCCGGCACAACCACAGCCTGCCAGCGCCACGCAATCCGCGCACAAGACCTCGCCGCCAATTTCCAGCGCGTCAAAACCCCCGCAGCGTGCGCACACGGCGGATGCTTCGGTGGTGGGGACTGGTTGGGGTTCCATGGTTTAACTCTTTGCGAAACTTTCCGCGAGCGCCACCGCTTTGCGCATGGCCATGGATTTGTTCACTGTCTCCTGAAACTCCGCCTCGGGCGTGGAATCATTCACCCAGCCGCCGCCGGCCTGCACATACGCCTTGCCGTCCTTGACCAGTGCGGTGCGAATGGTGATGCAGCAATCCAGATTGCCGTTGAAGGAAAAATAGCCCACGCAACCGCCGTACGGGCCGCGCGCGGTTTGCTCCAGCTCGGAAATGATTTGCATCGCGCGAATTTTCGGCGCGCCGCTCAATGTCCCGGCCGGGAACGTCGCCCGCATCAAGTCATACGGCGACTTTGCGCCGGACAATTTACCCTCCACCTGCGACACGATATGCATTACGTGACTGTACCGCTCCACGACCATCAAATCTTTTACATGCACACTGCCAAAATCGCAGACGCGGCCAATGTCATTGCGCGCAAGGTCCACCAGCATGACATGTTCGGCACGTTCCTTCGGGTCCGCCAGCAGCTCTTTTTCCAAGGCAGCGTCTTCGGCTTCATTCTTGCCGCGACGACGCGTGCCGGCAATCGGACGAATTTCAACCTTGCCCTCCTCGCAGCGGACATGCAGTTCCGGTGAAGCACCCACGAGCGAAAAGCCTTCCAGCTCCAGCAAAAACATATAGGGCGACGGATTAATGCTCCGCGCGGCCCGGTAAATATCCACAGGTGACGCCTTGACCGGCGCGGAAAACCGCTGCGAACCCACCACTTGAATGATGTCGCCGCCGTGGATGTATTTCTTGGAGGCGTCGACGTTCGCAAAAAACTTTTCCTTCGTCTGGTTGGACTCGAAGTCCACCGGCGTCACTTCGTCCGGCAACGTCAATGGCTGGTGCTCGCTCGGTTGTTCCAGCAGCGTGAGAATGCGCTCGATTTCGCTCGTGGCATTTTCGTAGGCGTCGGCGGGGCTTTCCGCGTCATCGAGGATGGCATTGACGAGGATGGTGATGGTCTGTTGCGCGCGGTCAAACGTCAGCAACTGGTCCGCAATGAGAAAATACATCACCGGCGTCTTCAATTCATCCTGCGGCGGGCGCGGCACCACGGGTTCCACGTCATGGATGAATTCGTAGCCGATGAAGCCCAGGGCACCGCCCGTGAAACGCGGCAGGCCGGGCACGGCCACGGCGCGATATTTCTTCATCACGCGCTCCACCACTTCGAGGCCGTCCTTCACGTCGCGGCCAATGACAAAGCTCTCGGTCACGCGCCCGTTTTCAAAAATTTGCACGTGGCCGCCATCCTGCCGGATGACTGCGCGCGGGTTGCAACCCACAAACGAGTAGCGTCCCACGTGCTCGCCGCCTTCCACGGATTCAAAGAGAAACGATTCGCCCGCGCCGCGTATCTTGCGATACGCAGACAACGGCGTTTCCAAATCAGCCAGAATGCGGCGCGCAACTGGAATCAAATTTCCCTGCGTCGCGAGCTTTTGAAATTCCTCGAGCGTTGGCGAATACATACCAAGGTAGAATGAAGAATTTGCGGCGATTTAACAAACAATTTACAGCGTTCGCTCACTTGTTGGGATTCCAGACATACTTGCCGTCTGTATCCACGTAACCGATTTTGCGGCCGCCGGTGAATGCGCCCGTAAACGCACTGCCCAAGCCCACGCGCGCGAGCCCGTCGTTAAAATCCTGCGCCTCGTCGAATTGCGGGTTGATGACATATTTGCCCTCCACATTGATAAAGCCCCAATGGCCGCCGGATTTCACCCGCGCCAATCCTGCGGCAAACGCGCCGGCATCGTCGAACTGCGGATTGATCACAATCTTGCCCGAGGTATCCACATAGCCCCAGGACTTGCCCATCTTGATGGGAGCCAGACCTTTTACAAACGCGCCGGCGTCGTCAAATTGCGGATTGATGACCACTTTGCCGGTCTTGTCCACAAAGCCCCAACGGTCGCCCATGCGCACCGCCGCCAGGCCTTCGGAAAACGCCAGCGCCCGGTCGAATTGCGGATTGATGAGCATTTTCCCGGTCTCGTCAATATAGCCGTACGACTTGCCCAGCTTGATGGCCGCCAGGCCGCTGCTGAAATCCGCCGCTTCATCGAATTGCGGGTTGATGACAATCTTCCCGGTTTTATCAATGAAACCCCAGTGATGATTTTCCTTGATGGCCGCGCGGCCTTCCACAAATGAACTCGCATCGTCAAATTGCGGGTTCACCACGTATTTGCCGTCCAAGCCAATGAAACCGTAATGCCCGCCCACGGCCACGGCCGCCAGGCTTTCGCTGAAATTCGCGGCGGTATCAAACTGCGGGTTGATGGCCAGTGTGCCCGTGCTGTCGGCGTAGCCCCATTTACCGAGGCGGACGGCGGCGAGCTTTCCAGAGAAAATTTCCGCCCGGTCAAACTGCGGATTCACCACCAGTTTGCCCGACTTGTCCGCAAACCCCCAGCGTCCGCCCATGGCCACCGGAAATAGTGCAGCGGCGCTCACGGACGCGGCACACCAGACACCCAGGACGGAAACGACAAGCAATTTGGATACGTTCATAGTTTAATTAAAAATTCAATGGTTACCTCAATATCGAGCGGGTCAGTCTATTTTGAGACCCCGCTGAGTCAAGCGGTGATGTTGAGTCCTCGCTTTCCAAATTACACTTTTAGCCGGCCTAAAATGCAAGGGCGTATCAGTTCTTGCCATTAAAGCAGCCAGGATGTCTGGCAAACCTTATATCACTCATTTGAGCGGGTTGCCGGCAGGCGGATTGCCGCGTAGCCTTGGGCGGGTTTGGGACCATGTCAAATGTAACAGTTGAATTCGCAGGCCCAGTTTGAAAGACTGGCTGGCACCTGATTTGCAGTTACCTAAATCCAAACGGCGGCGTCTTGAGTGGCTTGAGCAACCAAATATTTAACTGCTGCCGCCATTTATCAACTTGATTGAACATGCCTATGTGTTTTGCCAGAACTATGTGTGCGCTGACCCTTTTGGCGGGCGCAATGTCCCTGCCTGCCGGTATTGTCTATCCCGTGACCCGTACCACCAACCAGATGGACGTCTACCATGGCGTGAGCGTGCCGGACCCGTACCGCTGGCTGGAAGATGACAACGCCGCCGAGACCAAGACCTGGGTCGAGGCGCAAAACAAGATCACGTTCGACTATCTCAAGCAAATCCCCCAACGCGACGCCATCCGCGACCGGTTGACCAAGCTCTGGAATTTTGAGCGATACAGCGTACCGTTCAAGCTGGGCGGGCGCTACTTCTTCAGCCGCAACGACGGCCTGCAAAACCAAAGCGTGCTGTACACGCTGCCGTCGTTGGACGCGCAGCCGGCGGTGTTGCTGGACCCAAACAAACTTTCGAAGGATGGCACGGTGGCCTTGAACGGCATCTCCGTGAGCCACGACGGAAATTACCTCGCCTATGGCATTGCCGAGGCGGGCTCAGACTGGGAGGAATGGAAAATTCGCGACGTGCTCACGGGCCAGGACACGGGCGACGATTTGAAATGGCTGAAATCAACCTCGGCCTCGTGGATGAAAGATGGCAGCGGCGTGTATTACAGTGGTTATGACAAGCCGTCGGAAGCGTCCAAAATGACGGCGGCCAATTATAACGAGAAACTTTATTTCCATCGCCTCGGCACCCCGCAATCGGCGGACAAGGTGGTTTATCACCGCAACGATCATCAGGATTGGGAGTACGCCGGCGAAGTGACGGACGATGGGCATTACCTTGTCATTTCTATATTCCAAGGCACGGACCGCCGCAATCGCGTTTATTACCAAGACCTGACGAAGCCGAAATCCAAGGTGGTCGAGTTGCTAAACGACTTCGACGCGCAATATCAGTTCATCAACAACGACGGCCCCGTGTTCTGGTTCCGCACCGACCTCGGCGCTCCGCGCGGACGGATTATCGCCATCGACACCTCCAAGCCAGCGCGTGCAAACTGGCACGAACTGGTGCCGCAAACGGAGGAAACACTAACGGGCGCGAACGTGCTCAATAATTCCTTTGTCTGTTCCTATCTCAAGGACGCCCACAGCCAGGTGAAAATTTACTCGCTCGCGGGCAGTCTGGTACGCGAGGTGGAATTGCCGGGCATTGGTTCGGCGGGCGGCTTCGGCGGCAAGCGCGAGGATACCGAGACCTTCTATTCATTCACGGGCTACACCACGCCCGGAATTGTTTATCGTTACGACCTGACCACCGGCACGAGCACGGTGTTCCGCCAGCCAAAAGTGGACTTCAACCCGGCTGATTACGAGACGACGCAGATTTTTTACACGAGCAAGGATGGCACGCGCGTGCCGATGTTTATCTCGCATAAGAAGGGCATCAAACTGGACGGCCAGAACCCGACGCTGCTTTACGGCTACGGCGGTTTCGACATCAGCATCACGCCGTCGTTCAGCGTGGCGAACCTGGTGTGGATGGAAATGGGCGGCGTTTATGTCGTGGCCAATATTCGCGGCGGCGGCGAATACGGCGAGGCCTGGCACCAGGCCGGCATGAAGTTGAATAAGCAGAATGTGTTCGATGATTTCATCTCGGCTGCTGAATGGTTGATTGCCAATAAATATACATCGCGCGAAAAACTGGCGATTGCCGGCGGCAGCAACGGCGGCTTGCTGATTGGCGCCTGCGAGACACAGCGGCCCGATTTATTCGGCGCGTGCCTGCCGCAAGTGGGCGTGATGGACATGTTGCGCTTCAACAAGTTTACGGTCGGCTGGGGCTGGATGAGCGATTACGGTTCGCCGGACAACGCGGATGAATTCCGTGCGTTGCATGCCTATTCGCCGTTGCACAACATCAAGCCGGGCACGAAATATCCCCCGACATTGATTTTGACCGGCGACCACGACGACCGCGTGGTGCCGGCGCACAGCTTCAAGTTCGCCGCGACGATGCAGGCGGCGCAGGCTGGTGACGCGCCGATCTTGATTCGGATTGAAACGCGTGCCGGTCACGGCGCGGGCAAGCCGACCTCAAAGGTCATTGACGAAGCCGCCGACCGATGGGCGTTTTTGGTCAAGTCCCTCGGCATGAATGTGGACGGCAAAATTTAATGACGCGCTAATCCAGCAATGAAAAAGCATTTCTCATTTTTCGCCGCGTTGATTATGGCGGCGGGTGCGATTAACGCTCTGGCGGCGGACAAGCTGCCCAATATCATCATCGTTTTCACCGACGACCAGGGTTATGCGGACGTGGGCAAGTTCGGGGCGGAAGGTTTTGTCACGCCCAACCTCGACCGCATGGCAGATCAAGGCGCGGTCTTTCGCGATTTTCACGTGGCCCAGCCGGTTTGTTCCGCCTCGCGGGCCGCATTGCTAACGGGCTGTTATCCGAATCGTATCGGTCTTCATGGCGCACTTGGGCCGGGCACAAAAATCGGCTTGAGCGATCAGGAAACGACGCTCGCGCAAGTGCTGAAACAGCGCGGCTATGCGACCGGCATGCTCGGCAAATGGCACTTGGGCGATGCGCCGCAATTCATGCCCTTGAATCACGGTTTCGACTCGTTCTTTGGCCTGCCGTTGTCGGTGGATTACTGGCCGGGCCATCCGGATTTGATCACGAACATGCCCGCCACGCAGGCGGCCATCAAGCGCGAGTATCCCAACCTGCCCATTTACGATGGCTGGAAGGTGCTCCGCCCGGAGATGAGCATTGACGACCTGAACCACTTGACGACGTGGTACACCGAGCGTGCCGTAAAATTTATTCAGGACAACAAATCGCATCCGTTTTTTCTCTACGTGGCGCATAGCATGCCGCATGTGCCGCTGGGCGTGAGCGACAAGTTTCGTGGCAAAACCGCGCGCGGCCTTTACGGTGACGTGATTGAAGAAATTGACTGGTCGGTGGGTCAAATCTTGGACGCGGTGAAGGCCAACGGCCTCGACGACAATACGCTCATCATCTTTACCTCGGATAACGGCCCCTGGTTGTGCTATGGAAATCATGGCGGTTCGGCCAAGCCGTTGCGCGAAGGGAAGGGGACCAACTGGGAAGGCGGCACGCGCGAGCCTTGCATCATGCGCTGGCCCGGTCACATTCCGGCGGGCGCTGATACGTGGGACATGCTGATGTCCATTGATTTGCTGCCGACCATTGCCAAGCTCGCGGGCGCGGACCTCCCGAAAAATAAAATCGACGGCCTGGACGTGTGGCCGATTATTTCCCGCCAGCCCGGTGCCACGAATCCTCACGAGGCATACTGGTTTTATTACGAGGTCAACTCCCTTGAAGCGGTGACGACCTCGGACGGCAAATGGAAGCTCCAATTGCCGCACACATATCAAACGCTCGCCGGCCGGCCTGGCGGTACCAACGGTGTGTCGGTGCCCTATGCACATCGCAAAATCTTGAAAGAGGAGTTATACGACCTCGTTCATGACATTGGCGAAACCACGGATGTCTCCGCGCAACACCCGGACATCTTGAAGCAGTTGGAGGCGGAGGCTGACAAGGCCCGCGCTGAATTGGGCGATGCGCTGACGAAACATCCCGGCAGTGAACGCCGGGAGCCGGGTCGTCTGGTTGCAAAGAAGGCGGCTGATAATTCATCCGCAAAACAAACTGAATAAGCGGTCTTGCGTGGCTGGTGGCAGGGCGGTGCAACGCAGGGCAGGCACATAATCGAACGAAGCTAAATATGAAACGACTCGCAAACATCATTCTGGCCCTGGCTTTGTTGCCGGGGGCTCTGCTTGCTGCCCAACCGCAAAAGCCTAACATCCTGCTGCTCGTTGCCGATGACCTCGGCTACGGCGACCTGGGTTGTTTCGGCTGCAAGGACATTCCCACGCCCAACATTGACAGCCTCGCGCATGATGGCGTCCGTTTTACCGATGCCCATTGTTACAACGTCTGTTCGCCGACGCGCGCCTCGTTGATCACCGGTTGTTACGCGGAGCGCAATGGCATCCGCACCGTGCTGATGGGCGGCAGCGTGATGAAATTCACCAATGCCGTAACCGTCGCCCAGGTATTGCACAACGCCGGTTATGTGACCGGCCTCGTCGGCAAGTGGCATCTCGGGTACGAGCCCTCCGTTACGCCCACGCACATGGGCTTCGATGAATTTTACGGATTCCATGGCGGCAAGCTCGATTATTTCAATCACACGGATTCGACGCAGAAAAACGGCACGCCCGAGGGTAAACATGATTTCTGGGAGGGCGACCAGGAAATTTTCCCCGAGGGTTACACCACGGATTTGTTCACGGACCGCGCCATAAAATTCATCCACGACCACGCGCACCACCCGTTCTTCCTGGAAGTCACCTATAACGCGCCGCATTACGCCATCACCAATGGCACCTATCAGGCCCCCGAATCGTATCTCAAAAAATTCGGTGTGGAGAAAAATCCCAATGGCACGCGCGGCGGTTACGCGGCAATGGTTAACTCCATGGACGATGGCATTGGCCGGATATTGGCTGAACTCAAGGCGCAAACACTTGATCAAAACACGCTCGTCATTTTCATCAGCGACAATGGCGCTGAGAATGCCGGTTCCAATGGGATATTGTCCGGCGGCAAGCATAACAACAAGGAAGGCGGCATTCGCGTGCCGTGGGTGGCGCGCTGGCCCGGCGTCATTCCGGCCGGCCTCGTGCGTTCCGATATTGTGCACGTCATGGATATCATGCCGACGTTGATGGCAGTTGCGCAGGCGCCGGCTCCCCAGGGCACGCCGTTGGACGGCACGAATATCTGGTCGGCATTCATCGGCAAAGAGCCGGTGGCGGAACGTCCCATGTGTTTCCCGCCCCGGGCCATTCGCCAGGGCAAATGGATGCTGCTGAACGGCAAGTTGTATGACCTGGACACCGATCTGACTGAGAAAACTGACGTGACTGATCAACATCCCGACGTGGTCGCGCAACTGACCAAAGAACTTACCGCCTGGCAGGACGAATTTAATATTAGAAAAGGCAAAGACGCAGCCCAAGCTGGCAAAGAATAAAATCAGCCAATCCGATGCGTCGCATCTAATTCATGGACCAAGCCAATGACACCTTGAAATCTCGTGCCCGGCTCAGCCGGAAGCGGTTTCTCGGTTTGCTGGGGGCGAGCGCCGGCACGTTGCTGTTGCCGGGTGAGCTTTGGGGAAAAGAGCCGGATGCCCAACCCGCTCTGTCATCTGCACCGGGCACCGGTTTTACCGATGCCGCCGCCTTTGGTTTTTCGCCCGCCGCCAGCGGCGTGGAGAACACCAAGGCATTACAACGTGCAGCAGATGGCGCAGGCACCATTGTGGTGAGCCGTCCGGGCGTATACAAAGTGGCAGGCACGGTTTTCATTGGCGGGCAAACCACGCTGATTTTTGGCAATGATGTGTTTCTTAAAAAGGTGAATGAGCAAGGCGCGTTCACGCACGTATTGCTCAACAAGGGAGCCCTCACCAAAACGTACGACGAACATATTTCCGTCCAAGGCCTGCAAATCATGGTCAATGGCGTAGACGTGCGGAACTTTCTCGTATACGGCCTGCATGGCCAGCTCGCATTTTTTTACGTCAAAGATTTACGCATTGAAGGTTTTCGCTGTTTGGACTTGGGCCACGCGCAATACGGCGTGCATGTTTGTACCTTTGAAGACCTCCATATCAGTGACGTCATTATCAAGGGACTCAAGGACGGTGTGCACTTGGGCCGGGGCAAGCGCTTTACCATTCGTGACGCCGTTTTCCAAACTGCCGATGATGCCGTGGCGCTCAATGCCCATGATTATGCCGTGGGAAATCCTGAGTTGGGCTGGATTGAGGACGGCTTGGTGGAAAACTGTCGTGACCTGCCTCAAGATAATCAGCATGCGGCGTTCTTTTGCCGTATCCTGGCGGGCGCATGGATTGATTGGAAGCCGGGCATGGAAGTGCAACAGTCGGACACGGTTGTTTCCGCTGGCCGTCTTTACCGGGTTCAAGCCAAACCGGATGGCACAAAATATAAATCCCTCACCCAGCCTACGCACGAAAGCGGCGCAAAAATTTTGGACGGCATCAACTGGGGCGTGGTGCAGAATGATGTGACCTACACCGCCGGTGTGCGCAATGTCACCTTCCGCGACATCTATCTCGAAAAGCCGCGCACTGCCTTCTCGATCCATTTCGACAACGGCCCTTACAGCCGCTCGTATTATCCGGGTGCACCAGTGCCCCGGCAGGAACAGATTGTATTGGATAATATCCGCATACTGCACCAGGACCCGACGCCATTCCTGAACGTGGCCACGCCGGTGGATGCGGTAACCATCGTCAATTCCAGCTTCCAGGACAACGTCATTCGTTTCGTCAACAACAAGGCGATGAAAGACTATGGCCCGACGACGATTAATCTGCACGGTTGCACTTTCAACTACGCCGGTAAAATGGAACTGGTCAACAATGCCATTCCGGGAAAGGTCATTACGCTGAAAACGTCCGCCAACGCGGAAACCTCGGATCAATTTTCAGCAACCGTCGATTCCGGTGGCGGAAAAATCATCGTGGATTCAGATTTGCCCGGATTGAAGCTTGCGGACAGTGCCACGCCGCCCGTGAACAAAACCGCTGGCCAGCCATAAATGTCATGCTTACCCGTCGTTCATTCATCAAGGCTGGCGGCATTTTAACGGCGGGAGCCGTGTGTTCACCGGCGCTGCGTTCTTGGGCAGGTGGCGCGCCAGAAACCGTGCAGCCGGTGCCCACGCCGGCGCAACTTGCCTGGCAGGAAGCCGAACTGGGGGTGTTGTTCCATTTCGACCCGCGAATTTTTAACGCGGACCACGGGTATCAATCGTTGCAGCCGGCCTGCCGGCATCCGCTGAAAGATGCCAAGGCTTACGCAGATAAATTCAACCCGGAAAAACTGGACGCGAATCAATGGGTGGCCACGGCCAAGGCAATCGGGGCGCGGTTTGCCATTCTGGTGGTGAAACACGAGACCGGCTTTTGCCTGTGGCAATCGGATGCCAATCCCTTTTGCCTGAAAAATATCCCGTGGCGCAACGGTCAGGCCGATGTCTTGCGCGATTTTGTGACCGCGTGTCGCCGGGAAGGAATCAAGCCGGGCATTTTTACGGAGTCGCGCTGGAATTTGCAACTCGGCGTATACGACCACGAAGTCTCGCCGCAATCGCCCTTGTCGCAGGCCGAATACAATCATCTGGTGGAGCGCGAAGTGGAGGAACTTTGCACCCGTTACGGCAAACTGTTTGAAATCTGGTTTGATGGCGGAATCCGCACGCCTGCGCAGGGCGGGCCGGATGTGCTGCCCATTGTTGAAAGGCATCAATCTGAAATTGTCTTTTCCCACAGTGACCAGCGGCGTGACGTGCGCTGGGGCGGCACGGAAACGGGGACTGTCCACAACCCTTGCTGGGCCACGGTTGACCGCGATAAAATTCTAACTGGTACAACTGCCCGGCAATACCTTGCGCAAGGCGACCCCGCCGCCCGCACTTGGTGCCCGGCCATGTCCGACGCGCCGTTGCGTTGTCAGAACGGGGTGCATCACTGGTTGTGGGAGCCGGGCGGTGAACAAGGCGTGGCCTCGCTCGCGCATTTGCAGGAAATGTATTACGGGTCGGTCGGTCGCAATTCCACGCTGATCCTGGGCCTGACTCCAGAGCGTTCCGGATTGATGCCGGCGGCGGATGTGGCCCGTTGCCGTGAATTCGGTTCCTGGCTGACATCGGCTTTTCTAACCAAGCCGCTGGCCCACGCTGCCGGCTCAGGCATGGAACTGGTGGTGGTGTTGCCTAAATCAGTTCATGGCCCGGTGACAGACATTGTTTTGCAGGAAAATATTCGCCACGGCGAACGCGTGCGCAGCTTTGTCGTCGAGGTAGAAACCGACGGCACATGGACCCAATTATTTTCCGGTTCATGCATCGGCCAGAAGCACATCCAACAAGTTTCTGCTGCCGATTCCCGCCGGTTTCGACTGCGCATTCTAGCGGCTGACGGAACCCCGGAAATCACCATGTTCAGCCTCCATCATCAAGAGGTTGTGAAATAATATGTCAAAACATTCCAATATTGGCACCTGCCATACCACGAATGGGGGATTTTGGAAAAACAGCGAGCCGCTACACTGGCATCGTTGCGAGACGTTAAGTTGTTTTGGCAGAGCGATTTTATGTGGGCAGGCCTTTTCTACTTAAACTACTATTAAAACCAAACCATGAAGCGACTCACCCAATTCGTTTTTGCACTGGCGTTGTTGCCATTATCCACCTCACTCGTTAATGCCGCTGCACCGCAGAAGCCCAACATCGTCATCATTCTGGCTGACGATCTTGGGTTTGGCGACACCGGCTGCTATGGTGCGACCAAAATTCCCACGCCAAACGTAGACCGTCTTGGCCAGCAGGGCTTGCGCTTCAACGATGCCCACGCCACATCCGCCACCTGTACGCCGTCACGTTACGCGCTATTGACCGGCCAGTATCCCTGGCGCAAGCAGGGCACGGGCGTGTTGCCGGGCAATGCCTCGCTGATTATCGACACCAACCAGCCCACGGTGGCCAGCATTTTGCAGGGTGCCGGTTATCACACCGGCATCGTCGGGAAATGGCACCTTGGTTTGGGCGGTCCCGGCGGCGCGGATTGGAATGGCACCATCACTCCGGGCCCGAACGAAGTTGGTTTTGATTACAGCTTTATTATCGCTGCTACCGGCGACCGCGTGCCGACGGTGTACATCGAAAATCGTCACGTCGTGGGCCTCGATCCCTCTGACCCGATTCAAGTCAGCTACGGCAAACCGATTGGCGATGAACCCACGGGCAAGCAACATCCCGAGATGTTGCGGATGGGCCTGACGCTGGGACACGACGGCACCATTATTGATGGCATCAGCCGCATTGGATTCATGACCGGCGGCCATGCCGCGCGCTGGAAGGACGAGGACAAGGCGGACATCCTCACGGGCAAGGCCGTGGATTTCATCAAGCAAAGCGCAGCCAAGCCGTTTTTCCTCTACTTTGCCACGCATGACCCGCATGTGCCGCGCGTGCCGCATCCGCGTTTTGTGGGCAAGAGCGGTTGTGGTGTGCGGGGGGATGTGATTGTGGAATTCGACTGGTGCGTGGGCCAAATCATGGAAACGCTCGACAAGCTGAATCTGGCCACCAACACGCTGGTGATTTTGTCCAGCGACAACGGCCCGGTATTGGATGATGGTTATGCCGACGGCGCTATCCGCGATCTAAACGGCCACACCCCAGCCGGTCCATTGCGTGGCGGCAAGTATTCCATTTATGAAGGCGGTACTCGCGTGCCGTTCATCGTGCGCTGGCCGGGCCGCGTGAAGCCGGGCGCATCCGACGCACTGATTTCGTTGATGGACATGTCGGCTTCATTTGCCGCGTTAACGGGTCAGACTATTCCCGCCGGCGGTGCGCCGGACAGTGTGAACGTGTTGCCCGCGTTGCTTGGCGATTCCAAGGCTGGCCGCGAAACGCTGGTGGAACATGACGGCGCACGCGTGCTGGGCTTCCGCGACGGCGTCTGGAAGTTCATCGAGCCGGAACGCCGCGCCCGTGCCCGCGCCGAGTATTCGCCGCTGGGCGAATTGTACGACCTCGGTACTGACCTGGCTGAAAAGAAAAATCTATCGCAGTCTGAACCGGAAAAGAGTAAGACATTGTCCAGCGAGCTGTTAGACGCACAACGCGCTGGCCGGGCTGCGGATACCAAGCCAGTCGTGCCCAAATCCGCAACCGTTCAATAACTATGAAAACCAAAATCTTCGCCAGCCTGTTTGCCGGCCTGTTGCTGGCCGGCTTGAATGCTTCGGCCCAACATTTGTGGTGGGACCTGGGCGGTCAGACGGAAGGCACCTGCATCTATGGCGAGATTACGGTTTTGGCCACGCACCCCGGCACCTATTACTGCGGTGCCAACTGGCATCCGGGCGAACCGGCGGGCGGCTATTGTGGCATCCAACACAATTCACCGCAGGAACGACGCACGATTTTTTCGATTTGGGACACGTCACCCGAATTGCACCCAACCGTCAGCGCCGCTGGCCCGGCAACCATCTACGGCCGGTTTGGCGGGGAAGGCGAGGGGGGGCACACGCACATGATTTGGAATTGGAAGACCAACCAAACCTTCCAGTTTTTTGTGCATAAACAGCCCGGAACGGACACGAATATAACGGACGCAAAATATTACATTTTGGACCCGGCTTCGAAACAATGGCTGCACATAGCCACTATTTCCAGCCCCAATGGCGGGCATCATGAAGTGGCCACACTGGCCGGCGGCATCAATGCCTTCCTGGAAAATTTCACGGGTGAAGACAGTTATGCCGCCAGGCTGGCCATGTACCGGCTCTGGCTTGGGACGGATTTGGACCATATGAAATGCCTGACCAATGCCGTGGGCGACGGCAAATGGGGCGAGTTGCATGATAATTTCTTTCTCGCAGGCGGTGGCAACGGTGAACTGGACTCCGTTTTTTCAGATTTGGAACAGGACTTGGGTAAACCGGTTTATGGTGTCGGACAAACCCGATTGCCGCCCATCAGCGACCGCCCGCTATCCGCCGAACTCATCACCCAGTTGAAGCAGTTGCCCGATGTGAATGCCTTTGCCGACCATGGCGATTCCTGCGACCAAGGCACGCCGGAAGACCAGGCCAAGGCCGCCGGCATTATGCTGCCGCATCAGCCCTGGCATTTGGTGAATATCTGGTGGGATTTTGTGGAGCCGACCAAGCATTTTACCTCGCTGGAAATGGATGTGACGATTGATCGCGATATTCCCACGAACTATAACCTCTATATTTCCCCCTGCGGCCTGGCCAAAATCAATGACCTGCAATTTTACGGCGGTTTGCAATCCAACATTAACGGCTGGATTAACGCCACGAACCATGACCGGGCTTTCCCGGGCCACGGCTCCATTTTCTCGCGCTGGTCGGCGGATAAGAAAACCAAGGTGGACCTTGATAACGTGCGCGTGGCCGGGGACGATTGCCTGGTGGAAAGTGCCGGTTACGAGGGCGAATTTGCCAGCGTGCGCCGTCCCTTTGCCTGGAACAAGGGCAAGTACACCTGGATGGTTGTTAAGGGTGATACCGAAGTTGCCGATGGCAAGACCAACACTTGGTTCACCTGCAAGGTCAAGTCTCCGGATGGTTCGGTGCGGGAGATTGGCAGCCTGCGTTTCGAGGGCGATGATTTTACTTATTGGGCGCGGCATTCGGCCTTTGTCGAAGTGTACAGCACCCAGAAAATTCCTCATGCCAACATTCCCAAGGTGAATGTTACCTTTGGCTGGCCGCGCCTGAACGGCGAAAAAGCCCCCTTGAAGAAAGCCACCGCTTATTATCCGCACAAAGCCAATGAACCTGCCGCGCCGGATTGTGCCTGGCTTAAGGCCGATGGCGAAAATGTGCACGTGGAAGTCGGTGCCATGTTTGTGCGTCCCGAGGTTCTACGGCGTCATCAGTTGAATCTGCCCACGGCTGATGACTGAGCCTGGGTGAGCATTTAACATGAGATAAATAAGCGTTTCTCCCCATTTTTAGGTATTGCCCCACGGCGGCCTTCCTTCCATTATTGCAGTTTGATTTTTACCCGAAACGGTTAAAACCATGACAGCGGTCGAATTTTCCCTTGCTGGTCAAAAGCTCACCGGCCACAGCGGCATCCTTGAATTAATGGATGACCTGGGGCGCGCCATGACTGTCGAGCCGCACATGCGCATGCTTGGCGGCGGCAATCCGGCGGCGGTGCCAAGCTTGCAGGCGCTGGTGCGCGAACGCATGAACGAATTGCTCGCGGAAGGCGACGCCTTCGAGCGGATGCTGGTCAACTACGACCCGCCCCAAGGCAACCCCCGGTTCATCCGCGCGCTGGCGGATTTGTTGCGCCGTGAATTCGGCTGGGACATTGGCCCGCAAAACATCGCCATCACCTGCGGCGGTCAGAGTGCCTTCTTCTTCTTGTTTAATTTGCTGGCCGGCGATTTTGCCGGCGGTCGCAAAAAGAAAATCCTTCTCCCGCTGGCCCCGGAATACATCGGCTACGCGGACCAGGGCATTGACCAGGACCTGTTTGTGTCCTGCCGTCCCTTCATCGAATCGCATCATGACGGCGATGAACGGGTATTCAAGTATCATATCGACTTCGCTGCGGTGGAAAAAGTGTTGCGCCAGGGGCACATAGGCGCCATCGCCGTTTCACGTCCAACCAATCCCACGGGCAACGTGCTGACCGATGAAGAAGTCTCGCGCCTTTCCGCTTTGGCAGAAAGCCACGCGATTCCGCTGATTCTCGACAATGCCTACGGCCAGCCGTTTCCGGGCGTGACCTTTGTGCCGGCCCAGCCGTTTTGGGCGCCGCATGTCATCCTGACGCTGAGCCTGTCCAAGCTGGGCTTGCCGGGCACGCGCACGGGCATTGTGATTGCCCCGGAACAAATCGCGAAGGCCATCAGCTCTTTCACTGCCATCGTCGGGTTGGCCAACGGCACCGTCGGCCAGCAAATCGTGTTGCCGTGGGTCGAGAGCGGAAAAATTTTGGAAATCGGCTCACAAATCCTCCGCCCGTTTTACGAGGAAAAGGGCAGGGTGGCCGCTGCCTGGGCGCGGGAATGTTTCAACGGCGCGGGCGTGGACTGGGCCATGCACGCCAACGAGGGCGCGTTTTTCCATTGGTTCTGGCTGAAGAACCTGCGCATCACCACCCGTGAGCTTTATGAACGGCTCAAGGCCCGCAAGGTGTTGACCGTGCCCGGCGAATATTTCTTTTTTGGGCTGCCTGATGACTGGCCGCACCGGCACGAATGCCTGCGCGTGAATTTTTCCCGTGACGCCGAAACCGTGCGGGAAGGGTATCGCATCCTGGCCGAAGAAGCGGCCAAGGCTCAAAAATAACGACTACTGACGACCACCGACCTATGAAAAAAACGATTTCTTTGCTGTTTGCTTTGGCCTTGGGCCTTGCCCCGCTCGCAATCCACGCGGCGGAGGTGACGCCGCCCGCGCCCTACGGCCCCGTGCCATCAGACCGTCAACTTGCCTGGCATCAAATGGAGTTTTATGGCTTCGTGCATTTTACGGTCAACACCTTCACGGACAAGGAATGGGGCTACGGCGACGAGCCGGAATCGATTTTCAATCCCACGGATTTTAGCGCCGAACAAATTGTTAAGGCCGCGAAAGCTGCCGGCATGACTGGCTTGATTGTCACCGCCAAGCATCACGACGGCTTTTGCCTCTGGCCGACGAAGTACACGGAACATTCCGTCAAGAATTCACCGTGGAAAAACGGCCATGGCGATTTCGTGGGGGAAATGTCCCAAGCCTGTAAAAAGGCGGGCCTGAAGTTTGGCATTTACCTGTCGCCATGGGACCGCAACCGCCCCGAATACAGCAAGCCCGAGTATATTACTTATTACCGAAACGAGTTGCGCGAGCTGCTTACCAACTACGGTCCGTTGTTTGAAATCTGGTTTGATGGTGCCAACGGTGGCGACGGTTTTTACGGCGGTGCGCGCGAGCAGCGCAACATTGACCGCCGCACTTACTACGACTGGGCCAACACGCGCCAGATTGTGCGCGAGTTGCAGCCGATGGCCTGCATGTTTAGCGACGGCGGCCCGGACATCCGCTGGGTGGGCAACGAACGCGCCCGCGCAGGCGACCCTTGCTGGGCCACGTTGAACGCCGCTGATTTTTTTCCCGGTCTCGCGGATGAAAAACGCCTCAACAGCGGTGACCGTCCCGGCACCGACTGGCTGCCGGCTGAGTGCGATGTTTCCATCCGCCCTGGCTGGTTCTACCACGCGGATCAGGATTCCAAGGTCAAGACCCCGGACCAATTGTTGAATATTTATTTCAGTTCCGTCGGTCACGGCGCCTCCCTGTTGCTCAATCTGCCGCCTGACCGCCGTGGACGCATTGCCGAGCCGGACGTGAAATCGCTTTTGGGTTTCCGCCAGCGCCTCGACGCCATCTTCTCCAAAAATCTGGCCGCCGGTGCCAAGGTCACGGCCAGCAACGTGCGTGGCGATGCCAGGGCATATGCCGCTAAAAATATGCTGACGGGCAACGGCAAAAAATATTGGAGCACGGACGACGCCGTAACCACGCCCGAAGTGGTGTTTGATTTGGGCAAGCCCAAGACCTTTAACATTGTCAGCCTCCGTGAATTTCTGCCGCTGGGACAGCGCGTGGATACATTTGCGCTGGACCAATGGAAGGACGGGCAATGGGTGGAATTCGCGGCCGGCACCGGTATTGGCAGCCGCCACCTGATTCGTGGCGATTTGGTAACCACCAGCAAGGTGCGCTTGCGCATCACCCAGGCACCCGTTTGCCCGGCGCTGTCGGAGTTCGGTTTGTACGCCGACCCGGCGGCAAAACCAACGAAGTAAATTTCGTTTAACGGCTTATTTCCGCATCAGTGAAAATGAACTTAAATAAACGTCTGAAAATCTCTCCCATGGTGGTACCCACCTCCGCATCTCAAACAAAATGAACTCAGATTTACTCGAAAAAATTCTGGCTGGTTTCAAACCCGACACCGGCTCATCCCGGCCTTTGGAAGTGCAAAAGGCGTTGTTTCTAGCCCGTCGCCTGCAAGAGCGCGCCACCGAACTGCAAACTTCCCCGGAAAAACGCCAGCAGGCCGAACTGGACCGCATGCTCCAGACGCCTGCCGACAAGGCTACGCTCGCGCAGATGACCGACCAGGCGTTTCGTACCAGCGACCCCCATCGCGCCGTCGAGCACCTGATTCATATTCTGGACGTGCAAGGTGTGCCCCGTTTTTTTGGTCCCATGGACCGGACGTTGATCAAGGGCTTCCAGTCCTTCGGCAATTATCTGCCTGGCGTGGCGTTGCCGTTGGTGAAGGAACACATGCAGAAGGAGACGGCCAATGTCATCCTGCCCGGCGAGAAAAACCTGCTGGTGCAGCATTTGGCCGAGCGCACGCAGGAAGGCGTGCGCATGAACGTCAATTTCCTTGGTGAAGCGATTTTGAGCGAAGGCGAGGCGGTGGAACGACTGGAGCAATATTCGGAAGGACTTAAATGGCCCGAGACCGAGGTCGTTTCCATCAAGATTTCCACGCTCTACTCGCAAATCTCCGCGCTCGCGCGCGAGCACACCGTGGCGGTGTTGTGCGACCGGCTGGAAAAATTATTTCTCGCCGCGCATCGGGCGCAGTTTAAGCGTCCTGATGGCCAGGTCGTGTCCAAGTTTGTCTATCTGGACATGGAGGAATATCGCGACAAGGAACTGACGGCGGCGGCTTTCATGCGCACCCTGAACCGTCCCGGTTTGGAGCAGGTGCGCGCGGGCATCGCCTTGCAGGCGTACATTCCCGATTCGTACGAGACGATGTTGCAAATCCAGGAATGGGCGCGCAAACGCGTGACCGCTGGCGGCGGTCGCATCACCATCCGGCTCGTCAAGGGCGCGAACATGGAGAGCGAACGTGTGGAGGCATCGTTGCGCGGCTGGCCGCAGGCACCCTATCACACCAAGCTGGAAACGGACGCCAACTACAAGCGCATGGTGCATGAGTTGCTCAAGCCGGAAAATCTGGCGGCGATGGATGTGGGCCTGGCCTCTCACAATCTCTTTGACCTCGCCTATGGCGTGGTGCTGGCACATGACCGCAAGGCAATGGACCGCGTGCAGTTTGAAATGCTGGAAGGCATGGCCAATCATCAGCGCCGCGCGCTGTTCGAAATGTCGCGCAATCTGCTCTTGTACGCGCCGGCCTGCAAAAAGGAACATTTCATCAATGCCATCGGCTATCTCATCCGCCGTTTGGACGAAAATACCGGCCCGGAAAATTTCCTCCGCCATGCCTTCAAGATCAAGGTTGGCACACCGGAATGGGATCGTCTCGAAAAAGGTTTCCTCGATGCGTTTGCGGCCATTGCCATGACCGAAACGGTTCCGCGCCGGACCCAAAACCGCCAGTTGCCCCCGGCCAATGTCAACGCCGTGGCTCGTGGCTGGCAACAGTTGGAAAATGAGCCGGACACGGATTTCGCCCTGCCGAAAAATGGCGAATGGGCGCAGCAGATCATCGCCAAGTGGGAGCCATTGTGCGGCGACAAGGCCACCCAAATTCCGCTGGTCATTGGCGGTGAAGAAATTCTGGAAGGCCGCGCCATCCGCGAATGTCTGGACCCCTCGCGCCCCGGCGTGGTCGTGGGCAAATATCGCCAGGCCAGCGAGGCCGACGTGATCCGGGCCGTGGAGATTGCCGACGCCGATGCCGATGGCTGGCGTGCTTTAACACCGGCGGCGCGCTCGGAAATTCTCGGCAAGGTCGCCCAGGAATTGCGTATTGCGCGGGGCGACTTGATGGGGGCGGCGCTTGCGGACGGCGGCAAGACGTTGCCGGAGTCTGACCCCGAAGTTTCCGAGGCGGTTGATTTTCTCGAATTTTACCGCGATAACGCGCGCTTGTGGCAGGAATTGCCCGCCACCAAGGCAAAAGGCAAGGGCGTGGTCGTGGTGGTTTCGCCGTGGAATTTCCCGATTGCGATTCCCTGCGGCGGCGTGGCGGCGGCCCTGGCCGCTGGCAACACGGTCATTCTCAAGCCTGCCTCCGACACGGTGTTGGTGGCCTGGGAATTCTGCAAATGTTTCTGGCGCGCGGGCGTGTCGAAGAACGCCTTGCAATTCGTTCCCTGCGCGGGCGGCAAGGAAGGCCGCAAGCTCATCAATCATCCCAAGGTCAAATCGGTCATCCTCACCGGCGGCACCGAAACTGCCCTTACGATGCTGAAGGACAATCCGCAGTTGAATTTATTTGCGGAAACCGGCGGCAAGGACGCGACCATTGTCACCGCCGTGTCCGACCGCGACCAGGCCATCAAACACATCCTGCACTCGGCCTTCGGCCACGCGGGCCAGAAATGTTCCGCCACGTCGCTGCTTCTGCTCCAGGGTGAAATCTATGACGATCCGGCATTCCGGCGCAGTTTGTGCGATGCCGTGGCCAGCATGAAAGTTGGCTCTGCCTGGGACTTGGATACGAAGATGGGACCGCTGATTCGTCCGCCGTCCGGCGATTTGGAGCGCGCGCTTAAAACCTTGGAATCCGGCGAAGAATGGGCGCTTGCACCCAAACCCGTGGCCGGCAATCCAAACCTCTGGACCCCCGGCATCAAGTACGGTGTGCAGCCCGGCAGTTACACTCACATGACGGAATTTTTCGGGCCAGTACTGGCGGTCATGCGTTTCGACAAATTGAGCGAGGCGGTGGCGCTGGTGAACCAGACCGGTTTCGGCCTGACCAGCGGCATCGAGAGTCTTGATGAACGCGAATGGGAATATTGGAAGGAAAATATTCGCGCGGGCAATTTGTACATCAACCGCGTGACCACCGGCGCGATTGTGCTGCGGCAGCCGTTTGGCGGCCATGGCAAGTCGGTGTTCGGCGCCGGCATGAAAGCGGGCGGACCGAACTACGTGGCGCAGTTCATGGACTTCACCGACGCCCCCGTGGTGAAGCGTTCAGTCAAACCGGCCAAGGCATCCCTGGTGGCCTTGTGTGGAAGTTTGCTGGCCAAACGCAACGCGGACGCGGAACGCATCATTACCGCAATTGTGAGTTGCGAACACGCGCAACGCGACGAATTCAGCAAGGAACACGACCATTTCAAATTGGTGGGCCAGGACAATGTGCGCCGTTATCTGCCGTTTGAACGGGTCTGCATCCGCGCGCATGCCAGCGACACCACGTTTGAATTATTCACGCGCGCCTGCGCGGCGCATCTGGCCGGTTGCCGCGTTACCGTGAGCGTTCCAACCGGGCCCTTGAGCGTGCCCGTGGCGTTGTTGGAGGAGCTTACGGAATCGTGGGCCGCCGCCATTGAATTTGTCGAAGAAACTGACAGCCAGTTGGCGGCAAAGATTCGCGCCGCCCAGTTGGAACGTGTACGCTATGCGGCACCGGATCGCGTGCCGTTGGAAGTTGCCCGGGCCGGGGGCGAGACGGGCGGTTGCGTCATCAGCACGCCGGTTTCAGGTTTGGGGCGTTTGGAAATGCTTTGGTATCTGCAAGAGCAGAGCATCAGCACGGACTATCATCGTTACGGCAACCTGGGCGTGCGCTCAGCCGAGCAACGCGCCGAGGTGCCATAAATCGTATCCATATAATGAAGCAAACCATCCTGTTGTTGTCGGCCTTGAGCTTGGTTGCGCCCGTGTTCGGCGCGGAAACGAACAGTCTGTCCGAAACGTTTCCCTCGGCCACCCAACCGTGGAAACGTTCCGGGCACGAGACCCAGTTTGACAACTACCGGGAGGAAATCACCAAGTTGATGGAATTGCCAGCCGACCAGGTGAAGGCCTATCCGGCAGCCGCCGATTTTCCCGGCCTGCCGCCGGCAGAGGCCCCGCGCATCGAGCGGACTGTCACGGTGGATACGCATGTTCCGCGCTGGCACAGCACCGGATTGTATGCCGCGCCCGGCGAAGTCATCACTGTCACCGTTCCTGCCGAGGCGGCGAATGCCCGCTTGAAGTTGCGCATCGGCTGCCACAAAGATTTGCTGTGGGCGGACAGAATTCCAGCTTGGAAACGTGTGCCGGAAATCACGCGCAACTTCTCCATTACTGAAACAACCACCCACGCCGCCAATGCCTTTGGCGGGCCGGTTTATATCGAGGTGCCGCAGGACTGTCAGTTAGGCGAGGTGAAAGTAACCATTGGCAATGCCATAGCCGCACCGCTGTTTGAACTGGGCAAGACGGATTTGAATACGTGGAAACAACAGTTGCGCAACGACCCCGCGCCCTGGGCTGAACTCGTCGGCAATAAATTGGCCATCTCCATGCCCTCCGCCAATGTGCGGCAGTTGGATAATCCCGACGAGGTGTTGAAATTCTGGGACCGTGTGGTGACCGCTGAGGATGAATTTTCCGGCCAGACCAATCGCACCAGCCCGGAGCGGTTCGTGCTCGACCGCCAGATTTCCGCCGGCTACATGCATTCCGGCTATCCCATCATGGCACCGCTGGCCGAGGCTGGCAAGGTGGCCAACACGGCCTCGCTCGTGCAAGGCAACTGGGGTTTCTTCCACGAGCTTGGTCATAATCATCAGCGGCCCGAGTGGGTGCTGGCTGGCACCACGGAAATTACAGTCAACATTTTCTCGATGTACTGCTTTGATAAAGTATGCGGCCTGCCGCGCCGTGGACATAATGCAATGAGCGATGCCAGCCGGGAAAAGAATCTTCGCGAATATTTTCAAAATCCCTCAATGAGCTGGACGGAGAAGCCGTTTACCGGTTTGAATTTTTATGATGAACTCGTTGAAGGTTTTGGCTGGGATGCCTTCCACAAGATATTCATCGAATATCGGGATTTGCCCAATCGTGAGCGGCCCCGGACTGACGATGAAAAACGGGACCAATGGCTGGTGCGTTTTTCCAGGACAACGGGCAAAAACCTTGGCCCGTTTTTTCAAGCCTGGCGCATCCCGACTTCCGAGGCGGCGCGCAATTCCATCACCAACCTGCCGGTATGGCTGCCGGAGCCGGATTTTCCCAAGCATTACACGGCCGCCAACTAAAAGCTGAAATGAGTTGATTGTGCAGTACGCGCTGGAACATTTTGCGGTGAGTGTGGCGGCCATCACGGGCGTGCTGGCTGCTCGCGGCAAGCAGGTGGACCTGTTTGGCGTGCTGGTGCTGGCGTTGGTGACGGCGTTTGGCGGCGGCACGGTGCGCGATGTGTTGCTGGGTGATTTGCCGGTGTTTTGGACAGCGGACCAGAGCTATATCCTGAATGGCACCATCACGGCGGTTGTCACCTTTTATCTGGTGCGCTTCCATGAATTGCCCACGTCGGTGCTGATGGTGGCAGACGCGTTTGCGCTGGCACTGTTCACGATGATTGGCACGCGCAAGGGCCTGGCATTTCACGCTGGGCCGTCCATTGCGGTCATTATGGGCGTGACCACAGGCGTGGCGGGTGGCATTTTACGTGACCTGCTGATCGGCGAGATTCCACTGGTTTTCCGGCGGGAAATTTATCTCTATGCCACGGCGGCGTTCGGCGGGGCATCGGCGTTTGTGTTGTTATATCAATTGTCATTTAATGCCAAATGGAACGCGGTGCTCAGCACGCTGGTCACGCTGCTGTTGCGGCTGGCGGGCATTCGCTGGCAAATCACACTGCCATTGTTTCGTCCCAAAAATTCTGATTTAGCGAAGTCGAAGACTTAAAACATTAACTCAAAAAAATTATGATCATTGGCGTACCTAAAGAAATCAAGAAACAGGAACATCGCGTGGCTTTGCTGCCGTCAGCAGCCTATCAACTCATCAAGCACGGTCACCAGGTGCTTGTGCAGCGCAGCGCAGGTGTCGGCTCCGGCTTCACCGACCACGAATACGAACAGGCGGGGGCGAAGCTCATTGAAACCGCCAAGGAAATTTTCGAGCGCGCGGACATGATCGTCAAGGTCAAGGAACCGCAACCCGTGGAAGTGGCCATGCTGCGTCCCGGCCAAATTTTATTCACCTACCTGCACCTGGCGGCGGACAAGACGCTGACCGAAACGCTCGCGAAATCCGGCGTGACCGGCATTGCCTACGAGACGATTGAAGTGAACCGCCGGTTGCCCTTGCTCGAACCCATGAGCGAAATCGCCGGGCGCATGAGCGTCTTGGTGGGTGGATATTTTCTGGCCAAGCATTACGGCGGCAGCGGCACGTTGCTCGGCGGTGTGCCCGGCGTGCTCTCAGGCAAAGTGGTGGTGCTGGGCGGCGGTACTTCAGGTATCAACGCTGCGCGCATGGCCACCGGCTTGGGCGCAGACGTGACCATTTTGGAAGTGGATATCGAGCGCATGCGTTATCTCGACATCACGTTGAGCACGGCGCATACGTTGTATTCAGATGAATCGCATTTGTTGCAGATGTTGCCAAATACGGATTTGCTCATCGGTGCCGTGCTGGTGCCGGGTGCCAAGGCGCCGAAGTTGATTCGCCGCGACATGCTCAAGCTCATGCGTCCGGGCAGCGTGCTGGTGGATATTGCCATTGACCAGGGCGGCTGTTCCGAGACCTCACGGCCCACGACCCACGAGAATCCCGTGTATGTGGAGGAAGGCGTGACCCATTATTGCGTGGCCAACATGCCCGGCGCGTATTCGCGCACCGCCACGCAGGCGCTGACCAACGCCACCAACCGCTATGTGGAAATGCTGGCGGACTTTGGCCTGGCGGAAGCCTGCCGCAAACAGCCGTCGCTCGTGGGCGGCATCAATGTCATGGGTGGCAAGGTGACGCACTCGGTGGTGGCTGCAGCCCATGGTCTGCAATACACCCCGCCGGCTCTTTAAGGCTGCGCGTCGTCGCCAAATAATACCCAGCCACCCACCTAACCTATGCAAGAAACCACCACCGTTGGCGAGATCGTGGCGCCAAAACCAGATGAAGCGTCACGTCCGCGCCTGTGGCCCATAGCCACGGTGATGGCAACCGGTGTTTTCGCGACGACCTTGGTGCAGACGCAATCATTGGCGTATCTGCCGCTGAACCACCTGTTATCCGACATGGGGCTGGATAGCAACCAGGCGGCATCGTTTCTGGCGTGGTGCGTAATGCCTTGGAGCTTCAAGGTCATCGCGGGCATTCTGGTTGATGGGTTTCCCATTTTAGGGTCGCGGCGGCGCGTTTATCTCATAATGAGCGCGCTTACTGCGTCTGTGATGTGGTTGCTGATGGGCAATTCAACCGCAAAATACGGCCCGTTGCTGGCCCTGGCCATAGGCATGAACGTGGCCATTGTGTTTGGCAGTACTGCCTCCGGTGGACTATTGGTGGAGGCGGGACAAAGATTTGGTGCCAGCGGCCGGCTAAGTTCGCTGCGTGTCTTTGCACAAAATCTTGCCGCCGGCTTGTCCGTATTGCTTGGCGGCTTTCTGGCCAAGAATACGATGAGTGGCAAACATCCTTTGTTTGACACCAGCCTGGTGGCGATGGTGCCCTTGCTTTGCATGCTGGTGTGCAGTTGGTGGCTGCTGAAGGAGGTCAAGGTTAACGTGCCGCTGACTGCCTTCACTGTGCCCATGCGGCGGTTGTTGAAGAGTTTGTTTTCCTGGCAGCATTTGGCGGTGCTGGCCTTGCTCTATCTCGGTTATTGGTTGCTGCTTGCTTACGTTTATGATTCTCAAGTTATCAAAACCGTTTTTTGGGGAGGTTTGGGATTTTATTTATTGGTAAAATATTTGTATTACCGGCATCCGGAGATTTTCTCATGGGGCATGCTTTGGTCGGCTTTGCTCATATTTTTTATCCAGGCCGTGCCCTCGTTTCGCAGCACCTGCTTTTACCAATACCAGACGAAGACCCTGCATTATGATGATGTGAACCTGGGCTACCTCGGGTTTGTCGGCTATGGGGTTGCGCTGCTGGGCTCGCTCATTTATGCGTGGTGGTGCCGCAAGGCTTCCTTGCGCATCTCGTTGTACGGTGCCGTGGTCGTGACTGCTTTGTCCGCGCTGCCCTATCTCTTCTATTCTGTTTACACCCCGTACATGCCCCGGGCGGCGGCCATTGAAAGTATCGGCACCTTGTTACAATATCTGGCGTATCTGCCGCTCTTCGATTTGATGGTGCGTTCGACTCCCAAGGGCAGCGAAGCGCTGGGTTATTCGGTGCTCATCAGTGTCTGGAACATTGGCCTGGCGATTGGCACCAAGACGGGCCCCCTCCTTTACGAGAAGTACCTGGGTAAAAACATGAACGAACTCATATGGATCAACGCGCTCGTAACCTTGGCTGGAATTTTCCTGGTTATCCTGATCCCGCGCGCCCTCATCACCAAAAACGAGGGGAAATAAATTATCAATTGCTAATGCGAATTAACCTTAAGGCCAAACGAACTGGTGCTGTGGCCTTCGCCATTTGCCTGTGGCTATGTGCGTGCGGCGCTTGGGCCGCTTCCAATCGCGTCGAGCTGAATTTGAACGACGGCTGGCATTTCAAGCTGGCCAGTGCGGGAACAAATTCGCTATCGCCGGATGCGCCGGAATCAGTCGGCACATTGAACGATTCCAAATGGGAGAACGTATTTTTACCGCATACGCCCCGGATCGAGTCGCCCGAAAAAGCTGAGAAATACTTTCAGGGCATCTGCTGGTATCGCCGGCAAATTCAGCCAGACAAGGCCTGGCGCGGGAAGAAAGTCTCCGTGCTTTTCGAAGGAGCCATGCAAATTGCTGACATCAGTGGCAAAGCGCATGTGATTGGTCCGTCGCAAGTCCCGGCCGAGGCAGGCATCGCCACGGTGTTGGTTAGCTTCAGCGACTTGCGCGCGGGCAGAATTACAATCCGCGCCAAGGCGGCAGATTTGAAGGCGGCCGGGCTGGAGCTGAGTTCAACCCGATTGACGCAGCCTTAACGATTTACCTCTGACTCCGTGATTACCCGAGTTAACTCATTTGCGATGATTGGGACCCTGGCCGTGGCGGGACTTTTGGCTCGCGACAGCCGGGCAGGGGACTGGCTCATTGATCCATCGCCATTCCGGGCGTCCGTGGTGACAAACGCCGCAGATAAAGAAATTGCATTGGCTAACGGTCTGATGAGGCGCGTGTTTAAGTTGTCGCCCGACGCCACCACGGTGGGAATTGATAATTTGATGACCGGCGAATCCGAGCTGCGTTCAGTACGGCCCGAGGCTCAGGTGGAGTTGAATGGCAAAACCTTCGATGTGGGCGGGCTGCTGGGCCAACCGGTACATAACTATTTCAAAGCGGGCTGGCTTGCGCAGATGAAGGCCAATCCCGAGGCGTTTCACTTTACCGGGTACACAACCGGGCTGACCGAACCGCGTTTTCCCTGGCAGAAACATGTTGAATGGCTCACCGCCGCCGCGCCGTGGCCGCCGCCGGGAATCTCGCTGACGTTGTCATTTTCCGCGCCCGCCGAATTTTCGGGGGTGACCGTGGATGTGCATTACGAAATGTACGATGGCATTCCCCTGGTTTCGAAATGGATTGTCCTCCGCAACCAAAGCGGGAAAACCGTCCACTTGAATTCGTTCAAATCCGAGGTGCTGGCCGTGGTGGAAAATACGCCCAAGGCCTTCGCAGGCGAACCGCGCGAATGGCATATTGCCGGTTCGGCCAGCACGCCGCCGGGCAATTACACGGAAGTGCCGCGCGATTTCATTGCCCGGCTGATGCCGTTGTTTGTGGTGTCGGATTATTCCATGGGTGGCGACATGGAGGCGATGAAGGATAATCCCGGGGTCCGCTGGCTGCATGACCCTGTTTACAAGACGGGCATCAGATATTACGGCGAGTTTAAACCCTGTCTGCTCGAATGCGCGCCGGCGATTGGCCCGGACGTTGACATCGCTGACGGCACGAACTGGGAATCGTACCGTGTGTTTGAATTATTGCAGGACAGCACCGAGCAGGAACGGCGCGGCTTGGCCGAGCGCAAGCTGTGGCGCACCATCGCCCCGTGGTGCCAGGAAAATCCCGTGCTCATGCATGTTCGCAGTGCCGAGACCAATGCAGTGAAGCTGGCCATTGACCAATGCGCGGAGGTGGGTTTTCAAATGGTCATCATGACCTTCGGCAGCGGGTTTAACATCGAGAACGAAAAGCCGGAATACCTGGCGCAAATGAAATCGCTGGCCGATTATGCGCGGAGCAAGGGCGTGGCGCTGGGCGGTTATTCGCTGTTGGCAAGCCGTTCCATTGATGCGGCGGATGATGTCATTAATCCCAAGACCGGCAAACCGGGCGGGGCGCGATTCGGTGACTCGCCTTGTTTGGGCAGCGTCTGGGGCGAGAATTATTTCCGCAAGTTGAAGCAGTTCTTTGAACAAACCGGCTGTGGCGTGCTCGAAAACGATGGTTCCTATCCGGGCGATGTCTGTGCCTCGACCAATCATCCGGGGCACGTGGGCCTGAATGATTCGCAATGGCAGCAGTGGAAAATTATTTCTCAATTTTATCAATGGTGCCGTGGCCGGGGAATTTACCTGAACGTGCCGGACTGGTATTTCCTAAACGGTTCCAGCAAGACCGCGATGGGCTACGTGGAAAATAACTGGTCGTTGCCGCGCGATGAACAGGAAATCATCGAGCGCCAAAATATCTTCGATGGCACCTGGGAAAAGACGCCCACCATGGGCTGGATGTTCGTGCCGTTGACCCAATATCACGGCGGCGGCGCGGCGGCCACCATCGAGCCGCTCAAGGACCATCTGCCGCATTACGAAACGCGGCTGGCGAACTTGTTCGGCGCGGGAGTCCAGGCCTGTTATCGCGGACCGCGTTTATATGACACCGATGAAACCAAGGCCATCGTCAAGAAGTGGGTGGATTTCTACAATGCCCATCGCCCGATTTTGGACAGCGACATCATTCATCTGCGCCGGCCGGACGGACAGGATTGGGACGGCTGGCTGCACGTCAATCCCGGCCTGGCGGAGCGCGGCTTAGCCATGATTTACAATCCGCTGGATGAACCAATCCAGCGTCGCATTCGCCTGCCGCTTTATTATACTGGCCTGACCGATAAGGCGGAGATTCGTCACGAAGACGGCCGCACGGAATCGCTCACGCTGGCGCGTGACTATTCAGTCGAAACTACGGTGAACGTTCCGGCCCGTGGACGTGTCTGGATCATTATAGATAATCCCAAAGCCGGTGGTCCGGCTGAGAAAAAGTAATTGGCCCGAGCATTACTGAATATGAAGCACGCATTAACCATTTTCGTTAACATCCAACCATACCAGATCATAACTCAACCATGAATAGATTGATCGCATCCATCGGGCGGCATGCCCTGACTGCCGCCGTGTGCCTCACCCTGGCTGGTTCGCTACGGGCGACCACCTTCACCATCGGCGACTCGGATTTTCTGCTGGACGGAAAACCGTTTCAAATCAAAGCCGGCGAAATGCATCCCGCACGGGTGCCGCACGAATACTGGGCGGACCGGTTGCGCATGATTCACGCAATGGGCTTGAACACGGTTTCCATCTACGTGTTCTGGAACCAGCACGAGCCGAACGAGGGCGAATTTAATTTCACCGGCGACGCGGACATTGCGCAATTCGTACGGCTCGCGCAGAAGGAAGGACTGTGGGTGATTTTGCGCCCCGGGCCGTACTGCTGCGCGGAATGGGAATTCGGCGGATACCCGTGGTGGCTGCTCAAGGAGCACGACATGAAAGTGCGCAGCCAGGACCCGCGTTTCCTGTCGGCGGCTGAAACGTACATGAAGAAGCTGGGCGAACAACTGGCCCCGCTGCAAGTGACGCACGGCGGTCCCATCATCATGGTGCAAGTCGAGAATGAATACGGCAGCTATGGCGCTGATCATGTTTATATGCATGATATTCTCGAGATCGACAAAAAAGCCGGTTTCGAAGTGCCATTTTTCACGGCTGACGGTGGCGGCAACATGATGGCTGGCGGCCATATTCCGGAAGCCATACCCGGCCTCAACGGCGGTGGCGGCAAAGGCATCTTCCGCGAAATTGGCAAGTATCGTCCCAACGGCCCGTGGTTTGTGCCTGAGTTTTATCCGGGCTGGCTGGACCATTGGGGCGAGGAGCACGCGAATGTTGGCCTCGGCGGGCTTGCTCACGAGACCGAGTGGAAGCTCACCAACAACGTCTCCTTTTGTTACTACATGATTTATGGCGGCACGTCGTTTGGTTTCATGAGCGGTGCCAATTACGGCGGCCATTTCCAACCGCAACCGACCAGCTACGATTACAATTCGCCCATGGACGAAATGGGCCGGCCGACGCCGAAGTTTTTTGCACTGCGTGATGTGCTGGCAAAACATTTAGCGCCGGGCGAAACTTTGCCGGACGTTCCCACGACCACGCCGGTCATCGAAATTCCCTCCGTGAAACTGACCGAGACGGCGAACTTGTTTGATAACCTGGGCACGCCGGTGAAATCCGAAAAGCCGCTCAGCTTTGAAGACCTGAATCAAGGTTACGGTTATGTCCTGTATCGCACGACCGTTACCGGTCCAGCGGATGCCTTCTTGAAAATCAAGGAGCTGCGTGACTACGCGACGGTTTATATCGACGGCAAGCGCGTGGCCGTGCTCGACCGACGCTACAAGCAGGATGCGACGCAAATCAAAATCACCGGCAAAACCGCCACGCTGGATATTTTGGTGGAGAATGGCGGGCGCATCAACTACGGCGGCCAGTTGCCGGACAACCGCAAGGGTATTACCGAGGCGGTGCTGCTGGATGGCAAGGAATTGACCGGTTGGGAAATGTACAAGTTTCCCTTCAATAATACTTCTGGGTTCAATTTCAAATCCACCAGCACTGCGGCGTCGCCCGCCGTGCATCGCGGCACGTTCAAGCTGGACAAGGTCGGTGACACGTTCCTCGACCTGCGTGCCTGGGGCAAGGGCATTGTCTTTATCAATGGCCACAACCTCGGCCGTTACTGGTATATCGGGCCGCAACAGACGCTTTATTGCCCCGGTGTGTGGTTGAAGGAAGGCGACAACGAAATCGTTGTGTTCGAACAATTGAAGGATGACGCCAACAGTGTTGCCGGCATCAGCACCCCGGTGCTCGACAAATTGAACAAGGATGATAACGCCCCGAGCGCGCGCGGTAAGATGAAGGAGCCGCACCTGAAGGCTTCCGCGCTCGTGAAGGAAGGCACCCTGGCCAACAGCGGCAGCGCGCAAGACGTGACGTTTACCAATACCAGCGCGCGCTACGTGTGTTTGCAGGCGCTTTCATCGCAGAATGGCGATGAGTTCACCACGCTCGCGGAATTTGACGTGCTCGACAGCAATGGCAAAACCGTCCCGCACAAGGGCTGGAAGATTAGTTATGTGGACAGCGAGGAAAACTTCGCGGAAGGCGACCAGGCGGAGAACGCCATCGACGGCAAAGCCGACACCTACTGGCATACGCTGTGGAGCGCGCCGCATCCCAGCCATCCGCACACGCTGGTGGTGGACCTGGGCGCGGCACAGGACCTCACGGGAGTGCGGTTGCTGCCCCGGCAGGATTCAGACCATGGCCGCATCAAGGACTACAAGCTGTACTTGAGTGTGACGCCGTTCTGATTCGTTGAAAATATCACAACGCCGTGCGAATCGGGTTACCATGACAAATGGTACATCAAGATGCCCTTCGTACGGCGTTCTGTTTTTGTTATTTTGAAACCCGCCTTGGTTGTCTACCGTCAGGGTAAGCACTGGTTTATTTCGCAAGTGGAAGCGCGTTGATTGATAATTTTTAAACTAACTCGATGAAATTAATTAAAATGTGCGGCGTCATGATGGGCGCTGTTTTGTTGTCATTTGTTGCCGCGGCGGAAACGGCTGATTTAAATTCCCGACAGGACACCGTTCTTGATTCCGGCTGGAGCTTTATCCAGCAGGATGTGCCGGGCGCGGAAAAGACGGATTTCAATCCGAAGGACTGGGAGGCGGTGACCATTCCACATTCGTGGGGTTGGGAACAGGCGCAGAAAGGCGATGAAGATTACTATCGCGGGCCGGGCTGGTATCGTCGTGAACTGGCGGTGACGCGCACCAGGGGCAAACGCTATTTCCTCCGCTTTGAAGCGGCCAGCTTGATTTCAGACGTCTACCTCAACGGCAAACTGCTCGGCGAACATCGCGGCGGTTTCGGCGCGTTCAGTTTTGAAGTGACCACCAATCTTTCCGCTTCCGGCACGAATCTCCTCGCAGTGCGGGTGAGCAACGAAAAAGCGCCGGACATTGCGCCCTTGAGCGGCGACTTTAATGTATACGGCGGCATTTACCGGCCGGTGCATTTGATTGAAACACCGGCGGTTTGTTTCACGCTCACGGACCATGCTTCCTCCGGCGTGGAATGGTTTCAGACCAGTGTCTCGACCACGCAGGCGGTGCTGGATGTGACTGCGGAAATTTCCAATGGCACCACCAATGGCCGGGCGTTCACGCTTTATCCCAAGGAAAAATCATCCACCCGCCGTTACACGCTGGTTGCCAAAGTAGTGGACGCCGATGGCAAGGCGGTGGCCAGCAGCGAGCAAACCATTGTGCTGTCGCCACGCGTGACCGAGCCGTTTGATTTGCATGTGGTAGTGGACAATCCGCATTTGTGGAACGGCCGCCTTGATCCCTACCTGTACCGCGCCGTGGTTGAATTGCGTTCTACGAATGAACTCGTGGATTCGGTAGAGCAACCACTGGGCCTGCGCTTTTATCGTGTTGATCCGGACAAAGGATTCTTCCTTAATGGCCAGCCCTATCACCTGCACGGCGTTTGCAAGCATCAAGACCGGCAGGGCAAAGGCTGGGCGGTGACGCATGAGGACCTCGAAGAAGATGTTGCCCTCATCAAGGAAATCGGCGCCACGGTGGTGCGCTGTGCTCATTACCAGCACAATGATTATTTCTACAGCCTCTGTGACAAGGCAGGCATTCTCGTGTGGGCCGAAATTCCGCAAGTGGATCAAATCGGCAAGGTGCCTGAATTTGAAGACACCTCGCGCAACCAGTTGCTCGACCTAATCCGGCAAAACATCAATCACCCGTGCATCTTTGCATGGAGCCTGTTCAACGAAGTGCGTCCCGGCAGCGCCGATCCGCATCGCGAACTGCGCGATTTAAACATGCTGGCCCATGCCGAGGACCCCACGCGCCTGACGATTGGTGCCACCAGTCACGGCACCTGGCCGCAGATGAACAAGATTCCTGATATCTTGGGCTGGAACCGTTATCCCGGCTGGTATGAATCCTACCAAGACCTTCAAAACGACTCGCTCTGGGACCAATATCAGCCGTCCAGCAAGCATGGCGGAATCTGTTTCAGTGAGTATGGCGCGGGCGCGAACATCACTCAGCACGAGGAGCATCCTACCGAACCCAAGACCACGGGCCAGTGGCATCCCGAAGAATGGCAATGCATCGTACATGAAGCGGCTTGGAAACAATTCAAGTCGCATCCCTATATCTGGGGCACGTTTGCATGGAACATGTTTGATTTCTGTGTAGCCTCACGGCATGAGGGTGGACTGGTGGCGCTCAACGACAAGGGACTGGTGACCTACGACCGCAAGACCCGCAAGGACGCCTTCTTCTTTTACAAGGCGAACTGGTCTGCCGACCAGGTTTTGTATATCACTGACCGCCGGTTTACCGAGCGCACCAACTCCGTGACGGACGTCAAAATTTATTCCAATGCCAGGACGGTTGAACTTCTGGTTAACGGCAAGTCGCAAGGCACGCGTGATAACGACAACAACGCGGTCTTCGTCTGGAAAGACATCAACCTGGCCGCTGGTGAAAATCATATCGAAGCCAAAGCCGTGCGCGATGGCCAGCCGCTCAGCGACACCTGCCTTTGGAAGGTAAATTAGAGCAGATTAAAAAATACTGAGCCATCCGGTCAGATGGAACCGGCTCCGAATGGCTGCACAATTTTTTAAACCGCTCAAATCGTCCCTGGCCAGCGAACCGGGCAATTTATCCTGAAAGAACCCGAAAGAGTCCGAAAAAATCATGCGATAATTGATGATTTAATAAGTTGACCAGACGGGGGTAAATTGGCGAAAAATAAGGTTGTCACACCTTATTATGCAGAAAGCGAAGTTCGGGAGCGGCTAATTTTATACGGGTACGGCCGGAAATGACGCTTGACAATGCAGGGGAAAGCCTTAATTATCTCGTGCTAAACATGAATTTCAGTTTGCATCCCTGTTTTAACTGAGCATGCTCACCCAGGAACAAATCGCCCGCAAGCTGGGTATTTCCCGGCAGTTAGTTACCTTGGCTTTGGCTGGTTATCCCCAAGTTTCCAAAGCCTCCCGGCAGCGGATTCTCGCGGCGGCGCGGGAAATGGGATATCGCCCCAACCCCCATGCGCGGGCCTTGCGCCGCAAGCGCACCGGCATCATTGCGCTGTGGATTCCTGATCAAATTTCCACGTACTACAGCCACGTATCGCGCGAATTGAACCGGCTGGTTCGCCTTGAGCGCCAGGAATTGATTATCGCCGAAGTCAATGCCGAGGCCCGGCAGATCCTCTCCGATGTGCCGGTGGACGGCGTGATTGCCGTGGACATTCCCGACCAGGTCAAGGCCTCGCATGAAGCTCCCGCCGGACGCGCGGTTCCCATGGTCAGCATTGGCGCGTTTGACGCCCCCAATACGGACTCGGTGCAGGTAGATTTGAAGGCGGGTACGCAGGAAGTCATGGCGCATCTGCTGAAAGCCGGCTACCGGCGCATCGCGCATGCCACCTTCATGCACAAAGGCGAGCCGCAGGCGGGCCGTTTGCTCGGCTACCAGGAAGCCATGCGCAAGGCCGGTCTTAAAACGGAATTCATCTATTACCCCTTGTCCGAACGGTTGCGCCCCGTGACGCGCCAGATCATCAAGGATTACGTGCGCGATCATGGTTGTCCCGAGGCGATATTTTGCCATTCCGATGACGCCGCGTTGGGCATCTATCGGGGATTGAGCGATTTGAAGTTGAAGGTGCCCGCGGACGTGGCGCTGGCGGGGTGCGACGGGATTGAAGACATCGAATATTTGGAAACGCCCCTGACCACGCTGGTGCAGCCGGTGGAAGAAATGTGCGCGGCAGCCTGGAAATTTCTGGTGAACCGGCTTGAGCAGCCGGACCTGAAATTGCAAACTTTAACTTTGAAACCCAAGCTGGCCATTCGCGAGTCAAGCGCCCCCAAAACGGGGGCCGCCAGTCCGGTCTAAAAGCCGGCTGGAAAGCGGGTTTGACGTGGGAATGGCCTTAACCGGTGGACTAGATTTAGCACGAGATAAATATCCGTTGACTCCCGGAATCTGTGCCGCTACAGTCGCGGGCAGGCCGGCAAAACCTGAGCAATTAAACCATCATATGAACAACATGATCGATCCAAGCGCATCCACGAGTTCTTCTAAAACGAAATACAATCGCTTTCTATTGCTGGTCGCAGGCCTTGGCGGTCTGCTTTACGGGGTGGACGTCGGGATTATATCCGGTGCGCTGCCGTATCTTGAGGCCACCTCCGGACTAAGCGGCAATCAGCTTTCATTCATTGTGGCGGCAGTGTTGCTGGGTAGTGTTATTTCCACCCTGTTTGCCGGTTTGCTGGCCGATTTGATGGGGCGCAAAATACTCATGTTCCTCAGCGGTCTGTTGTTTGTTGTCAGTATTCCGTTAATCGCCTTGTCTCACGGATACGAGTCGCTCGTAATGGGCCGTTTGTTGCAGGGCATTAGCGCCGGTCTCATTGGCGTGGTCGTGCCGCTTTACCTGGCTGAGTGTCTGGGTGCCGCCAACCGCGGTAAAGGCACCGGCATGTTTCAATGGTTGCTGACCCTCGGCATTGTTGCGGCGGCGGCCATTGGTTTCTGGTTTAGCTTGAAGGTGGCGGATATTGAAAAGTTGAATGACGCACAGAAGCTGTTCGCGTTCAAGGATTCGGCGTGGCGCAGCATTTTCTGGGTCTCATTGCCACCGGGTATTTTGTTTGTCATCGGCAGTTTAATGGTGGCGGAGTCGCCCCGCTGGTTGTATCGCCGGGGGAATAAAGAGGCGGCCAGAACGGCCTTGCTTCGCTCCCGCACGCCCGACCAGGCTGAAACCGAGCTGAAGGAAATGGAAGAAACCATTGCGGCTGAAAAAGCCAAGAGTACCGTTGGTAATAAGTCGTCCGAGTCATTGTTGAGTCGCAAATATGTTCTGCCCTTTGTGCTCGCCTGCATCATCCTGGCATGCAATCAGGCCACTGGCGTCAATTCCATCATCGGGTACAACGCCACCATTTTGATTCAAGCCGGCTTGAGCGATGCGCATGCGCACCTTGGTTATGTCATTCTTACTTTGGTGAACTTCCTCGTTACGATGATTGGCGTGGCCTTGGTGGACAAAAAGGGCCGTAAATTTCTGCTTTCGCTGGGCAGCGCCGGTATCATTGTTTCGCTCATCTGCACAGGCCTGGTGTTTAACCAGACAGAAAAGCAACGGGTAGATGTCAAGGATGCCATCCAGTCAATGATCGTCACTTCCAATCAAACAGCTTCGGTGGAATTTAATGCCACTACCGCCAGCACATTGTTGGGTGGCAAGGCTACGTCCCAGCCTTGTACGTTAGAAGTGATTTATTCTTACGGCGATTTCACTTCCGCTTCGGCAGTTGTGCGTTCAGATGATGCCAATGCGAAAATTAATATAACGCGCGATGGTTGTTTGCCTGCCACCAAGGTGGCGGCTTTCTTCCAAAATCCCTTCGCCGACCTGGACAAGTCCAAAACGGCGCCGCTGGTGATCAATAATGCGCTGATTACGCCGGTACCTCCGGAAAGCCAGGGCTGGCTCACGGCTGTCTGTATTTTCTCGTTCATGGCATTCTTTGCTGTCGGACCGGGCGTCTGCGTCTGGCTGGCGCTTTCAGAACTCATGCCCACCCGCATTCGCTCCAACGGCATGAGCTTTGCCTTGCTGGTTAATCAGGCCGTTTCGACAACCATCGCCGCCATCTTCCTGCCGAGCGTAGGCAAACATGGATATGCCACCATGTTCTTTATCTTTGCTGGTTGCACGGTGGTTTATTTCATTACGGCCACCTTCTTCCTGCCAGAAACCAAGGGTAAAACCCTGGAAGAAATCGAAGAACATTTCGAAGGAAAAAAACACTGATGCGCGGTTCGTGTTTCAAGGTAGTTCTGTCGGTCGCATGGTTGGGCATTTCGCTAGCATGGGCCCAGGCCGATACTGTTTCGGCGGCGCGGGATTTGATTACGCGGGTCGTGCCGGCGCAGGCGGGGGCGTTTGTCGTGGAAACCATTCCTGCCGAGAACGGCCAGGATGTCTTTGAAATCGACAGCCGCGACGGGAAAATTGTCCTGCGCGGCAACAACGGGGTTTCGCTTGCGTCCGCCTTGAAACGCTACCTCGCCGATTATTGTCATGCCGATCCCGGCTGGCAATGCGGCAGCCAGATGAACCTGCCGGCAACCTTGCCGCTGGTGTCGGCCAAGCTGCACGTAGTCAGCCCCTATCAGTACCGGTTCGATTACAATTACTGCACACACGGTTATACCTTCGCTTGGTGGGACTGGCCGCGCTGGGAACGGGAGTTGGACGACCTGGCCATGCACGGCGTCAACCTCGCGCTCATCATCGAAGGCCAGGAACAGGTGTGGATTGATGCCTTACATTCGTTTGGTTATACGGATGCCGAGGTTCGTAAATGGCTCGTCATGCCGTCGCATCAGCCGTGGCAGTTCATGTCCAACATGGAAGATTATGGCGGGCCGGTGCCGGAATCCATTGTGAGCCGCCGCTTGGAGCTGGGCAAAAAAATCATCACCCGCATGCGCGAGCTGGGCATGGAACCCGTGCAGCAGGGGTATTATGGCATTGTGCCCTCGGATTTTCATAAGCGGTTTCCCGAGGCAAAAGTACATGCCCAAGGCATGTGGGGCACCATGAAGCGGCCCGATATGTTGGACCCTGCAGACCCGCAGTTCGCGAAATTCGCGGCGGTATTTTACGACTCGCAAAAGAAGTATTTCGGCAATGCGAAATTTCTGGCGGCTGACCCGTTCCATGAAGGTGGCAAGACCGATGGCATCGACCTCGCGGCTTGTGCGCGAGAAATGTACGCGCCGATGTCCAATGCTTACGCCAGTGTAACGTGGGTGTTCCAGTCATGGCAGGCCAATCCACGCCAGCAGATGTTGAATGCGCTGGATAAAAGCAAATGTCTGGTGCTCGATTTGTACTGCGAGGACCACGAGAACTGGCGCTCGCGCAATCAATTTGGTGATACGCCTTGGATTTGGGGGACGATTCACAATTTCGGCGGAAATGATTTTATCGCCAGCAAACTGGCGTGGATGGCTGAAGGGCCGTCGAAGGCCCTGGCCGAAGCCGGGCCGGGCAGGGGATATATGCGCGGCATTGGCGGTTTGATGGAAGGCAGCGATACGCACCCGGCGGTGTGGGAAATGATTTTTGGCCAGACCTGGCGCACGAATGCGCCTGATTTTAATGAATGGCTGAACGACTATGAACGCTGCCGCTATGGCGCGCAGGATGTTTCGGCGCGGCAGGCGTTGCAGACGTTGTTTGATTCGGCTTGGAATGTTGACCACAAGAGCGGCCCAAAAATGGTCCATCACAATTCCGTGATTTGCGGGCGTCCCTCGTTGAATCCTGCACAACGGGCCAGCCCGTCCACCGGCACCACGCCGCCCTACGATGAAACCCAGGTGGTGGCCGCATGGAAACAGCTTTTGGAGGGTGCCTCCGCCTGTGGCGCGAGCGATGGTTACCGTTATGACGTCGCGGATATTGGCCGCGAAGTGATGGCCGATCTCGGCACGCATTATCATCAGGCCATCATCCGCGCCTTTCAGGCCAAGGATGCCAAGAAGTTGCGCGAGTTGAGTGATAAGATGCTGGGGTTGTTTCGTGACATGGATGAGTTGACCGGCACGCGCAAGGAATTCCTGTTGGGTGCGTGGGTTGCCGATGCCCGCAATTGGGGCGTCACGCCGGATGAAAAAAATCTTTGCGAATGGAATGCGCGGGCGTTGTTGACGGACTGGACGGTGCCGGAATGCTGGACGGATTATGCCAACCGCCAATGGAACGGTTTGCTGGGAGATTTTTATTACACGCGCTGGAAGATGTGGCTGGACGCCTTGAACGAGGCGGTGGACCAAGACGGGCAATTTAATCAAGGGCCGGTTCGCAAAAAAATTCAGGATTGGGAATATGCCTGGACGCGTGAAACCAAGACCTATCCGTCGCAGCCCAGCGGCGATACCGTGGCCATCGCCAAACGGTTGCTGGCCAAGTACGCCGCCGATGCCACGGATGCAGATTTGATCAAAGGGCCCATGTTCAAAAATGCCACCGCCCAGGATTTTATGGGCCACTGGCAATATCGTGCGGAAGGGGCCATGTGGGAGCGGGTGTTTACGCCGGATGGTTCCGCGAAACTTTATCGCAATGGCCAGTCGCAGGATTGGAATGGATTTACCTGGAGCTTCGACAAAGGAGCCATTGTTTTGAAACGGGCGGATGGCTCGGTTTTTGAGCGGCAGGTTTTGCAGGACCACAACACCATGTTATTTACCATGGGAGGATTTGAACCAGCCCGGCGGATGGCAGCGAACACAAACAACTAGACTATGAAAAAACTTCTTATCGCATTGGCCGCCCTTTGTTTGGTGGCCAGAGTTTTTGCCGATGTGCCGGTAGAAACCCCGGGACAACACGCCGCCCGCATGAGTTGGTGGCGCGAGGCCAAGTTCGGCATGTTCATTCACTGGGGCGTGTATTCCGTGCCGGCGGGCGAATGGAAAGACCACACTGATTATGCCGAATGGATCATGGAGGAAGGCCAGATTCCCGTGAGCCGTTACGAGCAATTTGCCCAGCAGTTTGACCCGGAGAAGTTTGACGCCAAGGCGTGGGTGAAAACCGCCAAGGACGCCGGCATGAAATACATCGTCATCACGTCCAAGCATCACGACGGCTTTGGCATGTGGCCTTCGGATTTGACGGACTGGTGCATCAAGTCCACGCCGTTCAAGCGCGATCCGCTCAAGGAACTTTCCGATGAATGCCGCAATCAGGGCATCCGTTTTTGCCTCTATTATTCCATCATGGACTGGCACAGCCCGGATTGGGGCACGCGCCGCGCCTGGAATGACAAGGCCACCGGCACGCCGGACATGGACCGTTATGTCACCTACATGAAGGGCCAGTTGAAGGAAATCATCACCCGCTATCATCCCGGCGTTTTGTGGTTTGACGGCGAATGGGAATCGCCCTGGACCTACGAGCGCGGTCTGGATTTATTCACGTACCTCCGCAATCTCGACCCCAACCTCATCATTAACAACCGGGTTGGCAAGGCGCGGGTCAACTCGGACGGCAAAGACGTGGGCACCGAAAACATCGGCGATTACGGCACCCCGGAACAACGCATTCCACCCCGTGGTTTTGGGGCGGGTGTGGACTGGGAAACCTGCATGACCATGAACGGCCACTGGGGTTTCAATAAGCGCGACAACCACTGGAAGTCGCCCGAAACCATCATTCATAACTTGTGCGACATCGCCAGCAAGGGCGGCAATTATTTGTTAAATGTGGGACCGACCAGCGAAGGTCTCATTCCGCAGCCGAGCGTTGACCGTCTGGCTGAAGTGGGCTCGTGGATGAAGGTCAATGGCGAGGCGATTTATGGTGCTGGCCCGACGCCCTTCGGCGCGGAAGCCGGCACTTTTAGCGACACCGAAAAGGACAAGAACGGTAAACCCAAGTTCACTCCCGCTTGGGATTGGCGCGCCACCACCAAGCCGGGCAAAATTTATGTGGAAATTTTCAAGTGGCCCACGACTGGCACTTTTGAACTGCCCGGATTGCAGAGCAAGGTCAAGAAGGCCGTGCTGCTGGCCGGCGGCAAGAAATTGAAGGTCACGCAAACGGCCGCTGGTGTGACCATGGCTTTGCCGCCCACGGCACCAGACAATATTGCTTCCGTCATTTGCATTGAAATCAAAGACAAGACCCCGGTGGTCACCGCACAGAAATAATCATTATGAAATTAAAATTAATCATGGGTGTGGCTGCCAGCCTGCTGGCCGTTACGGTTTTGGCGGTCAACGAACCTTCGGTCATTCCGCAACCGGAGAAACTGGAGCGGTTGGACGGGGCATTTTCCCTTTCGTCCAGCACCCAAATTTTTACCGACCCCGCATCGTTCGACACGGGTGATTTCCTGGCAGCCCGCTTGCGCAAAGCGACCGGGTATTACTTGAAGACCAGCGGCAAAACCACCGGTGATTTGGAAGCCAATATCACGGATGGCATTTTGCTGACCACCAAGGATGCCGATGCCTCGTTGGGTGCGGAAGGTTATGAATTGACGGTGGCCCCCAATCGCGTCGTCATTCGCGCGCCCAACCAGGCGGGCTTGTTTTACGGTGTGCAAACGTTGTTGCAATTGTTGCCGCCGGAAGTTTTCTCCTCGAACGTGGTCTCCGGCGTGAAATGGGAGGCTCCATGCGTGAAGATCACCGACCACCCGCGGTTTGCCTGGCGCGGCATGATGCTTGACGTGAGCCGCCACTTTTTCAACAAACAAGAAGTGGAAGAAATGCTCGACGTGATGGCGTTGCACAAGCTCAACACGTTTCACTGGCATCTGGTGGACGACAACGGCTGGCGCATTGAAATTAAAAAATATCCCAAGCTGACCAGTATTGGCGCCTGGCGCGCCGGCGTGGGTTTTGGCATCAAGGCGGATGCAACGACGGCTTACGGCCCGGATGGCCAGTACGGCGGATTTTACACGCAAGATGATATTCGCCAGGTTGTGGCGTACGCGGAGAAGCTGCACATCACCATCATCCCGGAAATCGAAATGCCCGGCCACTCGCTGGCGGCGCTGGCGGCTTATCCCGAATATGGCACCGGCAAAGGACCGTTTGTCGTTCCGCTCAAGGGCGGTGTGAATCCCGGCATCTATTCGCCGGCCAACGAGGAGACGTTCCAGTTCCTGGATGACGTGTTGACGGAAGTGTTTGCCTTGTTCCCATCTAAATACATTCACATTGGCGGCGACGAAGTGCCGAAAGGACCGTGGAAAAATGACGAAGCCTGTCAGGCGCTGATGAAGCGCGAGGGCCTCAAGAACGAGGAAGAACTGCAAAGCTGGTTCGTCCGCCGCATGGAAAAGTTTATCGATTCCAAGGGCAAGACCCTTATCGGCTGGAGCGAAATTTTGCAAGGCGGCCTGGCCCCCACGGCCACCGTGATGGATTGGATTGGTGGCGGATACGAAGCAGCCAGCCAGGGTCACGATGTCGTGATGACGCCGACTTCCAATTGCTATTTCGACTATTACCAGTCGCGCGACACTGCCGCCGAGCCGCGCGCCATTGGCGGATTTCTGCCCTTGAAAAAAGTTTATTCACTGGAGCCGATTCCGGCCAAACTCTCCCCTGAAAACCAGAAACATATTTTGGGCGCTCAGGGCAACATCTGGACCGAATACATTGCGAACTTGAAGCACGTCGAATACATGGCCTTCCCGCGCCTGTCGGCGTTGGCGGAAGTTACCTGGTCGCCTAAGTCGGCGCGCAATTATGACAACTTCCTCGTTCGCGTGAAAGCGGATGAACCGCGTCTGAGCTTTCTGGGAGTCAATTATCGTAATTCCTCGCTGAGCGACGGTTCCGAAGCGATGGGCGTCAAAATTGGCGGTTGGAAGCCTGAACAAATCAAGACCGAAGCCTCGCCGGTTGACTGGGATGTCACCGCCAAGGTGACCGCCGCCGGCAAAGCCACGGTGAGTTTTGAATATACCGAAGGTGCCGACGGCATTGATATCACCTCGGCGGCCTTGCTCGAGGACGGCAACGAAATCAGCCGTGATGCGCATGCCGGGTTCACCGGTTCCTCGCCGCGCAAGCCGGTTTATCATTTCGATGTGCCCGCGCCCAAGCCGGGTTCACATTACACGCTCCGTGCGCAGATCGCCGGTTCCGGCGGCACGGATTCGTACGGCAACGTGCTTTGGAATTTAAAATCTGAAAACTCAAAATGAATCTGAAATTCACACCCCCGCTGGACCCGGATTTTCAACCCGCGGTCATTGTTAACCGCAACTATGTCGCTGCCGCGAAAAAATCCGGCCACGCCGTGCCTCTGGTCATCGGCTTGGAACGCGAATGCGGCCTCATTTCGCGCTTCGAAACTGTAGTCAATCCCCAGGCTGACGCGGAAACTTTGCGTTACGTGGAACGTAACGTGAAGTTTTTGCTCTGGGCGTTTGGCGGTTGGAAAATCATCATTGGCGGCCCCAAGGCCATCGGCGAATACATCAAGAAAACGTATTCACCACGTGGCGCGCGCAAGTTTGATTGCGATTTGATGGGTACCGCCTACGGGAAGAAATTCCAGGTGGTCGTCACCACGGCCGCCAAGGTGCCGAAGGCGAAGGAGATGCAGGTGTCGGCGGGCGGCCATCTCAAGGGCTGCCGCATTGGTTTCGACCTCGGCGCGAGCGATTACAAGGTTTCTGCCGTCATCAACGGTGAGGCGGTCTTCACCGAGGAAACGCCTTGGGACCCCAAGACCCAGTCAAACCCCAAGTACCATTATCATAACATTTCCGCCGCGCTGCACCGGGCGGCCGCGCACATGCCGCAGGTGGACGCCATCGGCGGCAGCTCTGCCGGCGTGATTGTAAATAACGAGATTCGCGTGGCTTCCTTGCTGCGGGCGATTCCGAAAAAGGATTACCCCCAGGCCGCAGGAATTTTCAAACGCATCGAAAAGGAGTGGAACGTGCCGGTGGTGGTGATGAACGACGGCGATGTGACCGCGCTCGCGGGCGCGTTATCGTTGCGCAAGAAGGGCATGCTCGGTATTGCCATGGGTTCCAGCGAAGCGGCTGGTTTCATGGACAAGAAAGGCCGCATTCTGGGCTGGCTGAACGAGCTGGCCTTCGCGCCGGTGGATTACAATCCCAAGGCCGCCGCCGATGAATGGTCGGGCGACAGCGGCGTGGGCGCGTTGTATTTCTCGCAACAGGCCGTTAACAAGTTGTTGCCGGCTGCCGGCATCAAGTTGCCGGAAAAAATGGGGCTGCCGGAGCGGCTCAAGGAAGTCCAGGCCTTGATGGCCAAGGGCGACAAACGTGCCGCGAAAATTTACGAGACCATTGGCATCTATCTCGGCTACGCCATGGCGCACTACGCCGAATTTTATGACTTCAACGACGTGCTCATTTTGGGCCGCGTGACTACTGGCAAGGGCGGCGATATTGTCATTGAACGCGCGCGCCAAGTTCTGAAATCGGAGTTCCCCGAGGTGGCGGCGAAAATTGCGCTGCACGTCCCGGACGAAAAATCGCGTCGCGTGGGCCAGGCCGTGGCGGCAGCGAGCCTGCCCGAAACCAAGAAGTGATTTTATGAAACTGCATCAATCCACTGCGCAGGTCTTTGTGCCGGACGGCAAACCGGTGGCCGAAGCGCTTAAACGTATTACTCACCTGGGTATTGGGGCGCATCAGGATGACTTGGAATTCATGGCGTTCCACGGCATTCTCGAATGCTTCGCCAATGAACAAAAATGGTTCGGCGGCGTCACCTGCACCAATGGCGCAGGCAGTTCCCGCACCGGTGCCTACGCACAATATACGGACGCCCAGATGATGACCGTGCGGCGCACGGAACAAAACAACGCCGCGATTGTCGGCCAGTTTGCCGCGATGATTCAACTGGATTATCCCAGCAGCGCCGTCAAAAGCGCCACGGACCCATCCCTGAAAAATGACCTGAAGGAAATCATCGCCGCCGCCAGGCCCGAGGTGGTTTATACCCACAACCTCGCGGATAAGCATGACACGCATATTGGCGTGGTGGTGGCCGCCTTGCATGCCATGCGCGAACTCCCGCTCGACCAGCGCCCCAAAAAGGTGATTGGTTGCGAAGTCTGGCGCAATCTGGACTGGCTGAATGACAAGGACAAGGTGCTGATGGATGTCAGCGGCCACGATAATCTTGCGGCGGCCTTGAACGGTGTCTTTGATTCCCAGATTGCTGGAGGCAAACGCTACGACCTCGCCACGCTTGGCCGTCGCGCGGCTAACGCCACCTTCTTCGAATCCCACGCCTCGGACCACTCCAACCAATTAATTTTTGGCATGGATTTGACGCCCTTGGTCGCGGATGAGTCGAAAGACATCGCGGAATTCGTCAACGCGCACATTGAAAAATTCGCGGCGGACGTCAAAGCAAAATTGAACCAGCGGCTCGGAAAATCCTGATCTATGGAAATTATTATTCAACCCAACGCTGCCGCAGCCAACGCCGTGGCGGCGCGCTTGTTCGCCAAGTCCATTGGCCAGAAAGGTGGCGCAGTTCTCGGCATGGCCACCGGCAGCACGCCGCTGGCGCTCTATCGCGAACTGGTTGCCATGAAGCTCGACTGGCGCAAGGTCACCACCTTCAATCTGGACGAGTATGTTGGCCTGCCCAAGGAGCATTCACAGTCTTATCACACCTTCATGTGGGAGAATTTGTTCCGCCACGTGAACATTGCCAAAAAGAATGTCCACATTCCCGACGGCCTCGCCAAGGACATCCCGAAGTTCTGTGCGAAGTACGAAAAAGAAATTCGTCTCGCCGGCGGCATTGACGTGCAATTACTCGGCATTGGCACGGACGGCCACATTGGTTTCAATGAGCCGACATCGTCGCTCGCTTCACGCACGCGCATCAAGACGTTGACGCCGCAGACCCGCAAAGACAACGCGCGCTTTTTTGGCAGCGAAGCCGAGGTGCCGCACCACTGCATCACCATGGGCATCGGGACCATTCTCGACGTGCGGCATTGTGTGTTGCTGGCCTTCGGCAAGAACAAGGCTCGCGCCATAGCGGAAGCTGTTGAGGGACCGATCACGTCCATGAACCCGGCCAGCGCGCTGCAATTGCATCCCAAGGTAACGGTGTTTCTGGACGAGGACGCCGCTTCAGAATTGAAATTGACCGATTATTACCGGTGGGTTTATGACCATAAACCCGGCTGGCAGAAAATTTAATATGAACCTGAAACATGACGTCCGCGCCGTGGCGCGGCATTTCCAAATTGTAGGCGATTACCTGGACGCCGCGCCTTATGGCAGCGGACATATCAACGACACCTATTGTGTCAATGTTGACCAGGGCGGCACGCACGTTCGCTACATCTTCCAACGCATCAACCATAACATCTTTAAAAATCCGGTGGCACTCATGGAAAACATCCAGCGTGTCACCGCCCATCTTGGCACGAAGGGAGCCGGTCTGCCGGAGCAAAGCCGCCGGGTGTTGACCCTGATCCCGGCCCGCAACGGCGCTCCTTATTACAAGGATGCAGATGGCAACCATTGGCGCGCGTATATCTTCATCGAGAAAGCCCGCACGTATGATGCCGTGGAATCGCCGGCGCAGGCGTTGCAGGCGGCCAAGGCATTTGGGCAGTTCCAAAAATTGCTCGCTGATTTGCCCGCTCCGCGTTTGCACGACACCATTCCGGATTTCCATCACACGCCCAAACGGTTTGAAGTGCTGGAAAAGGCCCTGGCTGCTGATGTGGCTCATCGTGCCGCACTGGCCAAGCCGGAAATTGAGTTCGCCCTGAATCACAAGAAAATTTGCAGTGTCCTGCTCGATGCCAAGCTGCCCGAGCGCGTCACCCACAACGACACCAAGTTCAACAATGTCATGCTCGATGACGCCACGGGCGAAGGCATTTGCGTGATCGATTTGGATACGGTCATGCCCGGTCTGGCCTTGTACGACTTCGGCGACATGGTGCGTACCACCACAAGTCCCGCCAAGGAAGACGAGCGCGATTTGTCCAAGGTCAAAATGCAGTTTCCGATGTTCGAGGCATTGGTCCGCGGTTACTTGAGCACGGCGGCGGAATTTTTGACGCCCGCTGAAAAGAAATTCCTGCCGTTCTCCGGCAAGCTCATCACCTTTGAAATCGGCATCCGTTTCCTGACGGACTATCTGGCGGGTGACACTTATTTCAAGGTCCACCGCGAAGGCCATAACCTCGACCGTTGCCGCACCCAGTTCAAGCTCGTGGAATCCATCGAGCAGCAGGAGGCGGAAATGAACAAACTTGTGGAAGGCATCTAACATGAGAGTATTAGTTACCGGCGGTGCCGGTTTCATCGGCAGTCATATTGTTGAACATTTCCAAGGCAAGGCCGAGGTGCGCGTGCTGGATAATTTGCGTTCCGGTTTCAAGCACAACCTTGCCGGGTTTCAACATGAGTTCATCGAGGCGTCGATTTTGGACCGGGAAGCGGTACGTCAGGCGGTGCAAGGGGTGGATTATATCTTCCATCTTGCCGCCATGATTAGCGTGCCCGAATCCATGGCCAAGCCCATCGAGTGCGACGAGATTAATACCAAGGGCACGCTGGTGGTGCTGGAAGAAGCGGCCAAGGCTGGCGTGAAAAAGCTGGTGTTAAGCAGCTCGGCCGCGATTTACGGTGACAATCCCGTGGTGCCCAAAGTGGAAACAATGTTTCCGGAGCCGAAAAGCCCCTACGCCATCACGAAACTGGACGGCGAGTATTACTGCAAAATGTTCGCGGACGAAAAACGCATCCAGACTGCCTGCCTGCGTTACTTCAACGTCTTTGGCCCGCGCCAGGACCCCAAGAGCCAGTACGCGGCGGCGGTGCCCATCTTCATTCACCGCGCGCTGAAGCACGATTCGATTACCGTTTATGGTGACGGCGAACAGACGCGCGATTTCATTTATGTGAAGGACATCGCGGCGGCGAATGTTTACTTTGCCACGCAATCGCCCGCCACCGGGGTTTTCAACGTCGCCTACGGCCAGAAAATCACCATCAACGACCTGTGCACGACGATTTGCCGTCTGACCGGTTCCAAGTCGGAAATCAAGCACGCGGAGGAACGTGCCGGTGACGTGAAACATTCCATGGCGGCGGTGGATAAAATCCGCGCGGCTGGGTTCATGCCCAAGGGCAATTTGCCGGACGGCTTGAAAGCCACGGTGGAATTTTTCAAAAACAAGGCCGCGGCCTGATTCTGTTTTAAGTTCGCTTCAAGCCGCGTCAATCATCGTTGACGCGGCTTTTTATTTTTACTCAGCTTCAAAAGATTGCGTTGCCGGGTTTGGGTTGCCAAAATATGTGATTAACCGATGACCATGTTGCCACTGCTCAAGAACAAGTTTGCCCTGCTATGGTGCATGCTTGCGCTTGGATTGATTGGCGGTGGCGTGTTGGTTTTTACCGGCTGCCATAGTTCCACGGTCACGTTTCAAAACGGCTATGTGGGCGCGGAAAGTTGTCGGGAATGTCATGCGGATGCCTATGCGCTCTGGGCCAAATCCAATCACGGCCTGGCGGAGCGGCCCTTGCGTGCGGACATGGACCAGACTGCGTTTGTGCCGGCGCGCACGTTTCATCACGGTTCCCAGAGCACGTCGGTTTATTTCACCAACGGAAATTATTTTGTTAAAAGTTTGGATTTATCCGGCCAGCCGGCAGCGCACCAGGCGGAGCGCGTGATTGGCAATGATCCGTTGCGCCAGTTCCTCGCCGCTGCGCCGGGCGGACGCTGGCAGGCCATGGAAGCGGCGTACGATCCGCACAGCAATGAATGGTTCAATGTCTTCGGCAAGGAAGACCGGCAGCCCGGCGAATGGGGGCATTGGACGGGCAGGGGAATGAACTGGAACAGCATGTGCGCCGAGTGCCACAACACCCGGTTGAAGAAAAATTACGACGAAGCCACGGATTCCTACCACACCACGATGGCCGAAATGACCGTGAGTTGCGAAGCCTGTCACGGCCCGCTCAAAGCCCACGTGGACTGGCAGCATCAATATAAGAACCAAGGCATGGCCGACCCCACCATGCCCAAGCGCACGCCCGCGCAAATCATGGATCTCTGCGCGTCCTGCCATTCCCGTCGCGCGGATTTGACCGGCGATTTCAAGCCGGGCGATGCGTATTACGATCACTATGACATTTCCATTGTGGACCACAGCGAACTTTTTTATCCCGACGGCCAGATTCACGATGAAGATTACGAGTACACCGCGTTTCTCGGCAGTAAAATGCATCAGGCGGGCGTGACCTGTCTTGATTGCCATCCGCGTTCCTTGCACATGCCCCGGCCGCAGGGCAATGCCGTATGCATGCGCTGTCACGCCAGCGGCTATCTCAAGGCACCCATCATTCAACCCGAGGAACACTCGCATCACGCGGCTGGCGGCAAGGGCGATGACTGCATTGATTGTCACATGCCGGTAACGGTCTATATGCAACGGCATCCGCGTCACGATCACGGCTTTACCATTCCCGACCCATTGTTGACCAAGAAACTTGGCATCCCGAACGCGTGTAATCGTTGCCATACGGACAAAGATGCGGATTGGTCGCTGGCGGCGGTGGATAAATGGTACGGTTCAAAAATGGAACGTCCTACGCGTCAGCGCGCCGAATGGATTGCGCTGGCCCGGCAGGGCGACGCCAAGGCTCGTGACCCCCTGGTGGCCTTGTTGAACACGGAAACTAACGCCTACTGGCAGGCCGTGGCTGTGGGTTTGCTGGACCAGTGGCTGGGCGAAACGAACGTGACGGACGCCGCCCTGGCATGTTTGACGAATGCCAATCCGCTGGTGCGGGCCACGGCCGTGCGCACGCTGGAACCCTTGGCGGAACAAACCGGTTCTCCCGCGGCAATTGAACTTGGCAAATTACTGAACGACCCCTCGCGCAATGTGCGCATCAATGCGGCCTGGGCATTGCGGGCGGGCTTGGACACCAATTCCGTCGCAGGCCAGGAATTGATGCATTACCTGGATCTCAATGCCGACCAGCCATCCGGCCAAATGCAAAAGGGCGCATTTTATTTTTCGCGGGGTCAAATGACTGAAGCGCTCGAACATTTCCAAAAATCAGTGCAGTGGGATACCAACTCCGCGCCGCTCCGACACGAATATGCCATCGCCCTGAGCACGGCCAATCGCAACCCCGAGGCGATTGAACAACTGGAAGCGGCGTGCCGGCTGGCACCGCAGGAAGCATCCTATGTCTATGAGCTTGGCCTGGCGTGGAACGAAGCTGGCAATCTGCCCAAAGCCATCGAACTGCTGGAATCCGCCGTAAAACTGGATCCGAACAGTGACCGGGCTTGGTATAATTTGGGTCTGGCGCGGAACGCCGCTGGTCAGGCGGAGCCGGCCTTGGATGCTCTGAATCACGCCCAAACCATTGCCCCCAACGACGCGCGCATTCCCTACGCCACGGCCACCATACTGGCGCGGTTAGGCCGGGTGATGGAGGCGAAGGCCGCGGCGCAACGCGCCCTGGCCTTGCAGCCAGATTCTGCCGAGGCAGCACAATTGCTCCAGAGTTTATCCCGCTGAGTAACCCGTAGCCTTGCTAGGTAATTGAACTCGACACGCCAACCATAGCACCCGAGGTGCCAATAAAAATTAAACGGCGAAATGGGTGAGGCTTCCCAAGCCCGCCACCATGTGGGTGTCCCAAATATTACTGTTCGCTATCGCGAACTGTGGTCTCGGCTCCCGCTTTCTTTTCGCTACAGCGCGGCAAGACGAATGCCTCTTGGACGAGACAAAGCTCACCTACGGTCTCACTGAACAGCCCACCCGCCTTCGTTTCACTACGGCGCGACAAGACGCCCTGCCCGCCTCGTAGCCCAGTTCCCGCGTGCGGGGGCGTGCTGAAGCAACTTATAGAATATACGATTAGTCATCGCTGACCCCTTTATGGGAATTGTCTTTCCGAATCTCTCGCTCTGCCTGGCCCCAGTCCTGAACTGCCCGACCATCCTGACGGCCCCGCTTTTCGTATAATTCATAGGCGCGTTCGGCTATTTGCGGGGTCAAATCGGACGGTGCCCGCGCTTTGACGGGATCAAGAATCCGATACGCCAGCAGTTTTACGCGATCACTTACGACGAACCAGACCAGCGCATAGGCCCACACGAATCCGGCCCAACCCCAGCCCAAAGGCGGCATCAGGAATCCGTAGACTGCGATGAGCGTCGCTATGATTTGCGTGCCAATCACGGCTATCCACAAAATCTTTGCGGGACGAATGGACCAAAACGCGCCGCGCGTGCGGGTGAGAAAGATGGTTAGATGCCCGGCCACGGACAACATCAGATACATCATTGGCTGTAGCTGCGGCCGGTCCAGGTGAAACACGCGGTCGCCCAGGTAGAACAGGCCAAACGAAGCAACCGGGCCGATGATCCCCAGCACCGAGGCGATGCCCAATACCAGGCGCATGTTCCAGGCTTCCGGCTTGTCCTTGTAATGAACATTGTCGTAGGCGATGGATAGGATGGCACCATCATTGAGCAGCGCCAGCATCACGATCATCACCGCCGTCAACGGATAAAAATTGAAAATCAAAATTGCCGCCGTCATGAACAACAACACCCGCAGCGTCTCGGCGATGCGGTAAATTGCATAACTGTTCATTCGCTGGAAAATCTGCCGGCTCTCCTTGATCGCGTCAATGATCACCGTCAGACCGGGCGTTGTCAGCACGATGGCCGCCGCGGCGCGTGCCGCGTCCGTCGCGCCGGAGACCGCTATGCCGCAGTCGGCTTTCTTCAGCGCGGGAGCGTCGTTGACCCCGTCGCCCGTCATGCCAACAATGTGGCTGCGCTTTTGCAGGACATCCACAATGTGAAACTTGTGTTCAGGGAAAACCTGGGCAAAACCGTCAGCCTTCTCGATGGACTGCGCCACCTCGGCGCTTTCCTCTTTCTTCGAGTCGCCCAGCGCGCTGGCATCAAGAATATTAGTGCCCATTCCTAGTTTCCTGGCGGTTTCCTGGGCTATGGCCAGTGCGTCGCCCGTCACCATCTTGATCTTCACGCCCATCCGTCGCGCGGTTTCGATCGTTGTTTTGGCATCTTCACGAGGCGGATCGAACAGCGGCAACACGCCCACAAACTTCCATTGACCGTCGCCTTCATCACGGGCCACGCCCAATGAACGAAAACCGCGCGCGGCAAATTCGTTGACCGCTTTCTCGACGGCAGGCTTCACCTGCCCGGCATCGGCGGACAACGCCAGAATTATTTGCGGCGCGCCCTTCGTCACCTTGAACGTCTTTCCGTCCTTGGTTTTGACGGTGGCCTCGGTGCGCTTGTGCACCGGGTCAAAAGACTGAAAGTGAACCACCTCATAAGCCTTCAACGCCGCTTTGTCTTTCAGTCCGCCCAACACAGCCAGATCAATGGTGTCGTTGTTGTCCGCGCGCGACGCCAGCGCACCGTTGAGAATGACTTGATCGGCGGGAATACCGTTCAGGCTGAACGGGTCGCCCAGCGTCAGCTTGTTCTGGGTCAGGGTGCCGGTTTTGTCGGAGCAGAGCACATTCACGCCGGCCAGTTCCTCGATGGCCACCAATTTGCTGACAATCACCATTTTCCGGGCGAGCAGGCGTGCGCCGACCGCCATCGTCACTGACAACACCGTCGGCATCGCCACCGGAATCGCCGCCACGGTTAGCACCAGGGCAAATTGCAACGTGGTGAGAATCGCATCGCCGCGGATGATCCCGACCGTAATGATCACCGTCACCATCGCCACCGCGAGCATGATCAGGTAATTGCCGATCTTCAAAACCGCCTTCTGAAAATGACTGACGGTGCGGGCTTCCTGTACGAGTGACGCCGTTTTCCCAAAATAGGTGTTCGCTCCCGTGGCGTAGACCAGGGCGCCGATTTCCCCTTGCCGGATGATCGAGCCGGAAAACACAGCGTCGCCGGATTTGCGCTCGGCGGGCAAAGACTCGCCGGTGAGCGCGGACTGATCCACCTCCAACGGGTCACCCTCCAGCAAACGTGCATCCGCCGGCACGATGTCGCCCAACCGCAGGCGGATGATATCGCCCGGTACCAGCTCGCGCGCCGGCGGGTTGAGCCAATTGCCGTCGCGTTTCACGCGGGCCTTGATCGCCAGTTGCGCCTTGAGGGCCTGAATGGCGTTGCCCGCCGTGTGCTCCTCCCAGAACCCCACCACGCCGTTGGCCACCAACAAAAGTAGAATGATGAAAAAATCGGACCAATGCCCAACCACACCCGATAGAATCACCGCCGCTTCAATCATCCACGGGATGGGCCCCCAAAAATACGAGAGGAACTTCAGGATCGGATTGGTCTTTTTTTCCTCCAATTCGTTCGGTCCGTATTGAGTCAACCGCTTCTGTGCCTCGGCTTGCGTGAGACCGGCCGGTGATGAACCTAATAGTTTCTCCACCTCCGGCAGGGGCAAAGTTTTTAAGTCATCCTTCGGAGCGGCTTTGGTATGGGGTTCCGATCCCGGTTTGGATACATGAGCCTTGGGCTGGTCGGTGCCTGGTATCATGGCAAAATCCTGTAGCGTCTATGAATTTCGTTTTTCACAATCATCAATCACACAAATTCTATCTTTTAGGCGCGGCGAAACGTATGGGGTCAATACCCCATGCGTTTAACCGGCGAGCTGCGGGGTAATTTGCTGTCGGGGTAATTTGCTTGGATTATTTTCATCGCGATACTGTGTATGCGCGCGGAATTGGCGGAATCGGACCAACAGAAAGCCGGGCGGCTAATCGGAGCGATGCTGCGGGAGTGGCGCTGGAGCGATGCAGGATTGAAACGTCGCCGCAAGGGTGATAAGCATAAGGCGCGACTCATCATGCGCGTGCGGGGTCGTGCTGAAGCAACTTAAACTTATAAGAATATACCATTAGTCATCTCTGCCCCATTTATTTTTATGACGAAACCTAATTTTATTGGCATGGCGATCATTGGTGCATGTGTATCCGCGATTTCATCGGCCTGGCTTTACACAATCATCGGCAATGAGATCTTCGGCGGCAGACGAGAATATCAAACCGTTCTTCCATTCATTTTCGGTTTAATCGCGGCCCTGTTCATCGGCATTGGGCTGGTTGCCCGCAGGTTCAAAGGTTGGAAGCATCTGGTTGTGCGGAGTCTGGTTTTCACGCTATTCCTAGCACCGATGCCCTATGGTCCGGAGGGTGCATTGATGCCGTTAATCGTGACGCTTATTTACCCGCCGCTTATCTTTCTGCTCTTGTTTCCTGGAAGGCTTGTCTTGTCTTTCCTTTCACTGCTTGGACTTTTCTTGGTTGTGGATGCGCTGCGGGGTTTGCTGAATCATAGTCCTAGCGTAAAATCGAACTCCACACGCCAACCATAGCCCCCGAGGTGCCAATAAAAATTAAACGTTAAATGGGTGAGGCTTCCCAAGCCCGCATCATATAGGTATCCCAAATATTGCTGTTCGCTATCGCGAACTGTGGCCTCGGCTCCCGCTTTCGTTTCGCTACAGCGCGGCAAGACGAACGCTTCTCAAAACGAAGCAAAGCTCACCTGCGGTCTCACTGAACATCACAATGCCATGCCCGCTTCGTAGCATTGTTCCTGCGCGCGGTGTCGTGCTAAAGCAACTTATAAGAATATACCATTAGTCATCGCTGACCTATTTATGAACGGCACGATGACATAAGCGAAAATTTGTTTAGGTGTTTGTTGAAGAAAACCGCGCAAAATAATTGAATTTGTTTGTTATTTTTGCGCCAAACATCAAAACAAAACAAAGTGCTGATTTGCCAAATAAAATCCTAATATACCGAACGAAAGCCAAAACAAGTGAAGCAGGAGTAAACCAAGTGCCATCCAAGCCAATCGTGTTGCAGTATATGCCTGACTGAATACCAGCCACAATGCAACGGCTCCTGTCAGGGCAGACAACAGAAAGCCATAGGGACACCATTCGTAAAACACAATCGGAATATGGGACGGGGTTATGTGCTTGAATACTCTATACGAGGTGCGGAAATCAATGTGGTAAATTATGTAAATCAACGTCACAGGCACCAGCGAAGACAAGATCATCCCGATTGCACACGGAATTTTCCAAGATTTATTCGTGATTTTCATTTTCCAAGCTCATTTTCCAAATTTCAAAACACAGTAGGTTTTTAGCTTGGCTTTAGTGTCAACCGATTGAGCGGAAAATCAAGCCCCGCCGCACGCGCTAAAATCGTTTGTGGCGTGTTTTGGAACCGCGATTGACCAATCTTGCCCCCGAAACCTTGGAAGCGTAGCCCGGCAGGATGATTTTATTAATTTTTTTTTGGTGGAATTGTTTATGCCGCGCCGATGAATGACCGCGCCAAAAAAACGACTCCGTTGACCGTCTTGACTACCTTGAAAAGCGAGAAGTGTTAAGTTGCACCAAGAAGTGTTAAGTTGCATAATAGTTATATTTATATGACCCCTTCATGTTTTGTTAGAGCTATAGTTATAGCTCTGGTCTTAATGTTCTTTGAAGACCAAGTTTACAGCAAAGCAAGTCTTCAAGACGCGGCAGAAATCGGCGATTTAGACCTAATTAAACTGCTCATACAAAGCGGAGCAAGTGTGAATGGCACGGATGATCGTGGACGCACAGCTCTGTATATTGCTTCGATAGGCGGTAAATCAAATGTGGTTGAATACCTGCTCAATCAGGGTGCGGATCCCAATAAAGGCGCTGCTTGGAAGGCTAATCGAACGCCTCTCCAGGCTGCGGCTATGTATGATAATTTAGATATTATTCAAAATCTGCTACGGCATGGCGCAAAGATTGATGCCGCTGATGCAGAGGGGCAAACAGCATTGCACCACGCTGCATGGTATGGACGTTCTGCGGCAGTGAAATTACTTTTGAAGGAAGGTGCCAACCCCAAGGCCGAAGATGTTTATGGATATAGTTCCTTACATTTTAGATTTACGCCACAGGAGGTAAATATATTAAACCGCTCTTCGTTGGGGCAAATTCCAACTGACTTTAGAGAGGTGGCCGAGCTTCTTGTTTCAGCTGGAGCAGACATCAATGCACCCGCCAAAAAACCGAAGGGTTATACGCCTTTGATGGCTGCCTGTGCGGTAGCTCCAATTGAAGTTGTTGATTATCTCTTGTCAGAGGGAGCAAATGCGGAAGCAATAACAGAAACAGGAGCGACCGCATTTAGCATCGCTCAGGCAAAAATGAGAACCAACGTTCAGGAGATGCTTAAAGTAGTTAAAAAAGCGCCAAAAAAATAAGCGCTTTAGCTAAAGTGTAATATCCTCAAGGGAGTTCTTACCTTCATGCTTACTTTGAGGCTTTGTGAAGGCCAAAATCTCGCAACCCCATTTATTTGCAAGGGTTGGTAGCGCGCACGGGAATCGAACCCGTCTTTCAGCCTTGAGAGGGCCGTGTCCTAACCGATAGACGAGCACGCCATGGTTGTTTATGCTAACGGACGGTGCGCCAAAGTCAAATCGCGTTACAACGTACTGACGTTAGCGGTGCTGGCAGCCGGTTAAAGAACTCGCATGGTGAGGGCATCGGGCCTGCCAAGTCCGTGTTTTGTCAGGAAATCCTGTAGGCCGCGTGCCCTCACGCGGCGTTGCTTGGATATTTCAACCGACTGCTAGGCGATATCTTCGCCGAGTTCCACGTTCCAGTAGGCGAGGTCCACAAAGTGTCGCCAGCTATCGTGCCGGTGCAAGGTGAAGTTGAGCTGCACAAACGGCCGCCATTTCGGGCGTTTGGGCTTGCGCACCAAATTCATGCCGGCTTCCTGCGGCGTGCGGTTGGATTTCCGGGTATTGCAGGCGATGCAGGAACAGACAATGTTTTCCCACGTGGTGGGGCCGCCGCGGTCGCGCGGAACGACGTGGTCGAGGTTCAGTTCGCTGCGATCAAAGACTTTGCCGCAATACTGGCAGGTGTTTTTGTCGCGCTCGAAAATGTTGTGCCGGGTAAATTTGACTTCCTTCTTGGGCATCCGGTCGTACATGAACAACAGGATGATCTTGGGCACGCGGATGCGGAAGGAGATGGAGTTGATGGCATCATCTTGCGGCGCGTTGGTGGAAACATCGCGCCATTCCTGAAAGTTGAACGTGCGAAACGAGCCGTCGGGATTGTCCATCACCACTTGGGCGTGGCCTTGAAAGAGAAGCGTGAGCGCCCGGCGGGCGGTGCAGACATTGACTGCCTGCCAGAGCCGGTTCAACACGAGAACGTGCTGGTGCAGCGTGGTTTTCATGGCACGACTGCCGGGAAGTTAGCAAAACCGCCTGCATTGGTCAATGTCAGATGCGTTTGTTGCTAAATCGTCACGCGCCGCAATTAAAATTTCCCTCGGTGAACAAATTGGTTTAATTTGTGTCAAATGGTGCCAAACATGATGTTACAGCTAAAAAAATTCTGGCCATTGCCCATGGGGGTGGCTGCCGGTTTGATCCTTTGGGCTGGTTGTGAAACCGGCAAAATGGCCCCGCCACCGCCCTTGGTGAGCTTGCCGACGAATAGCATCCAGCCGGGACCGGATGATCCGCGCATTGCCTTTGTGACGGCGCGTTTGCTGGAGAATTATCACTACCTGGAACATCCCTTGGACAAGGAGATGTCCGCCAAATTTTATGACGGGTATATCAATTCGCTGGATCCCCGTCACGTGCACTTTTTGCAGAGCGACCTGGCGGAATTTGCGCCTTATCGCACCAACCTCGATACCCTGACCATTAACAAGAATCTGGCCGCCGATTTATCACCGGCCTTTCTCATTTACCAGCGGTATCAGGAACGCTTTGCGCAGCACGCGGCCTACGTGAATGAATTGTTGCAGCAGGAAAAATTTAAATTCACCGGCGAAGACCGCATCCAGGTCGACCGCCGGCATGAGCCGTTCCCCAAAGATTTGGCCGAGGCCCAGCAGCTCTGGTTGCAGCAATTGCGCTATGAATTTTTGCAGAACAAGCTCTCCCGCGAAATTACGGAGACCAACGGCGTGTTCACGGTCAAGCTGCCTTCCGGCGCGAGCACCAACATCATAGCTGAACTCCAAAAGC
>Ga0265327_10000380_pt1 | contig 83657 bp, 71 predicted proteins | sample 41621metaG_FD_202089 | JGI IMG/M metagenome (GOLD analysis project Ga0265327, IMG submission 202089) | Rhizosphere microbial communities from Carex aquatilis grown in University of Washington, Seatle, WA, United States - 4-16-21 metaG | ecosystem: Host-associated > Plants > Roots > Rhizosphere...
TGAGCGAGGGTTCCTGCGGCAGGAAGCCGACGGTGTAGCCCGGCTCGAAGTGCACGCGGCCGTCGATCTCGGTGTCGATGCCCGCGAGGATGCGCATGAGCGAGGACTTGCCGGAGCCGTTGAGGCCGAGGACGCCGATCTTGGCGCCGTAGTAGAACGACAGGGAGATGTCGCGGAGGATTTCCTTGCGCTCGATCTTCTTCGAGACACCGAGCATCGAGAAGATGATCTTGGGGGCTTCGGGCGTGGCCATGGGTGGCAGTTGAAAGTTGAATGTTGAAAGTTGAAAGCAGGAAAAGGCTAAACAGACCATCCCGGCACACGGGAGTCAGGTCTTTCAACTTTCAACTGCTGCGCCGTCCGGCGCAGCCCTCACACCTCATACTGCTCCAGCGGGACCGGATCGAGGATCCGGGCCTTGGGCAGCTGCTCGGCCAGCTGGGACTTGAACCAGTCGCGGGCGTCGGGGTCGCCGTGCGTGAGGACCACGACGCGGGCCTTCGTCTGCACCGCAAACTCCAGCAGCTCGCCGCGCTCGGCGTGGCCGCTCAGCTCGAAGCGGTCGACGCGGGCCTTGACCTTGGTCTTCACGTCGAGGGCATCAAAGGCAAAGGTCGCGCCGGGTTTCGTCGCGAGGAGCTTGCCGCCGGGGGTATCCGGGTCGCAGTAGCCGACGAAACCGATCGTGTTGCGCGCGTGGCCGAGCAGGCCGGACGCGAGCGCATAGCTGGGCGTCCGCTCGACGAGCATGCCGGAGCTGACGATGTAGAGCCCCTTCTGGTGCGGCTCCTGGCCGGGGACGATCTTCTTCGGGAGCTTGGCGAGCTTGAGGTCCTTCAGGATGCGGCGGTCGAACTGCACGTCCTTCGTCTTGCGCGACATCTCGTCGAAGAGCTCGGACAGGCCTATGCCGAGTCCGCCCGCGTAGATCGGGCACTCGATGAGCCGGCCGAAGCGGCGCGCGTCGTGGAACACCGCGAGCAGCTCCTGCATGCGGCCGAGCGCGAAGACCGGCAGGAGGAACGAGCCGCCCTTGGCGATGGTGTCGTTGATCGAGTCGATGAGCCGCGCGATCTCGTGCACGCGCTCCTTGCCGTAGGCGCGCTCGGTCATGCCGCGGGTCGTCTCGATGATGAGTGTGTCGAAGTGGCCGATCGGGAAGTGCGCGCCCTTCAGCGTGCGCAGGTGCTCGAAGAGCACATCGCCCGTCAGGAAGATCTTCCGCATGCCGTGGTGGATCTCGACGGCGGTGGCGCCGGCGACGTGGCCGGAGGGATGGAACATCAGCTCGATCTCACCCTTCTTGCCCTTGATCTTCTTGACCTTCTTGAAGGCCAGGCCGGTGAAACGGTGCATGAGGCCCTCGACCTCCTTGTGCGTGAAGAGCGGGTAGCCGGGCACGCCGTCCTCCTCCTTCTGCTTCTGCATCACGTTCGCGGAATTGTGCAGCATTTTCTCGATGAGCATCTTGCTCGACTGCGTGAGCAGCACCGGCGTCTTCGGGTGCTGGCGCATGACGACCGGCAGGCCGCCGATGTGGTCGAGGTGGCAGTGCGTGATGATGATGAGGTCGAGGTGGATGCCGCGCAGGAGCTTGAGGTCGGGCAGCGCGCCCAGGCCGGGGGTCTTCGGGTTGAGCCCGCAGTCGACGAGGATGTTGATGTCACCGATCTGAAGCAGAAGGGAGTTGGCGCCGATACCGCCCTGGCGGTTGAGATCGATGAGTTTCATTTGATGTAAGGGACATGGAGTCGCGGCCGGACGCCGCAGGCAAGCATCCGTTTTGCCCCCGGATCTCCCCGCCCGTCACCGGGCGGGGCAAACAAAAGCGCCGGCCCCCACACAGGGCCGGCGCCACACCTAACCTAACTATCCTATTATCTATCCTATCTGAACCAAAGGGTTGGGTCGCTCAGAACTCATAGCGCAGGCCCAGGGAATAGAGCCACGGGTCGAGCGTCGCGGTGGTCAGCTTCGTGGCCCCGGCATAGACGCCCGTCGAGAGCGCGACGTGCTTGAGGTCGATATTGAAGGACCACTGGTCGTTCAGGCGGTAGTCGACGCCCGCCTGGCCGGCCAGGCCCACGCTGGAACTGTCGAGGCTGAGCGGCACGCCCGCGACCGAAAGCCGGTCGCCCCAGATGAGGGTGTAGTTAATCCCGATGCCGACATAGGGGTGGATGGCGCCGTTCGGATTCCCGCGATACTGGAAGAGGAGGGTCGGCGGCAGGTGCTTGAAGGTGCCGAGGTGGCCCACGCCCGCGAGGGCGACGCTGTGCTCCTGCGGGATCGTCAGGACGAGTTCGGCGGCCAGCGTGTTCGTGAAGGCATAGTCGACGTCGATCTCCGGGATCAGCCGGTCGCTGACGGACACGGCGTTCGCCGCGAAATTGGTGCCGAGCGCGGTGAAGGCGTCGGACTTGTCGGCCGTCTGCAGGTAGGTGGCGCGCAGGTGCGCCGACCACGGCGAGGCCGCACTGGCGGTCGAGACGAGCAGGCCGAGAAGCAGGGCGCTGACGGCGAGGAGGGAACGGGTTTTCATGCTTGGTAGTTAGGGCCGCCGGAGGGGGCGGTCGGATTGTGGGGTCGGGACCACCCTAGCTGATCCGGCTGCGGAACTCTCCTCATCGCTTGCAACTCACTGCGCAGCGATTGTCCGGTTGCGCCGGCTTTCGGCTCGACCGGACAAGGCCGGCGGGTAGGAATCAGGCCGCACCCCCCGTCACGCATGAAAAAATACCTCGTTGAGTTCATCGGCACCTTCTTCCTCGTCTTCACGGTCGGCATGGCCGTGCGCAGCGGCGCCCCGCTCGCCCCGCTGGCCATCGGCGCCTCGCTCATGGTCATGATATTCGCCGGCGGCCACGTCTCGGGCGGTCATTTCAACCCGGCCGTCACCCTCGCGGTTTTCATCCGCGGCAAATGCGAGGCGAAGGACGTCGCGCCCTACTGGGTGGCCCAGTTCCTCGCCGGCTTGGTCGCGGCGCTGATCGTGACCTTCCTTTTCGCGGGCAAGCCCGCCGCGCCCGCCCTGCACGGCACGGTGCCCTCGGCCATCGTGGAGTTCCTGTTCACCTTCGCCCTCGCCTGGGTCGTGCTCAATGTCGCCACGGCCAAGGGCACGGCGGGCAATTCCTTCTACGGCCTCGCCATCGGCATGACCGTCATGACCGGTGCGGTCGCGGTCGGCGGCGTCTCCGGCGGTGCGTTCAACCCCGCGGTCGGCCTCGGCGTGTTCACGATGGGCCTGGAGTCGGCCAAGCAGTTCGGCCTCTACCTCGCGTCCGATCTCGCCGGCGGCGCGGTCGCGGCGCTGGCTTACCGGTTCGTGAACGGGGCGGAGTGAGCCGGGCTCATTCTGCAATGTAGGGTCGGCGCTAGTCGGCGGACCGCTTCGTCGGCGCATCACGGCATGGCGGCAAGCGCCAGCCCTACATCTGAAAAGCTCAGTCAGCTCTTGCAAAAAAACGCGCCGCCCAAAGCATTCCGCGAAACCGCACGGCATGAATCCCGAAATCCTCTGGTTGATCCGGCTCGGCCTCGACGCAAAACTGTTCAACCGCGACCAGGCGCTCACCGTGATGCGCAAGGTGGGCCGCGCCGCCCAGCTCATGGACTTCGCCCAGGCGCTCATCGACGACGGGATCGTCCATGACGTCGAGAAACTCGAGACGATCGCCGGCAACGCCCTGGCCCGCGCCGCCGTCGGACCGCCCCCGGGCAACCCCCTGCTCGACGAGGAGTCCGCCCCGGTCGCGGCCCCCGTCGCCAGCCCCGCCCGCGCGGGCAGCAGACCTGCGGTCGGCGGCGCCCCGCAATTCCCGTTCGAGCAGGTCGCGTCGATGGACGACGCGGCCCTCGCCAAGGCGGTCCGCCAGCTGCTGGTCGACACCGGCAACTTCGGCGCCAGCGACCTCCACCTCTCGGCCGGCTCCGCGCCCTTCGTCCGCAAGAACCGCGCGCTGACCCCCATCACCGACCACATCCTCACCTCCGAGGAGTCGCGGCGCATGAACACCGCGCTGCTCGCCCCGCACCAGCTGGCGATCTTCACGGAGCGGCGCGACTACGACTTCGCCCTGGCCCTCGACGCCGAGCACCGCTACCGCGTCAACCTCATGGTCCACAAGTGGGGCCCGTCCGGTTCCTACCGCATGGTGCCGGCGACGATGCCGAAGCTCGACGAGCTCGGCCTGCGCAACCTCGACACCATCCGCAAGCTCCTCACCTACCACAACGGCCTCATCCTGATCACCGGCCCGGTCGGCGCGGGCAAGACCACCACCCTCGCCGCCATGGTCGCCGAGCTCAACGAGCAGCGCGAGGACCACATCATCACCGTCGAGGACCCGATCGAGGTCGTGCAGCCGCCACGCGGCTGCAACGTCACCCAGCGCGAGGTCGGCCCGCACACGAAATCCTTCTTCACCGCGCTCAAGGGCGCCCTTCGCGAGGACCCCGACGTCATCGTCATCGGCGAACTCCGCGACCTCGAGACCATCGAGATGGCCATCAGCGCGTCCGAGACGGGCCACCTCGTCATCGGCACGATGCACACGAGCGACGCCTCCACGACGCTGAACCGTCTCCTCGACGTCTTCCCGCCCGCGCAGCAGACCCAGATTCGCGCCTCGGTGGCCGAGTCGCTCCGCGGCGTCGTCTGCCAGCGGCTCCTGCCGGCCCTCGACGGCGGCCTCGTCGTCGCCTGCGAGATCATGGTCTCCAACACCGCCATCCAGGCCCTCATCCGCGAGGGCAAGACCTCGGGCCTCCGCAACACGATGGAGACGGGCGTCAAGGAGGGCATGTGCGTCATGGAGAACGTCGTCCTCGAGCTCTACCAGCAGAAGAAGATCTCGAAGGAAACGGCCCTCATCAACGTCTCCACGAAAAACGTCCGGCAGAAGATCGACCCGCCGCCGGCCCCGCCGCCCCCGCCCGTCGCCGCAAAGAAGTGATCATGGCCGCGCCGCAAATAACCTTATCCTGTCATCCTGAGCCGAGCGAAGGATCCAGTTGGATCATCGCCACCGCTGACCGCGAAAAGACTGCCGATGGATTCTTCGCAGGGCTCAGAATGACAAACCGCGGGATTCTGTTCTCATCCGCCGGCTCTCCGCTCCCCGCTCCCCGCTCCTAGCTTCCCCATGGCCGCCATCGACGCTCTCCTCCGCACCATGCTCGAAAAGGGCGGGTCCGACCTGCACCTCACCGTCGGCCTGCCGCCGAAGTCCCGCATCTCCGGCTCCCTCCAGGTCATCCGCGAGGGCATGGTCGACGCCAAGGAGATGGAAACCCTCCTCAAGGAGATCTGTCCCGAGAAGCGCTGGACGGAATTCCTCGAGAAAAAGGACCTCGACCTCGCTCACGAGGTGCCCGGGCTCGCCCGCTTCCGCGCGAACTATCTCTACAACCACTGGGGCCAGGCCGCCGTGCTGCGCCAGATCCCGGCAAAGATCCTTTCGTTCAGCCAGCTCAACCTGCCCGAGGCGCTGAAGAAGCTCTGCCACCTCGACCAGGGCCTCGTCGTCGTCACCGGCCCGACGGGCTCCGGCAAGTCGACCACGCTCGCGGCGATGATCGACTACATCAACGACAACCTCGCACGGCACATCATCACCATCGAGGACCCGATCGAGTTCGTCCACCCCTGCAAGAAGTCCACCATCGTCCACCGCGAGGTCGGCGAGCACACGCAGACCTTCGGCGCCGCGCTGAAGGGCGCGATGCGCCACGACCCCGACATCCTCCTCCTCGGCGAAATGCGCGAGATGGAGACCATCAAGCTCGCGCTCTCCTGCGCCTCGATGGGCATGCTCGTCTTCGGCACGCTGCACACGAACAACGCGCCGAAGACGGTCGACCGCATCATCAACACCTTCCCCGCCGAGGAGCAGAACCAGGTGCGCGTCATGCTCGCCGGCTGCCTCGCGGGCGTCGTCGCCCAGCTGCTGTGCAAGAAGGTCCCGAAGGGCCGCGTGGCCGTGCACGAGATCCTGCTCCAGCACGAGGCGCTGCCCAACACGATCCGCTCCGGCCAGATCGCCAACATCCGCGGCATCATCGAGAGCGGCGCCTCCGAGGGCATGATCACGATGGACAACAGCCTCATGGCGCGCGTGAAGGACGGCACCGTCGAGGCCAAGGAAGCCTACATGAAGGGCTCGAACAAGGCCCTCTTCGCCCCGCTCCTGAAGCCCGGCGACCTTGACCCCGGCGCCGGCCACTGAGCCGGCTCCGCTGGAGGGCCCGTCTCCCGATGGGCCGCAACGTGCACAAACCGCCCCGGTTGTTGCACAGGTTAGGATTGGCCCGCGCTACCCTGTCGCTTAACGTCGTGCTGGTTTTCCACCCCTGAATCCATGCTCCCGCGACCCCGTCTCACCGTCATGCTGGTCCTTGCCTGCACCGCCAGCCTTACCCTCTTCGCCGAGCCGTCCTTCAAGACTCCTGTCAGCTACGAGGACGCCGACCGGCGCGCCGGCGAGGTCCTCGCCCAGCTGAGCACGGCCGAAAAGCTCCTGCTCGTCAGCGGCTACAACTCATTCTACATCCGCGGCAACGCGCGGGTCGGCATGCCCGAGCTCTACCTCTCCGACGCCACCGGCGGCGTGAACATCCGCCGCAACCTCAGCAACGCCCTCGAGAAATCCACCGCGTTTCCCAATCCCCTGGCCCTCGCCGCCACGTGGGATCCCGACCTGGCCTATAAATACGCCAACAGCATCGGTGAGGAATGCCGCGCGGGCGGCACGGCGGTTCTCCTCGGGCCGGGCATGAACCTCTACCGCCACTCGCAGGCGGGCCGGAACTTCGAGTATTGGGGCGAGGACCCGTTCCTCGCCTCGCGGATCGTCGAGCGCTACGTCATGGGCGTGCTCGACTCGGGCACGATCCCGACGCTCAAGCACTTCATCGCCAACGAAACCGACTGGCACCGCCGCACCTCCAACTCGGTCGTCGACGAGCGCACGCTGCACGAGGTCTACCTCGCCCCGTTCAAGGCCGGCATCGACGCCGGCGCCATGGCCGTGATGACCTCCTACAACCAGCTCAACGGCGAGTGGTGCGGCCAGAGCCACGACGTGATCACCGGCCTCCTGCGCGGCGACCTGGGCTTCAAGTGGCTCGTCATGTCCGACTGGTGGTCGGTCTGGGACGCGGAGAAGATCATGAAGAGCGGCCTCGACCTGGAGATGCCCGGCGAGAAGTTCATCAAGGCGGACGGCGAGCGCCTGCTCGAGTCCGGCAAGGTCGGCCTCGCCGATCTCGACCGCATGGCGCGGAGCATCATCCGCACCTGCGTCGCCATGGGCCTCTACGACCGCCCGGTGCGCGACACGTATTTCCTGCGGAAATTCCCGGAGCACGAGGCTGTCGCCCTGCAGACCGCCCGCGAGGCCGTCGTGTTGTTGAAAAACCGCGACGTGCTCCCGCTCCCCGCGGGCGGCTCCGGCCGGATCCTGCTCACCGGTCTCTTCGTGGAAAATCTCCCGCGCGGCCTCGGCGCCGCCGAGGTGCAGGGCTTCGACAACATCAGTCTGTTGCGGGCGCTCAAGGACACCTATGGCGACCAACTCGACTACGTGAAGAACCCCACCGACGAGCAGCTGAAGTCCGCGGGCACCGTGCTGCTCAGCACCGGCACGAGCGACAGCGAGGGCCGGGACCGTCCCTTCGCCCTGCCACCGGCCGAGGAGCAGCGCGTGACCCGCGCCGTGGCGCTCAATCCACGCACGGTCGTGATCGTCAACAGCGGCAGCGGCATCCGCATGACCGACTGGAACGGCCGCGCCGCCGCCATCCTCTACGCGTGGTATCCCGGCCAGAACGGCAACCGCGCGCTCGCAGAGATTCTGACCGGCGCGACCAACCCGTCGGGCAAGCTGCCGATCACGATCGAAAAGAATTTCTCGGACTCACCCGGCGCCGGTTACCTTCCGGCGGGCGAAAAACTGTATGCCGGCTGGGACGGGGACGGCGACATGGCCCATCGCATCGTGCCCGTGGAATACAAGGAAGGCGTCTTCATCGGCTACCGCTGGTATGAATCGAGGAAGATCGCGCCGCTCTATGCGTTTGGCCACGGCCTGTCTTACACGACCTTCGATTACAAGGACCTGACCGTCACGCCGGATGTCCTCACCGGCGACGGCCGGATCAGCGTCGAGTTCAACGTCACCAACACCGGCAAGGTCGCCGGCACGGAGATCGCGCAGGTCTATATCCACGACCCCAAGTCCGCCGTCGTGCGCCCGGAGAAGGAATTGAAGGGCTTCGGTCGCGTCACGCTGCAGCCCGGCGAAACCAGGAATGTCCGCGTCCGCCTGACCGGCTCCGCCTTCGCCTACTGGGATGTGACGACGCACAACTGGAAGGCCGAGCCGCACGACTACACCATCCTCGTCGGCAGCGCCTCCGACACCCTCAAGCTCGAGGGCAAGATCACGCTGTAGTGAAAGCATCACGGAGGGCTCGTTCTAGGGGACGTAGGCCTCGCGAAGGCTGATCCCGACGGGCGCTGCGCTGCTGGAGCGCCCGCGCCCCTGCGGGCTGGCCGCCCCCTCAAGGCCGCGGCGCGATCCTTCTCCGTAGTGACACGGCGTTGCCCTTCAGGCGCGCGATCCTGCTCTCCAACCCCGCGCCCGAGTCGTCATTCGGAGCGATACTTCGGTTGAGTATCATGTCACGGCGATCCAGTATCACGCCACTTGACCCGAGTATCGTGTTACCCGGACCAAGTATCACGTTACCGAGGTCAAGTATCGTGATACCAAGGTCGAATGACGCGATACCGAGGCGTGGTAACTCGATACTTCGTTCGAGTATCGCGATACCGGGGCGAAGTATCACGATACTCAGGTCATTTCTTGTTGGCAACAGGACCAGCGGCGCGATTTTACGCTCGGAATCAACTATTTCGCGTGGATTTGCCCTGAAACGCAGGTCGGACGCCGGATCTGGTCATCCACCACGCCGAAAAACACACCCAGCCGCCAAAAGTAACGCCCAACTCCGGCCGGCAACAGTCGTCATCCTCCTGCCCGCTCGTCAAAATAGCACCTGTTCACTTTGCGCCTTGAGATAAAGGCATGGTCTTCGTCCGAACGTTCAAGATGAGCCATGCCGCGAAAGCGGCATTGGCTCTGGAGTTTGGTTAGGCTCTTTCTTTGTTGTTTGTCGCTCCAATCCGCAGACAAGCAGACCCGTCAGGCCCCAAGCTACGGCGTATGTCAGCGCCGTGCCTCCGAGGGAAGCGCCAGCGTAAATAGTCTCTGACACGGCAATGCCCGATAGCAGACCGAAGAATGTCCAGGCTCCTACTGACACCTTTCTTTTGGGGTCGAATCCTCGCGCAACTACCGCCTCAGCCAAAAACGCCGAAACCATTGCCGGAATCGCGGCACCGGCAAAGCCGATGCCGACAAAAACCGCGAACATACTCGCTGGACTGTATTCATCACTTTTGCCCGCATCAGCCGCCGCACCGACGGCAAGGGGCAATGCCGACAAGAGTGGCGGCAGGAAAAACTGGAGGGCGAGTCGCGCTTGACGGTTCATTTTCAGCCTAACGTTTAATCAACCAACCTAGGGTTGGTTGATTGAAATTCGTAAACCGTGGAAGTAGCGGACATTGGCGAAAATCAGCTCGGGTGAAATGGGCGGCAGGGTGGCTGGGCAATCATTGCCGAGCCACTCAATCAACCAACTCGGTGGTAAAATATCTTCGGGACGAGACCACGGCCCGGGGCCCCGTCCTGCCCGGAGACTTGGGCGGTATTCCGCTGCCTTCAAGAGTATAGAGCACGAAGTCCCTCCAGGTCCCGCGGCAGAGCCTCAAGCCCGTCTGTGCCGCACATGGATTTCATCGGCCGCAGGCCCGCCCATGTCGCCGGGCGAGCGGGATGGAATGGATAAGGAACGCTCAGCGCACACCCGGAAAGGGCTGCACGGAGGGTTCCGCCGGCCACTGAGCCGCCCCTACTCCTTCCGCGGTTTGAAGATTGCGTCGTCGAGCGGCACGTTGTCCTGCACGGACTGGAGCGTGGTGACCATGCGCATCGCCGGGTTCGTGATGACCGTGCGGAACGGCATGACCACCCCGTCCACCTTCCGGAAATCCCCGAAATCCGCGACCACCTTCAGCTGCCCGTCCTGCCCCGCCTGCATGAAGGTTTCCAGGCGGACGAGATCGAAGGTGGCGGTGTCGAAGTAGAAATTCCCCACCGGGCCCGCCAAGGTCGCCATGGAGACGCCGACGATGCGCCGGTCGCCATCCTGCCGCTCCTCGAGCAGGCGCCGCAGCGGACAGGAGACCCCGAGCTGGAGCGGACCGTCCAGGTCCACGAAGCCGAGCGTCTGCTGCAGCTCCGCGCCCCGCATGACGTGGTAGCCCTGCAGTTCGCTCGACACCCAGCCGATGGTCCCGTCAAAGCCCTGCCACTCGGTGCCCATGCCCGGCACCTCCTCTTCCATGACCATCAGGTTCGGCCGCTTCTGCGAGACCGTCGCCGTGATCTTCTGGCCCGAGGTGGTCACCTCCGTCACCTGCCGGGTCACGCGGGTCCGGACTTTTCTCAATGCCTCCTCGCCCACCAACTGCCGGTGGAAGGCGATGATCCGTTCGATCTGCACGGCATCGTCGTGCATGCTGCTCGGGACCGCGAACAATTCGGGATCGATCTCGTCGTCATAGGAGACGTCGAGCAGGGTGACCACCTCGGTCCGACCGCCGCCCGAGCGCACGGTGCGGAACGGCTCCTGAATGCCGCCGTTGCCCGGCATCGTGTGGAAATCCTCAAACTCAACGACCCGCAGCCCACCCGGCCCCCGGTATTCGATCCGCACCCGGAAGCCGGTGGCGGGATCGAAAAACCATTTCAACTGTTCGTCGCCCAGGGCGGCCATCTCGAGGACCTCGAGCCGCCGGCCCGCCACGGTCTCATCCGCGAGGCGCCTCGCCTGCGGGAACTGGCGGAGCGCGCGGGCCGGGGCGCGAAAGTCGACGGCGGCGAGATTGTCGCCGTGCTCCTGGGCCGAGGGCGTCCCGAAACCGAGCTCGGCGTTTCGTTCCCACGTCTGGTGCCCGTCGAAGGCCTGGGTCAGGCGCCCGTAGCGCGGCAGCTCGTAGTGGAAGATGTAGCGCCCGTAGGCGTCCGCCCTGATCTTCACGTCCAGCGCGGACAGGCCGGCCCCGAAATCAAGGCGGCAATGGTAGTCCACCGTCTTCAGCGCGGCGATTTTGCGGGCGCCGCCCAGCGCCTCCAGCCAACGGTTCAGGATATCCGCCGCGGATTTCCCCGGCGCGGGGGTCTCCGCTGCGACGCCCGCGAGCGTCAGCGCGGCGAACACCGCGAGCATCGCGCCTCCGCGCCGGCGGATCCGGATGAGGTCCGACACGAATGGCGCCACGGAGGCCATCAGGGTTTCTCCACGGGCGCCGGCTTGTGCCGTTCGCGGGCGATCCACCGGCGGGCGGCGGCCAGGGCCGGATCCTCGCCGGCCGCGAGGTCGGCGCAGGTGCGCCGGACGACTTCATCCGGCTGCACGCCGCGGCCCTCGATGAGCAGGCCGTGCGGCGTCTGGAAATCGCCGACGGCGTATTGGAAGAGATCGCCCGTCGGCAGGGACTTGAACGTCGAGGGCAGCGCCGCGCCGGGACTGGGTTCGCCAAAGATCCGCGCCCGCCCGGCCTCCTGCAGGCCCGCCGCCATGATCTCGCTCGTCGACGCCGACCCGCAGTCGATCAGCACGGCCACCGGGCCGAGAAAGGCGTTGTCCTGCGGGTTCACGGTGTAACCGATGTGCCCTTGGCGGAGGTGCATCGTCGCCATGAGGTAGGTCCGGTCGCTCAGCCAGCCGCTGATGCCGGAGGCCATCACGGAGATGCCGCCGGGGTTGCCGCGCAGGTCGATCACCAGGCCTCCGTCGGCCGGCACGAACCGCAGCGCCGCGCGGACGCCCTTCATCACCTGGCGGGCAAAGACATTGAACCGCAGGCTGACCAGGCCGTCCGCATCCATCGAGTAGGCGCATTCCACCGGCACGGAGGGATAGTCGCCCATCGGCTCCGACCAGTCGCCCTCCTGCGCCTCCACCACCATCTCCGCCTTGCGTTCCGCGCCGTCGACGCCGCGCACGTCGAGCTTCACGGTGGAGCCGACCGCGCCCTGCAGCCGGCCGGTGGCCAGCTGGGTCAGGTAAAGCCCGCTGCGCGCCGGCGGGATGCCCGCGGATTTCAGGTAGGCGCTGATCGGTTCCAGTTTCCAGCCGTCGATGTCCAGGATCACGTCGCCCGGCCGCAGGTCGGCGCGCTGCCCGGCGGACGAGGCGCGGACCTCGCTGACGGCCACGTCGTCCCCCACTGCCACCACCTTCACCCCGGTCGTGCCGATGCGCGTGCGCTCGCCCGGAGTGAAGACCGCCATCTCGCGCGGCAGGATGGAAAAATGAGTCCGGTGCAGCTCGCCAAGCATCGCGGTGAGCAGCTTCCGCAAGGCCGGCTTGTCGCCCGCCTCCGCCAGGCGGGTCCGGTATTTTTCCCGGACCGCGGCCCAGTCCACCCCGCCAAAGGTCGGATCAAAGTAGGCCTCGTTCACCGTGTCCCAGACGATCCCAAAGGTCTTTTCGCGAGTCTCCGCCCATTCCGCCGGCGACGGCTCGGCCGCGGGCGGCGGAGTCGCCGGTTCCCGCCCAAAGACGCCGGCCGCGACACCGAACATCAGCCCGGCCATCATCAGCATCGCGCGGCGTGGCCCGGGCGGTTTCATGAGCATCGCCCGAGGTTTTTCCGCGCCCCGGCGAAGTCAAGGCCGCGTCGCCAGTTCAAGTCCCGCGAGATAGGCCAGCGCGTCGGCGCGGTTGGCTCCGCACATCTGCTCGGTTGGACGCAAGCTAGCGCGCAATCTGACCGGATACCACCCGGGGACCAATAGGCCGCCGACCCAACTCACAGCCAAAGAAATTCAGTGCTTGATTGTTTAGCAAGCGCTCGCTTACTTACTAACCCATTCCCCTTCCCTCCTTCATTTCCTCCTATCACCTCCCATGAAAATCCTCCCTTCCGGCAGCCGCCCCCTGACCCGTTTCACTCAATCACAATCCACCTCCATCCCCCATTCCTCCATGCTCATTCGCTTCCTTACTCTTTTCGCCGCAGCCGCCGTCATGGCGAGCACTGCGCCCGCGGCAACTGCATCGCCCGACCTGCCGGCGGCCGTCGCCCTCTTCAACGCCGGCCAGTCCGCCGAAGCCCAGGTGGCCCTGGCCCGTCTCGCCGTGACCACGCCCGACAATCCGGAGGTGAACTTCTACCTCGGGCAGCTCGCCTTCCAGCGCTCCGACTATCCGCAGGCCATCGCCTGTCTGGAAAAGGCCGTCACGGTCGCTCCGGCGGACGCCCGGCTTCAGAACGCCCTCGGCTGGGCCTACAGCGAATCCGCCCACAACTCCAAGGACAACGTGTTCAGCAAATTCAGCCAAGGTCGCAAAGGGCTGGCGGCGTTCGAACGCGCCGTGGCACTGGCACCCCGCAATACCGATTATCGCCTGAGCCTGCTCGGCTACTATCAGGACGCCCCTTTTATCGTCGGTGGCAGCATGCGCAAAGCCTACGCTCAAGCCGAGGCGATCCAGCAGCTCGATCCCTTGCGCGGCACGAGGGCGCTCGGGGTGCTCGCGGTTGCGGACAAGAATTATTCGCAGGCGGCGACAGCGTTTGCCGCCGTGCTGCGCCTCGCGCCCACCGACTACCTCGCGCTTTATCAGACCGGCAAACTTGCCGTCCTGACCGGCCAACAGCTCGACCAAGGCTTGGCGGCGCTGACCAAATGCCTGGGCCTCGCCGTCCCGGCCGACGCCCCGCCGCATGCGGCCGCCCAGTGGCGGATCGGCCAAATCCTCGAGAAGAAAAACGCCCTCGCCGACGCCCGACGGGCCTATGAGGCCGCCCTCCAACTCGACCCGAAACTCGACGGCGCGCTCCAGTCGCTCAATAACCTGCCGGCCGAACCCCAGAGCTGAACTTCGTTTCCGCGCCGCGTCCGGTCCCCGTCTCTCCGCGACCGCTTGCCCTCCGCGCCGGCCAGTCGCCGGAGCATCGGGCGCCGAAACCTATTCCCCTTACGCGAACCACCCTCCGCACAACCTGCGCCGGCCTCCCTTCCCTTTTATGACCGCTTCCCGCCCCCTCGCCGCCCCCTCGCCCGCCGCCTCCGCGCGGCGCCCGCTCCCGGCCACCATCGAACTCCACGCCGTCACCAAATCCTTCGCGCTTCCCGGTGGCCACGCCTTCCAGGCCCTGCGCGGCCTCACGCTCCAGATCGCCGCCGGCGAGCACGTCGCCGTCCTCGGCAAATCCGGCAGCGGCAAATCCACCTTGCTCAACCTCATCGCCGGCCTCGATCGCTCGACTTCCGGGGCAGTCCGCGTGGCCGGCGCCAGCCTGGGCCAGCTCGGCGAAAACGAACTGGCCCGCTGGCGCGGCCGTCATCTCGGCGTCGTCTTCCAGTTTTTCCAACTGCTCCCCACGCTGACCATCGAGGAAAATATCCTGCTCGCGATGGACTTCGTCGGCCAGATCCCGCCGCCCGACCGCCGACCGCGCACGCTCGAACTGCTGCGCCTCGTCGGCCTGAGCGACCAGGCCACCAAGCTTCCCTCGACCCTCTCCGGCGGCCAACAGCAGCGCGCCGCCATCGCCCGCGCGCTCGCCAACGACCCGCCGCTGCTCCTAGCCGACGAGCCCACCGGCAACCTCGACAGCGAGACCGCCGCCGCCGTCGACAGCCTGTTCGACGGTCTCATCCGCCAGGGCAAGACACTCCTTATCGTCACCCACGACGCCAATCTCGCCCGCCACGCCGACCGCATCATCCAATTGAAAGACGGTCTGGTGATCGCCGACGACCGGCAGAACTCCTCCCGCGAATGAACACTCAATGGCGCAAGATCGTCGGTGATTTCCGTCAGCACCGCCGGCAAATCTTCTTGATCGGGCTCGTCCTCGCTCTCGGCACCATGGCCGTGGTCGCCGCGCTCGACACCCAGGCCGTCCTCAAGGCAGCCATCCCGGAAAGCTACGCGCGCTCCCGCTCGCCCGACATCCTCTTCAGCTTCGACCAAGTCGACGACACGATGCTCGACCTCGTGCGGGCGCAGCCCGGCGTCGTCGACGCCGACGCAAGGCGCACCCTGACGATGCGCGTCGCCGGCCAGAAACCCGGGGAGTGGATCGCCATGGTCCTAGTGATCCGGAAGGATTTTTCCGCCCAACGCGTCGGCGTCGTCCACCAGCACGGTGGCGGCACGCTCCCTCCCGGCGACGCCGGCCTCCTGATCGAGCAATCCAGTCTCTCGATGCTGCCCGGCGGCCTCGGCGAAAAACTGCACGTGCGCGTTGCCGGCGGCGGCACTGTGCCCGTGGCGGTCAGCGGCGTCGTGCACGACACTTCGGTCGCGCCCGGCAACATGGAGCGCCTCATCTACGCCTACGCCACGCCCGCCTTCGCCGCCCAGCTCGGCCAGAGCCCGGCTCTCGACCAGATGGTCGTCATCATCAGGAACCCGCGCGTCGAACTCGCCCGGACCGTCGAATCGCTGCGTGTCATGCTGACCGCGAACCATTATCCGCCAATCCGCGCCGAGGGCCTGCGCAACGTCCACCCGCACGCCGTGCTGATGGCGGCTCTGATGAATATCCTCCAGGGCTTCGCGGTCATGGCGTTCGTGGGCAGCGCGGCCGTCGCCGCCTACGTGGTGTCGCTCTGGATGAAGCGCGAGGTCCGCCAGGTCGGCATCATGAAGACCATCGGCGCCTCCTCCGGCCAGCTCGCCGGGCAATACCTCGCGCTCGTCGGCCCGTTTGTCGTGCTCGCCACCGGCGTCGCGATGCCCGTCGGCATCCAGCTCAGCCGCTGGCTCATCGCCTATTGCGCCCGCGACCAAAATCTCGACATCTCGTCCTGGCAGGTGTCGCCGGCGCTTCTCCTGGGCGAAATCGCCTTCACGCTCGGCATCCCCTTTCTGGCCATGGCGGTGCCGATCATCCGCGCCGCGCGTCTGAGCGCCCGCGAGGCCATCCACGATCCCGGCATCACCGCGCCCGTGTCCTCGGGGGCCCTGTCCACCCGGTTCCGCCTGCCCGGCGACCGCCGCTGGACCTTTGCCCTGCGCAACACCTTTCGCCGGAAATGGCGGCTGTTCATCACCGTCGCGGGTCTTTCCATCGGCGGCACCGTGCTGCTCAGCGCCTACAATATCTACGAGAGCCTGATGAGCGTCATCGACCACAGCGTAAGCGACCGCGGGCAGGACCTGCAGTTCACCGTGCAAAAACCGGTGCCCGTCGGCCAACTCGAGGCCCTCGCACGCGGCATCCCGGGCGTGCAGACCGCCGAGGCCTGGCGGCGCGCCGGTGCCGAGGTCATCTTCTCCAGCCTCACCGCGCCCACCGCCGCGGTGGCCAACGGGGCCCCCGCACCGACCCATGCGGCCGGCGCCGCGGCGCGCGCCCTCGTGTCGGGTTATCCCGTCGATACCCGCCTGAAAAAACTGCCGCTCCGCGAGGGTCGGTGGCCGCAACCGGGAGAGTCCGGCGCCGTCGTCATCACGAGCCCGCTGCAACATGCCGTGCCGGGCCTGAAACTCGGCACCGAAATCCAACTGAAGTTCCGCGACCAACCGGCTTCGGCGCGCGTTGTCGGAATCGTCGACGAAGTCATGGCGCCCGTCGTATATGTCGACGCCGCCAACTTCGAGGCGATGACCGGCGTGCGCGGCTTCGCGTCCGAACTGCGTCTCAAAATCGACGAGGCCCAGCTCGATGTCGTGCTCGCCGCGCTCGACCAAGCCATCCTCGACGCGGGAGTCGCGACGTCCGGGATCGCCACGCGCTGGGAATTCCGCAAAACCATGGCGGAGCACTTCGCCGGCGTGCTCGCCGTCTGCACGATGATCGCGCTGGCCACCGCCCTCGTCGGCGCGATCGGGCTCGTCGCCTTCACCAGCCTCAACATCCTCGAGCGCACACGCGAAATCGGCGTTATCCGCGCCGTGGGCGCTTCGCCGCGCCACGTCCTCGCCATCTTCCTCGCCGAGAGCGGCAGCATCACGGCCCTCAGCTTCCTCCTCGCGGTCGGCTTCTCGTATCCGCTGACGTTTCTCATGAATCAGTTCATCGCCAACTACGGTCTCTTCATGCCCGTGCCCGTCGTCGTCTCCAAGCTCGCGCTCGGCCTGCTCTTCTGCGGCCTGCTCGTCGTCCTGGCTGTTGTTGTCGTCACCATCGCGCGCCTGCTGCGCCTGTCCGTGCGCGACGCCCTCGCGTATGAATGAGGCCGCGGATAAATTGCCCGCGGGGCGCCCATACCCTCGGCACACGGCCACGGCCCCGCCAGCGCCCGATCATTCGCCGTTTGCCAAGACTACGTAAACCGCAACACTGCCCTGACCATGGGTCGTCCGAAAACCATCGAAGACAGTGCACTGCTGGAGGTCGCCCGGAAAATTTTCCGCGAGCGCGGCCATACGGCAAGCACCCGCGATGTCGCCCAGGCCGCGGGCATCTCCGAGGCAATCATCTACCAGCGCTTCAAGACGAAGGACGAACTTTTCTACGCGGCGCTCGCGCCCGACGCCGATGCGTTACGTCCGCTGCTCGACCTGGCTGCGCTCCCGCCCAAAGCCTACCTCGCCGCCTTTGCCGCGCGGACCAAGGACCAGTTCCGCGCTTCCATGCCCTCCATCCTGAGCCTGGCCGCACACCCGACCTACGGGAAGGAAATGATGGGGGAGATCCACCGGCACAATCGGATCGGCGAAATTTTTCCCATCCTGCACTCGCGGCTCTCGGGTTGGCAAGAGGCCGGCCTGATCCGGCCCGTCAATCTCCGCCCCTTCATTTCGCTCTTCTTGCATGTGCTTCACTCCATGGCGATGGTCGAGGTTGTTTCCGGCAACGCCAACGCGCGCAGCAAGCCCGAGGACCTCGCGGAGGTCATCGAGGTCCTCTGGGACCACCTCCAGCCAGACCGCGCCGCACCACCCCCGAAGAAGCGCAAAGCCCCTCCCGGCAAACCGCGGAGCTGATCACGGTCGCGTCGCCAGTTCGAGGCCAGCGAGGTGCGCCAGGGCCTCGGTGCGGTTCATTCCGCACATTTCCTCAATCGGCCGCAAACTTGCGCAGACCGCGGGACGTTCCGGCCGGCCGAAAATCGCGCAGCGGTAGTCCGGCAGCAACTGCACGCACATTTCACCGGCCCTTTTGCCGTGCGGCATGCCGGGGATCGGCGAGCTGATCGATGGCGCGATGCAGCAGGCCCCGCAGTGTGAACGGCATTCCATGGGAGAAATTGAAAGTGGAAGGATGAAAGTTGAAAGAAGCCAGCGTAAGCCCCCGGGCCGGACAAGTTCTTTCAACCTTCAACTCTCAACTCGCCGCGCATCGCGCGGCTTCACTGCAGCGTGAGGAACACGCGCGGGCCCTTGCCGGCTTTGGCCGGGTCGGCTTCGCCCTTGGCCAGGAAGAGCCGCTCGGGGTCGATCTTGCCCGCTGTGATGAAGTAATCGCGCACCTGCTGCGCCCGGGCCTGGGCCAACGCGCGCAGGTCGTCGTCGGTCACGACCATCGTCTCGGCCAGACGGCCGGTCATTTCCTCCAGCGACGGACCAGCCGGCATGCCGGCACCGGCGGCGGCCGCATCCGCCGGCTTTGCCGCCTCGGCGGTCCTTGCCTTCTCCTCGCGCAGTTTCCTCAGCGTGACGACGTCCACCACCCGGCCGAGGAAACCTTTTCTAGCCGCAGGTGGCGGCGCGGCGACGACCGGCGCCTTCGCGAGCGGCGCGCCGAACTGCGTGCCGGGCGGGAATTTCGCGTCGAACAGTTTCTTCACCATCGCGGCGTTGTCCTCGGGCGTGATCCCCAGCTGCTCCGGCGGCACGATGTTGGGATCCGTGGCGTGCTTCGCCTCCCAGAGTGCGCGGCGCACGGCGTCAGCCAGCTTCTGCTGCTTCAGCGCATAGGTGTCGGCCGGGCCGTCGTAGCTGCCGGCGAGATCAAGGCCGAGGCCGGGCCGGTTTGTCAGCGCCTTGGTCATCGTCTCCAGTTTCTTCGTTTCCGCCTGCATCAGCGCCGCAACGCCCGGCGCGAACTCCTGGTAACCGAGCTCGTCGCCACCCCCGCCGAACATCGAGCCGAGCAGGGCGAAGGGCGAGACCGCGGCCTTGGTCAGCAGGTTGAAGATCACGCGCCACACGACCTTGCCGATCTTGAAGTCGGGATCGTCGAGGCTGCCCTGCACCGGCAGGTCGATCACGATCTTGCCGTCGATATCCTTGAGCAGCGCCACGCCCAGCCGGACGGGCAGGGTCGTCGCATCGGGACTCTGCACCGGGGCGCCGAAGGTGAACTGGTTCAGCGTGAGGACATTCGTCGCGTCGATCCGCCGGCCGTCGAGTTGGAACTTCACCTCGAGCCCCAGCTTGCCGCGCGCCAGTTCGTAGCCCGCGTATTTGCCGCTGTAGGGGCTGAGCCCGAGCAGGTCGACGTTCCTGAAGTCAACCTGCAGGTCGACGAACTTGCGCGCGCCGAGCGGGTCGAGCTTGCCCGCGATGCCGATCGGCCCGGCGCCGTCGACCGTCGCCTTCAGGTCGACGTCCGCCCTCGCGAGGTTCTCCGACGAGAGGCCGGTGATCGTGCCGCCGAAGCGGTTGATCGCCATCCGCACGTTCGGCTCGAGCGAGCGGTCGGTGAAACTGTAGTCGCCGTCGGAAATCACGACCCGGCCCACCGTAATTTGGGGCGGCGCTGCTGTAGGAGGGGCTTTACGCCCCGATGAGTCGGCGGCTACGGCGAAATCGGGGCGTAAAGCCCCTCCTACAGTTTCGGATGACGCGGGCTTCGTCTCGCTGTGGGCGAGGCCGGCGAGGTTCAGCGTCTTGTCGCTGTTCATGACGACCCGGGCGTAAGGCGCGGCGATATTGACCTCGGCCAGCGAGAGGCTGAGCTGCGGTGCGGTGGCGACATGCAGCCCGGTGAGGGCCAGCGAACCGAAACCCGCCAGGTCCTCGTTGCGCGCGCCGTCGACCAGGCCGAATTTTTCCATCTTCACGTCGCCGCCGAGCGTGAAGGCCGGCGGCTGGTCCGCGGGCAAGGCCAGCTGCGCGGAGAGCGACGCCGTCACGCCACCCTGCGTGATGTGCGCGTTGACGAACTGCTCGACGTAAGGGCTGAGCGGCAGAATGCCGAGGGCCGCAACGTCCACCTTCAGGTCGGCCTTGACCGAAGGCCGGATCGACACGCTGCCCTCCACCTTGACCGTCCCCTGCGGCGCCCAGCCGAAGGCCAGCTGCAGCGGGATCTCGGCACCGTCGGCCAGTGTCACCTTCTTCACCGTAAACTGGATGCCGCTCAACCCCAGCACCGCCGGTCGAGGGGCGGCGAGATCGTTCATCTCGACGGAGAAGTCCTTGAGCGCGAACTCGCCGATCATGAGGTCGGGCAGCTTGGCGGGCGCGGCGGGCGCAATCGAAGGCGCGGCCGGAGCCGGAGGGGTTGCCCCTGCAGCCGGCTGCAGCATCGTCAGCAAGTTGAGCGAACCGTCCTGATCGCGACGCACGCGCAGATGACCGCCAGTCAGGACGACGGAGCCGACCGTGGCCTTCTGCGCCAGTGCATCGGCACTCAGGCCCGTCACGTCCAGCGCCGGCAGCTCGAACGCCACCGCATGCGTGGCGCGCTCCTCCAGCTTCAGCCCGCGCAGGCGGACGCTGCCGTCGGAGAGTTTCAGGACCCGCTGCCCGGCGGTCAGGTTGATATCATAGGAAGCGCCGACAGACAGCTTGCCATCGACCAACTCGGCCTGCGTGCGGTCGGCATAGTAAGCCGCATACTTGGCGAGGACGATGTTCTCCAGCGACAGCTGGCCCACGGAGCGGAACGGCTCCGCGCTGATCGTGCCCGTCCACGCAATCTTCTCGCCCGCCTCCGTCACGGCCTCGAAGTGCGAAGGCGCACCGCGCGAGCCGGCAGTGCGGAATTCCGTCACGGCAAATGTCACCGGGCCCACCGTGGTGGCGAAAGGTCGCGAGCGCGACTGGTCGGTGAACTCGATCCGGGCATCCGTGACCTTGAGGCTCCCGATGCGGATCGCCCGCGAGGGTTTGGCCGGGACGGGCGCGGGCGCCGCGGACGGCGGCGTCGCCAGCCGCTCGAGGATGTCGGAGAAATTCAGCGCGCCATCGGGGCGGATGATGACCGACCCGTGAAAACCCTCGAGTTCGACGTCGCTCAGCACCCAGTCGCCGGTCAGCGAGGCGAGCGCACCGAAGTCCACGTAGAGCCGCTTCCAGCCCACAAAGGAGCCCGGGCCCTCCTTGAGCCGCACGTCGAGGTCCTCGAGCGCGAGGGACAGGGCGAACGGATTCACCCGGACCTTGCCGACGGTGACCGTGCGCCCGAGTGCGGCGCTCGCGCGTTTTTCCAGCTGCGACTTCACGATCGGCGGCAGCACGAAAAAACCGACGACGGCGAACAGCGCGAGGACGCCGACGGCGATCCAAAGGTTGCGACGCAGGCGGGAGACGGGCTGGCCCGGTTTCATGGTGAGGCAGAAATTACTGCCGCCCTTCCGCCGTGCAACCCGGTTCTCCGAATGTGGGAGCGAGCTTGCTCGCGAGGATCGGAATCGCGAGCAAGCTCGCTCCCACCAGATCGCCTGCCGGCGGGCTCCGGCCTATCTGCAATTTCGCGGGAAAATTATGTCGCCCATCCGCCGGTCGGGCCGCTACCAACACCGCCCATGAGCGAACTGGTTCCGGACAGCATGTCCACGAAGGGCCTGGAGGCCTTTCTCCACGAAAAGATCCCGCTGACGCGCGCCATGGGGCTGCACGTCGCGGAGAGCAACGCCCGACGGCTCGTGCTCGAGGCGCCGCTCGACAAGAACGTCAACCACCTCGGCACCGCCTTCGGGGGCTCGCTGCACATGTTGCCCACCCTCGCCTGCTACGCGGGCCTGTGGACGCTTCTGCGCGAGGCCGGCATCGACGGGCATGTCGTGGTGAAGCGCAGCCAGGCCGTCTACCGGACGCCGGTCACGGGCCGGCTGCGCGCGGTGTGCGTCCGCCCGCCGGCGGCCCTCGTGAAGGAATTCATCCGCGACCTGCAGCGCCACAAGAAGGCCCGCATGGAGCTCGAGGCGATCGTCGAGGGCGCCCACGGCAAAGCCGCGGTGGAATTTTCCGGTAGCTTCGTGGCGCTGGTGTGATAGGGATTGGCCGTGAAACCGGTGCTATGCGCCGCCCTGCTCGCCACCGTGGCCCTGGCTGAAGCCCGGGCCGTTGACGTTTCGGGGGTCTACGAGAATTTCGGCAGCATGGTCGCGGCGGGCGCCGAGGCCGCCGACGGTGCCATCTCCCTCCAGGGCCTGTGCAACCTCGACTTCGACTACGGCGCACACCGCGCGCTGCATGCGGATACCGACCGGGTCGTGATCACGCAGACGGACTTGATCTTCCGCATCGAGTGCAAGACATCCGACGGCAACGTGGTCTGGTCGGGGCAGTGGAGTCAGGGCATCGGCTACCGGGCCGACGACCGCCAGGTGGAATTGGTCTTCCATTCGCGGCGCCTCGCGCAGGACTACTTCGGCTTCACCCTCCGCACGGTGGGCGACCAGAACCTGCTGCTGATCGAGGTGCAGCGCGTCAATTCCACCTATTTCGGCCCGGTGGCCAAGCCGATCGGTTCGTTCCTGTTCAGCCGGCTGCCCCGGAAGTAGGCAGCCGCACAGTCACGTTGCGCGCCGTGGAGTTTAGCGGGAGCTTGGTGGCCCTAGTTTAGGTAGGGCGCGGGCTCCGTTCCGCGACGCGGCGCTCTGCGGAGTGACCGCCCTACCCCGCACGCAGTCAGATATGCTTCGAGTCCGCCTCGTCCTTCTTCACGTAGCCGGTTTCCTGGCGCTGGTGGTTCACCGCGTTCTTCTTGAGATAGGCTTGGTAGACATCGTCGGGCGTCATGCCGAGGGTCTGGGCGAGCGACACCAGAAAGTGAAACAGATCCACGATCTCCACCTTGGCATTCTGCTCGTCGAACTTCTGGTATTTGGCCCACCACTTCCACGGCACGCTGTCGATCAGCTCGGCGGTTTCCTGCTGCATGGCGCGGGTATAGTTGAGGATCCACTTGGCTTTTTCCTCATCGGAAGCCGGGGGTAATTCTACTCCAATGCGCTTATTCAGCGCATGTTGCATGCGGAAGATCTCCTCGAGTTTGTCCATGGCGGGCGAGCGTGAGAGCCGCTTCCCCCTCTGGCAAGCCCCGGTCCCGGGAAAAATTAGGTTGCCCTGTCGGGGGGCCTAGACGACGGTGAACGGCTATTGCCGCCGTCGAGCGAGATTTTCGAGCTCCGGCTGGCATCAACAACCCTGCGCCGCCACCTTTTGGCAGGCGCTTTCAACCAACAACATAGACATGTCCTCCACAGAATCGTCCGGTGCTCCAGCCGAAGCATCCGCGACCAGCCCGGCGCCCGAAGCCGCGGCCTCATTCGGCTCCACGCGCGGCTCCGGCCTGGCCCGCGGGAAAGCTAAGCGTCCGAGCGCCCCTGCCCCTGCTACCACGGCGACCTCCGACTACACGCCCACGGCCATCGCAGTCGTTACCGCCCCGCGTGAATACCAGAACCCGTTCGCCCCGGTGGAAACACCGGCGGCCGTGACCGAGCCCGTTGCCCCCGTCGCCGCTGCGCCGGTTGCTCCGACCCCGGTCGCTCCCGTCAAAGCCTACGTCGCCCCCGTCCAGGAAGTTGCCGCCGCCCCCGCTCCCGTTGTCGAGAACAACGAGCCGGCTTCGCTCAACATCCTCGAGCCCGCCCAGCAGAAGGTCTCGCCCGCCCAGACTTGGGAGAGCGAGGGTTTCCGTCCCGCCCGCGAGTCCCGCGGTGGTGATCGTCCGCGCCGCGAGGAATCGCGTCGTGACGAGCCCCGTCGCGAGGCCCCCGCCCGCGAGGAAAGCGCCGAACAGGCGCCGTTCGACCCGTCCACGATCCCGGCGAAGTTCCTCTACGTGCGTCCCGGCTACAACTACGTGCCGACCCCGTCGAACTACGGCGGCGCTCCCCGCGAGCCCCGCCCTGAGCGTGCGGCTTCCGGCGAGTCTTCCCACTCGCATTCGCACTCGGCCCCGGCGGCTGAAGCCCCGGCCAAGTCCGGTGGTTTCTTCGGCTGGCTGAAGTCCCTCTTCGGCGGTTCGTCCGAGACCGCGGCTCCGGCCGCGGCGGCGTCCGCTGAACAGCGCTCCGGTGATCGCGGCTACGGCCGCAATCGCGGCGAGCGCGGCGGCCGTCCCGGCGGCGGTGGTGGCGACGGCCAACGCCGTCGTTCCCGCGGCGGCCGTGGTCGCAGCTCGCGCGGCGGCGGTGACTACCGCAGCGAAGGCGCCCGCGGCGGCGACTCGACCGGCTGAGTCTCCGGCCAGCGCAAACTCTCCAGGCACCTGCTTCGCGGCAGGTGCCTTTTTATTGCGTAGCCAAAACCGCGGCGTAGCTTCGGCCCGTAAGCGGGTTTGCAGCTCTTGACTCTCAACCCTCAACTCTCAGCCCTCCACTTTCTTTCATGGCCGACCTCATCATCCACGGCGGGAAACCTCTCAGCGGCACCATCACGCCGTCGGGCAACAAGAACTCGATCCTCCCGATCCTCTGCGCCTCCCTGCTCACGGACACCAAGGTGACGCTTCGGAACGTCCCGCACATCACCGACGTCGAGAAGCTCGTCACCTTCTTCACCGAACAGGGCTCGGTCATCGCGTGGGACCGCGGCGCCGGCACGATGGTGATCAACCACGCGGGCTTCGACGCCTCGCGGCTCAACGGCGAACTGCCCGCCGGCATGCGCTCCTCCGTCCTGCTCTTCGCTCCGCTCCTGCAGCGCATGAAGAGGATCACGCTGCCGACCAACGCCAAGGGCTGCTCCCTCGGCATCCGCGAGCTCGACCCGCACCTCGAGATCCTGGAAAAGCTCGGCGCAAAGATCACCCACAACGGCGACCTTAAAATGTCCCTCGCCGGCCGCTTCCGCGGCGCGCGCCACTGGCCCGACTACATGTCGGTCACGGCCACGGAAAATTTCATCATGGCCGCCGTGCTCGCCGAGGGCGAGTCCATCCTCCTCAATGCCGCGAGCGAGCCGCATGTGCAGGACCTCTGCGCCGCCCTCCAGACCATGGGCGCGAAGATCGCCGGCCTGGGCACGAGCCAGCTCACCGTCACCGGCGTGAAGTCGCTGAAGGGCGGCACGATCACGATCAACACGGACCACCACGAGGTCGTCACCTTCCTCGCCCTCGGCGCGATCACCGGCGGCGAGGTGCGCGTGAAACACGCGCTGCCGCACCACTTCGACCTCATCAACCGCTCCTTCGCCAAGCTTGGCGTGAAGATCGAATACGAGGGCGACACCGCCATCGTCCGGAAGAAACAGAAGCTCGTCGTCACCGAGCCCTTCACCTCGAACCTGCTGCCGAAGATCGAGGCCGCGCCCTGGCCGTATTTTCCCGTGGACCTGCTGCCCGTCATGATCGCGCTGGCGGTCCGCGCCGAGGGCACCGTGATGTTCTGGAACAAGGTCTACGAGGGCGGCTTCACGTGGATGTCCGAGCTCTCGAAGTTCGGCGCGCACATCGTCGTGAGCGACCCGCATCGCATCACCGTCTTCGGCGCCAAGCCGCTGCGCCCCGCCACCGTCGAGGCGCCCTACATCATCCGCGCCGCCGTCGCCCTCTACATGGTCGCCGCCAGCATCCCGGGCCAGTCCGTCGTGAAGAACGCCGACACGATCAAGCGCGCCCACCCGAACTTCGTGGAAAACCTCCGCAGCCTCGGCGCGGACGTGGAATGGAAATGATTTTTTAACCACGAAGGACGCGAAGTTCACGAAGCCGGCCCATTTGATACTTCGTGCTCTTCGTGTCCTTCGGGGTTAACCCAAAACTCACTCATGCCTTCTCCTGATTCATCCCCCAAGGGCACCGGCTTTCTCACGAGCGCGCTCACCGCGCCCGTCTCGCCGGCCGAGGCCGCGCTGCGGCCGCTGTCGTTCTCCGACTTCGCCGGCCAGCCCAAGACCGTCGAGCGCCTCCAGGTCATGGTCGGCGCCGCCAAGCGTCGCGGTGAGGCGCTGAACCACATCCTGCTCTCCGGTCCGCCCGGCCTCGGCAAGACCACGCTCGCCTTCATCCTCGGCCACGAGCTCGGGCGCAACGTGCGCGTCACCTCCGGCCCCGTCATCGAGAAGGCGGGCGACCTCGCCGGCCTCCTGACCAACATGGAGGAGGGCGACATCCTCTTCATCGACGAGATCCACCGCATCCCGAAGACGGTCGAGGAATACCTCTACAGCGCGATGGAGGACTTCCGCCTCGACATCATGATCGACCAGGGGCCGAACGCGCGCAGCGTGCGGCTCACGATCCCGAAGTTCACGCTCGTCGGCGCCACCACCCGCTCCGGCCTGCTCACCGCGCCGCTGCGTTCGCGCTTCACGCTCAACACCCGGCTCGACTACTACGACCGCGCCACCCTCGAGGGCATCGTGCTCCGCAGCTGCGGCCTGCTCAAGGTGGAGATCGACGCCGGCGGCGCGCAGGAGATCGCCCGCCGCGCCCGCGGCACGCCGCGCATCGCGAACAACCTCGTCAACTTCTGCCGCGACTACGCGTCGGAGAAAGCGAAGGGCAAGATCACGCAGCCCGCCGCGGCCGCCGCGCTCGAGCTCCTCGAAATCGACGCCGCCGGCCTCGACGAGATGGACAAGCGCATGCTCCGCGTGATGGCCGAGAACTACGGCGGCGGCCCCGTGGGCATGAGCACGATCGCGATCGCCGTCGGCGAGGAGACCGAGACGCTCGAGGAAGTCCATGAACCGTTCCTCATCCAGGAAGGTTACCTGCAGCGCACCGCCCAGGGCCGCATGCTCACTGCCCGCGGCTACCAGGCCATCGGCCTCAAGGCCGCCGGCGGCGACCAGCAGTCGCTGCTCTGAACGGAGGCGCCATGCGGCTCGTCCTGATTTTCCTGGCCAGCCTGCTCGCGAGCACCGCCCTGGCGAAGCAGCCGGTCCGCAACATCTCGGATCTCTACGGCGGCCAGAGCGGGCTGGCCCTGCTGCGCGACTACGACTCGATCCGTGCCTGCCTGCTGGAGCCCGTCTCCGGCGACTGGAACTTCCCGCCCTCGAAATACGAAGGCTACCGCATCCGCGCCATTGCGGACCTGAAGGCAGCCGACGTGAAGCTGGCGGCCTCCTTGTTGCGGGACGAGGCGACCTACGACTGGCCGGACCAACTGCAGGCGGACGGCGCGAATGCGACCAAGGATCCCCGCTGCCACCCCTTCTATCACGTCCGTCTCGAACTGAGACGCGGGGACGATGTGCTCGCGGTGAACTTCTGCTTCTTCTGCCCCGGCGTCCTCGTCGCCCGCAACGGCAAGGAAATCCAGAATGCCCTCCTCGGCCCGCGCAGCCCGGAACTGCTCGCGCTCCTTGCCCGGGCTTTTCCCCGCGACCAGCTTCTGAAGACGGCCGTGGCCCGGCAGAAGCAGCCCTGAGCGGCTGACTGGTGGCTGGCGCGGACTCGAAAGCCCCGTTGACGGAGGCAAACTTCGCGGGCTTCCTTGCGCCATGTCCAAGCTGACCCTGTCCGCCCTCGGCTTACTTCTCGCGCTGAGCACCGCGCTCTTGTCACCAGCCGGAGCCTTGGCCGCGGAAAAAACATCGCCCCCGGTGACGGTTTACACCCACCTCACTTTAATCGACGGCACCGGCGCCCCCGCCGCGGCCGACATGGCGGTCGTCGTCGAGGGCGAACAGATCAAGTCCGTGCTGACGATGGCCGCGCTCGCCCGCGAGCCCCTGCCCGGCGCCACCGTCGTCGATCTCGCGGGAAAATTCGCGCTGCCCGGCCTCATCGACACTCACCAGCACCTCGGCACCTCGCCCAACCGGCGCGCCGCCGAGGCTCAGCTGCAGCGTTTGGTCTACGGCGGCGTCACGGCCGTGCGCGACATGGCCGGCGACGGGCGCTTCCTCGCCGACCTCGCGCGCGCCGCGCGACTCGGGGAGATCCCCGCCCCGGACATTTCTTTCTCCGCCCTCATGGCCGGCCCGGGATTCTTCAATGATCCCCGCACCCACGCCGCGGCCCAGGGCGCCGAACCAGGCCGGGTGCCGTGGCTGCAGGCGATCACGGCCGGGACCGACATGACCCTCGCCGTCGCCGAAGCCCGCGGCACCGGCGCCGCGGGCATCAAGATCTATGCCGACCTGCCGGCCGCGGAAGTGAACCGCATCGTCGCGGAGGCGCACCGCCAGGGTTTCCCCGTCTGGGCGCACGCATGCATCTTCCCGACCTCGCCGGCGGACGGAGTCGCCGCCGGCATCGATTCCGTCTCCCACGCCTACATGCTCGCCTACCAGCTGAACCCCACGGACACGCTCTCCTACCACACCAAGCCGGCCATCGACCTGGCCAAGCTGAACGCCGACACCACGGTGTTGCCCGCGATCTTCGCCGACATGATCAGGCGCGGCACCATCCTGGACGCGACGGTGCACACGTTCTTCGAATCCGACCTGCACAAGAAACCCGAGGCCGCCGCCCGCGGCCCGGTCTGCGCCCAGGTCGCGGCCGCCGCCTATCATGCGGGCGTGGCGATCTCGGCCGGAACGGACTTCGTGCCCAAGGCGGACGATCCCTATCCCGGCCTGCAAACCGAAATGGAAACCCTTGTCCGCGACGTCGGCATGACGCCGGCCGACGTCATCCGGGCCGCGACCTCGGTCGCCGCGCGCGCGCTCAAGGCCGACGCACGAATGGGCACGCTCGTCCCCGGCAAACTCGCCAACCTCGTGATCGTCGCGCGCAATCCGCTCACCGACATCACGGCACTGCGCGAGGTCGTGCTCACCGTCAAACGCGGCCACGCCTACCCGCGCGCGGATTACCGCCAGCCCGACGCCAAAATTTTGGATGAGGATTTCTGACCAAGCCATGAAACCCGCGTCGCCGTCCCTCCCGCTGGATCGCCGCCAGTTTCTCTCGATGGTCGGCTATCTCACCGCTGCTGCCACCCTACCCGCTTCAGCCGAGTCACCGGTCCCCGCCCCAGCCGCCGCCCTCCCCCCGCTCATCATCAACGCACTCGGCGGCCTCGAGAATCCCAACCAGCCCGACGAGACCCCCGATGCCGCCAAGCCCGTCGCCGCCACCCAGCGCTCCGGCGTGGACGAGCGCGCGATCACCGAAGCGCTGGCCTCGGGCCTCACCGCCGTGAACGTCACGCTCGGCTACGTCGCCGGGCCGATGGAGCCATTCGAGCACACCATCCGCGAGATCGGCACCTGGGACCGCATCATCCGCGAAACCCCCAAGCTCCTGAAGGTTTACACCGCCGCGGACATCCTACGGGCACAAGCGGAGCGCCGCATCGGCGTGATCTACGGTTTCCAGAACGCGGCGCAGGTCGGCACCGACCCGTCGCGCATCGACATCTTCGCCGACCTCGGCGTGCGCGTCGTCCAGCTGACCTACAACCCGCGCAACCAGCTCGGCGACGGTTCCGCCGTGGCGGAGAACCACGGCATCACGCCGCTCGCGCGAGAGGTCATCGCCCGCCTCAACGACCGGCGTGTCATGCTCGATCTCTCGCACAGCGGCGAGACCACCTGCCTCGAGGCCGTGCGCGCCTCCACGCAGCCCGTCTCGATCAACCACACCGGCTGCCGCGCGCTCAACGACCTGCCGCGAAACAAGACCGACGACGAGCTCCGGCTTGTCGCGAAACGCGGCGGTTTTGTCGGCATCTACTTCATGCCCTTCGTGCAGGCAACCGGCCAGGCCCGGGCCGAGGATGTGGTCCGCCATATCGAGCACGCCGTGAACGTGTGCGGCGAGGACCACGTCGGCATCGGCACCGACGGATCCGTCAGCACGGTCGACGACCTCGACCGCTTCAAGGCGCGCATCGCCCTGGAGGTCGCCGCGCGCAAGCAGGCCGGCATCGGCGCCGCCGGCGAGGGCCCCGACACCCTGCCCTTCGTCGTCGACCTGCGCGGCGTCGACCAGTTCCGCAAGCTCGCCTCGCTTCTCGCCGCCCGCGGCTTCAGCCCCGCGCGGGTCGAAAAAATCCTGGGCGGCAACTTCCTCCGCTTCGCCCGCGACGTCTGGGGTGCGTGAACCAAGACCGTCCTTCACCATGATGAAGCTGACACTTCTGCTCGCGGTGGCCGGCCTGATGTCGACCGGCGGACGGGCCGGCGAAGGAAAAGGTGCCGCGACCCCGGTGGTCCACACCGTGCATCTGACCGCAGGCAACCGCGAGGTGGGCATGACACTGGTTGTTTTTGCCGACAAGGATTTTGCCGTCCGCGTGATCGACAACCCGGCCGAGGAAAACAGGCGCAGGTTTCCCACCTTGGCGGGTGCCATGCATGTCTTTGACTGTGTCGCCGGATGCAACGGCAGTTTCTTCAACCAAAACCCTTGGGCCCCCGTCGGCCTGATGATCAGCGCGGGCAGGCGGATCGGCAGCTGTGATCGGGACAGCTGGATGAAGGGCCTGCTGGTCGTCCGCGGCAACCGGATGGCCTTGGAATCCAGTGCCTCCTTCCAGGACACACCCGACATCACGGAAGCGATCCAGGCCGGCCCCTGGCTGGTGAGGAATGGAACCGCGGAAACCGACAACGAAAACCGAATGCTGGCGAAGCGCACCTTCATTTGCCACGACGGCCGTGGCCTGTGGGCCATCGGCGCCAGCGATCCGTGCACGCTGCCAGAACTGGCCCAGTTCCTGAAATGCAGCGAGGTCACCACCATCCTGGACATCCGGGATGCTCTCAATTTCGACGGTGGCCCCTCCACCGGGCTTTGGTGCAGGCAGGAGGGAGGGAATGTTTATCTGCAGGAAAGGTGGACCGTGCGAAACTACGTCGGGATCGTGCCCCGATTCGCTCCATGAACCTCCTGCTGCGCTATCGGCTGGTGCTGGGTTTCTTCATCGTTGGCCTGATCCTCAGCGGGCTGACCGCCTTTCCACTGCTGACCGAGCTGCGGCTGGTCGGCACGCTCTTGGGGATCACCGACCCGGCCGACCACGAGCATCTGGACGGCCTTCGGCATTGGATTGCCTATGTGCTCTTCGGCCTGGAGCAGGCCAATGCACGGTTCCCCTTTCTCGCCTACGGCACCGACTGGCTGGCGTTCGGTCACCTTTGCATCGCCGTCTTTTTTATCCACCCGCTCTTCAGGCCCCTGGAAAGCCGCTGGGTCCTCAAGTGCGGCCTGGTCTGCTGCGCCGCCGTGATCCCGCTCGCGTTGATCGCCGGCCAGGTCCGCGGCATCCCGCTCTACTGGCGGCTGGTCGATTGCTCCTTCGGCGTGCTCGGCGCTGTGCCGCTGCTTTATTGCCTAAAGCTGACGCGGTTGATGAGCAGGCCCTGAAAACCACCCGGGACCGGCGGGCTACTTTTGGAGAGCACCGATCCGGCCCCGGGTTTCGCACAACTCCCGGGCCCACGAGGCAGACCAGAGAAATCCAGCTCAGGCCGCGGCCTCCTTGCCCGCCTCCTGGGCGAACCAGTCCACGTGACGCGTGAAGAACATCACTGCCGCCAGCACGACAAAGAGCGACGCCGTGCCGGCGAGCAGCGCGTAGTCCTCCATGCGCAACACCACGTAGAGCACGCTGTGCTCGCCCGCCAGCAACGCGGCGATCGTCCCCGCACGGGCGTAGCTGCGCAGGATGGTGATGCTGTAGCAGACGATCAGCAGCGACGACGCCACCGCGGCGCCGATGTAGGCCTGGCCGGGCGGGAGCACTTCCCCCAGCGCCAGCAACGCGAGGTAGAAGAGGCAGAGCGCCGCGCCCACCAGCCCGTAGTGGACCGCGTGAAGTCTCAGGCCGGAAAGCGTTTCAAACAGGAAGAAGGCCGCGAACACGAGCGTCAGCACCAGCACGCTGTGCTTGAGCGCCCGCTCGACCATCCGGTAACCCTCGGCCGCCGCCACCGCCGGATTGTAACCGGACCCACCCTGTGCGTCACTGCGGGCTGCGATGCGGGTATTGGCGTCCTCCCGGTTGCGCGCGCGCTCCTGGCGCAGGTCGTTGATCAGGCTGAGCGGGATGTGCAGCAGCAGGACCAGCGCGGCGATGAACAGCAGCTTGATCGTGACGGCGCTGCGCCGATTTGCAGTCGGCGCCGGCGGGGAGATGACGGGAGGTGCGGGATTCATAGGTGGAAAAAATATACCGGCGCCAGGGCCGCGAGGGCGGCGACAGCCTGCAGCGCCAGGACGGGCCAGGCGGCCCGGGGCGCCCGCGGCAGCCATCTGATCAGGAAGAACACGACAAACGGTAATTGTCCCGCCATCAGCAGCTGCCAGACATGAGCGGCCGCGCCCTCGTCGGGTTCGCGCGCGGCGCCATGGGCGGCGATGTGCACGACGACCACCAGCAACGCGGCAAAGGACATCACCAACGGAGCGAAGGCGCTGGGGCGCCGCAGCATCGCGGTGTTCACCGGCCACCTCCGCTTTCATCGCTGGTGCGCGACGCCACCCACATCAACCCGAGGAAGGTCGGGGCCGCATAAGCATAGAAGTGATACAGGGTGTCCGTGGCCGAGTGCGACCGGCGGTCGATCGCCACGAACACCTGGACGACGAAGACAAGGGCCGCCAGGGTAATGACATAACCGAGCGGATGCACCGGCCGGTAGAGCCAGCCCCAGCGCTTGAACCAGGGGGAAGGATCGGATTTTCCGGAGTTCATGCGGCCATCCTACCCGGGTTGTGTGAAGCCCGTGTGAAGCGGCGATGAAATCACGTGGAAAATGACCGGGCGCGAGGCAGAGCGCGGCCCACGTCGTCGGCCCGGTGTTCCATCGCCGAGCGGTCCGTTGCGCCCTAATCCACCGGCACCCAGAATGTCGCGCAGGCCCCGCCCTCGGGCCGGTTCGCCAGCGTCGCGTCGCCGCCGTGCAGGTGGGCGATCTCGCGCACCAGCGCGAGGCCGAGGCCCGTGCTCTTGCGCGCCGAGCCCGGGCGGGGCAGCGAATAAAACCGCTCGAAGACCCGCGGCAGCGCGTAATCCGGCACGCCGGGGCCCTGATCCTCGACCGTGAAGGTCACGCGCCCCTCGCGCCCGGACACGCGCAGAGTGACGACCCCGCCCGCCGGCGAAAATTCGAGGGCGTTTTGCAACAGGTTGACGAGCGCCTCGCGGAGCAGCACGCGCTCGCCACGGATCGCGGCCTCCGCCAGCTCGACCGCCAGCGCGATCCGCGCCGACTCGAAAGCCGGGCGCAAGGCGGCCGCCGCCTCCGCCGCCAGTGCGGCGGCCGCGAGCGATTCCGTCTGCCGCAGCGCCTTGCGCGCCTCGAGCGACGACAGCTCCAGCAGCCGCTCGACGATCTGCTGGATGCGCGCCGACTCGCCGCGGATGTTGCCCAGGAATTTCGCGCGTTGCTCCGCCGGCATGGCCTCGTCCATCAGCTCGGCCGCGCCGCGGATGGCGGCGAGCGGCGCCTTCACCTCGTGGGCGAGCGCCTGCGTGTAGCGCTCGACGTGCTGCCGCCCCTCGAGCGCGTCGCGCATCTCCTCGAACGCCGTGCCGAGCTCGGCGATCTCCTTCGCCCGCGACTGCGGCGGCTTGGCCGCGCGGCCGTCCCGCACGTCCCTGGCGTAGACGGTCAGTCGCTCGAGCGAGTGACTCAACCGGGCGGCGATCCACCAGCCGGCCGCCGTCATCAGCAGCGCGATGCTCCCGGTCATCCAGACCAGCCGCCAGCGGGCCTGGGCGATGCCCTCGGCCGCAGTCGTCAGCGGCCGGCCGACCCCCACCCAGCCGACCAGTTCCCGGTTGAACCGGACGGGCGCGAAGACCCGGAGTTCGTCGTTCACCACCGCGACATTCGGCACAGAATAATTTTCGGAGGCACCCTTGCCGCCGCCATACATCACCCGGGTGTAAGTCTGCCCAACATCCCGTCCCGCGGCGTCGAACACCACCCGGTTGTCCCGGTCGCAGGCAAAGACGCGCAGCACCTCGGTGCCCGGGGGCAGGCGGGCGAGCTTCGCGGCCCAGTCCTCGCCCGCGGCCGCGGGCGTCGCGTAAGCCGCGAGATACGCCGCGGTGTCGCCCAGCGTCCGCCGCATGGACTCCACATAGCGCAGACGCACATCGCGGAGCACCAATCCCATCACCGCGACGAAGCCGACCGCCGACGCGATCACATACACGCCGAAGATGGCCGTGCGGATCCTCATGGGGTGAGAGCCAGTTGAAAGGTGAAGGTTGAAAGTTGAAAGAACTCTACCGGGCTAGCCGCGCATCCGTGCGCACATGCTACCTGCCGGGTTTGTCCTTCAACTTTCATCTTTCAACTTTCAACCCGGTGCATTCCTCCCGCAGCGAATAACCCAGCCCGCGGTGCGTCACGATCGGGTCGGCGTCGGGCGCGGCCTCGCGGAGCTTGGCCCGGAGCGTCTTGATGTGCGCGTCGACCGTGCGGTCGAGCGACGCGCCCGGGTCGTCCCACGCGGCGGTCATCAGCTGGTCACGGCTGAACACGCGGCCGGGCGAGGCCAGCAATGCGCCGAGGAGACGATATTCGTTGCGCGTCAGGTCCAGCGCCCTGCCCCGGTAGGTGATGCGACAGCGGGCCTCGTCGTGCGCCCAGGCCGGCGGCGCCGGGGCCGCAGCCGGGGCCGCCGCGCCGTTGGTCCGCCGCAGCACGGCGCGGACGCGGGCCGTGAGTTCGCGCGGGCTGAAGGGCTTGGCAAGGTAATCGTCGGCGCCCAGTTCCAACCCGACGATCTTGTCCACCTCGCCGCTGCGTGCCGTCAGGAAAATGACGGGCACCTTGCCGACCCGCTGCATCTCGCGGCAGACATCGAAGCCGCTCATGTCAGGAAGTCCGACGTCGAGCACCGCCAGCGCGATGGGTTGCGCTTTTATCACGGCGAGCGCCTCATGCCCGGTCGTTTTCCAGACGGGCGCAAAACCCTCGGTCTGCAGCGCGTAGATGATCGTCTCCGCGATGGCAGCCTCATCCTCGACGATCAGAATGGTCTGGCGCGGCGGTGGCATGCCTGTGTTCTGCCGGCGCGAACCGGCGGTGACAAGCCGTCACTCCTGCCTCCGGACCGGCCGGTTCCGATATTTCTCCGTTCCGGGGGTTATACATTGAAAGTCTCTGCGCAAAACGGAAACGTCAGGTGTGTCGCCTGACGTCGCCGCCCAGCTCATCCAGCGTTTCCCGGCCCGCGTGCGGCCGGTCGTGGTCACGGTGTTGCTGGGCCTGGCCGCCGGCCTGGCGGCGGTGTTGTTTCATCTCGCGATCCATGGTTTCTACGAGCACGGGCTGGCGGCGCTCATGCGGCAGTCGCGAACGGTTTTCCTGATCGGGAGCTTCGCCCTGCTGGCCGGCACGTCGGCCGTTGCGGGCTGGCTGCTCACGCGATTTTGTCCGGAGGCGGCCGGCAGCGGCATCCCGCAGGTGAAACTGGCGTTCTGGAAGGATTTCGGGTTCATCCCCTGGCGGGTGGTGTGGGTGAAGTTCGTCGGCGGCGTCCTCAGCGTGGGTGGCGGGAGCAGCCTCGGGCGGGAGGGTCCGTCCGTGCAGCTCGCGGGCGGCCTCGCCTCGAACCTTTCCGGTTTTCTCGGCACGGCGAAAAACGGGCGCCGCACGGCGGCGGCGGCCGGTGCCGCGGCCGGGCTCGCGGCGGCGTTCAACACGCCGATCGCCGCCGTCACCTTCGTGCTCGAGGAGATCATCGGCGACCTCAACAGCCGCCTGCTCGGCAGCGTGCTGCTCGCGGCCGTGCTGGGCGCGCTCGTCGCCCACGGCATGCTGGGAGCGCAGCCGGCGTTCACCCTGCACGGCCAGGGCGCGCCGCAATGGCTGGCCTTCGCCCTGACGCCGTTCGTCGCCGCGCTGGCCGCCGTGGTCGGCTGCTGGTTCCAGAAGGCCTCGCTCGGCCTCCGCCTGCTGAACCGCGCGCCCTCGCCCCTGCCGCCGTGGGTGCGAACGATGCTCGGCGGCATCGCCGTCTGGGCGATCGGCGCCGCCGTCTTCCTCGGCACGGGACATACGGGCGTCTTCAGCCTCGGTTACGACGACCTCTCGCTCGCGCTCGACGGCCGGCTCGTCTGGCACCTTGCCGCCCTGCTGCTGCTGGCCAAGCTGGCGGCGACGGCGGTGTGCTACGGCCTCGGCGGCTGCGGCGGCATCTTCGCCCCGACGCTGTTCTTCGGCGGCATGACCGGCGCCGCCCTGGCCGGGCTCGCCGGCCTGGTGCTGCCGCTCTCCGGCGCCGACCACGTGACGCTGGCGGTCGTCGGCATGTGCGCCTGCCTCGGCGCCGTGGTGCGCGCGCCGGTGACGGGCATCCTGATCGTGTTCGAGATGACCCATGAGTTCGCGCTCGTGCCCGCGCTGATGATCGGGGGACTGATCGCGGAGATGATCAGCCGCAAAATCACCCACGAGAGCTTTTACGAGACGGTGCTGGCGCAGGACGGACAGCACGTCGAACGGCTCGTGCCACCCCGCAGCCTGCGGACATGGATGGAACTGCCGGCGGCGCGCATTGCGAACTTCTCGCCGCTCGTCATTTCGGACCTCGCCCCGGAGGCCCTGCGAAACTTTCTCCGGGACCACCCCCATGACCGGTTCCCGGTCGTGGTCGATGGCCGGCTCGCCGGCGTGCTCACCCGCACGGCCGCGGTCGACGCCTTGGCTCAGGGCCGCCCGCCGGTGCTCGAGCCGGCGGTCACCCTGACGCCGGCCACGCCCGTGCGGGAGGTCGCCGCGCGGATTGTGGATTCGCCCAGCGGGCTCATCGTCGTCGTGGGCCCGAACGGCGGCGCAAACGCGGTCATCACCATGCACGACATCCTCCGCATCCAGATGAATTTTGCCAACGACCAGCAGGATTGAACCGTCCGCCGTTTGCTCGGCGCGCAAATCTCACTATACCACAACCATCATGACACCCCGCTTCCTCCCCGGCTGCCCGCCCATTATCCTCAAGATCCTGCTCGCCCTCGGCGCCGGTCTCGCCATGGCCGCCCTGCTGTGAAGGCCTTCCGCTATGCCCGCGATCCGCTGTGCATGGCGGCATGCGCGTGCTACGCGCTGAACCGGTGGTTGATGCCGCCGGAATTAAAGGGCGCTTTCCTGCGCAACCACTTTGACGATACTCTGCTCATTCCCGCCGCCCTGCCCCTGATGCTCTGGCTGCACCAGCGGCTCGGCCTCCGTCCCGCCGACGCCCGCCCCACCTGGTCCGAAATCGGACTCCACGTCGTCGTCTGGTCCATCGCGGCCGAGGGCATCGCGCCGCATCTGTTCGCCCACGCCACGGGCGATCCCTGGGATGTCGCCGCCTACGCCGGCGGCGCGCTGGTGGCCGGGCTGCTCTGGCAGTGGGCATGAACTTCGACCGGCTGGCGCCCCACTACGGCTGGATGGAGGCGCTCACCGCGGGCGGCCGCCTGCAAAGCGCCCGCACCGTCTGGCTGGCCGAACTGGCCGGGCGCCGGCGCATCCTGAGCGCCGGGGAAGGTCACGGCCGGTTCGCCGCGGCCTGCGCAGCCCGCCACCCCGCCGCCGAACTCACCTGCGTGGAAGCCAGCCCGCGGATGCTGGCACGGGCACAGGCGCGGCTGCGTGAGCGCGCCGCCCGGATCAAGTGGCATTGCCGTGATGTGCTCAGCTGGCAGCCGGCCGAAAAACACGACGCGATCGTCACCTGCTTCTTCCTCGACTGCTTCACGCCCGCGATGCTGGCGGAGGTGGTCGCGAAACTGGCCGACTGCGCGACCCCGGACGCCGCGTGGATCATCGTCGACTTTGCCGTGCCGTTGCGCGGACTCCCCCGCTGGCGGGCCCGCCTCACTCATGCGCTGATGTATTGGTTTTTCCGCCGGGCCGTGAGCCTGCCCGCGCACCGGCTGACGCCGCCCGACGATCTGCTGCGCGGCCACGGCTTTGTCCTCGCCGGCTCCCGCGAATTCAATTGGGGCCTGGTCCGCGCGGATCTCTGGCAACGCTCGCCGAAATCCTCCTAATGGTCGAGGCTCCGCCGGAAACCTCACCGGCTCATCTTCGCCCCCAGTCGGTCGACAAAACGGGGCCGCCTATCTCGTAGCCCGTGCCCAGTCTCTTCCGACGCCGGCATCACGCAGCCAGTCGCTCGCCCGGCTCCGGTTCGGTGCCGGCATAGTCCGGCAGCTCCGGGCGCAGCATCGGGGCGAGTTCGGCTGCGGCGACCAGCGGCATTCTCCAGGCGAGCAACCTCTCCAGCAGCGCCGGAATCGACTGAGCCAGGATCCCCGCACCGGCGAGGTTGTTGACGATGCCCATGAACACCAGCCACAGCACGCTGGTGTTCGCGCCGTCGAGCGAACCGGGGGGGAAAGCGCCCGGCAGGAGGGCCGGGAAGAAAACCATCAGGTGACCGAAGATGAAAAAACCGAGCGAATCATATGCCTTCATGCCCCCACCGTTTGCCGGATCCGTGCCAACGCGCCGCGGCCGTCACAAATCATGCCGCGAGAGAAAGATAAGGGCAGATTGCCGCCGGCCGCCCGGGACGCCCATCGTGCAAACTGCACGAACCCCGCCGCCCCCTGTGGCAATATGCCCGATCAGACGTCGCCGAGCTGCGGCCGGAGGACGATCTCCTCGACCACCGTGCGCCGCCCGAGGCGGTAAACGTCGAGGATTGCGCGGGCGATGTCCTCGGCCGGCATGATGCGTTCGCGTTTCACGCCGCTGCCGCTCCACGAAGGCGACCACGTTGCGCCAGGATGGATGCAACAGACGCGCACGCCCTTGTCCTTCAACTCCGCGCGCATGACGGCACTCAGGCCGGTGACGCCGTATTTGGCCGCGCAGTAGGCCGCGCCGTTCGGGTAGGCCTGCCGGCCGGCGATCGAGCTCATGTTGAACACGTCGCCGCGGCCGCGCTTCACCATCCCCGGCACGAAGGCCTGGGAGACGAGGAAGACGCTGCGGAGGTTGTCCGCAATCTGGGCGTCGAAATCGGCCACCTTGAGCTTCAGGAAGGGCGCGCCCGCGAACTTGCCGGCGTTGTTGATGAGCACGTCGACCGGGCCGAAATGCTTGGTGACCGCGCGGGCCATCCGCGCGACGGAGGTCTCGTGGCTCACGTCGCACGGGAAAATCTCGACGTCGGCGCCGGCCTTGATGCAGGCGCTCGCGGCGGAGCGGAGGTTCTTCTCGTTGCGGGCGACAAGGGCGAGGCGGACGCCGGGAATCTGCTCGGCGAAGCACTTGGCGATGGCGGCGCCGATGCCTTGGGAGGCGCCGGTGATGAGGATGAGAGGGGTCATAATAAAACCGCGGAAACGCGGAGGAGCGGAGGCACGGAAAAGACTAGGAGTTAGGAATCGCCGGGTATTTCCGCTCTTCCGCGTTTCCGCGATTCGCCTCATTCAGCACAGCAGGGCGCCGAAGTCCATGAAGTCGGCGGTGAACCCGCCCTTCACGCCCTTGCAGATCACGCTGACGGCGTCGTGGGAATGCAGCGACTCGAGGTGCGAGCAGGCGATGCGGAAGTCCGCGATGCGCTTCTCGCGGTCGAACTCACGGTAGAGCAGCCGGGCGGCGTCCTCGACGAACTTGAGGTTGGCGCCGTTGAGCTCGGCAAAGGCCTGCTCGTCCTCGCGCTTCACCATCACCTGCGTCTCGGTCCGGAGCGCCTTGAGACAGAGGGCGTGCACGTCCTCGATCCAGATCTTCTTGCCGTCGGCCTCCTCGAGCGTGATGCGCGCCTTGCTGCGCTGCGAATGCGGCACGCCGTAGACCTGGCGCTTGGCGCGCGCGTGCTCGGTGAGCTCCGCGGAACACGGACAGGCCGAGGAATAGACGAAATCGAAGTGGATGAAGCGGCGGTAGCGTCCGTCGCGGTTCATCACGCCCTCGAAGGCCACGGTGTAGAACTGGAAGCCCTTCAATCCGGTGCGCAGACTCTCCTGCACCATCGGATAGGAGAAGGCGATCTTCAGGCGCGCGTCCTTGCTGTCCACGTTGCGCAGATAGCTCTTCAGGATCTTGCCCATCCACTCGCCGGTGGTGACACCCTCCTTGTGCTCGTAGAACGAGCGCATGATCCGGCCCATGTTGATGCCCTTCAGCTCGGCCTCGAGGGAGACGGTGCCGGTGACGCTGGTTTCGAGGGTCAGCAGCTTGCCGCCCTTGGTGCGGTATTTGAGGGGCAGCTTGAAATTGTGGATGCCCACCTGCTGGATCGGGACGTTCGCCCCGGAGATGGCCTCGTGCGCGACCTCCATCATGTCGGGCATGGACGCCCGATAGGCGGCGGAGGCCTTGAACTTCTTGTCGTAACCGCGCTTGATCAGGGGCGGCTGGCCGCTGTTCGAGCGGTGGAGATACATCTGCTTCATGGAGGGGACGGGGTCGTTTTTGGTTGGGAGGCCCGCGGGTGACGGTAACCGCGGTAAAGGGATCAGCCGGCGGCCGGGCCGAAGAACTCGGCGAAGTTGCGCGGGGTTTCGTAGAGGCGCACGCTGTGCAGCCTCGCGGCGGCGGGCAGCAGCGGCGCGATCTCGTGCCAGAAGGCGATCACGAGGTTCTCGGTGGAGGGAATGACGCCCTTCAGGAACCCGACGGAATCGTTGAGACTCCGGTGGTCGCAGAGATCGGCCACTGATTCGTTCATGATCCGCTTCAGCTCGCCGAGGTCGATGACGTAGCCAGTCACCGGGTCGATCTCGCCCTTCACCGTGACCTCGAGCACGTAGTTATGGCCGTGGGTCTCGTTGCAGGGGCCGTATTGCCTCTTGTTCCAGGCCGCGCTCTTCGCCGGGTTGTGGAGCCGGTGGGCCGAGTTGAAGTGCACCTGCCGGGTGATGAACACCGTGCCGGCCAGCGCGTGGCCGCGCACCGCGGGCTTCTTTCGGCTGGAGGACGGCTTCGGCATGGGAGGGTCAAGCGAAGCCAGATTCCGGGCGGCGTCAACCCCGGGGCCAAACCACGACCCGGTCCAAAATAACCATTGCGGACGCCGGGCACCGGGCTGTTCATGCAGCCCGATGGCCATGCGATTCAGTATCCTGGGAAGCGGCAGCGCGGGCAACTCCGCCCTGCTGCAGACGGACAACACCCGCGTGCTCGTCGACGCCGGTTTTTCCGCGAGGAAGCTGGGCGAACTGCTCGCCGGCCTCGGCGAGAAGCTCGAGGCGGTCGACGCCATCTTCCTCACCCACGAGCACGGCGACCACGCGGCCGCGCTGACCGGGCTCGCACGCTATCCGCAGATCAAGGTCTTCGCCAACCGCGCCACGGCCGACAAGGTCCAGGCCGGGCTCAAGCACCGCGTCGCCTGGCAGCTCTTCGAGACCGGCGCCACCTTCCGCTTCCGCGACCTCGAGGTCAGCAGCTTCGCCGTGCCGCACGACGCGCAGGAGCCGGTGGGCTTCCTGATCGCGCACGGCGAGGACGACCTCCTCTCGCCGCGCCGCAGCCTCGCCTGGCTGACGGACCTCGGGCACGCGCCGCAGCACGTGCGGGAACGCATTCGCGGAGCCGACGTGCTGGTCGTGGAGGCCAACCATTGTCCGCAGATGCTGGAGGCCGACACGAAGCGCCCGTGGTCCACCAAGCAGCGCATCAGCGGCCGGCACGGGCACCTCTCGAATGCCGCCGCGCGCGAGTTGCTGGAGTCGGTGGCCGACGCGCGCTGGCGCCACGTGTTTTTCGCCCACCTGAGCCGCGACTGCAATTCGCCCGCCGCCGTCGCGTCGGCCTGCGGCGCGGTGCTCGCGGCGCGGTCCTGCGGATTCTCGGTCGTCGCGCCCGGCGCGGGGACGCCGTTCTACGAGTTTTCCTGAGGGTCGACTGTAGGGCGGGCGCTCGTCGCCACGCCGCGCCTGACTTGAAGCCCCGGCATGCCGACTAGCGCCAGCCCTACAAAATCGATCCCCCTCAGCTCCGGATGCTGGCCCGGTTCCGGATCGTCCACATCAGCGAGCCGCCGATGAGGCCGAAAGGCACCATGAAATAGAAGTAGTAGTCCCAGCTGCGGTCAATGAACGCCCCGAGCAGAACTCCCGCGAGCGAACCGCCGAGATACTGGAAGGAGTCGATGAGCCCGTGGGCGAAGCCGGCCATCTTGCGCCCGCCGATGTCCATCGCCGCCGCCGGGCCCATGATCGAGTGCGTGGCGTTCGCCGTGAAGGAAATCAGCACGAAGAAGAGCAGCACCATGTTCACGCTGTGCACCTGGGCCGCGACCAGGATGACGCCGGTCTCGATGAAGTAGAGTCCCATGGCCACCGGCGCGCGCCGGCCGCCGAACAGGTTGTCCGAGACCCAGCCCGAGATGACCGAGCCGAGCGACGCGACGAAGGGGATGAAGAAGCCCAGCCATTTGAGCTGCGGCGAATCCATGCCGACGTGCAACACTTCCTGCAGGTAGCGCGGGAACCACTGGTCGATGCTCTGGCGCACCGCGCCGGTGCAGGCGTAGGCGCAGGCGATCACCCAGATGTTCGGGTTGCGCAGGATCTTCTTCAGCACGGTCGTGACCTCGCTGCGGACGTCGAGGTCCTCGTGGTCGGCCTCGCCCTTGTGGACGCCATGGAAACCGGCCTCCTCGGGGGTGTCCTTCACGAAGATCGCCAGCAGGATCGCCATGACCGTGGCGACGCCGGCGGGAATCCAGAACAGCCAGCGCCAGTGCATCGGCGGCACCGACCACATGCCGAGGAAGACGAAGCCGCCGAGCAGCGCGGGGCCGACGGTGAAGATGCCCATGCGGCCCAGGTTGATCATGAACCCGAAGATGCCGGCGAAGGTGCCCCGCTCCTTCTGGCTGAACCAGGCGGCGTTGATCTTCACGAAGCCGGAGCCGCCGAAGGACTGCATGTAGCCGTCGACGCTGCGGATCAGCACGAAGAGCCCGAGCACGCCCCAGAACGAGGCGACGCCGAACGTCAGGTTCATCAGGATCGTGCCGGTCGCGCCGATGAGCATGGCGCGCTTGCCGCCGAACTTGTCGACCAGCAGGCCGTTGATCGGCTGGCCGATGGCGTAGGCGAGCAGGGCGCAGGAGATGATCGAGCCCATCTGGGCCTTGCTGAAGCCGAACTCGTCGCTGATCGCCTTGTTCGTCAGCGAGAGGTTGTAGCGGCACAGGTAGTAGCTCGTATACATGAGCCCCACGATGCCCCAGTTGAGCCCGCGGCGGGCCCGGTAACCTTCCGGCAGATGACGCCTTTCAGTCGCGTTCGGCGACACTGCAACACTTCCCATGCTTCAAGGGATTGGGGGAAAATTGCCGGAACTGCACGAATAATTTTCCCGATCGTAACAATGCCGCGGACGCGGCCGGCTCAGCCCGCGGGGGCCGGCGCCGGCTTCGTCTCGTGCTCGTTGATGTATTTCCGTGTCGCGGCCGGCAGCTCGTTCCAGATGCGCCAGGCGATGATCCCGCCCGTCAGCGCAAACGGGATGAGAAACATCGGCCACCACCGCCAGCTGTGATACTCGAAGGAGGGATCGGTGAGGAAACCCACGGCGAACGACTGGATCGTGCTGCCGAGGTAGACGCAGCCGTCGACGATGCCGGAGCAGGTCGCGGTGGCCTTGCGGCCGCCAAAGTCCGCCGCCGCCGTGCCGGACATGAGCGAGTGCACGCCCGTCACCGCCGCGACGATCAGAAGCGAGGCGATCGCCACGAGCACCGGCAGGGAGAACAGGTTCATCGCCATGACCGCCGCCATCAGCAGCATGAACGCGCAGAAGATCGCCGCGGGCGGCCCGCGGCGCGACTGGAAGAACTTGTCCGAGATCAGCCCGCCGGCAAAGCCGCCCACGATGCCGAACATGCAGAGGAGCAGGCCCCAGTTCTTCGAATACCATTCGGCGCCGATCTGCGGCACCTGGTGCGAGAAGATCGTATACCACTGCATGATGCCGTTGCGCAGCACCCCGGCCGTGAGCTCGACGCCCGCCAGCATCAGCATGATCGGGCTGAGGAAGACCTTCTTCAGCAGGTCCATCGTGGAATACTCCTCGTGCATGTGGCCGGAGGAGGCGTCGTGCGTGTCGAGGTAGGGGAAGCCCGCGAGCTCGGGGGTCTCCTTGATCAGCCACGCGTCCAGCAGCGCCCAGCCGAGCAGGATGAGCGCGGGGATGAAAAACACCGCCCAGGTGGCGTCGACCGTCGAGCCGGCCGGCACGAACCAGTCCCGGAGGAGGCGCGAGAGGTCGTTGGGCAGCACCTGCGCCTGCACCTTCGTCATGTCGACGATCGCCTGCCCCCAGTCGAAGGCGAAATAGACGCCGAACGAGATCAGCGTCCCGAAGATCGCGCCGAACACGCCGCGCTCGCGGACATGGAACCAGTTCGCCTTGACCTTGATGATCGAGACCGCGCCGTAGCTCTGGAAATACATGTTGAGCGCGTAGAGCGTCGACAGGGGCCAGAAGAGCTTGAGGTCGGTGCGGCCCGTCAGCACCGCCCAGACGATGACGCCCATCACGGCGTTGGCCGCGGCGGCGCCGACGGACGCGACGAGAATGCCCTTCTTGCCGCCGATCCGGTCGACCAGCGGCCCGTTGACCAGGAACGAAAAGCCATACACGCAGGTCCCGATGCCGAAGATCATGCCGAAGTCGCGGTTCGACATCAGGGTGCCAAGCGCGTTCTTCGCCACCTGGAGGTTGTAGCGCCCCATGTAGAGGAACGAGTAGCTCATCCCGAGCGGAAACCAGTTGATGAAGCGGCGGCTCAGGAACCACGGCCCGTGCTTCATCGGGTTGTTGTAGAAATAAATCCCGATGACCGCCAGCAACACGACGAGAACGAGGGCCAGGTCCATTTTTATGACAGGGGGTTGAACGCGGCGGAAATCACGCCGGCACCATAGGTTGCGAGCGGAGCAAGGCACGACGAAAATGCCGGATGAATGTTAAATCACTCCGCATCGGTTGCCGAACCCTTGCCTACGCCGGTTTAGGCTTTGCCGGTTGGCCGGATTGCTGCTTGTTACCTCCCCCGTATGCCTCTGCCCGTCTACCGTCGCACCAAGATCATCGCCACCCTCGGGCCCGCCACGGAGAGCGAGGAGATGCTGGTCAGGCTCATCACCGCGGGCGTCGACGTCATCCGGCTGAACATGGCCCACGCCAAGCACGACTGGACCCGCGAGGTCATCCGCCGCATCCGTCGCGCCAGCAAGACCGCCGGCCGCGAGGTCGCGGTCATGATGGACATCAAGGGCCCCGAGATCCGCACGGGCGACCTCGCCGTCCCCATCGAGCTGAAGGTGGGAGAGACCTTCGATTTCACCGTCAAGCCCGGCGGCGAGCGCGACCACGCCGAGGAGATCCGCTCCGTCGACGTCAACTACCGCGACCTGGTCAACGACATCAAGGTCGGCGACACCGTGCTGGTCGACAGCGGCCTCATCCGCCTCGAGGTGCTCTCGAAGGACCAGGCCCACATCCGCTGCCGCGTGCTCACGCCCGGCTCCCTCACCTCCCGTCGCCACATCAACCTCCCCGGCGTCCACGTCAACCTCCCCTCCTTCACCCAGAAGGACCGCGCCGACACCCTCGTCGGCATCGAGGAGGGCATCGACTTCGTCGCTCTCTCCTTCGTGCGCGAGGCCTCCGACGTCGAGATGCTCCGCCTCTTCCTCAAGGAGAACAAGTCCCGCGCCCGCATCGTCGCCAAGATCGAGGACCAGTCCGCCATCGACAACCTCGACGACATCATCCGCGCGACCGACGTCCTCATGGTGGCCCGCGGCGACCTCGGCATCGAGGTGCCCCTGCGCGAGCTGCCCGTCATCCAGCGCCGCGCCGTCCGCACCTGCCTCGCCATCGGCCGGCCGGTGATCATCGCGACTCACATGCTGGAGTCGATGATCACCTCGCCCATGCCGAGCCGGGCGGAGATCACGGACGTCGCCAACGCCGTCTACGAGCAGGCGGACTGCGTCATGCTCTCCGGCGAGACCACCGTGGGCAAATACCCGCTCGAATGCGTGCAGGTGCTCGACAGCATCGCGCGCCGCATCGAGGAGGAGCAGGCCGGGGATTTTCCCGAGCCCGCCGTGTTCGTCAACGAGCGCATGAAGGTCTTCCGCGCCGCCATCGTGCTGGCCAACGAGATCGCCCGCTCGCTCATTGTCGTCTTCACCCGCCACGGCACCAACGCCGCCGGCCTGGCCGCGCACCGCCCGCCCGTCGCCCCGATCCTCGCCATCACCGACAACGTCGAGACCATGCGCCACCTGCGCATCGTGCGGTCCGTCGAGCCGTTCCTCCTCACGCCTTTCAGCGACCCCGAGGCCACCATCGAGCGCGCCACCGCCTCCCTGCGGAAGCTCGGCCGCATCCGCGAGGGCGACAAGCTCATCATCGTGTCGGATGTCCAGGCCAAGGATCGCCGGATTGACAGCATCCAGCTCCGTGAGGTTTTCTAGCCTCATCCCATGAGAAGCCTCCACGCCTTCCTGGCCTCGCTTTGCTTGGCCGTCACCGTGCTCGCCCAGTCCGCCGGCCCTGTCTCACCCTCCGCCACCGCGGGCACCGCCCTGGTCACGCTGCCCCCCGCCAACTTCCTGGCGCCGGACGCGATCGACCTGGCGAAGCTCATCCCCCTCCCGCCCGCCGCCGACTCCCTCATCCAGCACGCGGAGCTGGACGTCCTTTTCCAACTGCAGCAGGAACGCACCCCCGCACAGGTGGCCCGCGCCAAGCGGGTCGACAAGGAGGACGCCTTTGTCTTCGGCTCCGACGTGCTTGGCGAATGGTTCAACGCCGCGAACCTGCCGCGCACCGCCGCCTTCTTCGCCGCCGTCGGCGCTGACCTGGCCCCGACCAATCGCGCCGCGAAGATGCTCTTCAAGCGCCGGCGCCCGCCGTTCGCCGACGAGCGGATCAAGCCCTGCGTTGATCTCCCCGAGACCGGCTCCTACCCCAGCGGCCACGCGATGCGCTCCGCCCTCTGGGCCGCCCTGCTCGCGCAGATCTTCCCGGAACAGGCCGCCGGCTTCGAGCGGCGCGCCGCCGAGACCCGCTGGTGCCGGCTCCTCGGCGGCGTGCACTACCCGAGCGACGTCGAGGCGGGCCGCATCGTCGGCGAGGCCCTGGCCCGCGAGCTTTTGAAGAATCCGGCGGCTCAGGAAGCGATCAAGGTGATCCAGGTCGAGGTCGCGCCCTTGCTGCACAAGAAGGCGGCCTGAGCCGGCGCAAAATCCGCCCAGCCTTGGACAACGGCGGCACGGGAATAGGATTTGCCCCCGTTGCTCCCACTCGTAGCCTGATCCCCGTATGAAACGCCTCGTCTGGCTCATCCTCGCCGTCTTCGGCACCGCGCTCGCGCAGGTGTCGCCGGTGGAACTGCCCGTGACGAAACACGACGTCTGCGGCTGCTGCGAGCACCCCGGCGCGTGCGGCATGCCCGATTGCCCGCCCCCGGCCGCCCCTGCCCCGCAGCCCGCCAGCATCCTGGTCAGCCCCGCGACCGCGGTCCGGCTTGCCGCGAAACCGGCGGCCCGCGTCCGGATTGCCCGCCAATATTTTTCCGCGCGCTACCCGGCCTCCGCCGCGGTTGCACCGGTCCCGCCGGCCGCCCCCGTGCGGACGGTTCCTGCGAGTGTCCCCCTGTATCGGGAACACTGCAGTCTGCTGATCTGATTTCCCGCCCGTAGTGTGTCCGCACGTCGCTGCGGACCACCCGTCCTGTCCGCGTCGCCCGCTATCCCTGCGCGCGCCCGCGTCCCGACCTTCCGCCTCCGTCCGTCTTCCGCCGATTTCTCACGCCATGAAAGCCTTCTCTCTCCTTCTCTTCCTTTTCATCTCCGCCTCCGGTCTCGCCGCCGAGCCCGCGAGTCACGACCACCCTGCCGTCTACCAGTGCCCCATGCACCCTTGGATCAAGTCCGACCACCCGGGCAAGTGCACCATCTGCGGCATGGAACTGGTGGCCGCGCCGGCCGGCGGCGCCGTGACCGATCCCAACGTGGTGACCCTCACCGCCGCCGGCGCCTCCGTCGTCGGCGTCCGCAGCACCGAGGTGCGCCGCGGGCCGCTGGTCCGCACGCTGCGCGTCAACGGCGTGATCGACGACGACGACACCCGCCACCGCTACATCACTGCCCGCGTGCCGGGCCGCATCGAGAAACTCTATGTCAACTACGTCGGCGCCGAGGTTGAGGAAGGCGCTCCGCTCGCGATCATCTACAGTCCCGAGATGCTGACCGCCCAGCGCCAATACGTCGAGCGCCTCAAGGGCACCACCGCCTTCACGAAGTCCGAGCGCGCCGCCGCGCGCGAGATGCTGCTCGACCTCGGGCTGAACGAGATGGAGATCGACATCCTCGAGCACACGCTCGAGCCCACGGCGATGGTCAACCTCCGCTCGCCAATGTCCGGCACGGTCGTGGCGCGCTGGGTCTACGAGGGCCAGCAGATCAACTCCGGCAAGTCCGACGGCGACCAGACCCGGCTGTTCGAGATCGGCGACTTCTCCTCGATGTGGTTCATGTTCGACGCCTACGAGCCGGACCTCGCGTGGCTCCACGCCGGCCTGCCCGTCGAAGTCAGCGTGCCCTCGCTGCCGGGCCGCGTCTTCACGGCGCCGATCATTTTCATCGATCCCAACCTGGACCCGCAGACCCGCACCGCCAAGGTGCGCGTCGTCCTCCCCAACGGCGACCGCGCCCTGCTGCACAAGCAGACCGGCCTCGGCCGCGTGCGTTTGGAAATCCCCGACACGCTCCTCGTCCCGCGGAGCGCCGTCCTCCAACACGGCGCCGAGCCGGTCGTGTTCGTCGAGCAGGCGGACCGCGCCTACCTCGCCCGCCGCGTGCGGCTTGGCCGCGTCGGCGACGACACCGTGGAGGTCGTCGACGGCCTCAAGGCCGGCGAGCGCGTCGTCACCGAAGGCGGACTGATCCTCGACGGCCAGGCCCAGCTGGCGCGCGCCGCCATCACCGGCGATCTCGCCGAGCCCGTGGCGATGCCCGTGGCGACCCCGCCGGCGCCGCCGGCCGATCAGGGTTACGCGGAGCTCAAGACCCTGGCCTTCACCGCTGCCGATGCCGCCGTGCTTCTCGCCGCCGATGATTTCGCGGGCTACCGAAAACAGTTGCCGGCCTTCCGCGCCGCGCTGCTCGCCTATCTCACCGCCAACCCCGAGGCCGCGCGCGGCCCGCTCGGCAAATTCAAGGACGGCCTGCCCGACCGCGAGGACCTGCGCAGCGCCCGCCGCGACTTCGAGCCACTCAGCACCGCGCTGGCCGACCTCGCCCGCGAGCGGCACCTGACGCACCGCGAGCAGCTCCACGTCTTCCAGTGCCCGATGGCTCCCGTGCTGGGCATCGGCCGCTGGCTGTCGCGCGACGACCAGGTCCGCAATCCGTTCTTCGGCTCCGCCATGCCGGAGTGCGGCGACGAACTCAAATGATGGCCACGAAAACCAAACCCACAACATACCCGCATGAAAACCACATTGTCCTGCAGCCTGTTCCTCGTTGTCACCGCCCTCGCCCTCGCCGCGCCCTCCCCCTACGCCGGCCAGCAGGCCCGGGAGATCAAGGCCCTCTCGGCCGATGATATCTCCGGCTATCTGTCCGGCCATGGTATGGGTCTGGCGCGCCCCGCCGAACTGAACGGCTACCCCGGCCCGCGCCACGTGCTCGACGCCGCGGACGAGCTCCAGCTGACCTCCGCGCAGACCGTCGCGCTGAACCAGGTGTTCGCCGCCATGCACGCTGCCGCCCTGCCCCTCGGCCAAAGCATCATCGCGAAGGAGACGGAGCTCGACCGTCTCTTCACCGGGCGGCAGGCCACCGACGCCGACGTGCTGGCCCGCACCCGCGAGATCGGCCTGCTCCAGGGCGAACTGCGCGCCGTGCACCTGAACGCCCATCTGGCCACGGTGAAAATCCTCACCGCGGAACAAGTCGCCGCCTACAACCACCTGCGGGGCTATGACTCCCCGGCCGTCCCCGCCGCGGACCAGGCCGGGCAGAAACCCGGCTCGCCATGATCAACCGCCTCATCTCCTGGTCGCTCCACAACCGCTTCCTCGTGCTCGGCGGCTTCCTCGCGCTCTGCGCGTGGGGTGTCGTCGCGATCCAGCGCGTGCCGATCGACGCCATCCCCGACCTCTCCGAGAACCAGGTCATCGTCTACGCCGACTGGCCCGGTCGCTCGCCGCAGGAGGTCGAGGACCAGATCACCTATCCGCTCAGCGGCGCCCTGCAGGGCCTCGCCGGCGTGAAGAGCGTCCGCGCCACGTCGATGTTCGGGTTTTCCTTCCTCACGGTCATCTTCGAGGACAAGGTCGATCCCTACTTCGCCCGCACCCGCGTGCTCGAGCGGCTCAACTCCCTCGGCAGCCTGCTCCCTGAAACCGTCACCGCCCGCCTCGGGCCGGACGCGACGGGGCTCGGCTGGGTTTACCAGTATTACCTCAAGGACGAGTCGGGCACCCAGGACCTCGGGTCGCTCCGCACGCTGCAGGACACCTACCTCCGCTACCAGCTGGCTTCCGTCCCCGGTGTGGCCGAGGTCGCCAGTATTGGCGGCTTCGTGCGCCAGTGGCAGGTCGAGGTCTCCGCACTCAAGCTGAAGCAATACGGCCTGATGCTCGGCGAGGTGATGGACGCCGTCGCTGCGAGCAACCGCAACGTCGGCGGCACCACCATCGAGGAGAACGGCGCCGAGTTCATCGTGCGTGGCATAGGCCTCGTCCAGAGCGTCGCCGATCTCGAGTCCGTCGCGATCAAACCGCGCCAGGGCACCCCGCTCTACCTGCGCGACATCGCCACCGTGCGCATCGGCGGCGGCTTCCGCCGCGGCGCCCTCGACGTCAACGGCCGCGCCGCCGTCGGCGGCATCGTGGTCATGCGCTACGGCGAGAACGCCTGGCGCGTCATCGCCGACGTGAAGACCCGCCTTACCGCGCTCGCCCCGGGCCTGCCCAAGGGCGTGACCGTCGAGCCGTTCTACGACCGCAGCGACCTCATCGGCCGCGCGATCAGCACGCTGAAGCACACGCTCGTCGAGGAGATCATCCTCGTGACGCTCGCGCACATCCTGTTCCTGTTCCACTTCCGCAGCATCCTGATCGTCACGCTGCCGCTGCCGGCCTCGATCCTGATCTCGTTCATCCTGATGGAGCGCTTCGGCATTCCGTCGCACATCATGTCGCTCACCGGCATCGCCATCTCCATCGGCGTGCTGGTCGACGCCGGCATCGTCATGACCGAAAACGTCATCCGCCACTGCGAGCGTGCCGAGGAGGAGCTGAAGCGCCGGCTGACGCCGCCCGAGGTGTTCACGCACACCCTGGAGGCCGCCACGCAGGTCGGCCGCCCCATGTTCTTTGCGATGATGATCATCATCCTCGCCTTCGTGCCCGTCTTCCTGCTCAGCGGCCAGGAGGGCAAGCTGTTCCACCCGCTCGCCTACACCAAGAGCTTCGCCCTGCTCGGTGCCGTGCTGCTCGCGCTCACGGCGGTGCCCGTCTTCTGCACCTTCCTCGTCCGCGGCCCGTTCAAGCCCGAGAGCGAGAACTGGCTGATGAAGTCCCTGCTGAAGATCTACGACCCCGTCCTCAACTGGGCGCTCACTCACCGGAAGACCGTCCTCGGCTTCGCCGGCACCCTTCTCCTGGCCTCGTGCCTCGTGGCGTTCGGCCTGCCGCGCGCTTTCACCTCGCGCCTGCCGGGGTCCGTCGCGAAACACCTCACGGGCTTCGGCAGCGAGTTCATGCCGACGCTCGAGGAGGGCTCGCTGCTCTTCATGCCCGTGTTGCTGCCCGCCACCTCCCTCACCGAGGTGCAGCGCATCATGGCCTGGCAGGACAAGGTGATCAGCGGGACGCCCGAGGTCGCCTCCGTCGCCGGCAAGCTCGGCCGCTCCGACTCCGCCACCGATCCTGCGCCGGTCGAGATGATCGAGACCACCATCATGCTCAAGCCCGTCAGCCAGTGGCGCCCGGGCATGACCAAGCAGAAGATCATCACCGAACTTTCCGCCAAGCTGATGAACGTGCCGGGCTACGTGCCGGGCTTCCTCCAGCCGATCGAAAACCGCGTGCTGATGACGAGCACCGGCATCCGCGCGCAGGTCGGCGTGAAGATCTTCGGCGACAACCTCGACGCCCTCCAGGCCAAGGCCTTCGAGGTGCAGCGCGTGATCGAGAAGATCCAGGGCGCCACCGGCGTCGCGCCTTCCCGCGTGCAGGGCAAGCCCTACCTCGAGATCGCCGTCCGCCGCGAGGACCTCGGTCGCTACGGCCTGCGCGTCGATGATGTCTTCCGCTACGTCGAAACCGGGCTCGGCGGCACCACCGTGGGCACGTCGCTCAAAGGCCGCGAGCGCTGGCCCATCCAGGTGCGGCTCGAGCAGGCCGACCGCGACGATCTCGACAAGCTTGGCGAGCTGCCCATCCCCACGCCTTCGGGAGCGTCGGTGCAGCTGCGCCAGGTCGCGGATATCAGGCGCGTCGTCGGCCCGAACGAGATCCAGAGCGAGAACGGCCGCCTGCGCGTCTTCGTGCAGGCCAACGTCGGCGACCGCGACCTCGGCGGCTTCGTCGACGAGATCAAGGAGCACATCGCCCGCGACGTGCCGCTCGACGCCGGCATGACCTTGGAATACTCCGGCCAATACGAGCATCAGATCCGCGCCAGGCAGACGCTGATCTACGTGTTCCCCGCGGTGCTGGTCATCATCTTCGGTCTGCTCGTGATGACCTTCAAGTCCGTGGCCGAGGCGGCGCACGTGATCCTCGCCGTGCCGTTTGCGCTCACCGGCGGCGTCATGCTGCAGGCCATCCTCGGCTACAACTTCAGCGTCGCCGTCTGGGTCGGCTACATCGCGCTCTTCGGCACGGCGATCCAGACCGGCGTCATCATGGTCATCTACCTCGAGGAGGCCGTCGCCAAGAAAAAGGCCGAGCTCGGCGGCACGCTCACGCCTGCCGGGCTGATCGAGGCCATCAAGGCCGGCGCGCGCCTCCGGCTCCGGCCCAAGGTCATGACCGTCGCCACCGCCATCGCGTCGCTGCTGCCGATCTTCTGGCTCGACCGCACCGGCGTCGAGATCATGCGCCCGCTCGCCGCGCCCGTCGTCGGCGGCATGCTCTCCAGCCTGCTGCACATCCTCATCGTGACCCCGGTGATCTTCGCCTGGCTCCGCGAACGGAAGCTGGCCAAGACCACCGCCTGAATCTGGAGTCTAACGATACCGATGCATCACGAACAGACCATCCCCGGCGACATCCCGGCCGCCGACGCTCCCGTCTACATGGGGCTGCCTCACGAACGTTACCTGAGGCCGCGGCTCTACGTCGCCCTCGCCTTCGCCCTGCCGGTGCTGGTGCTAGCGATGGGCGGCATGCTCCGGCCGCACGCCTTCCATTGGCTGCCGCCGGGCGCGTCCGGCTGGCTGCAGCTGGCCTGCACGACGCCGATCTTCTTCTGGGCGGGCGCACCGCTGAACCGCCGGTGGTGGAAATCCATCCGCGAGCGGGACACGAACATGTTCACGCTCACGGTCACCGGCACCGGCGCGGCCTACTTCTACAGCGTGGCCGCGCTGCTGTTCGCGCCGCATTTCCCCGCCGCCTACCACGGTGAGCACGGCGTGCCGCTGTATTTCGAGGCGGTGGCCTTCATCACCGCCATCGTCCTGCTCGGCCAGATCCTGGAACAGCGCGCGCACGCCCGCACCGATGCCGCCATCCGCGGCCTCATGAAACTCGCTCCGGCCACGGCCCACCGCCTGCGGCCGGACAACGGAGCCGAGGAGGACGTGCCCTTGGAGTCGGTCCGCCCCGGCGACCAATTGCGGGTCCGCCCCGGCGAAAACCTGCCGGTCGACGGCGTGCTGATAGACCGCGTGGCGGAGGTCGACGAGTCGATGCTCACGGGTGAACCGCTGCCGGCCCCGAAGCAGGCGGGCGACAAGCTCAGTGCCGGCACGCTCAACACCACCGGCTCGTTCGTCTACCGGGCGGAGAAGGTCGGCGCCGACACACTGTTGGCGCAGATCATCCGCCTGGTGCAGGCAGCCGTGGAAAGCGAGGCGCCCATCGCCCGGCTGGCGGACCGGGTCGCGGCTTGGTTCGTCCCCGTCGTGCTCGGGCTGGCCGTCGTCACCTTTTTCGCCTGGGGTTGTTTCGCGCCGGAACGCGGCTGGCTTTACGGCCTGATCAATGCCGTGTCCGTCCTCATGATCGCCTGTCCTTGCGCGCTCGGGCTGGCGACCCCGGTTTCGCTCGTCACCGGCATCGGCCGCGGCGCGACCGCCGGCGTGCTGGTCAAGCACGCCGCCGCCCTCGAGCAGCTGGCCCACGCCACCACCCTCCTCATCGACAAGACCGGGACCCTCACCGAGGGCAAACCGCGCGTCGTGGCCCTCGCCCCGGCGCCTGGTTTCACCGAGACCGAGCTGCTCCAACTCGCCGCCGCCGCGGAATCGCCGAGCGAACATCCCATCGGCCGCGCCATCGTGACCGCCGCCCGCGACCGCAGCCTGGCCTTGGCGCCAGTGACCGATTTCGCGGCCGCACCTGGCATGGGCGTGCAGGCGAAGGTCGGCCGGCGCTCCGTCGTGGTCGGCCGCGCCCCCGACACCGCCGGCTACGCCACTCTCCCCGGCGCCACCGTAGTCTGCGTGCTGGCCGACGGCCAGTTCGCAGGCACCCTCGCGCTGACCGACACCATCAAGGCCTCGACCCCGGCCGCCCTCGCGGATCTGCGCCGCCTCGGGCTCGGCATCGTCATGGTCACCGGCGACCGCAGCGCCGCGGCGCAGGCCGTGGCCGCGCAGCTGGGGCTCGACGGTTTCCACGCCGACGCCACCCCGGCGAGCAAACAGGAACTGGTGCGCGTGCACCAGATGCGCGGCGAGAAGGTCGTCTTTGCCGGCGACGGCCTGAACGACGCCCCGGCCCTCGCCGCCGCCGATGTCGGCATCGCCATGGGCACGGGCACCGACGTCGCGATGCAGAGCGCCGGCCTCGTGCTGGTGAAGGGCGACTTGACCGCCCTTGTGCGCGCCGTGCATCTCAGCCGCGCCGTGATGCGCAACATCAGGCAGAACCTTTTCTGGGCCTTCGCCTTCAACGCCACCGGCCTGCCGCTCGCCGCGGGCGTCCTCTATCCGTTCACCGGCTGGTTGCTCAACCCGATGTTCGCCAGCGTCGCGATGAGCCTGAGCTCGATCACCGTGGTGACGAACGCCCTGCGGTTGCGCCGGGTGCGGCTCTGATACCAGTCGCCTCAAGCTTCCGCATTTTACACCAAGTTCGCCAAGACCGCGAAGTATGATCCCACTACGATGGGTGATGGCTCGGCGTGCTTTGCGACCTTCGTGTAAAAGCATTGGGCGTTTGGTCTGACCCCCGCAAAGCCTCAATCCCCGATCCGCGCAAAACGGGGCGCGCGTTTGCCACCGACCTCGACGGTCTCGACGAACATCGCCGCTGGCCGCACCCATATTCCCCGCTCCCCGTAGAGCGCCTGATAGACCACCAGCACCTCGCGCGTCTCCGTGTGGCGCGCGAGGGTGATCACGCGGTAATCGTTGTTCTTGTAATGGCGGTAGAGCCCGGGCGCTGGTTCGGCGGGCAAGGGGGCGTCGGGATTCATCGGCGGGGAGCCTGCGGGCCGCGCCGCCACCGGCAATATTGCTTTTCCGTCACACGCCGGCGGTTGACGCCACGAAGGGCCGGACATCATCCTCGCCGACGCATGAACGAACCCGCCCGCGTCCCCGGAACCACGCCGGCCCACCCCGGCTTCGGCGAGGCGCTGCGCTTCTGGCTGAAGCTTGGCTTCATCAGTTTCGGCGGGCCGACGGGGCAGATCGCCATCATGCACGCGGAGCTCGTCGAGAAGAAGCGCTGGATCGGCGAGGCGCGCTTCCTGCACGCGCTCAACTTCTGCATGCTCCTGCCCGGCCCCGAGGCGACGCAACTCGCGATCTATTGCGGCTGGCTCCTGCACCGGACCTGGGGCGGACTCGTCGCCGGCGTGCTCTTCGTGCTGCCCTCGGCGCTCATCCTGTGGGGCCTCAGCGCGGTCTACGTCACCTACGGCAACCTGCCGTGGATCGCTGCGGTCTTCTATGGGCTGAAGCCGGCCGTGCTCGCCATCGTCGCCGCCGCGGTGCTGCGCATCGGGGCGAGGGCGCTGAAAAATGCCGTCATGTGGTCGCTCGCCGGCCTGGCCTTCGTCGCGATCTTCTTTTTCCATGCTCCCTTCCCCGCGATCATCATCGCCGCAGCGCTCGTCGGCTACGCGGGCGGACTCCGCTGGGAAAAAATCTTCAACGTCGTGAAGGGCCACGGCGCCAAGTCCGCCGCGCCGGGTGGCGGCGCCGTCATTGACGATGCCCATGCCGCGCCCGACCACACCAAGCCTTCCCTAGCGCACGCCTTCAAAGTGCTGGCCGTTGGCCTCGTGCTCTGGTTGCTTCCCATCCTGTTCGCCGGTCTCGCCCAGGACAGCAATGGCACCCTCGTGCAGGAGAGCCTGTTCTTCAGCAAGGCCGCGATGGTCACCTTCGGCGGCGCCTACGCCGTGCTGCCTTACGTCGCGCAGCAGGCCGTGGAGAGTTTCCACTGGCTCACCGCGCCGCAGATGCTCGACGGCCTCGGCCTCGCCGAAACGACGCCGGGGCCGCTCATCATGGTGCTGCAGTTCGTAGGCTTCCTCGGCGGCTGGAACCACCCGGGCGCCTTCTCGCCGCTGCTGGCCGCGACTCTCGGCGCCGCGCTGACGACCTGGGTCACCTTCGTCCCGTGCTTCATCTGGATCTTCCTCGGCGCGCCTTACCTCGAACAGCTGCGCGACCAGACCAGGCTCACCTGCGCCCTCTCGGCCGTCACCGCCGCCGTCGTCGGTGTCGTGCTCAACCTGGCCGTCTGGTTCGGCCTGCATGTGATCCTGCCGGCCGGCGAACACGCGGACTGGTTCGCCGCTGCGGTTGCCACTCTGGCCTTCGTTGCGATGCAAAGGTTCAAGGCCGGCGTCATTCCGGTCGTCTTCGCGGGAGCCGGCCTTGGCCTGCTGAAGCACCTATTGATCTGAACCTTTATCACTCGCCATAAACGGCGAATTGAAGGCAAATATAGCAATTATTCGTCTTATAGGACGAGTAATTGTATTATTATAAATCGTCTTTAAAGGCGAACTGTATTGATTTATGGCCACAATTAGCCATATATGACGAGTTATGAAGATGACCAATCAGGCGACGGACGAGGCTCTGCTGACCGAATTGGGCGCTCGCTTGGCGGAAGCCAGACTGGAGAAAAACCTCACGCAGGCACAGCTCGCGATGCAGGCCGGCATCTCGAAACGCACGGTCGAGCGCCTGGAGTCGGGCCGGGCCGGCACGGAGCTCGCCGCCTTCATTCGCGTCTGCCGGGTGCTGGGGTTGGTCGAGCGTCTGGAAGCCCTGATCCCCGAATCCGCGCCAAGTCCGATGACGCAGTTGAAACTGGGCGGCCGGAAACGGCGGCGTGCCTCCTCGTCGGCTGCTTCGCCGTCCGCCGTCAACGACCCCGCGCCACCCGCCGGTGCCTGGACCTGGGGTGACAAGTCATGAGCACCATCGCCGAGGTCCGGCTCTGGGGCCGCCGCATCGGCGCCGTGTCGCTGGAGGACGGCGGCGTGCACGCGGATTTCCAGTATGACCCGGCCTTCGCCCGGAGCGGCATCGAGGTGTCGCCCCTGACCATGCCGCTCGGGGATCGCGTCTACCGTTTTCCCGAGCTGCCGCTCAATACCTTTCACGGCCTGCCCGGCCTGCTCGCGGACTCGCTGCCGGACAAGTTCGGCAACGCGCTGATCGACGCCTGGCTCGCCGCGCAGGGCCGGACACCGGCAAGCTTCAACGCAGTGGAACGCCTCTGCTACACCGGCGCCCGCGGCATGGGCGCGCTGGAGTTCGCCCCCGCGGCGGGACCGCGGGCCGGCACCGCGCACAGGATCGAGATCGATTCGCTCGTCGAGCTCGCCTCCGAGGTGCTGGCACAGCGCGAGGGACTGAAGGCTACCTTCGCCGACCCCGAGCGCAAGGCCGCGCTGAACGACATCCTGCGCATCGGCACCTCCGCCGGCGGGGCGCGCGCCAAGGCCGTCATCGCGTGGAACCCCCAGACGAACGAGGTGCGCTCCGGCCAGGTCACGGCCGGCCGCGGGTTCGGCTACTGGCTGCTGAAGTTCGACGGCGTCTCCGGCAACCGCGACAAGGAGCTCGACGACCCCAAGGGCTACGGCGCGATCGAGTTCGCCTACTCCCTCATGGCGCGCGCGGCCGGCATCACGATGAGCGAGTGCCGTCTCCTCGAGGAAAACGGCCGCCGGCACTTCATGACGCGCCGCTTCGACCGGCTCGAGGGCGGACAGAAGCTCCACATGCAGTCGCTCTGCGCGCTCGCCCACTACGATTTCAACTCGGCCGGCGCCTTCGCCTACGAGCAGGCCTTTCTCGCCATCCGCCAGCTGGGCCTGCCGATGGAGGCGACCGAGGAGCAGTTCCGCCGGATGGCCTTCAACATCACCGCGCGCAACCAGGACGACCATGTGAAGAACATCGCCTTCCTCATGGACAAGGCCGGCCGCTGGTCGCTCTCGCCGGCCTTCGACGTCAGCTACAGCTACAACCCCGCCGGCGCCTGGACTGACCGCCACCAGATGACGCTCAACGGCAAGCGCGACGGGTTCACGCTGGCCGACTTTCAGGCCTGCGCGAAAACCGCCCTGATGAAACGTGGCCGCGCCGAGATCATCCTCGAGGAGGTCCGCGCCGCCGTGACCCGCTGGCCGGAATTCGCCGAGCAGGCCAAGGTCGCGGCCTCATGGCGCGACCAGATCAACGGCCACCTCCGCCTGACCCTGCCCACCGGCTGACGCCGCAGCCAACGCCAACCCCGGGTTGCAAACCGCCGCCCGAGGACTTTGCTATTCCACTCCTTACTCTCTGCTCCCTGCTTCCTCCATGTCCGACAACCGCATTCCCGTCACCGTCCTCACCGGCTTCCTTGGCTCCGGCAAGACCACCCTGCTCAACCGCATCCTCACGGAGCAGCACGGCAAGAAGATCGCCGTCATCGAGAACGAGTTCGGCGAGGTCGGCGTCGACAACCAGCTCGTCATCCAGAGCGACGAGGAGATCTTCGAGATGAACAACGGCTGCATCTGCTGCACCGTGCGCGGCGACCTCCTCCGCATCCTCTCGCGCCTCATGAAGCGCAAGGACCGGCTCGACGGCATCCTCATCGAGACCACCGGCCTCGCCAACCCCGCGCCGGTCGCGCAGACGTTTTTCTCCGATCCGGAGATGAAGGAGCAGTTCCGCCTCGACGCCATCGTCACGCTGGTCGACGCCAAGCACATCCTCCTCCACCTCGGCGACTCGCCCGAGGCCGTCAAGCAGGTGGGCTTCGCCGACGTCATCCTCCTCAACAAGTGCGACCTCGTCACCCCGGCCGAGCTCGACTCGCTCGAGAAGCGCATCAAGTCGATCAACGCCGTCGCCAAGATCTACCGCACGACGAACTCCACGCTGCCGCTCGACAAGGTGATCAACGTCGGCGGCTTCAACCTCGAGCGCGCCATCGAGGTCGACCCGCAGTTCCTCGAGACGGAGTATCCCTTCGAGTGGGCCGGCGCCTACCAGCTGACGCCCGGCACCTATGAGCTCGCGATCGGCCACGCGCATTCTGCTGGCCAGCAGAACGAGGGCCACGACCACGGGCATGACCACGATCACGAGTGCGGCGAGGACTGCGGCCACAACCACAACGAGCTCGATGTTGTCCTCATGCCGCTGAAGAGCCTGGCTGAGGCCGACCTCAACGCGGCGCGCGACGCCACCGTCCTCACGTTTTCCGACTGGGAGAAGATCACGCTGCCCGGCGAGACCATCGTCCCCGGCGGCACGCTGCACCGCCTGAAACTCAAGGACGAGCACGGCCATTTCCCTGTGAAGATCGACGCCGCCGGCCACTACCTGCTCGTCACCGGTCACGACGTGCCCACGCACCTGCACGCGCCGGGCGGCGACATGGTCCGCTACGTCTGGGACAAGGGCTTCCGCCACGAACACTCGCACGACGGCGACGTCTCGTCGGTCGGCATCAGCACGGCCGGCGACCTCGACGGCAAGAAGCTCAACACCTGGATCAGCGACCTGCTCGCGAAGAAGGGCGGCGACATCTTCCGCCTGAAGGGCGTGCTCAGCGTGAAGGGCACGAACAAGCGCCTCGTCTGCCAGGGCGTGCACATGCTCTTCGACGCCAAGTTCGACCGCGAGTGGGGCGCCGACCCGCGCATGAACACCCTCGTCTTCATCGGCAAGAACCTCGACCGCGCCGCGCTGACCGAGGGCTTCAGGGCCTGCCTGGTCTGAGACCGTTGCGAAACCCCGTGAGCCGGGGTTGAAGCAGCGAGCTGGCCGGGCACGATCTCGCCGGCCCAGCCGAGCACCCGTCGCGATATGGGTTTCGAACCACGCGATCATCCTCAAGTTCGCCGGAATTGCGCCGCTGTAAGAGCGACCACATGCGAACCTCCCCCTCCCGTGTCCGCTTGCTCTGGCTGGCGACCGTCCTTGCCGCCTCTTCCGTCCAGGCCCAGTCGCTCCTGTGGGACGGTTCCGGGGTCGGCACTGCGGGGGCCCAGGGCGGCGCGGGCTCCTGGGACATGAACGCCACCGCCAACTGGTGGGATGGCTCGGCGAACGTCGTCTGGCCCGACACCGGCACCAACAACGACGCCTCCTTCGCCGGCACGGCTGGCGCCGTGTCAATCTCCTCCGTCACCGCCAACGACCTCACCTTTGGCTCCACCGGTTATACGCTGGAGGGCCCGGGCACGCTCACCCTCAACGGCGCCACGAACGTCATCAGCACCGCCACCGGCGTGACCGCCGCCCTCGGCAACAACACCGCGCTGGTGCTCGCGGGCAGCAACGGTTTCATCAAGGCGGGGGCCGGCACCCTGACGCTCAATCCGACGGTCGCCGCCACCTACACGGGCACGACGACGATCAACGCCGGCCGGCTCATCCTCGACTACTCGAACCTGGGATCCAACGCGGCCAACCTGCTGCCGGGTGGAAACAGCGTGGCCTTCGCCGCCAACAAGGCGGTCGATGCCACCCTGCTCCTGCAAAACGCCGTCGGCAGCGGGGCCACCACCCAGACGCTCAACACCGTCACGAACGGCCGCGGCACCAGCTACATCCTCGCCAACCCGGCCACCGGGACGACCCTGGCCCTCTCCGTGACGAACATCGCGCTGGGCGGAACGCGGGGCTGGAACAGCAGCAACGGGACCCTGATCATCGGGGTGATGAATGCCGCCCAAGAAAGCCAGTTCACGTTCAACCTGAGTTCGACCACCGCGATCGACAACGGCGGCATCGTCACCGGTTCGTTCCTCTACACCCTCGATGGCGGCGTGGACCCGGCCAACCTCTACTTCGCCCAGAAAAGCGGCAACGTGGTCTCGCGCCGCATCGCGGACGTGAACACCACCGACAACTTCACCGGCACCGCGAACACCGAGCAGATCCGGGTCACGACCACCACGGCCGGGCAGTCCTGGACCAACACGGGCGACATCTCGGCCCGCAAGGGCCTGCTCTTCGTCGGCGCCGACGACTACACCATCTCGGGCGGCACGTTTGGCAGCGGCATCCCCGGCTCGGGCACCCAGAACACCCGGGGCATCATCATCGCGACCTGGGGCCTGGGCGCCCTGACGATCACCTCCAACGTCACCAACGGCAACGCCAACGCCCAGCTCACCAAGCAGGGCCCCGGCACGTTGATCCTCACCAACGCCAATACCTACCCGAGCGCCACGAACCTGAACGGCGGCGTCCTGAGCATCTCCCAGATCGCCAACGGCGGCGCGGCCAGCGGCGTCGGCCTGAGCGGCAACGGCGCGGCCAACCTCAACCTCGACGGCGGCACGCTGCGCTATACCGGCGCGGCGGCGAGCACCGACCGCCTCTTCACCCTCAACGCCGACTCGGCGATCGACGCGTCGGGCGCCGGCGCCTTGAACTGGACCAACACCGGGACCTATGTCGTCAATTCCTCCGCCGGGCCCAAGACCCTGACGCTCAAGGGCACCAACACCGACGCCAACACCCTGTCCGGCCTGCTCGCGGATCAGGACGCCACCACCGGTCTGGTATCGCTCGTCAAGGCGGACGCGGGCACCTGGGTGATCAACCATGCCAACACCTACAGCGGCGGCACCACGGTAACGGGTGGCACGCTCAAGCTGAACTACGCCACGGCGCTTGGCACCGGGGCGGTCACGGTCACCGGCAGCAACTCCGTCCTGAGCTTCGTCGGCGCGAACATCGCCAATGCCGTCTCCCTCGACTCCGGCGGCACGCTCTCCGGCAGCGGCGGGGTCGGCTCCCTGTCCGTCCAGAGCGGCGGCCGGGTCTCGACCGGCAGCGCCCCCGGCACGCTGACCGCAGGCAACACCACCTTCGCCGGTGGCGGTTCCTATCTCTGGAAGACCAACGACGCCGCCGGCGCCAGCGGCACCGCCACCGACCTGCTCTCGATCTCCGGCACGCTCACGATCGGCGCGACCGGGGCGAATCCCTTCACGATCCGGCTGAGTTCCCTCCTCGCCGGCAACTCCGCGGGCGATGTGATCAATTTCAACGCCGCCCAGAGCTCGTCCTACACCATTGCGAGCGCCTCCGGCGGCATCATCGGCTTTTCGGCCGCCAGTTTCGCGGTCGACTCGAGCGGATTCACCAACGCGAACTCCTCCCTCTGGGCCGTCGCGCAGAGCGGCAGCAACCTCGTCCTGAACTACACCGCCATCCCCGAGCCCGCGACCTGCGCCGCGCTCCTCGGCGCCGGCGCCCTGGGCCTCGTCGCGATCCGCCGTCGGCGCTCCACCGGGCCTCGTCCGGCTTGACCCGCCTCGGGCCGGTTTCCTCAGTGTTCCGGCCGGTTAATAATCCCCATCAGGGAAACTGAATTTTCCCCCGGGTCCGGGGAACGCGGTGCCAATCGCCTGGCGACTGGCGCATAGTGCGCGGGCGCAAACACGGTCCAGCCCCTGGGGACAGCCCGCCATGAAATCGTTCGCCCAGCTCTACAGCGAGCAAACCGGCACCCCGGCCGGCGCGGTCGAGCCGCAGTTGTTGCAGCGCTGCCTGTATCCCCACGCCCGGCTGCTGCAGCCCGTCCTGAAGGTCATCGCCCCGGGGATTTTCACCGCGGACATCGACATGATCCACAGCGTCGCGAAGCTGACCGATCCCTACGAATTTCGCTACGACGCGCACGATCACCGCCACCACCCCGCCGCGGGCGGCTTCTGGCGCCGGTGCCTCTTCCTGCGGCTCTCGGACCACCGGCTCCACCGGCTCGTCCGGCACGCGTTTCGTCCTGACAAGTAACACCCCGGCTGCGGGGCCGGCCGGCCGCCGGAAATTCTCTCTTTGCGTCCGCGCGGCTTTGGGTGAGATTGCCGCCCCATGAATTTCGCCAAGCACTGGGCCGCCGGCCTCGACGACTATGCCATCGACCTCGCCTGGTCGCCCGATGGCTCCCTCCTCGCCGTGGCGTCCGCCGCCGGCGGCATCACGCTCTATGACGCCGCCACCGGCGCGGTGAAGCACGCTCTCCCCGGCCACGAGAACGGTGCGAACTGCCTCGCGTGGATGCCTGCTTCTGTAGCCGGGGGCGTCGCCCCAGGTCAACCGGGCTCAACGAGCCCGGCTACACTGCTCGCCACCGGCGGCCAGGACGGCTTCGTCCGCTTTTGGGACGCGACCACCGGCCGGCAAACCGCCGAGGCCAAACTCGGCAACGCGTGGGTCGAGCACCTCGTCTGGCGCCCGGTGTCCGGCTCTCAACCCTCAACTCCCAGCTCTCAACTTCTGTTCGCTTCCGCCGGGCGCAAGCTCGTCGCTCTCCATCCTGACGGCTCTCTCGCCCATACGTTCCCCGACGCGCCGAAGACGATCTCCGCCCTCGCCTTCTCGCCCGGCCCGGCCCTGGGCGCGAAGGCGCCGGTCCTTGCCGCCGCGTATTTCGGCGGCGTCTGCCTTTGGCACGGCGAGACCTTCGCCGCCGACAAGGAGCTGCCCTACGGCAACGCCATCCTCGCGCTTGTCTGGTCCCCCGACAGCCGCTGGCTCGTCGCCGGCTGCCACGACAACTCCGTGCACCTCTGGATCCCGGCCGAGGACCAGGAGTTCCACATGAGCGGCTACGAGACGAAATTGCAGGAGCTTTCCTTCAGCCGCGATTCGAAGTGGCTAGCCACCGGCGGCGGCCGCGACGCCTGCGTGTGGGACTGCGCCGGCGCCGGCCCCGAGGGCCGCGAGCCCCTGCTCCTGCCGCACCAGGCGCGCACCTGCGCCGTGGCTTTCCAGAACGAACACGGCCTGCTCGCCACGGCGTCGGCCGACGGCGAATTCTGCCTCTGGGCCCCGTCCCGCAAGAACCCGCTCGTCGCCGAGGTGAAGATGCCCGCCGCCGCGACCAGGTTCGCCTGGCGCGCCGACGATTCCCTGCTGGCCGTCGGCACCGAGAAGGGCACGGTCTACGTGTTCAAGACGGACTAGAGCAGTTTAAATTAAACTGTAGCCGCTTCTCCATTCGTTTGTCGTCGCGAGGTGCGCGAAGCGCGCCGTGGCGATCCAGCTGGATTGCTTCGTCGCTGCGCTCCTCGCAATGACACCAAGTTGCTACGACATTATTTAATACGCTCTAGCCCCGTCCTGACGAGTCGCGGCTTGACCAGCATGCGGCCGGCGGAGACCTTCCCGCCAGCATGCCAGCCGACGCCCCAGAGACCACGCCGCCGCTCCTGCGGCCGTCGGTCTTCATCAGCTACGCGACCGCCGATCGCGCGGCGGCCCGCGCCTTGCGCGACACGCTGACCGCGGCCGGGCTCGAGGTGTGGCTGGACGAGGATGAACTCGGCGGCGGCGAGGCCTGGGACGCGAAGATCCGCAACCAGATCCGCACCTGCACCTACTTCATGCCGCTGATCTCGGCCACGACCGAGGTCCGCCGCGAGGGCTACTTCCGCCGCGAATGGCGCTTCGCCGTCGAGCGCACGCTCGATCTCGCCGACGACGTGCTCTTCCTGGTCCCGGTGGTCATCGACGACACCCGCGACGCCGGCGCGCGCGTGCCGGAAAAATTCTTCTCCGTCCAGTGGCTGCGCTGCCCCGGCGGCCAGCCGACGCCCGCCCTAAGGGAGCTCGCCGGCCGGCTGGCGCGCGGCGAGGCGATCGCCCACGAGACCACGGTCCCGCTGGCGCCGCCCGACGCCAAGGAGTCGCGCAAGTCGCGCCGCAAGGCCGCCGAGCCGCCGCCGCCGTTCCCGAAGTTTCCCGCGTTCCCCGAGCCCGGCCACCGCCTGCGGTTCCTCTACGATCTCGTGATCTGGTTCGGCCTGCTGCTCCGCTCGCTCTGGGGCCACCTGCCCCGCGTCGTCCGCGTCATCGCGGCGATCGTGATCATCTTCAACCTCATCTCCGCGGTCTTCCGGGAGCGCGATCCCGCCCCCGTCCCGAAGAAGGCCAAGCAGGCCGAAGTCATGAACGATGTCACCAAGGCCCTGGAAGCGGCCAACGATCCGGGCGAGGTCGCCGGCAAGAAGGCCGCCGGAGTGATCACCTCGCTGGTGAATGCCGCGACCGAAGGCCTGCAAAGCGGGCGGCGGCTCGCCGTCGTCACCTTCAGCGGCGAAGGCCCGGGGGCCGACGACTATGCCAGCAAGGTTTTCGGGCACGTCACCAGTCTGCTGCCGCCCGGCCAGCATGTCAGCCTGAGCCCGATCCCGTTCACCGCGGAGCCGACGGCGGACGACTGCCTGGAGCGCGGCATCCGCCTCAAGAGCCGGCTCGTGCTCACGGGCTTTGCCCATGCCGCCGCCGGCCAGCCCGCCACCTTCACCGCGCGTCTCTACAGCGTGAAGCAACGCCAGTTCATCTGGACGGAGACCTTTGATACCGCCGCGGTGGACGCCGCGACCGCGGCGCAGCGCCTCGTCACCGAGGTCAAACAGCGCAACGTTCCGCCGCCGGCGGTCCCCGCACCGTCGGGATCACCCGCCTCGCCGACTCCGCCGGAAGACAAACCCGAGGACCAGTGAGCCGCCCGCGGCAGTCCGCCTAATCCCGCGGGCGGGCCGGCTGATACCCGCGGGCCCGGGAAAGATGGCCCTTGCCGAGCCCGCGACGCTCCGCATGTTGCCGGTCGTGCGTCGCAAACTCTGCATCGGCTGCCTCTTCCTCGCCTGGCTCTGCGCCAACGGCGCGCTGTGGAATGTCGTGCAGGTCGTCGCGTGGGCGAAGATGTTTCACGACAACGCGCAGGTGATGCCCGCGGGCCGCGCCCTGCAGGTGACCTTCGACGGCAGCGCCCCCTGCCGGCTCTGCCATATTTCCCAGACGGCGCAGGATGCCGCCCGCGACCAACTGCCGCAGGACGCCGCCCTCGGCGGCGGCCTCGAAAAACTCCTCATGGTCGCCGACAGTGCCGCCCCGATCGTGGTAGGCGCGCCGGATTCCACCTGGCCGGGTGTCACCGATGTCACCGGCCTCACGCGCACCGATGCGGTGCCCGTGACCCCGCCGCGCGCCTGACGCGCTCCCACCCGCTCACGCCGCCGCGCCCCATCCCGCGCGATGTTTTCCTCATGTTCCGACCGCCCGACCCGGGCCGTGCCGTGCGCGCATGTTTCCGCGCATATCCTATTCATTTTCCATCATGAATCTTTTCCGTCCCCTCACCCTCACGCTGGCCGCCCTGGCTGGCATCACGACCGCCCACGCCTGCAGCGTCTGCGGCTGCTCGCTCAGCTCCGACTGGGCCGCCCAAGGCTACACCACCATGCCCGGACTCGAGGCCGGCGTCCGTTTCGAATACTTCGAGCAGTCCGACCTGCGCAGCGGCACCGGCCGCGTCGACCGGTCCACGCTCACGTTGCCCAACGACGACGAGATCCAGCAGCGCACCGTCAACCGCAACACCTGGCTCGACCTGAACTACGTGGTCAACTCCTCCTGGGGCTTTTCCGCGGCAATCCCCTACCACGACCGGTTCCACACCACCATCGCCGAGGGCGACACGGCTATCTCGACCTCGGATACACGCGGCCTCGGCGACGTCCGGCTGCTGGCGCGCTACCAGAAATCCTCGATGACCGAGAGCGTCAGCTTTCAATTCGGCCTCAAGCTCCCCACCGGCCGCTTCGACCAGGACTTCATCGCCGGCCCGCAGACGGGCGAGCTCCTCGACCGCGGCCTTCAGCTCGGCACCGGCACCACGGATCTGCTCGTCGGCGCCGCCTGGTTCACCCGTCCGGCCGTCAACCTCGGGGTCTTCGCACAGGTCATGCTCGACCAGCCGCTCGCCGCGCGCCAAGGCTTCCTGCCGTCGACGAGCGTCACCCTCAGCGGCGGCGTGCGCTGGCTGAACTCCAGCGCCTTCACCCCGCAGCTCCAGCTCAACGTCAAGCAGGAGAGCCGCGAGCACGGCGATCAGGCCGACACGACCAACAGCGGCGGCACCATCGCCTACCTGAGCCCGGGCGTGACCGCCGAGCTCGCCACCCACACCAGCGCCTTCGCTTTCGTCCAGCTCCCCGTCTACCAGCGCGTCAACGGCCTGCAGCTCGAGCCCAGGTGGTTGTTTTCGGTCGGCGTGCGCTGGAGGCTCTAGCACGCGGGCCGGATGCCGCACAATGCGAAGGCATTACCGCAACAAATGCTCAGCCAAAAACGGCAAATCTGGGCAGTATCCGGTCAGACCGAAAATAGGCCCATGACCCAGTCCTTCCGCCGCATTGCTTCCGGCATCCGACAGGCCCTGTCTGCGCTTCTGGCCTGCGCAGCCGTGGCGCTGCCGGCTGCCGAAAATGCCCCTCCGGCGGAGCCCCCGGTTGTGCTCGACTCGCTGGTTGTTGAGGGCCGCTCGGCCGACCTCGTCGGTGACGCCCCGTCCGCGTCGGTCGGCGAGATCGGCGCCGCTGAGCTGGCCGCCCGGCCTTTTCTCCGGCGCGGCGAACTGCTCGAGGTCATCCCGGGCGTCATCATCACCCAGCACTCGGGCGACGGCAAAGCCAACCAGTATTTCCTGCGTGGCTTCGACCTCGACCACGGCACAGACTTCGCCACCACCGTCGACGACATGCCGGTGAACCTGCGCACCAACGCCCACGGCCAGGGCTACTCCGACCTCAACTTCATCATCCCGGAATTTGTCCAGAGCATCACCTACCAGAAGGGCCTTTCGTTCGCCGAAAACGGCGATTTCTCCGCCGCGGGCGCCGCCCAGTTCCATCTTGCGAGCTACCTCCCGCAGGGCTTCGCCAAGCTCGAGCTCGGCGGCGACGACTACGTCCGGTTCGTCGCGGGCGAGACCGTCGCGTCCGGTCCCGGGCGGGCCACGACCCTCGGTTTCGAGGCCGCCTACAACAACGGCCCCTGGACCGTGCCGGAAAACGCCCGGCGCGACAGCGGCCTCATCCGCCACACCTGGAGCCGCGGCAACGACGAGTTCACGCTCACCGGCCTCGCCTACCGCGGCCTCTGGAACTCCACCGACCAGGTGCCGCTGCGCGCCATCACCGCCGGACTCATCGGCCGCTTCGGGTCGATCGACCCGACCGACGGCGGGTCGAGCGACCGCGAGAGCGCCTCCTTCAACTGGACCCGCCACGAGACCGACGCCACCACGAGCCTCAGCCTCTACGCCATCCACTCGCGACTGAGCCTTTATTCGGACTTCACCTATTTTCTCAACGACCCGGTGAACGGCGACCAGTTCAACCAGCGGGAAAACCGCGGCCTCTTCGGCGGCGAGCTCAAGCAGGCGTGGACCGGTCATCTCGGAGCGATGAAATCCGCCACGACGCTCGGCCTGCAGGTGCGCGACGATGCCGTCCACGTCGGCCTCTTCGACACCGTGAAGCGCGCCTACCAGTCGACCGTGCGCGACGATCACGTCAACGAGGCCAGCGTCGCCGTCTTCGCGCAGAACACCCTCCGGGTGAATGACTGGTTTCGTGCGGAAAGCGGCCTCCGCGCCGACGCCTACCGCTTCAAGGTGGACAGCGACCTCGCCGCGAACTCGGGCACGCGCGCCGCGAGCATCGCAAGTCCGAAACTCAACCTCGTCTTCGGTCCGTGGGCCAAGACCGAGGTCTATCTCAATGGCGGCTACGGCTTCCACAGCAACGACGCCCGCGGGGTGCTCACGACCGTTGATCCCGGCACCGGCCTGCCGGTCAGGCGCGCTGACCCGCTGGTCCGCGCCACGAACGCCGAGCTCGGCCTGCGCACCTCCGTCCTGCCGGGTTTGGTCAGCACGGTCTCGGTTTGGGCGCTGGACCTCGACTCGGAGCTGGTGTTCTCCGGCGACTCCGGCGGCACCGAGGCCTCCGGCCCGACGCGCCGCTACGGCGTGGAGTTCGCGAATTTCTACCGCGCCACCAAGTGGCTGGCGCTCGACCTCGACGCCGCCTTCACCCACTCCCGCTACCGCGCTATCGAGGGCGACGTCCCGCACCTCGGTTCGTATCTGCCCAATTCGATCAAAACAGTGGTCACCGCCGGCGCCGCCCTCGACCTGCCCGCGGGCTTCATCGGCAGCCTGCGGCTCCGCTACTTCGGCCCGCAGCCGCTCGTGGAGGACGGTTCAGTGACGGGCCCCTCGTCGCTCACCTTCAACGGCCGCGTGGGCTGGCGTGTCCGCTCTTGGGAGATCGCCGTGGATGTGCTGAACCTCTTCAACCGCGCCGACAACGACATCGCCTACTACTATGAATCGCGGCTGAAGGGCGAACCGGCTCCTATCGCGGACATCCACCTACATCCGGCGGAGCCGCGAACATTCCGCCTCAGCCTGTCCCGAAGATTCTGAGCCACCAAACGGAACCTGTCCCTGCGTGAGTGCTCCCATTCGCACTTGAAAACGCAAGCCAGGCATGCAGGTTGCGTCATCTTGGGTCCTGTCCACGCCACCGGTTCCACGTGAAAAAACATTCCCGCCACCCGGCGCCGTCCTGGCGCCTGCAGCTGACGGCCGCCTTCGCGGCCGCGCTGGTGCTGGCGCTGACGATCACGGCCGCAAGCCCGCAGTTGCACGACTGGTTGCACGGCCATGCCACCGTTGCCGCCAAGGCCGGTGCCGCGGGGACCCTCCACACGATCCAGCAGGCCGATCTTGACGACTCCGGCTGCGTGGTCGCGATGTTCGCGAACGGCGTCGTGCTTGGCGCCCTGGGGCTGGCGGCGATTTCCACGCTCTGGCTGTTCGTGCGCTTCATTCCGCGGGTGGAACCGGCGGCCTGCCGCCAAACCCCGCGCTACTGGCTGCCGCCGCTGTGCGGACCGCCGTTGAGTTGAGCCATTGATCGTCGGTCTGCGCCGGTTCGGCGCGGACCTTGACTGCAGGTTAGCGACCAGAAGGACGCCCGTCCTTCCGTGCGCCCGTCCAGCCAGTCAGCTCAGGCACGTCCTCATTCCTGTTCCGCTTTCATTCACCGGCCCGCCGCCGTTCCATTGGCACGCGGTTATCCCGGTGGCTGAGACGGGTGAGCCACGTGCGTCACGACCCGACTCCCACCGGCCACCATGTGGCCACTCATTTCCTCCGTTTTGTAACCATGAACATTTCTTTTCGTTCCGCTCTTTTTTTCTCCCTCCTGACCGTCGGCGCCTGCTTGCGGGCGCAGACCGATACTCCCTCGCCCGCTACGACCGACGCGCCCCCCACCGACAAGCTCGAACTCGATCCCTTCGTCGTGAACGGCAATCTCGACCGGGCGCGGGAGAGCATCGTGCCCGAACTGGGCGCCTCCTCCTTTCATATCGACATGCAGCAGATCCAACTCCTGCCGCAGGGCGCCGATGCGCCCATGAGCCAGGTGCTGCTGCGCGTGCCGGGCGTCGCGGCCGACTCGGCGGCCAACGGCGACCTGCACGTGCGGGGCGAACACGCCAACCTGCAATATCGGATCAACGACGTGCTGCTGCCGGAAGGCATCTCCGGCTTCGGCCTCGAACTCGATCCGCGCTTTGTCAGCAGCCTGCAGTTCGTCACTGGCTCGTTGCCCGCGCAATACGGCTTCCGCACCGCCGGGGTCGTGGACATCCACACCAACAGCGGCACCAGCGAGCCGGGCGGCGGCTTCTCCCTGTATGGCGGCAGCTTCGGCACGGTCCGCCCGACCTTCTCCACGAGCGGGACCGCCGACAAGGTGAGCTACTTCGTCGACGGCAGCTTCGACCACAACGACCTGGGCATCGAGAACCCGACGGCCGGCGCCAAAGCGATCCACGACACGACCGACCAGAGCAAGTTGTTCTCCTATTTCTCCGGACTGCTGGACGACCAGAGCCGCCTCACCGTCATGCTCAGCGCGTCCGACAGCAAGTTTGAGGTCCCCAACACGCCAGGCCTCGACGCGGGCACCTCGCCGAACGGCACGCCGTGGGTGCCGGGTAGCTTTGACTCCAGCAAGCTGAACGAAAACCAGCATGAGCAGAACTATTTCGGGGTGGTCAGCTACCAGAAATCCGTCGGCGGCCTGAACTATCAGGCTTCCCTCATCGCTCGCGACAGCCGGGTGCATTTCACCCCGGATCCGGTCGGCGACCTCTACTTCAACGGCGTGGCGAGCGACGTGGCGCGCCAGCTCCAGTCGGCCGGCCTGCAGATTGACGCCAGCGAGGCAGTCACCGACCAGCACACCCTGCGCGGCGGCGCGATGTTGCTGCGTGAAGCCGTGAGCACCGACGCGGTCACGACGGTTTTCCCGGTGGATGACAACGGCGACGCCACCGGCCCGGCGTTCAAGATCGCCGACAGCCAGAAGCTCCACGGCCTGTTTGCCGGCGTCTATCTGCAGGATGAGTGGCAGGTCGCGACCGGACTCACGATCAACTGGGGCGCCCGCTTCGATGTTTTCAATTCATCGTTCGACAACGAGAACCAGCTCAGCCCCCGCGTGAATATCATCTACAAGGTGTCGGACGCGACGACCCTGCATGCGGGCTACGCGCGCTATTTCACGCCGCCGCCGGTGGAGGACGTGCCGGGCAGCACCGTGGCCCAATTCGACGGCACCTCGAACGCCGCGCCGTCCGACCGGGCCGATCCGGTCAAGGCCGAGCGCGCGAACTACTTCGACGCCGGTGTCTCCCGGGTGATCGCGCCGGGATTCCAAGTGGGGCTGGACGGCTACTACAAGCGGGCGAAGAACCAACTGGACGACGGCCTGTTCGGCCAGACGCTGATTCTCTCGGCGTTCAACTACGCGGAGGGAGAAATCTACGGCGTGGAGTTGACCGGCTCCTACACCCGCGGCGGATTCTCCACCAATCTGAACCTCGCGCACTCGGTCGCGAAGGGGACGGACTGGATCTCGTCGCAGTTCCTGTTTGATCCGGCCGACCTGGCGTATGTCCACTCGCATTGGATCGCGCTCGACCATGACCAGACGCTGACCGGGTCCTTTGGCATGTCGTATCACTGGAAGACGGGCGGCGGCGATACCCGGATCTACTTCGACTCGCTCTATGGCAGCGGCCTGCGCACCGACGCCGCGGCCGCCGACGGTTCCAACATTCCGAACGGCGGGACCGTCCCGTCCTACTTCACCGTCAGCGTCGGCGCCGAAAAAAGCTTCAAGGTGGGCCGGAACCGCTTCTGGACGGTCCGCCTCGATGTCGTGAATCTCACCGACAAGGTATATGAACTGCGCGACGGCTCCGGCGTCGGGGTCAACGCCGCCCAATATGGCATGCGCCGCGGCCTCTTCGGTTCGGTCGGCTATAAGTTCTAGGCCGGCGGGCCGGCGCAACCCGCGGCCCGCGAGGTCGGGATTTCTGAGGCCACCGGGCCTCAGAAATCCAACCCGAACAGCAGCTTCAGCCGCGTGTAGTCCTGGGTCTGACCGTCGGGATTGTAGCGGCGCATTTCCTGCCGGATGGACGTGCTGAACGTCTCGGTGAACTTCTTGCTCAGCTCGATCCGGTTTTCCCAGCCGTCGACGCCCGTCGCAAAGGAGTAATAATACACGGCGCGCTGCGTGAGCGCCATGCGCCACGGGAGCACCAGTTCGTTCTCGACGAAGACCGATTCCACCCGGCGGCCGGTGTGCGTGCCGCCCGGCGTGGTGTTCCAGATGTCGAAGACGTTTTCGGACGCGCCCACGCGCACCTTCTCGTGCGGCTTGCCGATCAGGAGCAGGCCCGCGCCGAATTCCTGTTGCAGCTGCACGTAGTCGTTGGGCACCCCGGCGTTGAAGCTCGCCCGGTTCCACTCCACCGAGGGCCGGTAGAGCACGAAGCGGTCGGCGGGGAAATCATGCCGCCAGAGGCCATCCGCCTTGACCAGGTCGGTCGTGGGCACGCTGTTCGTCTCGCTGAAATCATACCGGCCCTTGAGCTGGACCTCGTCGCTCTTCCATTTCCGCTGGAGTTGCATCTCGACCCCGATGTTCGTCCGCTCCGTGGTGTCGCTCACCATCTCGTTCGAGAAGGCGAACTTCCCGTGCCAGGGCCCGAAGAACTCGCGCAGCTTCGCCGTGAGCACCGCCGGGGAAAAACGCTCGAGCAGGGAGAGTCGCTCCGCCTCGGCATGGGCCGCGGCCGTTTCGGCGGCGTGGTTGGAGTGGGCGGCGGGCACCGCCGCAACCCCCGCAGCCGGTTCGACCGGTTTGTCGGCCGGGATGACCACCGCTTCCGCCGCCGGCACGTGCAGCTGACCGAAGCGGTCCGACTGAAACACGATGATGTTGTCCTTCTTCTCGATCAGCCGGCCCTGGACGCGGTCGCCGTCGTGATAGACCAGCACGTCCTTCGGGTTCGGCTCGGGCTCCATGGTCCGGGCCCGGCCGGACACGGCTCCGCCCAGGAGAACGGCGGTGATCAGGAGGAATATCTTGGGCAAGCGGGCTCGCATCATCCTGCATTCGACGCAGTCGTCAGGCCGATGTTTCAAATTTTTCCGGGAATCTTTTGGCGCGTGATGCACGGGCCGAAGGAGATGACATTCGCAGCGCTTGCAAGTGCGGCCTGATGCCTTTTCTTGGACGCGGTCACCTTGCAATGTCCGCTTCCGCTCCTCCGCCCACTCTGCCTGCACCGAGCCTCCTGATTGCCGTCACCGGCGGCCCCGGCTCCAGCAAGACCCGGCTGCTGGCCGAACTTGCTGCCGCCCAAGTGGCCCGCGGCCACCGCGTGGAGGGCGTGCTGGCCCTGGCCGGCCAGCGGCGCGTGCCCGACGAGGGCGCCGGGGAATACTGGCTCCGGCTTCTGGGCACCGAGCAGGAGTTCCTCTGGGCCGTGCGCAACGAGGAGCTTTCCCCGCCCTACGCCTTCGAGCCCGAGACCGCGAAAAAACTCCAGGAATGGGCCGCCCGGCTCGCCGCGCAAGCCCCGGCCTACCTGCTGGTGCTGGATGAATTCAGCAAGTTCGAGGTGCAGGGCAAGGGCCTGATGCCGCTCTGGCCCGCGCTGGCCGCCACCGCGCCGCACATCGTCGTCATCGCCGTGCGCGCCGGGCTGGAGGAGGAGATCGAGCGGGTGATCGGCCGCCCCTTCGACCTGCGCATCGCCGCCACCGCGCCCGATGCCGCCGACCAGCTGCGCCGCGCCTGCGAGGACTTCGGCGAATGGACGCGGATCGGCCTCTTCGGCGGCGCCTCCGGCGGTCTCGAGATGACCGTCGGCTCGGCGCTGCACGCGGCCAAGGTCCCCTTGGGCGGACTGGCCATGTCCTCCCTGCAGGGCGCGATGATGGTCTTCGCCGGCTCGGGCCTGAACCAGCCGGGCCGGGTGGTGTGGGTGCCGTTCATTTCCGGCGGACTGAAGGCGCTGTCCCCCGCGGGCAACCGCGTCCGGCCGATGCTGGCGATCGTCGTGCAGGGCCTGCTGTTCGGCGCCTCCGTGCAGGCGCTGGGCTGGAATTTCGTGGCGCTCGGCCTCGGTGGCGCGCTGATCGGCGCGTGGGCGGCGCTGCAGGGTTTCCTCCTCCAATACCTGCTCCTCGGCGGCGAGCTGGTGAAGGCCTACGACACGATCGTCCTGTGGCTGGCGGACAGGTGGCACGTCACCGCCCCGGGTCTGCCCTGGCTCGTGGGCGCCTGGGCCGCGCTGCATGCGGCGGTCTCGGCCGGGGTCGCGCTGGCCGCGTGGTGGCTCCGGCAGCCGCCGGCGGCGCTGCAGCGGATCATCGCCCGCGAGACCGCGCCGCTGGCCGCGGACCCGGCGCCCGCCCGCGCCGGCTGGCGCCGGCTGCGCGAGTTCGCCCATTGGCAATTCTGGGTGCCGCTCGTGCTGGTCGCCGCCATCCTGCTCGGCAGCGGCGGTTCCTGGACGGCCGTCGCGATGATGGTGGTGCGCTTCCTCGCGGTCAGCTGCGTGCTGATCGCGGTGCTGTCCCTGCTGCGGCCGGCGCGCTGGGCCGAGTGGCTGCGGCGGCACGGCTGGTGGGGGCCGGCGCTGGCTTTTTCCGGCGCAATGAAACGGCGCGGGCCGGGAAAATAAAATGCCTCGGGGCGAACCCCGAGGCATTTGATCAGATCACCTGAGCACATGCGCTTGTCGTTCCTCCTTGCTGTAGGAGCGGCTTTACGCCGCGATCCGAACGTGGCGCCGCCCACGAATCGCGGCATAAAGCCGCTCCTACAGCCATCCAAGCCGAAGCAAGCTTCGGGGTATTGGACCGACGGAAAATGAAAAGGCGGGACTGGTGAGGGTCCCGCCCGCGACTGGGCGCCAAGGGACGCCGCCTTATTCCCAATTGAGGATCAGGCTGGTGAAGTAGAGCGTGTCGAGGCGCTTCACGCCGGGCTGGGGCATGCTGATGTAGTCGTTGGCCAGGCCGAGCTTCAGCTTCCAGAGGGAGGCGGTGAGCGGGATCTCGTAGGTCGTCTCGTGGTGCACGCGATAGTTCGAGAATTCCTTGAACGCGGGCGTGTAGCCGATCGCGTTGCTCAGCTTGCCGTTCTTGAACTGGTAGGAATGGATCAGGGCGATATCGAGGCCCGGCGAGTCGAACTTGGTGCCATTGGCGTAGGACTCGTAGGTGTAGCTGAAGCCCGCGCGAAGCTCGAGGTCCTGCAGGTCCTTCTTGATGAGCTTGCGGCCGACGCCGAACGCGGTGCTCGAACGGAGGTCGAGCTGCTTGATCTCGTCCTTCTCGATCGAGGTGCGGGCATACCAGACGCTCATCGGGTTGAAGAACGAGGAGTAGTCGACGCCGGCGAACTGGCGGTTGGCGGTCTCGACGCCGTTGTCCTGGGACTTCTCGGCGGCGAGGTTGAAGATCAGCTTGTCCTGCGAGCTCTCGAGGGTGGCCTTGAGGCCCGCGGCCCCGGCGAACTTCTCGGCGCCGCCCGTGCGGCCGTTGATCGCGAGCGCCGCCTCATACTTCCACTTGCGCTTGGCCTTCTCGGCCGCTTCCTTGGCCGCGCGGGTCTCAGGGCTGTCGGCCCCGACGCGCCAGACGGCGGCGACCTTCGCCGTGGCAGAGCTCATCTGGCCATCGGCGGCGACGACCTGGATGCCGCCGCCCACGGCCTCCACCTTGCCAAGCACCGTGCTGCCGGCAGCGAGACCGACGTTCACGGCCCCCTCGGTGGCGAAGGTCTTGATCTTGTCCTGCGCGATTTCGATGGTGCCCGCGAAGACCGTCTCGACCTTGAACTTCCCGCCCTCGGCGGAAAGCAGCTTGCCGTAAACCAGCGAGCCGTCGGTCAGCTCGATCCGGTCAGCCGCGAACGTAACACCGGAAAGCAGCAGCGCGATGGCACTGCCGACGAGATAAGAACGAAGGGTCGTTTTCATATGGAAGGGTCAGCAAAAACAGGGTGTTCACCCTACATCAAACAAAATCTCGGGGCCGGCCGCTTTATTACATCCGGCTGACCTCACCATGCTAACGGGTTGCGCTGGTCCGCGAAAAGGACTGCCCTGCTGCCATGCCGACCCGTGCCTGGTTCCCCACCCTTGTCTACCATGAGCCGCTGCTGCGCGCCGGCCTCGAGCGCTTCAACACCGGCCTCGCCGACGAGTGCCGCAACCTGCGCGACTACGACACCGCGGGCCGGCGCTGGTCCGCGAAAAACTACCCCGGCGGCTACACCTCCTATGCCTCGCTGAACCAGTTGCACAAGTTCTCCTCCACTTTTGCCGGACTCGAGAAGAAGATCACGGCGCACGTCCGGAAGTTCGCCATGGTGCTCGACATGGACCTGCGCGGCCGGACGATCGCGATGACCGATTTCTGGGTGAACATCATGCCGGAGCATGCCGCCCACAGCCTGCACCTGCATCCGCTGTCGTTCATCAGCGGCACGTATTACGTCGTCACGCCGCCCGGCTGCGCCGGCCTGAAATTCGAGGATCCCCGGCTGAGCAAGTTCATGGCCGCCCCGCCGAAGACCGCCCATGCCCGCCCGGCCAGCCGGCCGCACATCACCTATCCCGCCAAGGCCGGCCACGTCATCCTCTTCGAGAGCTGGCTCCGCCACGAGGTCGCCGCCAACCGCACGACGGAGGAAAGGATCAGCGTCAGCTTCAATTATAACTGGAGCTGAGGCGGACTCAGACGGCAGCGCTGCCGCTTGTCGGCCGGCCATGAATCGCGCCATGGCGATCGTCCGCCGCCAAGACCACGGCATGGCGGCGAGCGCCAGCCCTACATGAAGGCGAACGACCCCGCCGCCGCACCGGAAAAAGGTGCAACCTTTCGGAACATTCGGCGTCAAAACCGGATGCCCATCGCCCTGCCCCTCCGCCTTCTCTCCGTTCTTTTTCCCTCCGGCCTGCTGCTGGCTTTTGCCGGATGCAGCAGCGACTCCGACCGGCCCGATATGCCGCTCCGCGCGATCCCCGATTATCCCACCACGATGGCGGGCAGCGAATCGTTTGCCGACGGCCGACTGACCGCCCAGGTCACCTTCGGCCAATCCACCGGCCGTGGCTCCCGCCCGGAGAACGGAGGAAGCGACAACCCGGGAAGCCCCCACTCCGATGGCGGTAGCGGGGGCGGCGGTCATCATCATGGTGGTGGCGGCATGGGCGGCATGGGGGGCGGGGGAATGGGCGGGGGAATGGGGGGAGGTTCCCGGCCGGAAGGCATGGGCGGCGACAACAGCCCGTCGGGCAACGCCGCCCCGCGGCGCGGGGGTTTGGCCGGCGGCCCCGGGATCCAGATCAAGCTTCACCTGACCAACACCTCGGCGACCGACGCGATCAGTTGCGAGGTGCTCGATTTCAAATCCTCGCTCGGCGACTTCGCCGTGTTTCCCGCCAAATACCAGCTGGCCGCCGGACAGGCCGCGGTCTCCGAGACCATGACCTCACAGCTCGGACTCACCAGCGCGGAGATCCCCGTGACCGTCGACCTGCTCATCGGCAATCACCGGGAAACCAAGGTCGTGATGGTCCGGCTGCTGCCGCAGGAACCAGAGAAGGCGCCGACGTCAGTCGGAAAGTGACTTGTTAAGTGGTGGGGCGATCTCCCGATCGGCCGCGGCCGGTTTTTTGGGGGAGCGAGCTTGCTCGCGATCAACGTGCCATCACGGGCAAGCTCGCTCCCACAGGATCAACCTCAGCATCGCTTACGCCCGGCCGCCGTATTCGCCGAGATCCTGGATCTCGTCCGACGGGAAGATCAGCACGCCCTGCCCGCTCCGGCCGAATGAGCAGCGCAGCATGGCGCGGGCGACCACCTCGGCCTGGATGGCGCGGTATTTCCTGAGCCCGCCCAAAAGCAGGGGCTCGGCCACCCACAGGATCGCCTCGCCCATGCGTTCACCGAGACGCGCCTGCTTGCGCGGCCCGAGCAGCAGGCTGGGCCGGAAAATTGCCAGCGTCTTGAAATCCAGCACCTCCAAGGCCTCCTCGGTCTCGCCCTTGACCCGGTTGTAGAAGACCCGGGACCGGGCGTTGGCGCCAAGCGAGGAGATGACGAAGAAGCGCTCCGCCCCGCTACGCCGCGCCAGCCACGCGAAAGCCAGGACCGCGGCGTGGTCCACCGCGCGGAACGCTTCCTGGGATCCCGCCTGCCTGATCGTGGTGCCGAGGCAGCAGTAGGCGTCGTCGCAGCGCAGCTCCGGACCGACCTTCTCAAGCGCGGTGAAATCCGCCGTCACCTGCTCCAGCTTCGGGTGACTGAGGTCCAGCGGCCGCCGGCCAAGCGCGATCACCCGGCCGTATTCGGGCGCATCCAGCAGCTGGCGGAGGAGAAATCCCCCGGTCAATCCGCTGGCGCCGGCAAGCAAGGCTGTTCGCATCGGCCCAACGTGGCCGGCGCACCGAAAAGGGCAAGCTGGTGAGCTTCACCCGATCGTCAAACCTCACGACACCGATCCCCACACAGCCCGCCCTGACGGGCACCCCTCTTCATAGAGGGGAGCCATGCATTGCCTGGATTGGGTCCCCTCTTGGAGAGCGGTGGCGCGGAGCGACGGGGTGTGATGGGTTTAGGCAACCCATCCGGTCTAAATCGCCTCCACCCCCATTTGCCTTTCCGCCCGCCGCGGCCTTACTGGGCCATGCTTCTGATCCGACGGATGGATGACGGCAAACGCTCCTTCACGGCGATCTTCCTGCCGGGTGAGCCCGCGCGGATCTTCCCCACCAGCGACCAGGAACACGCGCGCGTCCTCCAGATCTTCAAGCAGGACCGCCCCCACCAGGACGTCCTGAACGATTTCACGGAATACCGCATCGGCCAGGACGGCCCGCCACCGGCCTGATTCAGCACTGTAAGGCTGGCGCTTGCCGCCATGCCGTCGTTCGCATGCGGAGCGGCGTGGCGACAAGCGCCCGCCCCCATAGCTTTCGTCTCCCGTTAAGTGCGGTTCGTCGCAGCGGAGTTGCGCACGACGGTCCGGCGAGTATATTGGCCCCATGAAAGAGGTCGAGCTGAGCGATGAGGCTTACGCCGCCCTGCTGCGGCTCGCGGCGGCCAAGAACCTGACGCCCACGGCAGCGCTGATGGCCATGCTGAAAGACGACCGTCCGCCGCTGGCGGGCGACCTCCTGCTGTTCCACCTCGCGGGCGCGGAATTCGCGGCCCGGCCCGACGCCACCGCGCGCTACCTGGACCTGCTCTCGTGGGTGGCGCGGAACTACAGCTGCGATTTCGCCGACTTCATCTCCCACCAGGAAAGCGGCCGCCGCTACCTGATGCTCAACCGCGACGAGGTGAACGCCGTCCGGGAGCACAACCACGCCTGCCAGCTGGCCGGCACGCAGTATTGGGCGGTCATGACGATCGACGACACCACCAAGCGCCGCTTCGTGTGCCGCCTGCTCGAGTTCATCGGCTGCCACGACGAGACGATCACCCAGGCCTGCCGCGCGCTCGGGCTGAACGACGCCTTTACCGGTTTCCGGTTGCTCAGCGCGTGACCGCATGAGTGGAGGGCCGATCTCCAGATCGGCCGGGCCCGCGCCGCCGCCAGGCCTTCAATTTAGATTTGTCCGCTCCCGCCCGCTCCGCTCCAATCGCCGCGTGAGCGATCCCATCCCACCGCCGGAAACCAAGCGCCGCGACTTCCGGAACTTCATCCAGTCGGTGCGCTACGCCGTCGAGGGCTTCTGGGCCGCCGTGAAACACGAGCCGTCGTTCCGCGAGGATCTCATCTTCGTGGCGATCCTGACGCCGGTCGCAATCATCCTGCCGGTCAAGGCCGTCTCGACCGCCGTGATGCTGGCCTCCCTCTTCGTCATCATCATCGCCGAACTCCTCAACTCCGCGATCGAGTGGACGATCGACGACATCTCCCTGGAAAAGCGCCCCTTCGCGAAGCGCGCGAAGGACATGGGCAGCGCGGCCGTCTTTCTCGCCTACATCAACTGCGTCGTCGTGTGGGGCGTCATCTTCTACTCCAACTGGCACCGCATCGCGACCCTGGAGTTCCTGACCTGGCCGCCGCAGTTCCTGCAGTAGGCTTGGGCCACTGGTCTAGTTTCTGGCCCCACTTCCCCGGAACCAACGCTGCAATATCTCTGGCCAGATGTTGCACTGCGAACACCTCTGGGCGGGTTACTGGCGCAAGACGACGCACCACAAGGGTTGGCGCGTGGGTTCAGTCCCTATGGCGACTTAATCACCGAACAAACCAGACTAATCCAAACGCTTTCCCCTTTATTGCTCACCTACCGGTTGGCTCGTAGGTTCATTTTCTTCAGGGCGTGTTTGGCTTGGCCCCTTCGAGGTAAGTCTCCACGTCGCGCAAGGTCATGTCACCAAAGAACATTAGTCCGTTACGATCAAACGGGATGGCTCCTTGGGCCAACTGTCCATTGGCCGCCACTCGAAAGTGCTCCCGCGTAACCAGCACTCCAGCGTCCCGAGAATCATTTCTGACGGGCAGTCCCGTTATCACGTCACCAACCTTGATGTTACTGCCCCAACTCACTTCGGCTTTATAAATTTTTCGGACTACATATTCATCATTCTCGCGCATGCAGACAAACACCACTGCGCTCCGATCAAAGACAGTCTCCATATCGTGCCGCGCTTTTGCCTTACCGCTACAACCGAGTCCCAGTAATAAACCGTAAGCGACGGCTGTGACCAAAAAAAATCTTAGTAGATGCTGTGCCTTCACGATAACCTACCGCATCTTCCCGAAGAAATACGTCGCCAGGCCGATCATCGCGAGGTTCGGCATGAGGGCGGCCCAGACCGGATCGAGCAGGCCCTTGCCGCCGAGCAGGGTCGCGAAGCTGTTCAGGATGTAATAGGCGAAGAACAGCCCGATGGACTTCGAGACGCCGACCGCCGGGCTGACGCGGACGCCGGCCATCGAGAACGGGATGGCGATGGCGAGGATGATGAGCGGCCCGAGCGTATCGGCCAGCAGGCCGTAGTAGCGCACCTCGTAGCGGACGACCTTCGGATTGTCCTCGGCGGTGAAGTAATCGACGATCCGGCCGAGTTCGTTGAACGACAGATCCTCGGGTTTGCGGTCAAAGAGCAGCATGAGCGTCGGGTCCTCCCTGAAGTGGGGAACAATCCGGTCGGCAAACGGGATCGTGCGCTGCAGCTCGCCCGACTCGGGGTCGAACCAGAGCTCGCGTCCGTCCTGGAAGGTCCAGCAGCGGCGGATCGCATCGTAACGGGCCTCGCGGGAAAGGATGCGGGTTGTTTCCCGGCGCTGGTTGTCGAGCTCCGAGACCGTGACCCCATAGGCCGTGTCCGTGAATTTGCTGTAGCGGTTGATGAACCACATGCGGTTCTGCCGCTGGTTGTCGAAGGCCACGCTGGACACGAGCCCGAGCGTGCCGCCGGGAGCCGCCTTGGCCTCGGCGCGGTAGCGGATGCTGTCCAGCACGCTGGCCGAGGCCTCGACCGACCACGGCACCACGCGGGCGTTGAGCACGAGCGAGACACCACAAAGGACCAGCGCCGCCGCCCACAGGATGCGCGTGGTGGCGAACACGTTCAGGCCCGCGGAGCGCACCGCCGACAGCTCGTTGTTGCGGTGGAGCTTGGCCAGGACGAACAGCAGCGAGAGCAGCATCGACAGGGGCAGCACGACCGAGAGGTTGCTCGGCATCAGCATCGCGTAGTAGAGGACGATGTCGCTGAAGTTCGCCCCGAGTTGGATGAGGTCGCGGAAATTATCGTAGAGTGCGCCCATCATCAGGATGCCCGTGGTGGCCACGAGGAGCAGGGCGAGCATCTTGAGCCACTCGCGGAGAAGGTAACGGTCGAGGATATGCAAACCGGGGCCAGTGAAACAGCCGGCGGGGACGGCGCCAGCCGAATATGACGTGTTTGGGTTTGCGCCGCCGCCGCGGGCACCTTCAGTCATGGCCCATGTCCCACGCCCGACGCCTTGCGATCTTCCTGGCCTGCCTCCTGCCCGCCGCCACGCTTCCGGCCGCGGGCGACACGATCAAGATCGGCCAATACGGCGCCTTCACCGGCAAGAACGCCGACTTCGGCCTTGCGGCCCGCAAGGGCGTCATCCTCGCCGTCGAGGAGGCGAACGCCAGCGGCGGCGTGCTCGGCCGGCAGGTCGAGCTGCTCCTCGAGGACAACCAGTCCAAGGACGGCGAGTCCGCCACCATCGCGAAGAAGTTCGTCTCGCGCGACAAGGTCGTCGCCGTGCTCGGCGGCAACACCTCCAGCAACTCGCTCGAGGCCGCGCCGGTTTTCCAGACCGCCAAGGTCCCGATGATCGCGATCACGTCGACCAACCCCAAGGTCACCGAGATCGGCAACTACATCTTCCGCGTCTGCTTCATCGACCCGTTCCAGGGCGCCGCGCTCGCGAAGTTCGCGAAGGACACACTCAAGGTGTCGAAGGTCGCCGTCATCACTTCCGTGAACAACGCCTACAGCGTCGGTCTCTCCAAGGTGTTCAAGGAGCGCTTCACTGCCGCCGGCGGCACGATCGTCGCCGAGCAGAAGCACAACGAGGGCGACAAGGACTTCCGCGCCCAGGTGACCGCCGCCAAGGCCGCGGGCGCCGAGGCGATCCTCCACTCCGGCAACTACACCGAGGGCGCGCTCATCT